>Ga0325414_1002096_pt1 | contig 19930 bp, 14 predicted proteins | sample PopdelMetagenome_8_FD_206183 | JGI IMG/M metagenome (GOLD analysis project Ga0325414, IMG submission 206183) | Populus deltoides microbial communities from Bellville, Georgia, United States - Leaf-PdKOR-R3 | ecosystem: Host-associated > Plants > Phyllosphere > Phylloplane/Leaf | place: USA... | reverse complement strand
TCAACTGCATTAGCTTGTTCAATGTAATCTTCTTGCATTGTTGGGCACATATCTGAAGCATGTCCTTGTAAGGAGCATATGCTACAAACTTTCACCTGCTGTACATTGCCACAAGCCAAAGAACGCATAAGAGAAGTAAGATCATTAACTTTATTCTCAAGGTTAGAAATACTTATCTCATTTACTCGTTTATTTGCGAAGTCTTCACGAGTGCCAAACTGTTTCGAGTTGGCTGCCATGTTTGAGATCAATTGGCGTGCAGCCTCGGGTGTCTTATCTACCAATGCCCCTCCACTTGCAGCATCAATGATACTACGGTCAGTCGGCATCAATCCTTCATAGAAATATTGAATGAGCAGTTGATCGGGTATTTGATGATGAGGGCATTGAATGCACAGTTGCTCAAATCTTTCCCAATACTCGAAAAGTGTCTCTCCATGAGATTGTCGAATCCCACATATTTCTTTCCTTATGTTGGCAACTCGAGATGCTGGGAAATACTTCTCAAGGAAGATCTTCTTCATGCCATTCTACGTTCCAATTGAACCTGGGAGAATGGAGAAAAGCCATGCCTTTGCTGCCCCTTTTAAAGAGAAAGGGAAAGCTTTCAACTTAACCTGTTCTTCATCAACTGCATTCGGTTTCATGCCAACGCAAACCATATGGAATTACTTGAGATGAGTATGAGGATCTTCTCCTGCAAGACCATTGAAAGTTGGTAGCAAATGTATAAAACCAGATTTGAGCTCAAAGTTTACATTATTGTCGATGTTTATGCACAATGGCTGATTTTCCACGTTAGGAGCAGCAAGCTCCTTGAGTGTTTGTTGTCGTGCAACAGCCATGGTGTTAAGGCGAGCTTCCTTTCGTAACCTGCGTAAAGTTTTTTCTATTTCGAGATCCAAATGCACTTGACTTTGATTAGTAGAACGGTTTACTGGCATAAATCATCAAGAAAACTCAAAAGAAACCAACCACACAAGAGATCGAAAACAATGCAAATTGTACGAAAATCCTACGGTAGAAAACAAAAACTGCCTAAAAACCCTAGAAAACAGTGGAATTTGGCCTCGATAGGGTGGGGCTAGTGATTTTCACTAGTCCTGTTTAGAACGTCGTTTCCCTTTAGGAAACAAAAGGTTGATACCTAATTCCACCAAAAAATCTGTTTTGAACAATACCGCTGCCGTAATGAACAATACCGCAGCAAACAAAAATTCTGTTTTTTTTTCAGAAAAAGAAATAACAATCACAGCAAATAAAAATAATAGCACAAGAATCAACTAAAATTACTTCCCCGGCAACGGCGCCAAAATTTGTTGCGACGTCGCGGTCGCACAAATTAATTACCCTAACTTCAAACACAACACACAAGATAGTATAGAGCAAGCAAGGGGTCGATCCCACGAGAAAGATGCAAGTCAGATTTTTATGCTAGATGATATGCAATTTGGGGGGGTTTGGACATTATCTAGGCTAAAGCAAAAGAAAACAGAAAACTATCAAACTAAATTTAATAAAATCAGAAAATTATCAAGAGAACAAACCTTGGTCACAAGCACGCACACACCTACAGAAATCAGAACTGATCATGGAAACGAAACATCAATTTATATTCTGAATATTTATCTCTTCTTAACATTGGTTAGTTAACAGATCCGCCGTATAACTAGCCCTAACCATCAAACAACCACAGTGTCCGCACTAGTAATTTAATTCAATGGCAGCCTTAAGAACTAGATAAGTTGATTAATCAAGAAAACATAACTGTCCGCAGTCTATGTTTGATTTGATTGAATGTTCTCCCTAAGATTAATAACATAGATCCGCCACAATTATTAAACTCAGTTGCTTCACAAGTTCATATACCACAACTCCGGTTTTGATATCAAACTTAACAATAGATTGTCTACAATAATAACTTAGAGTCTGCTCTAGCAATTAAAATAAACAATCATAGGAAAAATAAGCATAGGAGAACAAACATATTCATCATATAAACTGAAAAGGAAAAGAAAACGTAAAATAAATCTCACAGTTCTTGAAATCCGAAGGTTTCCGTGTCCTTGCAACCAAGAAAAAGTGTTTAGCCTTGTATATTTGTTGAACAACTGATCAAAAAGAAGGAAGAATGCATAATTTAGGGTTTCTTAGAGGAAGGGGGTGTTTTTCTCTTCTTTGCTGGCTGTCCCCTTCTCTTCTCTCATTCTTTTTATATCTTAGGAAACCCTAGGTCTCTATTTTACAAAATAATCCTCCATTAAGTAGACTGTTTACATTTAAATACTTCAATAACTATTTTCCTAAAAAAGAAGAAATAGTCTTTCATGAAATCTTCAAGCTTTAACTTAGAGGAGCTAAATTACTGAAATTAAAACTTGGATATTGGTTTAGATGCTTCGAAACGTAATTTGGACTCGTTTCTTCACGAAACCTGTTTGCTGGCAGAATTTAGATGTCATCTTTGAAAAATCATATCTCCCTCGTATGACATCATTTTTTGCTGAAATTTGGAGCGTTTATAGAACTTTGAGTCATGAATTCAAAAAAATTAAGTTTGCATCCATTGGACTTCTGTAGATCCAGATATTCAAGTTGGAATAGCCGAAGGTCAACACTGGCTGATTGCGAGATTTGACTTTGAAGGCTGCGATTTCCATGCTCTTCCTTATTTTATTTTCTTGCCTTACATCTGACCCTTTTTTTGCTGTTGTAATAGAGAACATTTAGAACAACCAACCGAGTGACTTTGTCCTCCATGATGGATTTGTTTTCAAAGGCACCCAACTGTGTATACCTGAGTGTAGTCTCTGAACCAAGATCATATAAGAATTGCACAAAGAAGGCCATGTAAGAAGAGACCGGACTTACTTACTGGTGGCTTCGTCCTACTTCTGGCCATCCATGCGGAAGGAGATTGGTCGTTTTGTTGAGCGTTGTAGGATCTGTCACGTGGTCAAGGGAAGAGCCACTAATGCCGGTTTATACATGCCACTTTCTGTTCCTGTACGATTATGGTCCGACATCAGCATGGATTTTATTCTAGGCCTCCTGCGTACACAACGGGGATTCGACTCCATTTTCGTAGTGGTAGACAGGTTTTCAAAAATGGTTCACTTTATACCGTGCAAGAAAACGACAGATGATGTTAATGTGGCTGAATTGTTCTTTCGAGAAGTTTATCGGTTGCATAGGCTGCCAGAGTCAATTGTGTCAGATAGGGACACTCGTTTCCTGAGCCATTTCTGGCGGAGTCTTTGGAAGATGGTTAATACTCACCTGAACTTTAGCAGTGCTTATCATCCTCAGTCCGATGGACAAACCGAGGTGGTGAACCGGTCATTGGGTAATCTCCTTCGTAGTTTGATGGGTGATCAGTTAAAATTTTGGGACAAGAAACTTGGCCAAGCAGAGTTTGCCCATAACCATGCAGTCAATCGTAGCACCAAGCTCAGCCCTTTTGAAATCATGTACGGGTTTCTCACACGATGTCCTCTTGACTTGGCTAATCTCTCGAGCAACACTAAAGTTAATCACAAGGCAGAGGATTTTGTCACTCAGCTACAGGACATTCACAACCTTACTCGACAGAATTTACTGGAATCTATTGCCAAATACAAACACGATGCGGACCGCAAACGGCGTCTTGTCAATTTTGAGGTGGGTGACTTAGTTTGGGTTGTGCTAATGAAGGATCTTTTTCCTATGGGTGAGTACAATAAACTGTCTGCACAAACGATTGGTCCAGTAGAGATTATTGAGAAAATAAATTCAAATGCTTACCGCCTCAAGCTGCCTAGTCATCTTCGGACATCAGATGTATTTAATGTCAAACACCTGCATCCTTTCCACGAGGATTTGTCATTAGCGGAGGAAGATCTCCCAAATTCGTGGTCGAATTCTTCTCAGCTTGGGGAGGATGATATGGACCGGGTAGCAAAACAATAAAAGGGTTGACTGTTGTTGAGTCATAATTGGCACAATCAAGCATGTTAAATTTTCTTACATAACAGTTGGAGTTTCCTCTCATTTCATTATTTAGCTTTTACTCTCCCAATTAATTCGAGACTGTTTGTTTTAGAGGGTCTAAGAGTTTCTTTTCGTTCTTTCTTTAACTTTCATTTCCACATTAATTATGGACTATTTCCCAATTTAATGCAGTTGTTTTAGGAGTTTAGGAGTTCCGTTTTCTCTATTTATTTGGTTGTACTCACTTGGTGAGGTGGACAGAATAAAAATAAACAAAACTCCTTTGAGTAGTTAACTCAAATATCTTTCTTTCTTTTGTTTTTCTGCAGAATTACAGATTGAAAAAAATCTTGTGTGTTAGAACACGTGTGAGTCCGAGTCCGTTTGGTCTGCATTAGTTATCCCCATATCATGACTTGGGCCACGAGTTAACCCGGCTTTACTCGCCCTTTATTATCCAGGTTATATGTTTGTCATACTAACTCGGGTTAACTTGAACTACTTTTCTTTGTCCTTTTTTACCCAATTTTGTTCTTTCATTTTTAATTGGCTGCAAACTAAACTACATTGTTTTTCTCCTTTTAAAAATAGGTTTTTTTTCTTACGTTATTGTGATTTTTTTTTAATTTTGGTTTATTTACTATTATTTCTGATTTTTTTTATCATCTAATTAAAATAAAACCAACTTATTTGACCCAATAGAATCTATTTGAGTTATAGATACTTCTTCTTATTTTAAATCATGCTTGCATTGTATAAACATCATTTTTTATTAAAAAAATAATATTACAACCACCAGCATAGGCGCCCATGTCTAGTTAAAAATAAAGCTAAAATGGGAAGACTTTTCCTAAATGAAGGCTTTTCTCGTTCTGTACATCTACACATTGCAATTTCAATTATGTTCCAAAATCTACAATTTGGTCCTTGAAGTTTTTTTCCATCTTCGGTTTCTATAATTTTAGTTTCTTACATTTTTGTCATAAAAACTTTATTTATCTTGTGTTTTAGTCCTTAAAACCTTAGATAAAAAGGAGAAAATTGTTGGAAAAGGAGGGGATAGAGAAAGATTTCGGCTAGCCGCATCCTTACTACAAAAGGCTAATTTTGGTGTTGATTGGTTTATATTGAAGACGAGGATTTGATGAAAGTGGTTTGGGCCTTTAATCATGTTTGAAAGAGTACATATAAATCCAAAAAATGTTTTGACTCAATTTTATTTTGAGTTTTAAGACCGATTTAAAGATACTTAGAGTTGAAAATGAGATTATTGAAGTTCGTAGAGTATTTTAGATATTTTTATGCAAAAATAGGTTTTTCGAACCAAATTTACCAAACCTTGTGTGGACACAAATTTGAGTGCTTGAAAATTAAACAAGCAAATATGTACAAAATTTGAATTAAAATATATGACTGAATATAATTTTTATTTAAAATATTCTTACAAAAAAATAAAATAATTCTCTGATTCTTCTTTTGAATTTGATTTGTGATGACTTGATAAGAGTTTTGTGTGTGTGTATATATATATATATATATATAATAATAATGCATTGTTGCTTGCAATTTCACATAAACTAGTACCATTTAACTAATATTAGATCATCACAATAAATTAATATGGATATTTTTCTACTGTGAAAATAAAATATAATTGTCAAATTCAGAAATTTAGGGACCAATTTTGATTGAAATTTATCAAATCAAATGATAAAATCAAAGTTGAATACCCAATTTAAAGCAATTATAGATTTTAGGGACTAAATTAGAAATTGTAAAACTTACTGTTATGTATGAATAGTAACCATTAACTTTGACTGGCCTGGAGACTTTTTTCTTAGCCAAAAATGGTTACCGCGGGAACTTATCTCAAATATTTCGTCTTCTCAAATCCAACGGTGCGATTCATTCATAATATCTCTTGATTGTTGATGAGTTATGGCTGACGAAAAATCTTGGTTTGTTTTTTCCCTCTTGTCACGGTTCCCATGCATTCTCTCTTCTCTGTTAATTTCTCTCTCTTTCTGTACTGCATTGTCAACTAGAGAGGGGAAAACCTAATTGAAATAGGAAATTTGGAGCAAATTAAAGATTGTACGTAGTAGTTCCTTGTTGCCCTTTTTAATAAAATATAGGAAATTTGTTGCTGTTTTCCGAGCAATTAAAGACTGTTTGTTGGGAATTTGGCAGAAACACATAATTGAAATAGGAATTTTTTTTTCTTCCTTTCAAACAGGTAAAAGTTGACATGCATTTGGCTATAAAAAGCAAGGGCAAAGGCTTTTCTTTTCCAGGAGATTTTGCCCCAGAAACTGCTCATCGTTCCTTTGAATCTGTCTCCACTTCTTGTTGAATTTCTAGTACGTACTCAAGAACACGTGAAACTGTAAATTTAAATCAAACAACATGTGATATAATACAATTTAGATCATAAATTAAACCAGGATGTCTTTTAAGGAACAAAGCAAACCAAACCTCTGTTTGATAATTTAATAAACAACCCTAGTCCTAATAATTGAAAAGGTTCCGTAAATGTTTTGGATTGGAAAGATTTGTTCAGCAGAGAACTGGAAGAGGAAAATTCTGACCATTTTCTTATCTCGTTATTTAAAGAGTCGGAAGGTTGAGGCACCAAGTTTCATGAGTCTGTAGTATACAAATGGTGAAAGAACGTCTGCAATAATGCCATCTAAACTGATATTTGCCCATGTTCCATCGGAGAAGACAGGCAATTACCGATTTGAAGCCAAAAACTGAGACCATTTCATCTGCAGCTGGAACTGGACTTTGTTATGTGGTACTGTAACCCTGCAATTGACCTACCAAGCAAATCAAAGTTCCACATGAAATTGTGAAGATACATGATGCACTCGAATCAGATTCATAGGAATGCAAAATGGAAACTGAAAAATAATAGTTATTTATATGGTAATGAATCTTACATAACACTCATTTGAAAATATAGACATGCTCAGCTGAATACAACGCCATAAGATGCTCATGATGACATACAATTCAGTATCAATATGCCTTCGTACATAATTGCTACTAAATATTGGAAAGAAAATAAACAAATATTTATGATGCTGGAAGGCTCGCCCATAATACAACTGCAGCCATCCTAGTTGTGAGTTATACAGTTCCTACCAGAAGCAACTCAAGGCTCAGCCTCCCGAGGAACAGGAGGAGCAGAAGCATTATTTCCCAAAGTAGAACCTTCATGAGAACTGGATTGAGCGGAACCTTCATTGGCTTCTTTTAACCCTTTCAGTCTCCCCAGCTGAAGCCCCCCAGCAGAAACATGTGAACTTGCTTCGCTAGATCCTTCCGTTGAACCTTTTTGCCCTCTCTTTTTCTTCACCTTTTGAGCCCAACCAACAAGGCCTGCTTGCACATGCTCCTCAAATATTGATTTCTTGAAAGTACTTCCCATCTTTTCAGAAGAAAAAAAAAGGTCAAGCTGAAAAGTTTCACAAGCAAAGGCACAGTTACATTTAAACACATCGTTACCCACCTGTGAGACAATGGCATAAAGGGGAAGAGTGCTGTAGCTACAGAGTACCTGAATAAACACCCTGAATTGAACAATTATGTTTATTGATTAGCAGGGAGAGTTATTCAACCAAAGTAGTACAGGATTTCAGAGGAGAAAAGGTCAGCGGTTTCTACCCTATAATTAGCCGTGGAACAATATATTTGATTTGTCCCATTATGCAGGAATCAAAGCCATATTGAACCTGTGGATGGATAGTAACATTGTTATTGATATTATCAAGTCCATCTCAATGAATCCATGACGAAAACACACCACAAAAGATTAGCTTACCCAGATCCAAAAGAAAAATGCAATTTCAAAAGCATTTTGGAAGAGGATGAAATGGATCAATAGGTGGACAAAGCCAGGCCTGTGGAACCAAAAGTGATTATCTGATGGTTGAACTACTAGTTCCCCTTCTATGGCTACATGTTTCTCAGCGACCTCGTATGCCAACTGGTTAATTACATGCTCCAGCTTAGTGCCAACAGCGAGAAGAAGCTGAAAAACAATTGCTTACATGAATCTTGGAATAGGAGTAACAAGACGTAGGAAAGTGGAAAAATAACCCACACCAAGGTAATTGCAGTTTCTTATAGGAAGCCAATGAGCTAGCTCAATCAACAGGTGATCAACTTACAAGACTTGAGTTCAAGTCTCCTATGAATCCAAAATGTTTCTCATTGCAAGCCAAGTTTGCATAAACATGCCCATGCTATACATTCATATGAAAAACTGATTACAAGAAAATACAAAAGTGCAAGGGTGCATAAATGCAAGAAATAGTTCATATACATTATATTAAAAATTAACCATATCACTATGATGACTATTTCTATGTGGATGATAGTCATTTGAAGTCTCATTTGGGTTAACTCACAATATTAATCTGACACCAAGGAGTCGCCAGGGGTTTGGTGCTCATGGAGATCTAAAATTGTTTGTGGATTCATCTACATCTCTAAATGTTGAAGGGTATGATCAATGGTTTCCACTTTGAGGAAACTCCATGCATCAACCACTGTGCTATCTAAAGATCCAAACGAGTCTTAGTTAATTGTCAATAAGAAAGGTAACAACTTGTGACAAAAAAAATCTGATAGTTAAAAAAGATGCTGTCCCTGATTCAACCACAATACTATGTCCTCCATGTTCCATTAAAGCAATAACTTGTAGTATAGAAGTAATCACAAAAGACATCTAAGTTAGTTTATCTTCTTTTGTAACAATACCACATCTCTTAAGGATTGTATTCAAGATGGAAATCAATGATGATCAAACTAGAAAAATGCTGCTGTTTCATGTGAGTGACTGAATTTATGGTAGAAGACATAGGCAGGAAGCATTAACAAAAAAACCACACTCCAATTGGAACTCAACAAACTGGACACTCGTCTAAATAATGTCAACCTTTTAGAAAATTGGGGTAGGCAGAAGCAGGTCATGTTTCAAAAACTATTGTCAATGTAACTCTCTAAAACAAAAACTATAACATTAATGACTTGGATTCAGGAATTAGAATTCTTGTATATAGACTCAAGCATGTTTATGACTTTGTATGTAAGTGATGAAAGTTTGGAAGAACTAGGGCATTGCATGTTCACTGCAAGAAGAGAGAGAGAGAATATTTTCTAAGCATGTTTCTGCATTTTTCCTCTAATCAATCTCCCTCCAGAACATCACAACATTTTGTGATTCAAGAGTTTCGTGAATTAGTGTGATTTTTTTTGAGGTAGCTGAAACAATAAAGTACATTAAAACACCACAAAAATTCTTAGGAGAGGACAAAGAAAGAAGGCACATGTGAATTGGTAGAAATACAATTAAAGAGTACAAGTACTCACAATTAAAGGAATGAATGCTATCCAGAAATATGTGTGCCAACCTGCATGAGAAAAAAGAGAAAAATCACATCTAACAGATATATCCCAAAATGAGCAGAGACAGAAAAAACCATATGCAACAGTTATCAGATTTCAATTTTTCCTTTGTGTTAGGAAATCTACATATGGCCTTAAGAATGCAGTCTAGAATTACAGGATTCATGCTACAAAACTCTGGTATTCTTCCAAAAACAGTAAATTTGGGAATTTAGAAACCTTGTCTTCAATAAATTAACTTCTTTGACCCTTACAGGGTAAAAAAGACATCGTGACTACATAGTGCATTTATAAACTTGCCTTGTTGAACCAACCTTCTAAGTTAAATATTTTATATATTGATGACTACCACCACCTTACTAGCTATTGCCAGCAGAAATAGCGATAGATGATCCACATCAAGCAGGAGAACAATAAAAGGGGACAAATCGCCATAGTCCAATTTCAAAAAACAAAGTATATGACTATTAATTAAATCCAATGGGCAGTAGGTGCATATAAATAAGTGATCCGGAATAAGAAGGTGTGGAACAGACTTATAGTATATTCTCAGGGAAATAATAATGAGGATCGATCGAAGAAATTCAACAAATGAGTACAGAATATGCTGGTTGGTAGTTTAACAATTCAAAAGAAAAAAACTCAACATGAACACCAAAAAGGTATGATTAAATTTTGCTTGGAAGAACCTAGATTGATTTTCTGTAGTGAGAACGCTAGTGTGAAATTAAAACAGGAGAGATGCAACAACACTTGACAATTGGCACAAATATCAAGTAATATGGTCTACAAATTAATAAATGGAGGAAGAGCATACCATTGATATTCAGCAATAAGAAGATGACCACGAAAACCCAAAGATACCAACTGCAGCCATGGAATTGAGTGAATAAATGAGCAAATAAATATAAGAAATGTAATTAGACTAAGAGTAAGCAAAACAAGCAATATGAATGTCTAGCCTTAAAAAGGTATTCTTGGACATCACTTGCCTTATACCAACAACTGTCTTAAAGTCATCTTCGAGGGAACGGACCATGTATCTGTGAAAATTAAACTTTGGGTTTCCTCTGGTATGTGTCTGCAGAACAACCAACAAATACACAGAGAAACAAGTAATAAAATGCAACATAGGAAGATGCAAGCTAATGATTGTAAGACAAATCTAACCTTGCATAAAATACTTTACCATGATAAATCCTAGCCGTAAAGTTATGTAATCTGACTTGGTCACAGACGCATAGAATTGCTTGAAAAAGGAATGCTGAAGAGAAACAAAAATGAGAGGAAAAAAAAATCAAGATCAGGACATGGTTCCTTGAGTTGCCAAAAAGATACTGCTAGTTGTTCTCCTCAAATCATTTTTAGTGGTTAAAATTAAAATTATTTCCTCACGAGGAACGTGCTTTATTTTGTTATTGATATCACAATAATGAAAAAAGGAATGATGATTAGATTTTTGGTTAAATGTCAAAGTAAGGAAGAGCTACATTTTTCTTTGGGAGGATATGAAAATGATAAGATCTGCAGATGATGATTGCAGCATAATCATGTAGCCAAATGACCTGCAAAATGACTTGTCTGACCAGGCAACTTTATTTGATGGCCCCAACCCGCACAAATTAGACTACCCTGAGTCCAAATCTGTTTTAGGATTCATTTCAAGTTCCAACTCAATTTTTGAATTTCCTTTTCTGGAGAATATTCTTATCTGGTGTGGATTGTCTATGTGTATTATGGGATTTCCTTACGAGTATACCTTGTACAATAAGGCTTTGGATTTGGGCTTCCTCTATAAAGGGTAGAATTATTACCCAGATGACTTACCCCATAGAGAATATATATCTTGTTTTGAAATGCTTTCCATAATTATTGCCCAGTTTGGCATAACTTTCTGAAAATGAATAAACATGTCAATCCACTCCAAACTCCAAGCCGAGGCAAAGAGGTTCTTAAACCATATGATGTGATGCCTCTTAAATGTCCATGGATCCCAGTGAAGAGACCGTTTGGGAACGCGGTTGAAACCACGTTCCCTCAAATTTCAAAAATTGTTTTTTTTTTTTGTTAAAAATTATTATTATTTATGTTTTCAGATCGTTTTGATATGCTGATCTCAAAAATGATTTTTAAAAAATAAAAAAAAACATTATTTTGATGCATTTCTAAGCGAAAAACACTTTGAACCGCAACCGCTACCACAATCTCAAACAGGTCGAAAGCAGGATAAAATAGAAGGGCGGAAAAACAGACTTACCAGCCATACTCGTAGAGCTGAATTTTTACCAATTCCCAAAAAATGCTCCTTGATAAAAGTATGTTGTTGGACATGGGTGACCTTTTTTTTCAAAACTGCAAGATCAAAGCTCACATATTAGAAGCAATGAGGAAAACTAACTGCTAAAATGGTTTTCCAAGTAATTGGGAAAGGGAAACTGATTGTGTAAGCCAGTTTTCCCCCCTCATCCACTGGGCATGAAGTTAATCTGGAATAAGGCATTGATCAATCAACTTGTGCTCTTACTTCCAGTGACAGAACTAAAAGTTTGTGAGCAACAACGTTTTCAAGGTATCCAGAAAAATGAATGATAGATGCAGCTGCTAATTATAATGCAAATCAAAGACAAGGGTGCACAAAAATTTGCCAGATATTTTTACCTTGTTCTGTATCACAGCGATTGTTTGCAATTTCATTCTCCCAATGTTTCCATTGACGAATCTAGATCATGGCAATTGATCACAAATGAATCATAAAACATTGAGAAAGAAAAATGAAGTACCCTGACCACCTTAAAATTTAAACAAAAGCTGAAGAATCGTATTAGGTTCTCACCCTTGCACCTCCAAAAAGAATGGTGAGAACACAGAAAGTTACATGGACAATGGCCAGGACAAAGATGAAGATATGTAGATGGTGTATGGCTTCCAAAGATAACAGTGGTACCTTGCCCTGAAGAAAGGAAATAAAAGAGAAAAATGATGAGGGAAATCATTGTGATTTATCAGCACAGATGCAGAAACCTAGAGTAGAAAACATGAATTGCAAAAACAAATGCATAGGATTAGACTATATCACTATGCCACAGCGCAATCTGAAAGAAGAAACTATAAAACTGTTCTTCTTTTCCCTCCTTGCATTCTTGCTTCACCTTTTATTTAAACAATTTAGTTGTTGTACTAGATTACAGAATAAGGAGTTCAATAAGACCATATTATACACATATAATTGGAACGAGGAAGTCAATCAGGAAGCAAGGAAAAAATAAACAAATTTTACCATCATTATCTTAACTTGGAATACACCTTGTTGAAAATTGATTTTTAAGAAATGAAAAAGACATCACTAAAAACTCATGTCATCTTTAATCAGATGTATAGCTCAAGAGCAGTTAATATTGGCATTTGTTTTACCACTAGCATTTAAGAATGATGATAAATAGAATGAAAAGACAAAAACAATGATTATAATCCAATTCTTTTTATAAAATTTATGAAAATTGTTGTATAAAATTGAAATTCACGTGGTTATAGCTAAGCAGATTAGTTCAAGAATATAGCAGTAAATGGTTAATCATGTACTGCAAATATAATGAATCTCGCTAACATAGAATTCCCTTTCAACAAACATTGATATTGAAGAACTCTTGCTGTTCGAAATTAATCCCAAGTGTGTATCAACAAAATTGGAGATAAAACTAAATCTGATTCTAATGACACAGTGGCAGCCAAGGGAACAAGAGTATCCAGTCAAAACAGAAAAGATTGTAAATGATATTTTGTTACAATTGTGATAATGTTTTTGATTTTTGAATAGCTTATGTATAGGAGGAAGTTATGGAGAGTTTGTATTTAAAAACCATACATAACATACTTCATATGTATCTCTAAAAATAATCGAACTTCTTTACTCTTCAAACCTCTCTTCCAGTTAATGTTTACATGGTATCAAAGCCCCTGACTCATGTCTAAACTGATCCTCTTCAAGATGTCTGCCTCCCCAAATTCTTCAACCTCAAATGTTACCGAAACCAACCGTCCCATCTTCAATCCATCTTCCCATATCAACCTTACCAAACTCACACATTTGAATTACCCAACATGGAAAGCCACTATGTTACCCTACCTCAAAGGCCAGAAAGCTTACGGATATATTGATGGCACCATTCAGCAACCCGCAAAAACCATCACTGCCCCTGATGGCTCTACAATCCCCAACCCATTATATGATATATGGGAAACCCGGGATAACCTTATTCTTAGCTGCATTAATTCTTCTCTTTCTGATGAATTACTTACCCAAGTTGCTCATTACAGCATCTCTGCTGAAGTTTGGATGGCTCTAAGCTCTGCTTTTGCATCACAATCACGTGTTAAAGCAGAACATGTTCGCTCAGAACTCTCTACCCTACAGAAAGGTAATCAATCTGCAATTGATTACTTCATGACAATCAAACATCTCACGAATAAATTGGCCATAACTGGTCAAACTCTTAAATGTGACGAAATTATAACATATTTGCTTGTTGGGCTTGGTCCAGAATATGACTCTCTTGTCTCCATGATATCTCACCAAGATAATTCCCCCACCTTAGAAGAGCTTTATTCCATGCTTTTGACATGTGAAGCTCGCATTCAGCATAACAATAAACCTTTATCGTTGCCCATGGCTTCGGCCAATGTTGCCACCCAACAACAACATTTTTCAGGAGGCTGAGGTCATGGCACCTTATCAGCTCCTCGAGGCAAGGGGTGTTATCCATTCAATGGAAACCATAAAGGTGGCCGCAACATCACTAGTGTATCGTGTCAATTGTGTGACAAACCTGGTCACATGGCTTCCTGTTGTTGGAAGCACTTTGATCCAAACTTCCAAACACCACCACCTCACCCAAATCCTCAAGCAAACCTAGCCTCCAACCAATCTTAGCCGCATTCAACTAAACAAGAGTGGCATCCCGACATGAGAGCAATGCATCATCTAACCAACAACATAAGTAACATGAATATCCGAAGTGATGATGTTCCTGGCAATGATCAAATTCACATTGGTGATGGTATGGGTTTGAAAATAACTCATATTGGAACTGCCTCTTTATCTAACTCATCTTCATCTTTTATTCTTGATAAAATTCTTGTCGTACAACAAATTACAAAAAATCTTCTCCCTATTCAAAAATTTGCTTAAAATAACGATGTTTATTTTGAGTTTCACAGTTTTTTTTTCTACTTAAAGATTACTCAAGGAACGTCCTCCATAAAGGCTCTAAGTCTTTATTGCTTCTCTCCATCCCTTCAACAATGATCTGCCTTTGTTGGTGCTCGCATCTCTATTAAAAACTATCATCGTTGTTTTGGCCATGCCTCTTATGATACTGTTTGACATGTACTTAGCAATAATAATTTACCCATTGGTTCCAATGGGAGACAAAATATTTTTCTTGAGTGTGCATTGGCTAAAAGCCACAATTTCCCATTTTCTGCTTCAATTCCTTCTGTTTTAAGACCTCTTGAATTAATTTATTCTGAAGTCTAGGGGCCCAGCTCGGTTATTTCTAGTTATGGATATTGTTATTATGTTTGTTTTTTGGATGCCTTTACTAAATTTATTTAGCTATTTCCATTGAAGTTGAAATATGAAGTTGAAATTATTTTTATTCAATTTCAAAAATATGTTGAAAGGCACTTTGATTTACAAATTAAGGCCATTCAAACTGATTGGAAGGGGTGAGCATAGACGTTTAAATACATATTTCAAAGCATGTAGAATTCAACATCATTTAGCCTGTCCGCATGAACTAATGGGTTCTGTTGAACGTCGGCATCGTCAAATTGTTGACATGGGCTTAGCTTTACTAGCCCACTCAAATTTGCCCAAACCTTATTGGGAAGATGCTTTTCTAATTGCCACTTATATTATTCATCATCTTCCTTCCAAAGCACTCAACAACAAATCACCTTTTGAAATGACTTGTAATAATAATAAAAAAAACCCAACTATTTGTTTATGCGTGTTTTTGGAAATGCCTGTTGGCCAAACTTGCAGGCTTATAACAAATATAAAATTGATTTCAGATCTAAAACTTGTATTTTTCTTGGCTATAGACTATCAAACCAAGGCTACAAATATCTCGATTTGGCTACAGGAAAACTATGTCTCATGCCATGTCATTTTTTGATAAGTCTCTATTTCCATACGTCCTCCACATCTAATCTTCCCATACCAGAAATTTTTTACTCACCTCCCTCCTTATGTCAACCGAATAATCAAACTAACCATGCAGGTCCAAATCTGTGTTCCACTGACCAGCAGCCAAGTGAACAAGTCACTTCACAAAATCAAGTAACTTTGGATATTCAATCTACTTTGGTATGCTTAGGTGTTGCTCGTGTACCAACAAGGAATCTCACTTAAAGTTCAAATGATGTGATAGAACTATCTCACCAACCAAATCCTCCACATTCATGTGTTAATCAAATGCCACGCTGCATGCTTACCCGCTCACAAACACAGTCTCTCAAGTAAAAAGCTCTTTACGTTGGTATAGCCCGTTATTCGCTCCCTCAATGTTTCTTCACTAATCATGTCTCATCTCTTACAAAACCAACTTGTTTTTCTGAAGTTTCTAAACATCACTACTAGCGTCAAGCTATGGACATCAAGTTTAATGCTCTTGTAAAAAATGGTACTTGGGATCTTGTACCACCTACGCACAATATTAATCTTGTTGGAAATAAATGGGTGTTCTAAATCAAGCGACAACCATATGGCAGTGTTGAGCGTTTTAAAGCGCGACTAGTGGTAAAAGGTTATCATCAACAACCAAGTGTGGACTTCACAAAGACCTTTAGTCTTGTGGTTAAGGCAGGAACTATACGGTTGCTATTGTCTTTAGCTCTTACACGGCAATGGAGCATTCGACAGAATGGTATCCAAAATGAATTTCTACATGGCTAACTGCAGGAAACAATTTATATGCAACAACCTTAAGGGTATGTTCACCTTGATTTTCCTACTCATGTGTGCCACTTAAAGAAGAGCTTATATGGTCTTAAACAAGACCCACGAGCCTGGTTTTTCTAGATTGACTGAAACGTTACAGCAAATGGGATTCGTTGGTTCAAAGGAAAATACCTCCTTATTCACACTTCATCACAATGACTTCTCTAATTTCATCCTAATATATGTTGATGATATAATCATTACCGATTCCTCTTAAGATGAAACTGACAAATTTATTCAGCAACTTGAAGATATCTTTCCTGTGAAAGACTTAGGCAATCTATCCTATTTTCTTGGTGTAAAGGCTTTGTTCGATGATCATGATCTTTTTCTAACACAAAAAATATGCGACCGGCCTGTTACAACGAGTTAACATGCATGAAGCAAAGCCATGTTCAACTCTAATGAGTACCACATACAGGTTATCTAAGTTTGAAGGTCATGATTTTTCTAACCCATAACTTTATAGAAGCACAGTTGGTGCATTACATTACTTGTGCTTCACTCGTCTAGATATTGCTTTCACAATTCACCGTGTTAGCAAATTCATGCATCAACCCAAAGACACTCATTGGCAAGCTGTCAAATGAATCCTTTGGTATCTAAAACATACAATGGGCTATAAAGTACATTAGATCATTCTCTTCAAGCATATAGTGATGCTGATTGGGCTGACGACAAAGATGACAAATGTAGTGTTGGCATACTGAATTTTTCAAATATCCAATCTTATCAGTTGGAGCTGCGAACAACAACAAACTGTTGCCTGAAGCAAGACTGAATCTGAATATAAATCCCTTTTCAACACAGCAGCAAAGTTACATTGGATCCAATCCATACTTCATGATATGCAGCTTCCTCTGGTGACAAGTCCAAAATTATGGTATGATAATATTGGTGCTACCTATTTGTCCTCTAATCCAATCTTTCATGTCAGAACTAAACATATTGAAATAGACTTTCATTATGTTCGGGATCAAGTCTTAGCTAAAAAGCTTCAAGACTCCTTTCTCTCCACTACAAATCAGCTTGCTGATTTATTAACAAAACCACTGTCCTCTGTCCATTTTCATCTCCCGAGAGCCAACCTTCATGTCCAAGATCTGCCCATTCAGTTGAGGGGGCGTATTGGAGATAAAACTGAATCTGATTCTAATGACACAGTGGCAGCCAAGGGAACAATAGTATCTAGTCGAAACAGAAAAGATTGTAACTGATATTTTGTTACGATTGTGATAATTTTTTTGATTTTTGAATAGCTTATGTATAGGAGGAAGTTATGGAGAGTTTGTATTTAAAAACCATAAAGGCATACTTCATATGTATCTCTAAAAATAATAGAACTTCTTTAACTCTTCAAACCTCTCCTCCAGTTAACGTTTACAAAGAACAACAACAATAATAGTTGAGAAAATAAATAAATGTTACCTTTTTGGCACAATAACCAAGATTGGCTTCTGATGCTTCAGCCAGAAGACGCCTAACAGTGCCAGAAATGGTACCAGGAAAGAAGCTTTGATAATGTTTAGGTGTAGTTGTAGAATTGGACCCAAGTCCTTCTTCTTTTTGCTTTTCACTAAGCCTACAAGGAAGCAAGTCGTTAACCACATTCTCTGGCACACATGTTTTAGTTATGCTGTTCTGGGAAACTGTCAGCAATAGAGATATGAAACCCAAAAGCATCAACTCTGTCAACAACAAAAAAGAAGAAAAACTCCATTAAAACACACAGGTAAACTGTTAATGATGTTTGTCTATGCAAAACATAAACACATAACTCTCAGAAAGACAACATTAAAAGGACAGATTCGTTTGTCAGACAGTAAAATGCAAAGAGTCTCTTTTTTCCATTATTTTACCAAGATCCTTTTAATCGTTAAAAGAAAAAAGAACAGAAAAGGACCGACTTTCCAATTCCCCAGAAAATCCTAGTACTCAGACTTGGGGAAAAGGTGAGAAATTTAAGGTCATTCCCATATAATTAAGCGAATACGATGCAACAACGCAAAAGGGTAGAGACACGAAAGCTAAATGTGAATGCATGGATAGAGAAAAAGAGACCTTCTTTAACTTTTTGAAGGGCTTCATAGAGGGGTTTCTGGTTCTTCCTCCTGAGAAAAATCCCACAATAATGAAGAAGTCTTTCAGCAGCAAGAGAAAGGGCGACTATGACAGTGCACAAAGCCGCCACCACCCATGTGGGTGTGTACTCAAGCGTCTCTCCTTCACTTTCACCACTCATCTCCCACGCACTCACTCTCTCTCTCTATAACCACTATCGGAGTTTTGTTCAATCCCAGGGGAGGCAGGCCAAAAGACAAATAACTAGCACGAAGCTGTTTCAAATACTGTAGTTCTATATTTATAATAATAAAGTAATAAAAATCTTACCAGTTAGAAGTAGATACTTTTATATATCTCTGTAATTCACTGATGGAGATGGAGACAGTTGTCATTACTCATGTGGTCTGTGTTGTGTGAATTTTGGAGAGAAAGATATTTAGAACACTGTTTTATTTAAAAATATATTAAATTATTATTTTTTATTTTTAAAAAAATTATTTTTAATATTAAAACATCCAAATAATACAAAAATTAAAAAAATATATTAATTTTAAATAAAAAAAACTTTTAAGGATCTCTGCTGTCATAAGTGTTGGTCCTACTGCGTAGAAATTTTTTTTAATATGACAAATTATCTATTAATTGAAATTAAGTTTTTCTAAATGATTTTAAAGATGCATTTTTATTAGATTTTGGTTATTATCTTTTAATAGAAAAAATAAAGATATGAAAATAAAAATATATTTAGTTAAAAAGATATAAATATAAATTTAAAATAAATATTTTTTTAAAATAGTTTCAAAGTGGATTTTTTGTATTAATACAATGAAATGTTCTAAATAATTTTTTTTTATTTTTAAATAATAATCAAACGCTGTTATCAAACTAATAATATTTTTATTCTTAAAATAATTATTAAATTATATTGAATTTTGGTACTAGAATCAAACATATTATTATTAAATGTTAAAGTAAAAAAAAATTATTTAAAAGAATTGATAATTTGTTTATGCTTGATTTATGATAACCATGTAATTTTATTTTATTTGTGATAAAAATATAAATATTTAAAACTCAGGCTGCTTCTTTTTTTTTTTTAAAGACTATTTGATATTATGGTAGTTTTGTTTTTTTCAAAACCACAAAGAGAAAATCACTTGATTTAGGATGTTTAAGAATGTTGTTGCGGTTATTTTTCAAAGTGTTTTTGTTTGAAAATGTATCAAAATAATATTATTTTTTAAAATATATATTTTTGATATCAGCACATCAAAATAATCTGAAAACATAAAAAAATATTAATTTCAAGCAGATAAAAAATATAAAAATTTCAAATTTTTTCAAAAACGCTTTTGAAATGCAAAATCAAATAGACCCAACTTCTGCTTTTCATATTGGACATCATATGAGTGTGTTTGAGAGTGTGATTGCGGTTGTTTTTTAAAGTGTTTTTCACTCGGAAATGTATCAAAATATTTTTTT
>Ga0325414_1002094_pt1 | contig 19933 bp, 7 predicted proteins | sample PopdelMetagenome_8_FD_206183 | JGI IMG/M metagenome (GOLD analysis project Ga0325414, IMG submission 206183) | Populus deltoides microbial communities from Bellville, Georgia, United States - Leaf-PdKOR-R3 | ecosystem: Host-associated > Plants > Phyllosphere > Phylloplane/Leaf | place: USA... | reverse complement strand
CTCTCCTTCTTCCCACCTCTGTTCTCCCTTGTTTCCTTCTCTCTATCTCTATATCCCCTATGCTCTTCTTTTGATTTCTCTTCCCAATCCCCCTCTGTTTCGGTTTCTTTATTTCTTCGTTCTCCCGCCAACTCCCCCCTGTTCTGTTGGTTTCCCCCCCCCTCTCTGTCTCTGTCTCTATCATTTTTTCTTCTCCCCTTCTTTGTTCTGCTCTCTGTTTTTGTTCTCTTTTTTTTTTCTATCCCGCTGATTCTCCCTTTTTTCCCTCTCTTTCTCCCTATTTTTTGTCTGCTCTCTTCTCCCGTATTTATAGATAAAAAAACGCAGGGGGGGGCTAAAATCATGGCACAGGAGTAGGGTGGACAGAGCAGCCACTGAGCAACTGCCTTAGGGCCGTCCGAGGGGCTTGTTCCCTCTGATTTTTTGTTTGTTTATTGATTTTATACAATTTTTTAATTATTCTTTTTTTATATAATTGTAGGTGTAAAATTCTTTATTCTTGACATGCGTTGACAATTAATAGAAGTATTGATCAAATCACAATAAATGAATCATATTAAAAAATATCTAAAGTAAAGGGACTGTATGAATAAAAAAATAATATTAAAAAATATCAAAAATAGAGGTGTGAAATATACAATTATTTCATTGTTTATTAGAGCTCTGAGTTTAAAATTGGAGGATTAGGATGAAATTAAAAAAATAAATTAAATTTTGAGGACTCCTTTTAATGACTATTCTAACAAATAAAGAGAGATTTTATAAGCTAATGAATAAAATTACAAAATTTGAATTTCGTGATATATAATGTTTTTATGTTTTGCATTTTCCTAAAATCAATGAAATCTTAGTTAAATTTTATTTGGTGATAAGAATTTAAAATTTGAAAAAAAAATAATGCTTTTGCAGATACATATTTGAATTAAGAATCATAATTTCATTTAGAAAAAAAATATTTATACATTTTAATATTCAAACATGTATCTGCAAAAGCATTACATGTTGATCCCCTTACCCGGGTCCTAACATACACTAAACGTATGCTAGTTCACGCCCCATATCACATTTCTTATATTTCCTTTGTCATCGATAATTTCATCACTTGGCAATTCACACAACATCCTTTCACCTTGAATGCCATTTAAAATATCGACATCATTACACAAAATTCCCTCATATCCCATAATATCCAACATTCGGTAATTCACATATCACATCAATAACATATTAAATCATGGAATTTAAATAGAAAGTATAGGTACGGATCACCTACCTGTAGTAGAAGCTCTGCTCGTGCTCCCCTACTGCTGCTGTTGCACCACATCGATGGTCCCTCTTGCAATCACAGGCTCAACTCATAAATTTTCCTCATTCAAGGATATGTTTTATAATAATCATATCAACAACTAATAGGTCTTTCTTTCAATCATTTCTTTCTTTATATTTTATATTTTTCTCATTGCACCCATTAATGTTGTCATTCTTTATCCAACCATAGTTATCATTCCTTTCCTTATATTTGAACTGTCACTGTTTAAATCTCGAACTGCTACAGTCCAACTGTTACTGTCTAACCGTTATTGTCTAGATATTGAACTGTTATTGTCCAGTTGTTACTGTCTAGACATTGAACTGTTACTATCTTGAACTCTCCTTAGATTTTTAACTATATCTAGAGTTTTAGAACTCTGTTTCAAGCGAGATTAGTCTTATTGGAAAGCTATGACACGAGGCTACAAGTTCTATGAAGGAAGGAGAACCCAGTTCTACCTCCAAGATAGTTAAAATTGCTCATCAACTAATCAGTCCTATTGCCCTACAGAGTCAGTCACGACTCAGTCTTGGTTGGTGACCCATAACTGGAGTTCTACAGCTCCAAATTGAGCAAGATCAATTTCCTTGGTTTGGTAACATCCAAAACTACAATTTCTATAAAGGAACCTGATCTTAATTCCCTCATCCTTGTACCCAAAATCTCACTGAAAATTAGGAGACAAGCCTATCCAGATTCGTAACCCCTTTCCATTCACACATAACATTCACAAACTACATTTTCTAGGTAAATTATCATGGTTTCACACCACCAAATCACATACCACACATAAATTAACTTAATTTTAACAATTGATATTTTTTTTCCCCAATTCAAGTCTAAGAACCCTAATCTATAATTCAACATCAAAGCATCCATTCATAATCGAATTTGAAATGAATTATAAGATCATGTTTAGAACACCTCACTCGGTAAGAATTAAGGTTTCGATCTTCAACCAATTGAAGATTTTTTACTCCCTCCTTCCTTTTTTTCTAATGATAGTCAGCCCTCCTCCTACTTTTCTTGTTTAAATTTTCTTGTTAATCCCTTGCCCACAAGTGTTTACTCCATCTATAAATCCTTAATCTTGGATGGGTTCTTGAAATTTTAGTGTTTCTCTCTTGATTTTGCAAGAATAGATACAAAAACTCCCTCTTTTCTTTTCTTTTGGGTTGTTGTAGATTTTTGGTAAGCAGAGAAGTATTTATAGTATATAATTTCTCTTATTTGTACTTAGGCCCCATTTTCTTTAAGTGTATTATTTTTGCCCCCACATCTTTTTTTTCTTCTTATAATCGAACTATACCTCTTTTTATTTTTTTTATAACTCCACCTCAGAACTTTTAGTTTAGCTTATTTTCCTTAATTTAATCCAATCCTCAACATTTCCGGGTTAATTTATAATGTCTCGAAATATTTCGCCTGTAAATTTATATTTCAAAAATTTCTGAATTCCTTTTATTTTATTTAACCCTATGCATGAATTTCTTTGCTTTATTTCCATTTAGTTAGTTTGCAATTTATGCAACCTTATTTTCTCTGGGTTTACAGGGATAATATGGCTTTTAAAGAAAGGAAGAAATTTGAAGAACTATGCATTGAAACTTCTTAAAATTCATCATAAAATCATGGGCAAGTGTTTTTATCCTTGATTTCTTTGTGTTGGTGCATGATTTGAGGTAATCGAAATGTGTTGTTAAATTGAATTATATGGGTTAACGTTTATGAGATTGAAAATGGATAATTATTGTCTTAGAAATGAATGTTTATGCTTGTAAATGTGTTTGAAAAAAATAAAAGTTCCAAGAGGATAAATACCTTGTGTTGGCCAAACTTACTTGTTAAAGAGGGAGAGGTTGCTTAGGTTTGTTGATCCAAAATGATGTTAAATATAATGTTTGAATGTTGTAAAATAGGTGTAAGTAGAGTTTTGATCAAAACTTTGAAGAAAATTCAAGGGGAGGAAACCTTATTTTAGCCGAGACTTTGATTTGTAAAAAACAAAAGGGAAATAATTTGAAATTTGTTGGTTTGAATTGTGTAGAATAGATGAATGGATGTTAAAAAGGAGTATTTTGAACAAGGTTTAGTTTGGAACCTTGAAGATTTTGTAAGCTTAAAACTTTTGGAAAGTTTTAGGATTTGGAAAATATATTGAATATGACCGAATGAGGTTATGGATGTTTAAGAAATTTGAATGAGTGTTAGCATGCATTAATACAAGTGTAAAGTTCAAAATATATAAATGCTTTAGTTATGTGCTTGAACACAAAGGTTAAATTAAAGTTTAAACCTCGTTGAAATACATAAATGAATATAAATGTGTTATGGGAAGTTAAAAGTATGCCTATAAAGTGTTGATGTGTAAAAGTCAGCATACTCTTGAATATGGTATTGCTTGAGGTATGTGTATGTTGATGGAACATATTCTGAATATAGTTCAATGTATTCAGAATAGATAAACACATGTGAATGTAAGGCTTATAGACATAATATGTTGTTTATGTATTTACCTATATGTATGAATGTGGGTATGTATTTTATCAGGGAGATTAGAGTTGAAAAATATTGATAAGATTATGTTATGTGATCCAGGAAGGACAATGAAAATAGGACTTCATGTTGGGAGAGCAAGATTGTTATGAAAGACATGTAGGTGCTCGACACCGTACACTAGTTTTAAATTCAATGATTTTCATTAATGTAGTTCTTTGATTTGAACCAATGGTTCCAAGATAAATAAAAATAGAAAGAAAAGAGAAAGAGAAAAAAAAATAAAGGATTAATGGAATAATTGGCATTAATGTTTAATGGTCGAGATTATTTGGCATCATTGTTTGATGACCAGGAATATTTGGCATCATTTTTTTAATGGCCGAGATGAATTATTCAGTTTGCCACGTGGTGAAGACTAACGATATCATATTACACTGATATCGAGATAAAATAGTCTGCCACCTGAGTGAGAACTACTGTTATCATCACTATAGTGGACAATGGAGACTATCATTAGTAGAAATTAAAACTTTGACAGCAAAGGCATGGGTTTTGGAAAACAAAGTAAAATGTTAAGTGATGAATGAAAGGTGTTAGTTTAAAACTAGAACATTCAAGGAAAAAGAATGTGATTGATATTGCAATAGTAAAGAAAGGAAGCTGGATGGGATTGAGGTTGATGTATATCATGAACAAAGTAAGAATTTGGTTAAAACCTCATAAGTGAAATTAATTAAACCAGCAGACTGAGAGTAGGTAGTTATGGTTGTTTTGGCAGCACGTTATGTGTGAATTATTACGGTTTCGACAACATGTTTGGGGTATGTTTAAGGTTGTTTTGATAATGCATTGTGGTGAGTTTAAGAGCTATTTTGACAGCGTATTATGGTGGACTTGAGAGTTGTTTTGGATAGCAATTGTGTGTAAATAAAGCTATTTTGATAGCGTATTATGGTGGACTTGAGGGCTGTTTTGGATAGCAATTGTGTGTAAATAAAACTATTTTGATAGCAAGTTTGGTGGTGTTGTGTAACACCCCGTACCATTTTTTTCTATGATTCAATGCATTTCATGTTCAATTCTTGGTAAGATTTTTTTAAAAAATTGAAAATCTACTAAATTTTGGCAAAGTCTCCCGTATTTCTTTAACAATCCCTAATGTTAACATCAAACAATTTACACATAATCCAACATAATCATCAATGTCCATTCATATTAACCCACTCCCCATTTCACTGCACATCATAATTGGAAACATTGACAACTCCTTGTATTCATGCATATGACATATATTTAAATCAATATACAAAAAATTAATTTTAAAGGATGAATAAAACATAACTTCCTTTAACTTGCTTAAATTAAAAACTTGAATCTAAAATAAAACTTAAAGCTAAAAGTGTATTAATATAATTAAGTTAATCAACATTCATTACTTAATCATCCAAAACTTGTTACCTTAAAGGGGAATTAATTAAAAAAATATAACATATGTTTAATGTACTACTATCATAATACAAAATAAGATACATATCTGAAATAGTTCCTACAATTAGACTACATAAGGCTCCCATTCAATTTAGTCTTGTGGCACGAGTTTTACCTCCACTCTCAACCGGTTTAATTAATGATTTAGGTTTAGCCGAATTTGATGGTCTTCTCCCACCATTGTCCTCAAGTGAATTTTCACTCTTCCCATCCTCACACTCCCTTTTTAATTTTATTTGATTATTATACACTTGTTTTGAAGAAAGAGGTACAAGAGTAATGGTTTTACCATCCTTTACATTAGTGAACCTATTTCTAAACCCATCATGAATCGCCTTGCGATCAAACTATCATGGACGCCCCAAAATTAAGTGGCTAGCATGCATTAAGACTGCATCACATGTAACCTCATCCGAATACTTTCCAATAGCAAATGCAATCAATACTTGCTTAGTAACCTTCACTTCACCACATTCATTTAACCATTGCAATTTATAAGGCCTAGGATGCTTAACACAACTCAGATTCAATTTCTTCACAAGAGTATCACTAGCTACATTAGCACAACTACCTCCATTGATTATCATGCTACATACCTTGTTTTGGATGTGACATCAAGTGTGAAATATGTTTTCCTGTTGTTGATCTACATCATCTTCTTTAATTTACATGTTCAGCGCACACCTTATAACTAAGGCCTCCCTCTTAACTTGATATGCAATCTCCTCATCACTACAATCCATGAAAGGTGGCATCTCTTCACTTTCAAATTCAACCTCCCCATTATCTCTTATAAACATAACTCTTCGGTTTGGACACTGAGATGCAATGTGCCCTTTCTCTAAACACTTAAAACATTTAATATCTCTATCACGAGTAGGTTGAGATTCAGATTTACCTTTCCAATCAGTATGAGCATCCCTTTTAGCGTTAGGTGGTTCGGCCTTTGCATAAGACTCTATTGGACAACCCCTTCTCTCTTTAAATTCGGCATCTATATTGAGGAAGATGAAGCTGAACTAGTCTAAAAATGCGTACTACCCCTTCCCTTTATTTGCTTCTCCACCTTCGTTGTCATATGGACCATGTCCTTCAAATTCCACACAATGTTGTAATTCTACAACATTTACAATGTCTTTATTGAGCCTATTTAGAAAAATCTAGCCATAGTAGCTTCCCTATCCTCAATCACATTGGCCTGAATTATTGCGATCTCCATCTCCTTGAAATACTCATCTAAGGACCTAGAACCTTGATTCAAACCTTGCAATTTCATATACAAATCTCTATAATAGTGGTTAGGCACAAATCGTCTTTTCATCAACACTTTTATCTCCTCCCACGACGCTACCGGCCTCTCTTCACTCCTCCTTCTACTAATCACATTCTGATCCCACCAAATCAATGCGTAATCCATGAATTCGATGACTACCAATTTTACTTTCTTCGCCTCCGAATAGTTATGGCAATCAAAAATCCAATCCATCTTTTTCTCCCACTCCAAATACGCCTCAGGATCGTTTTTATCTTGAAAAGAAGGTATTTGCAATTTGATAGCATCCAAATCACCATCTAAATCATCATGTCCCCCAACACTACGAAAATTTCCCCTTTGGCCGAATTGGCCCCTAATTCCATTCCTAAAATCCCTTCGGTTTCTAGGCTGCCGAAAACCTTCTCGATGACCTATGGTATTGCCCTCAAAACCACCATCACCAATATCACCAACATCCTCCTCTAAATCCTCATAATTAGCCCATTTTGGCCTTTCGGCCATGCTGCCACTGTTTGCTTTCGGTTCATCCCCAAGCTTCCTCACGTCTTGGGTGCTTGTATCAGCCTCGTTACCATGTTTCACCACCCTATCAAGTTTGTCACACACGTTCCCCATCATAAAATTCATCATTTCCATCATCTGCGTCATGGCTTGCATTTAGAACTTAAGTTCTCCCTCAGGATGGGGTGATGTGTTGTTTTGATCTGACATATTAGTACCTACAAAAATTGGTTAGTGGTAAAAAAAATCTTCATATCACTCGTGTTTCACTCAAACACTCTTAATATCCTCACACTCTTACACCTCTCGTCTCACCTTCTTGAGGTTCTTGCAGAACTAAAACCAACACCAAATAGAATTAACTTAGCAGCGCAATCCATATGTGTGTGTGTGTGTGTGTGTGTATGACTCAAGAAGCAATAAAAAGTAGAAAACAAGCAAAAATAAAACTGCGATGATAGTCTCGCGAGTAGCAAGTGAATCTATTCTAAATATGAACGAAACTGAAGACTCGAATAAAAACATAAATGAAATATGCAAAATAATGAAACAACACCCAAATATGTTGGATATGTTTAAAATATACTGCAAGAAATGAAAACAATAGAAACAAAGTGAATTTCAAAAGTTGACACAAAATAGACTTGTTGATGACGAGTTAAGTCTGAATCTGGAACCTAAAGTAAATGATGTCTAATTAAGCTAAAATTTAAGATATAGTGCGATATAAACCCAAACAGATAGAATATAAGGTTTGAGCAATTTACTATAAGGTTTGATATACTGACGCAAAAACATTATGAATCAGACCTAATTACATCTAAAATTAAAAAACAAAGAAAACGATATCAAATTGACCCCAAAATTAATATGTGGTGTGTTTAGGACCCCAGTAATTAGAGTATCAAATGTGAACTAATTCTGAGTTAATTTGATCCAATTTTCCCTTGTTTAGTTTTTGCGGCAGAAACCAATAAACGTCTTTTTGAATGATTTTTTTTTCTTCTCCTTTTTTTTTGTTTTTGATGCTCCTAATATATTTTAAACAGTAACAGAATGAAATAACAAAAAAAAATTATATGCCACAAATTAAAGGAGAAGAAGAAATTGGATACTAAGGAATTTTTGCGGAATCAACAAGAAATGAAAATTTCAGAAGGATATAACCTGATTAATGGAGCCAAGCTCTGATACCAAATGATGCAAATCTTGTGATCATGTGGTCACGCAATCCACACGCAAAGACACCAATTCCTGAAAAGCCAAGTAAATTAGGTTTGATAAGAGTGTGACACAAAAATATCTTCTACCTAGGCACCAGCACTTGGAAACAGAAAACCCTCACCCAATGAATATTGATTCGCGAACGAGAATAAGGATGACACCATGAAGCCAGTTGTTCTTCAATAAGTCATTTTCAGTTCTTTAGAGAACCAAGGAAGAGAGATTATCCCACCAACATATAATAAGTGCAGCAAAGAAGTTTATTGATTTGAAAATTGCGTAACCTTACATGTTTGGTTGTACTTTTATTTATACTGATTCTAGACTTAAAGAAACCCTAATGGACCCCCTTAGGTGGACTTATATGAAGCCCACTTACAATTGACCCAAATAAGTAATAAAACTCAAAGACTAAGAAAAAAATTAATAAAATTAATAAAAATTCAAAAATTATCATCCTAAATATGTTAGAATCAAATTTGTCACCCTTAAGAAGTCCCAAATAAACTAGGAGAAATCTGATTTGAAAAATTTATGTTGTTGCCCCCTTTGATGTCCTTGATTAGCTTGGATTTCCTTGTTTAACTTGGATAAATAAGAAAACAAATTTCCTTCTTTGTTGCTGATTTAATTACTTTCCTTCCTAAGTTGGGAAAAACATTAAATAATCATCCTCTCTTTAGGAATAAGATCTGGCCAACTTCCTTACTTAATTAGGAGAATAAATTGCTAACTTTCTATCCTTGTAGCATTAGGAAAAAAAAGCCTAACAAGGTTGGATTGGGGTCAGACTCATCAGCCCCTTATTCCACATGAATTGGGCTCTTCTTGGACCTGAATTAGATGAGTTATAGGTTGTCCTTCATTCTTCTTAAATGTCCCAAGCCCCTTTAGGTCCATTTTGCTCCATATGTTCTAAAGAAGCCCATTTTATGCTTCTTTAAGCTTCTTTGCCCTAACTCTTGTAATTGGCCCAATTGGCACCTCCAATGGGTCGTTAGCATAATTACGTTTAGTGTTGGGCTGATCCTTATCATACTTGCTCTTCTTGTGGCATGACCTCCACCAACTAATGATTTGTTCCTCAATGTTCCTCCTTGTTCACAATAAAATCTTATATCAACATATCATTTTAGACCATTTCTACATCATATTCATGTAATTACCAAATAGTACATTTACATCACTCTTTGTTTTTCATTATTTAACGATATTTTTACGTATACTCAAGTTTATGCTACTAATGCTCCATTAACTTTACTTTATTTGGAGTATCATGTTTTTATTTTCAAATTCATTCATCCATACCCATTTGTACTTATTGAAATATTTTCTCTCTAAAATTTTATATTTGGCCGAAACCCTTATACCCCTCCATCTAGGTACTTTCTTGAAAATGTTTCATGCATTCATGTTAGTATAACATCAACTATAATACCTCATTTATTGTATCGTTTTCAACTCTCTTTATATTCAATATTATCTAGGTAAACTTAACTCACCCAATTATATCCATTTTTCCTACATGCATGTTTAAAATTTAATACATCATGAAAGGTCCCTCTTTCCCACAATTCCATTAGTTGGCCGAATTATAGGATTTGCTTAATATTCATTTCAACATTTTTCAAACAAGTATACACAAATTTACATCGTCAAATCATTTTGAAGCTTTTCTATTCATTATTCAACTTCATTATGTACAATTAAATTTATACTACTCAAGTGATGACTTCTAGGATTAAAAACCATATTTATGAATAATAGCCTAAATTACACATAAGTACTCTAGTTCTACTCTTAAAGAGTGTCTTCCTCACTTTTTCTCAATATGGCTGAAACTAAAACCCCCATTTTCAACAAGTCTTCTTCTCCTTCCCACATTATTTTATTTGTCAAATATGCTACTCAATCATAAACACCCTATAATTTCCTTATATTAATCCTCACAACACATGTTGCATAATACTAAGTAACTCCATTAAATTTAAAACTTCTAAATGTATAAAATCTAATTCTAATCATCATATTTCAAGAAAAGATAGTCAATATATTGTGAACATATAAAATTATGCACTTGGAAGTCCTCCCCCCTTAATTTTCTTCATTTTGACTGAATCATCATCTTCCATTGCCAGATATTTTTCCTAAATTCCTCTCTTAACTTAACATGTTCTTCAAGCTCACATATCATGGTCTAACATATTATATGTTAAAAATAGTCATGTATTAAAGCACATCATGATTAAAGAAATTCAAATAAAAAATATCTTTTACTTGTCCATTTCATCAAGAACTCACCATAGCTATGTTTAGTAGTCTCAATCTTTAACATGTATGTATAGAAATCACATTTAGAAAACCTTCCCCTAGAACATCCTCACTTGGCCAAAACATCAGGGCCCTAAACACCCACTTTTCTTTCATAATTTCTTCATAATTTTCTCATGTTTCTAAGTTATTCAATTTATACTTTACTTCTTTGTTTTAATTCCTCAATTTCCCCAATATTGTTCAAGAACCCTAGGTTAAGAATTTGGGGCTTTACATCAATACTTACTAAGAATGTCTTCAAATTAACTTGAGTAAGTCTATGACCCTTTTTTCTTTGATTTTCAGCTCTAATTTCTTCGTTCCTCTACTCCCTCTCTCTCTTTATGATGGAGTCTTCTTCCTATAACTTAGACCCACAAGCTCAACTCGGATGCTTATTTACTTCTCTTTCTCTTTTTCTAAGCTCAATAGGGATGCATGCTAGGATTTTTTAGTAAAAAAGATTTAAAGAGAAGATGAAAGAGGAAAGGTTTTTCTTCTTTCTAAGATGTTGGCCTTCTCAAGATGGGCTATCTTTTAAATGTTGTTTTTGTTATTTGTTCCTTAGTTATTTATCTTACATGGCCTTTTCTTTGCCCCTCTCATATTCCCACATGTACACATCACTCCTATGCCTCTTTTTTAAGCCACATTTCATGCTTAGAAGTTTATTTATCCATCTCATTATCAAATTACCTTCCTAATTAGGCTTATTTAATCTTCTAAGAAAGCATCTCTTTACTCACACAACTTTTAATTTTTTTTTCTTCTCAGGTTTCTAGTATATTGCTTTCATGTTCTTTTGGACCATACTTTACTCCCATAAGCCTATTAAATTCTTTCTTTATGAATCACCCTTCCTAGAATTTATTTAGTGATTATTAATTTAACCATATTTTTTGTCAGGGTTTACATGATGGGTGTTTGTTTTGGACAACATGCATTGTGTGCGAATAAGGGTTGTTTGGACAATGTAATTATGGATGAATAGTGGTTGTTATGACAACGTAAAAGTGTACGAGTGTAGACTGATTCAGGAACGGTATGCATCAGAAATTTAAGAGCTATTAAGGTAACCCCATTAGGTAAGAATATGGGCTTTCATGTTTGTAGTTTCATGCGTGATATGGTTATCAACCCGAGTGATGAGTAAGTTTATTGAAATATATGTAATTAGTTATACACAAGGTATTGTTGAAATATGAATGACTAAAAATGCATTGGCATAGACCATATTAGGTCGAACAAAATGTTAAAGGATTAATGTAGGGATCAAAATAGAGAAAATATTTATCATATTTGTGTGGAATTGAAGGATGGCATCTGGTGTAAGGCTTGATTTTTTAGAGAGTGCATAATAGGGTCACCAAATGAGGATTCATCCTTCACTTAGCATTTTATATAGGGACAATACCATGGGATATGTTTATGCAAGAAATAAACCTTTGGGGTATGATTTAAGGGAATAAACCTCATGGTGACTTCTTGTAAAGTACGTTGTTTTTGGATATGAAGTTAACTTTTAATGTTGTATTCGGATGAATATACAATATGTAGGTCAAGAGTGGTTCATCTATGATGACAAGATGACGGTGACAATGTAGTATCAGATTTTAAAGAAAGGAGAATTTTGCTAAGGCATGAAATGTAAGTTTAAGGTTGACATGTATGTTTGATACTATGAGAAATATATGAAATGTTGTAATTTGAACTATTTGGTATCATTTTTAAGTCTTTGGATAGTAATTTCTATTGAGTTTTGAAATAATAAATTATTTATCCATCTTGTGTTTCCATAAAGACTTCTGATGCATTACTTAGACTGATTGATTGGGTCTGCTATTAGGCTGATGTTGTATGTAAAGGATAATGCTATCATTGTTTCGGTTTGGGTTAATATTATTCATTCATATTTTAATTCCAATAACTCTAGATTGTAATGGGATTGTAATTTCAAAACCCTTTTGAGTAACTGTAATGTACTTCATAAATAAGTATTATAATGTATATTGTTTATTAGGTTTTATGGATGATAACATGTGTATTACTAATGCATTTAATGATGGCAAGGTCTGAGGCCCTAATGCGTAGACATTGATGTTTGAATGAATGGGAATTCATTTGATTAGAGATTATGCAGGTGTTCTCAGGTGAAAACAAAGAACTGTAAAGGCAGGCAAACAAATAAGACTATCAAAATTTTATTAAGATTTGAATGTATCAAATATAATAGGATGAAGTTAAGATTATATTAGTAGTGTTAAAAGGATTGGTAATGGAAGTTGACGGTAAAAAAAAATACCTTGTTTTTCATTGAGTTTAAGGCTCAAAGTATCTTGCGATGTCAATTTCAGGGTGTTACATTAATATGCACTTACCAATCACCAATTTCTCCACTAATAGCATATGGTGGTATCATAACCAATGGTGGCACTAAACTATCCACCAATAATATAATAACCAACAACTCGTTTTTCTCCACTCGCCATTATGTACATGTCCTTTCTCCGCTTTCCAGGAGATAAGTACATTAAGGTGGATACAAGAAAAATAACACCAAACAAAATAGCAAAGCAAACCACACAAGTCCATATAGCCACTTTCACTACTCTTGCTCGAAGTCATTACCACCTCCTAAGTCAACACCTGCTGGTCACCATCGCCTACTGATCACTACCATTTCATGATTAACACCTCTTAAATCACCACCCTCCTAATCATTGCCACCACCTCCTAGTAACACCTTTCCAATGCCCTGACCCCTTTCACATCTTGACCATTTGCCTTGATACAGTATTCTCCTTTTGCATTTCCAAACTTAAGCATCGGAGGATCTTCTATAACAATACATGACTTGTTTTTTAAGATGAACATGAGAGTTACCTAGCTCCTCAACCTACTAGACCATTAGTCAAGCCCAATTACTCCAAGCAATGATTAAGTCTACCATCACACTAGCTCATCAACCAAGTCACCAGTCACTCCATAAAATCAAGGAGCAATTATGGTAGAAGATATCCAATATTTTATTTTATTTTGTAATAAAAAATATTCTAAAAACAAATGATGTGAAGTAATCGTAGCAATCATCAAAGGAAAATCCAGTATTATTGTTGAGCCGATAGTTATTTTAGCTATTTTTGATCAAAAGTAAGCTCAATCTGAGGTATGTTTCCTAGAATCCTATCTCCATTCCTTTGTAGGCATTAACTATTGTGATCTTTCAGGGATTTGTCGGGCCTCTATCACGGTGAAGGATTTTTCCATTCATAATTTATCATGAATATAACCCCTTCTTTTTAAGCCTGCTTCCCAAAAAACTTGTCTAAAACTATTTATCGGTGGTAGGTGTCGAGTTATTGATATGAAATGGATACAAAAAAAAAATGCACATTTCAAACGTAGATGATTGTTATAAAAGATTTTCTTTTTTGAAAATCCAAACCCAGAAAACAGATGGAATTCTAGAATTCTTCAGTTCAAAGAGCTTTCTCGATTTGGTTTGAAAGGAGAGGACTTATTCCATGAATGGTCTCCTCGTCTTGATTGACATGTTTTGCACAAATGGTAGATGCCATCCACCTGAGCCACCACCAATCTGGCTGTCGGTGTTTGGGTGAAACGTTTTATTCAAAACATTTAATGTCATAATTATATATAGGGTGTTTGTATAAATTATTTCCATTCAATGATCATCTATGAAAACTAAAATAAAAATATTTACAGGTTTAATTTCAAATTACAAAGTGAGATTAAAATGTCATACATTCACAAGGAATTCAAAACTTGACTGTTTGTCTCTCTCTCTCTCTCTCTGCTACAGGTTTCCGAATTTGCTCAGCTATCACAACAGCATAATTCCTCAATTCAGTTCAAAATTTGACCTTGGTGCACAGACAAGCCACAGTATAACAAGGACTTCCAAATGTGTAGCCGAAGACACATGAGATGTTTTTTCGAACAATGGCCACCTGATTAAGGGTTACTGGCCACAATGTGAACCTCCCTCATGTTTCGTGGATAACAAGCACCAATATTCGTCTTATAAGGTGTTTTTTGAATTTCTTCTTGCAAATGGAGGCATTTAGGTAGTGAAATTAACATGTTAATGCAGTGTCTGATCTAAAATAATCAAGAAGAGGCAGAAATGACATGAATCGAGTAACTTAAAATTCCAAACGACAACAATTCTTTACAGACATTAACATATGACAAGCAAATTCTGTATTAAGGAATACCAAAGTGAAAAACTGAAAATAACATCTATCTATCTACAGTTACAAGGGCTCAAGAAACAAACCCAGAACGTCTTTGTGTGGTTGCTTTTAAACTTGTGTTTACTGTGTGCACTAACCTAAATAAAATGCTTGATGCTATTACGCTGTAGCATAAAATAGAGCAACTGACACCACCTTAATAGAACTTACAGCTCTTGTCCAATGCTTAGGAGCTGCCTTCATTTAACGACCATCAGCAGATGTGAAGGACTCAGCAAACCCAGCTGGTCTTGCTGGAATACTGCTCTTGCTGTCATTAAGACTGGTATAACTTCGCCCAGTGCTTTCTCCATCCTGCCAAACTTTTAACATCTCTGGAAGTGGAAGGCTGTAGTCGATGCCAGAAAAGTCCTCGGATTCATTGTTAATTGGTTTCCATTTCTCAACAAGGGGTGCCAACACATTCACTGCATGACCCATATCAGGCCGGTGGTTTGGTTCCCTCAAAGTGCAATGCCCAGCCAATTCAGCTATGGTGTAGATGCTCTCAAAAATCTCTTCACTGGCATTAAGAGTAGGGTCAATGGCAGCCATAAGCTTCTCTTTGCTTGATTTGATTTTCCAAAACCACTCAGCCAAGTATCGGCTTTCCTCAGAGCGCTCCTCATCAAGGGCTGTTAACCCAGTCAAAAGTTCCATTAACACCACTCCATAGCTGAACACATCAGCTTTGGTTGTTATCTTCCCCATAACTGTGAGAACAAAGAAGTAAGAGCAGCAGTCAATTCAGCCTTCTAATTGTTGGTGTTATCTTGGAAATTAAATCCAAAAAACCCACCAATCACCACAAATGTTATATATCAACGATCTGCAAATTTCTCAAGCAATTCTACAGTGTGGACTAAAGGAAGATACACAAAGATCACACGCACTTACCATTTTTACTTTTAGCCGTAAAAAATAACTATTTGATAAATCCATATATTAATGTGATTCCACGTGGGTTCTTTTTGATGATTTAAGATGCATATCAAAAGTTATCAATCACAATAGGATAAAATAGAAATGACTGCATAACTATCATATCTTCCAAAAAATCATGAGAAAAAGATTTTAAAGGGTAATACAAGTAGAAATGTTTTACAAAGATCAGTCAGCAGAATGTTTGGAGCACACAAAAGGAGGGAAACATGTTTTATGAATATGATTAATGTGCACTACATGTTTCTGTTCTACATATCATTAACATCATTATCGCATTCTTATTGATAACAGGGTTGAATAAGCTCATTCCACTAAGAAGGATATCAATTACCAATGTGATGTATTGGAAAAAAGCTTGACAGTAACTGCATCATAGCCAAACAGTTAAAAGGGGACAAAAGGTAGTAGTTATGGGCATTTCACAGCAGATGTTTTAACCAAGACTTATATTATTTGAACAAATGAGGCACAACTGGAAAACCATAAAAATCTTACTGAACCATGCAATACTTCTTAGTTTCAGTTAAATTAGCTTCTTTCTAATTCTAAATAATCCTTGTTCTATACCCATAATAAGAATTTGGAAAACACTTACCAGCATATTCAGGTGCAAGGTAGCCAAAGGTTCCAGCAAGTCTCGTCACAACAGATTTCTCTCCGTCTGGAGCAAGTTTCACCAACCCGAAATCAGAAACCTTGGCACGGAAATCATCACCTAGAAGAATGTTGGAAGATTTGAGATCTCGGTGAATAAATGTTTGTCGAGCCAGACTGTGAAGATATTCCATCCCCCGGGCCACATCCAATGCAATACTCAACCTTCTTGTCCAAGATAGAGGCTCCAAGTTTAATTTCTTCCACTGGAAAAGATGCATGCTTAAAGCACCTTCTGACAAATACTCGTAGACAAGAAGTCTTTCATTGCCTTCGATAGAATAACCAAGAAGAGAAACCAGATGCCGATGCCGGACTTTAGAAAGAACAGCAATCTCAGCCTGAAATTCATCCACAGCTTTACCACTCACCACTCCGGCCTCCATTCTCTTAACAGCTATTTTTGTCCCATCTTCCAATTCACCCTTGTAGACAGTTCCAAATCCACCAGAGCCAAGCTGGTTTTTTTGGGCAAAATTATCTGTCACCTTGCGAAGAACTTGGACAGATATAATAACATTTCCAGCCTCAATTGCACGGGAATTTTCAGTCAGATTACTTGTATTACTGACAGAACTAGTTCCAGTTTGAGTGGACAAGCTTCCAGTGATGTTGTCGGAAACTGCAATCTTGACAAAATTTTCTGAATCAGATGGATCTCTAGGGTGAACCACAATGGAACAAGGAGGTTTTGAATTTTCTTTTTTCTTCTTAAAGCAAGAATATAGACACAAAGCAATCAACACAACAGCCAGCAATGAACCGGCTAAAATTCCACCCACAATTACTAGTTTGGTTCTTTCAAATTTTCTTTTAGTTTGGGCTGGAACTTTTGTAGAAGTAGACCGATTAGCGTGTGAGCTTGAAGTTGGAGAAGGCGGACTAGAAGGCATAGTGAATGGTGAAGGCTGTGCACTGCCTGGTGGAGAATTCTCTGGTGGAGTGAAACTCACAGGAGGTAGGCTGCTAGCAGGGGAGGGGGATTGCTGACTCTGATTCCCACCAACCAGAAGAGGATTTCCATCAACAACAAGCTTCACGCTATTTCGAAACTTGGGCAAAGGAGGACCTAGATTGTTTTCACTGACATCGAACAATCTCAAAGACTTCAAGTTTGTCAAATTGCTGGGAATTGTGCCCTCTATATCGTTTCCTCCAAGTCCAATTTGAACCAGTGAATCTAATTTTGCAATTGAAGGATTAAGGGTGCCAGTAAGATTACGTCTAGGCAGATTTATAACAGAAACCTTTGAATTAGAATCACAATTCAATCCCAACCATGGCCCATGACATGGATCATTACCAGACCACTGAGAAGCAATATTTGAAGGATAATTCACTCCACTAAGAAAATCCAAAAGTGCAGAAACTTCTGGGGCGCATTCAACTCCAGGTTTAGATTGACAAAGAGGATTGGAGTCATAAGAAACCTTACCAGCCTTGAACACTGGCACGGGACCCATTAGCTGATTATTGTTCAAGTCCAAATTCTCCAGCTGCATATCTGCCAAGCTCTGAGGAATATAACCGACAAGTTTGTTTCCGTTGAGATTAAGATCTCTCAACAAAGACAAATCTCCAATTTTCTCAGGTATTGTTCCAGAGAAAGAATTCCCATGAAGCCATAATTGTGACAATGATGTCATGTTTGCGATAACATCAATTGAACCACTCATGCCCCCTCCTTCTTGATTATTCAGAAGCAAAATTGACATCAAAGATTGCCCAAAACTTGCAGGAATTTCACCAGACAATCTGTTGTAAGAAAGTTCTAGATTACTAAGAGATGGCATGCTGCCTAGAAAATCAGGCAATGGACCAGCCAAATTGCATGAAGACACTGAAAAATTCGTCAACTGAACAGAACTTGCCAATTCACTGGGCAGAGACCATCCTGTACTCTCATTCAAACTATTGCCATCCAAGGCCAAAACCGCTATGCTACTAAGTCCCTCAAAGAAATCAGATGGGATAGTGTCAAAATTATTGCCATTCAAGAAAGCATATACCAGTTCAGACAGTCCTTTAAAGGTGGGTAGTTTTCCATTGAAGTTGTTTCTTTGAAGCCCTATATTGTAAAGTTTTGAGAGCTGGTTGAAATTTTGAGGGAGGGGTCCTTTAAGACCCATATTTTGGACCTGAATTTGTGTGACTCTGCCATCCGAACAGAAAACATGAGGCCATGAAGGAGGGCCACAAGGATCGTTACCCTTGGCCGGCCATTTGAGAAGCTCTGGATTTTCCAACCCATTCTGGAAATCTAACAAGATCTTAAGGTCACTGGGATCCGTAGAACTATAACACAATGTAACAAAACCCAACAAAAAACATACAATGTTGCAAAGCTTCATACTTTCACCTCCCATTATCAAATCACCATACTAAAAGAACGAAACTAACCCTCCCAATGTACCTTATAATCCCAAATAAAAACTAAGACTTTCACATGTCAATTACCATAAAAGGATGTAAACAACAAGATCCAGGTGTAAAAAATTAACATTTGTTTCAAAAGTTTTTGAAGAGAACAGGAAATGGAAGTAGAAAAGGGATTAGATTTTGAAGGAGAGTGAAGAAGACGAAGAAAAGGAAATCGTGCCCAAAACAGATTGAGATAAAGAAAAGTACAATAGACTATCATCCACTACTTGAGGGTTTTTTATGTTTAGCTAAATCTTCGAACAGCCAGACCTAAAAAGTAAAAAAGTACACCACCATGACTGACACTCTCCCCACCCGTTTCTTGATCTCCTATCCTTGCGAAAGCAGACGTAGTAATAATAATAATAATAATTTGTTTTCCAATGCTAAATGAAATGGCAATATTACCCTCATAAGGTGGCAGCTGAGAAGATAATGGCAGTCAGTGCATGTATTCATAGGATAGGATGATGTTGTTATTTTTTGTTTGTTTGGTTCTTATTAAAAAAATAATTAATTTAAAATTTTATAAAAATATTGAAATTAGGATAAATTGACTGGTTTTGGTTCTGTTTTTTAGAGTAATAACCGGTTCAAGCTGGTTTGGCTCTGTTTTTCTGGTTTTTTTTTATTTTGGCTCGGTTCAAACCTGTTTTGGCTTAGTTTTTTCGATTTGGGCTTAGTTTGACTCGGTTTTTTCAGTTCTTTCAGTTTGGGTTCGGCTCGGTTCAGTTTTTTTGGTTTTTTGCTTATAAAACCGAAACCGAACCAAACCGGCCGGTTTTTTAAAATTTTAATCGATTTTTTTTACGGTTCTATTTTTTTAATTATTTTTTTTTTAATTTTCTCAATTTAATTAATATTTTGATTTTTTTTCATTCATTAAAAAAATATTTTCTTAACAATACTAATGTGAAAAAAAAAAAAACATGTAAAACATTTTGCAGTGTCATGATTATAATTAATAATTATATATTTTTTAATCTTTCTATAATATAAAACATGTGGGCCCTAGGCTAGGGAGCTTATGAAGCCAAGAAGCTC
>Ga0325414_1002092_pt1 | contig 19949 bp, 8 predicted proteins | sample PopdelMetagenome_8_FD_206183 | JGI IMG/M metagenome (GOLD analysis project Ga0325414, IMG submission 206183) | Populus deltoides microbial communities from Bellville, Georgia, United States - Leaf-PdKOR-R3 | ecosystem: Host-associated > Plants > Phyllosphere > Phylloplane/Leaf | place: USA... | reverse complement strand
CAGTCAGCAAGCATTCACGTTACTCTGATGGATGGAATAAACACCACTGCAAGCGGTGGCGACGCCTCTACTAGCGGCGGTGGAGCACAAGCGGCGCCGGTGCCGATGGCGTCCCAGTCAAATTCGCCGCCGCCATTTCTGAGTAAGACTTACGACATGGTAGACGACCCGGAGACCGACGCCGTGGTGTCTTGGAGTTCAACGAATAATAGTTTTGTGGTTTGGAATCCGCCGGAGTTCGCTCGCGATCTTTTGCCGAAGTATTTTAAGCATAATAACTTCTCCAGCTTTGTTAGGCAACTTAATACATACGTATGGATTTCGCTTTCTTTATTTCTCTCTCTATATATTTTTGGATTTTTCTTCATTTCTATTGCATTTTGCTTTCTAATCTGTTGACGTATTTTCTTTTAAGTTTTTTTTTTTTTTTAATAAGTTTGATTTGTGATTCTGTTATTCTTTTCAGTTGATTGCTTGCTGATATCTGGTAGTCAGTGGAGTTGTTTGATTTGCTTGTAGTTAGGATGGTAAAAGGCAGTCATGGCTTAGTTTCTGTTCAGTGTAGACCACAATTTACTACGTGGAGTAGAGTTTGTATTCTTGCAAGAATTGAACTCATTTGTTACAAAAACGTTGGGGAAGGATAGGGGCGTGTGTGTGGTATGTTCTATGAGCTTGTTGTGCTCTCAGGGATATTCCTTTAAGGACACTATATTGTTGTTGAATGTAAATGGTGATGATCCATGTTTATTTGTTATGAACTAGGGAACCATTTTCATCTACAGAAAAGCGCTTGTGGGTTAGATTTTCATTACAATAGTGAATTCGATGCTTGATCATTGAAGATGTCAAGGGATGGAAGAAGGGATGCTCCTTACAAATAGTTTGAAGCTTATGTAGGAATTTTGAGGAATGAATCTGTGTTAGTGTTCGCTGGTGAATGTGGTTGATTTGCCTGTTTAAGTTATTTGCAACAGATTTTGATGTTACATAGATAAGTGAAATAATTGGCATGGGGTTTGCAAGCTTGCAAAATGTAATCATTCTTGTTCAGTATGAGAAAATTGGTGACAGGGAAAGCTGTCATTTGATTGTGGTGAAAATCTCATTTAACTAGTGACCCACTTGATTTTTTAAGTTGTTCTGCTCACCCTTCTTTGAAACTCTTGTGCTACTTGTATTGAACAATTTTCTGCAACTGCATAGCCTTGGCAAGTAGTTGCATGCATGAGCATCAGAAGGAAGAAGACTGATCTCTGTTCTGTCATTGGGGACATCAGTCATCAGTGCATATGGTTTTGGTTTTTTATGATGATACTTTTTTGGGTAATTAGGTATATCTTTTAATTTTTTAGGATATATTTTAAAGTTTGGAAATGAATTAATTGGGCTATCAAAGAACCATAAGCGCTGAGATTAAAGAAAGAAAGAAAGAAAGATAATGTAGGTTTCTGTCTCTTTCTTTTTGGATTTTTTTTTGGAGGGATAGGAATTTATTTCTATAATCTACTTTGGGTAGGGAATTTGGAATTAATTTATTATGATTAGTGGTGAATGACTTCAAGTGAAAGTAAAGGGCTAGGCTATACTAACACACTTGTGAAAATAACGAAAATATTATAAATCCTCCTATTGGTTGCTAAGAAATCCAGGGGAGAAAAAAATATATTACAGGTACTTATTTTATTTTTATTACAAGTCCAAAAAATTATTACAAGTACTTTATGTTTTTGTGCACTATGAAAAAATCTTCAATCAAGTCAGAAGAGACGAAGAATGGATGTGTTCAAGTTTAAAGTTTTAATTGGTTGTCTCCCTGCATTATCAGCAACCAAATGGAGCAGAAACTGAACAAGAAAATAGAAGTGTGCCTTATGTTGACCATACAGGATAAAAAGGTTATCAATGTCTCTTCTCTTTTAATTTTATTTCCATTTCTAAGTGAAACCAAGCTGAGGTCAAAATAAAATTTTCCAAGCTATCTAGTCAAGATGTCAATATTATCTCTAGCTGCATGTGGAAGCTCAGCACGAGCTTATCCATTCAACTTTGATGTTACATCAAGGAAATTCTGGCAAAATTTTCCAAGCTGTCTAGAAAAGTTGTCAGTATTATCTCATGCTGCATGTGGAAGCTCAGCAAGAGCTTATCCTTTCAATTTCAATATTGTGTCAAGGCAATTCTGGCACTTATTTTAAATCAAGAGGAAATGCAGTTTCCTTTCTCAGAATACAGGGGGGCATTGTACTCCCTACAATAGTTGGAATGCCTTTACCACGAGCAAGTAGTCATGAAATGGCATGATGCCTGTTAGCCATGTGTGACAATCTGTTGAGTTAAGTGTGTTTGATTTCATTTATAATTATAAGTAATGGCTAGTGTCCTTTGCTATTATTACTGTTAGCTTGGGGCTATGGTATCAGCTTCTCAATAGAGGAGAGGTTCCTCAACCTTGTTTGAACACTTTTTCTCATGTGCAATATCATTTCACAGTTATTGTCTGTCTAGTCATGGATGGGAAAGCTATGAAAACGATGCTCTCTTAATAAATGAATCCCTGATGCTGTTAATGGTTTGAATTTGTAGCTCTGCTCTTAGGTTGAGGGCACATTTAATAACCAGTTACAATAACTAGAGAAACATTCTGGTTGGTTTGATGTTTGATTATGTTATGAACTAATAAAGTATCACTTTGACTTTACCAAGCAAGCCTGGTACTGCTCGCTTGTTGTCTATGACTCTACACTGTGATTTCCTTGTTGAACTCCAGGAAACATTGCAAGGAGATTTTGCACATGATCTATTGGAAGCAACCTTCTTTTTGAAATATTTTTATCCCACCTCTTGTTGCCACTTCATCTCTCTCAAACCTCTGGCACTAGCAATTTTTTGCTTTTCTACCCTTGGCAAGCCAAGAAGTGATCAACAGTACTGGAAGTCAAGGAAAACTTCTATGCTCATTTACCTATAGTAAGCAGCCAAATCTAATATGAAACTTCTTTCCTTGAAGTTAGATTCCTTGCATTATGTACAAAAGGCTAATAGGAGTGCTCCTCTTATGCTACAACAAGGGTTCCAAAACTACCTATTGATTTTAGCTAAAGGAGAACCAATCCTTGCCTGTTATCCTCTAGTAATGTTTACTGTTTGTAACACCAAGCCTAAGCTATTTTTGTTCCCCACCAGATATTACCAGACAGGGCAGTGCTGATGTGATTTGTATGTTTTTGTTTTGCTTGTTTTGGACTTAATCTTTCTGTACACTGTTGTCTCTATTTTCAAACAGGGTTTTCGAAAGGTGGATCCAGACCGTTGGGAATTCGCCAATGAAGGATTTTTGAGGGGTCAGAAGCACCTGCTTAGGACTATCAGTCGGCGAAAACCTGCTCATGGACATACTAATCAACAGCCGCAACAAACTCGTGGACAGAACTCAACTGTTGGCGCTTGTGTTGAGGTTGGAAAATTTGGGCTTGAGGAAGAGGTAGAGAGGCTTAAGAGGGACAAGAATGTTCTTATGCAAGAACTTGTTAGGTTGAGGCAGCAGCAACAGTCCACAGATAGCCAGTTGCAAACCATGGTGCAGCGACTTCAAGGGATGGAGCAGCGTCAGCAACAGATGATGTCATTCCTGGCAAAGGCTATGCAGAGCCCAGGCTTCCTGGCTCAGTTTGTACAGCAGCAAAATGAAAGCAACAGGCGCATAACAGAAGCCAACAAAAAACGAAGGCTCAGGGAGGAGGGTGTTTCTGAGAATGAGCGTTCTAGTGCTCCTGATGGACAAATTGTGAAGTATCAGCCTCAGATGAACGAGGCAGCCAAAGCAATGCTCAGGCAGGTCATGAAAATGGATGCTCCTTCTAGGTTGGAATCTTATGACAACAATCTTGATGGCTTCCTGATTGGCAATGGTTCACCATCATCGAGTGCAAAAGACGGTGGAAGCTCTTCAAGCCGCATGTCAGGAGTGACTCTTCAAGAGGTCCCAGCAGCTTCAGGGATTTCCGGGCATGGCCCCATGGCTGCCATATCTGAAATACAATCTTCCCCACACATTGCTAGCTCAGAAAAGGCTACAGCTTCTCAGTTTACGGAAAGTATACTGGTTGGAGGACAAGGAGCACCCTCCATACCTATTCCGCAGGCAGATATAATCATGCCCCAGGTTTCTCAAAAGCCAGAAATGGTGCCAGAAATTATTGCTGATATTCCTGGTGAAGGTTACATGGAACCAGAGACAAGCAGTGATGTGTTCCTAGATCCAGTTTCACTTGGAATTAATGATACAATACCCATAGATATTGACAACATCTCCCCTGATCCTGATATCGATGCTTTGCTTGATAATTCTAGCTTCTGGGATGACCTTCTTGCACAGAATCCAGTGCCTGAGGATATTGAATCAAGTTCTGTGGAGGGTAAAGCCAATGGAAATGATGTACATCAAATTATAAACGGGTGGGACAAAGCTCAGCATATGGATCAGCTGACAGAACAAATGGGACTTCTCTCATCAGATCGCAAGCAGCTTTAACCTCGCACACCAAATGTACCTTTCTTTCAAACCGTAATAGTTAAATACCTAGATAAACTTTTAACCTTAATCAGATGGTCCTACTCCTTTGGCCATTGGAACAACAACTCGATGCTTTTTGTTCCTGTTCCAGCAATAGTTTTTATTTTTGCACATGTGGAGACCTAAAGTTCTCTCCTTTTCTTTTTTCTTTATTTTTTTTCATTTTTTTTTTTAAAATTTGAACGTTTCCCCTCTACATCTTGTGAGAGGTTCTAGACCTCAAGAAACATTATGCTATCCTTAAGTCCCTAGTTTTGGTTTTCCATCTTTTGTACCTGTCAAATCCTATTCGTGAATGTAGCCTTTGTTTCAAAGCAATTCACTTCCGTGGTTTGTTTCTTTTTCAACCTTTCGTTCTTGTGGACCACTAGCTACGTTACCTTAATGGAAAAATGCACACATTAATCAGTGCTACCTTAAGGTTACTTAGAGGTGTTGGTCTGGGGCATTTTAGAGAAATCTTGATGAGGGTGTACTGGTCGGAATTGTTTTGCTTTATCTTCGGCAACATCTAAAAGTAGGAGGGATGGCATGACTGGTGTCAGACCTCGGATCGAAGCAATAATTCAATTCGGTACACTCTTAGATGGGATTTTAGTGCAACTCCTGGAATAGGGCGCTGATTGTTAAAAACAGATTGTGGGGTGTTTCGACTCTCTGAAAGGCAGTAAGCTGATTATTGGTGAGAGTTTGGTAAATCCGCGCAATCGAGAAGGTTGACCAGGCCTGATCACTTGTTTGGAACTGAAGTTATTTTTTTATAGCAACGGGGAAGATGAGATAATTGTCTTCTGTAACATGATCCAAGTATACATTTGCACAGGCTGCTTTTGGTTTAGGATGAAAGGTTAATTGTTGGGCAGAATACCAATTTAATTGTTCTTGTATTAATGAACTGAATGCTCGTAATTTGGTTCCAGTGATTTTGTGGCCTATTTATGGAGGAGGAAGGCAAGGTGAGGATATATATATAAACCAACTCGAAGCCAATCTGGATAATTTTCATGTACTGGAGGTTTGGATTGCCTTGGAAAACGTAATGGGTCACCTTCTGTTCATGTGGTGATATTATTACACAGTGGCGCTGCTCTTTTCCCATTGCCTGGTAAAAGTGGGATCTGGTCTTTGGTTTGGTACGTTGCATGATGAAGTAAATTGTTTGCGGTTTTGGTAGGTCTAATTTGATGAAGAGTCCTCGGTATCCTATTCCTGTTCGAGTTTATACTTATCAAGAACTAAAATCATCACTGACATTTGTTGATCTATAGTGCATGGCGTTGCATCACTGATATTGGTCTAATCTTGGACCTAAAGTGTACTCTGCTTTGTAAGTATCATGGCCAGGAATAAAGATGCCCGTGGCGAAAATATATAGAGCTTAACGTAGCATAGGCACAACGAACCCAGCCAGAACACGTGTTTCTTCTACTGTATTTGAGGATAATCGGACGCTGCATGGCCTTACCTTTACTTCGAACTCCGAGGATCCCCATGGCTGATCATGTGGCATCCTGCCGTGCCGGCACAATCCCTTATTTTAGGAGTTGTTGATCTCGTTTTAAATCAGAACAGCATTTATTTAATATTGATCAATGGAATAAAATCTGTTCTTTTTATATATATTTATTTTTATGTTAGAAAATTTATACATTTCCATGACACTTTGGGCTGCACCTAGCCTTCCTTGCTTGCTTTCTTTCTTTCTAAATCTTTGGAAGTAATTGCAACCCCGTACGTACGTAAACCATGGATGATGAGTGTGTTTATATATATATATATATATATAAATAATTTGTAGTCACATGTTTCACGATAACTACGAAAATGGGTGATTAGTTAATGCTTCAGTGAAAAAATTGACAGTTAAAGAAAGAACAGATGGCAGTGTAGGAAGAAACTCGACGCACGTACCTCGCCAGAGATTAGCGGTGACGTCACAGAAAAAACCTCACCTGTCCGTGAATGTTGGGATTGCTACAGCCACTTGTTATCCCCCTGAAGCCAAGCATGCACGTGTGTGCTGTGCCCCCAAAAGCTCTCCAGTCGCATGTGTATATAACGGCTAGGCTAAGGTTTTGCCGTACCTATCCACAATGTTGCTGAGTATCTGAGCATAGAGAAGAGCGAAGAAGCAAGAGGTGTGAAAATGACTTTGGTGAGAGAGAGAAGGCACCAACAACCACTAAGGCTATCCCTACCACCACCCATACCTGCAGCTGACTTCCGGCATCAGATCCATTCGCCATCATTATCATTGACCATTAGTCCAGATTCTCCAAGCATAGAGAAGCTCTCAGACCTAGAAAAACTGGCGGTTCTTGGCCATGGCAATAGTGGCACGGTCTATAAAGTACGGCACAAACGCAGCTCCTCCATATTTGCATTGAAAACCCTCCGTTTCGACCGAAACTCCACCATAATTCGCCAACAAGCAGGAAGGGAGGCAGAGATCCTTAGACGCGTGGATTCACCTTACGTTGTCCAGTGCCATGCGGTTTTTGATGGTGAGGATGACTTGTACTTTGCAATGGAGCACATGGAAAGAGGATCACTGCATGATGTTCTGCTTGTACACAGAATATTGCCTGAGGATGTTATATCTGGTGTGGCACGGTGCATTCTGAATGGGTTACAGTATCTCCATGAGAAGCAGATAGTACATGGGGACATAAAACCCTCAAATCTACTAATAAATGCTGAAGGAGTGGTTAAGATTGCAGATTTTGGAGTGAGTAGGGTAGTGGTGGGAAAACATGATTCATATGAGACTTATATGGGAACATGTGCTTACATGAGTCCTGAGAGAATTGATCCTGAGAGATGGGATGGAAATGGAGATCACGGATTCGCAGGAGATGTTTGGTCGCTTGGGGTGGTAGTTTTGGAGTGCCTAGTGGGTCATTATCCATTGATTGGTTGCGGAGAGAAACCAGAATGGGCAGCATTGGTGTGTGCTATATGCTTTGGGGAGAGATTGCAAATGCCGAAGAGTGCATCCAGCACGATTCAAAGCTTTGTTAGGAGGTGTCTAGAGAAGGACTGGAAGAAGAGAGGGACTGTGGGTGAGCTTCTTGATCATCCTTTTGTGACCCAGATCAGTTTTGAATCTAGACATGGGGTAGCTGATTTTGTTTTGCGTGATTGAGATTCATTTTTCCTTTTCTGTTCTCTCCATATCTTATGTTATTTCAGTACCTTTTGGTCTGGATATAAGCTGTGAAAGAATTTCGTTTTGATAACAAAATGGAAAACCTTCGAGCCATTGGCAGTGATGATGAGAACCAGGAGGCAGAAATGCGTGCGTGCCATGAAGATGATGCTGGTTTTGCACAGGAGCTGTGTTCTAAATATGGAGTTTCAGATTTATTTGACATTGATAGATATATAAACGATAAAAGGTTTTCCAAAGGATTTTTCTTTCACAAAATTAATAATAAAGCTGAGACTACTAACAGACTAGCTATCTTCTGTCAAGTTCTACCAGTTTATCTGTTTAGATTTTCTCTGCTCTTTTTGCAAGAGTAAGAAAATTCTCGGGTCATCCCATGGTCCCCAAGGATTCTTTTTTCAGGGATTAATTAAGTTAAATGTCCAAACTATCCATGTAATTATTTAGATTAGGGTCCATTAATACTGATATAATGAATAGAGTAATTCCTTAAAATAAAAAATTTTGCAGGCTAGTAGTAATTTGTGTGCCTGAGAAAAAGTAGATAGGATCAGTAATGCTCGTGTCTAAAATGCCACTATTTGTTTTTTAATTAGTATGGATGTCTGGATTAGTTTGCGTATATTTTGATTAATTCTAATAAAAAATACCATTAAAATCAAATTTAATCACATGAAAGATTACATAAATTATTTGGGATACTAATTAAGAGTTATCATTCGGAATTGGAAGGGTTTGAGAGACTCTAAATGACTCCTGATGATTCTTGAAGAGCTCCATCAGTAATTTCAATTCATGAGATGAGACCACCATCTTGGGTCTCGGCTTGGTGAGGGGATCTTGTTTTGTTTTGAGTCTTTTGACCAACTAGCTCTCTGCTTGCACCGTGGGAAAGGTATACTTGAGTTATTTTTAGGAAATCTTAATCTTGTTTGATATTCCGGTATAATTATACTTTTATATTTTTTAAATTGTTTTAATATATTGATGCATTTCAAAATAAAACCAAAAACCTCTGCTACATTTTCATACACCACCAACCACGTTATCAAAAACAAGAAACATGATTAAAAGCGAGCCCACTGCTACTTACGGAGAAGATTCGTTCGTTTGTTTTCTTCTACAAGAGAAGGCGTATATTTGTGTTAATGAAAAATAGAGATTGGCTGCATCAACCCAGCTGTTAATGGAGACGGTCCAGAATCCTTGGATTTTATTTTTAATGATATAAAGCATAAAAGGTTTACAATGACTAGTGATTATTTGATCACTTTCACTCACATAATACCTAACTGAAGATCACTGTATTGTTCTAACATCAAGACCCCACACACTACTACTTCCAAAAAATTATTTCTTTATCTTTGATTTTTAAGTATATGCTTACTCAATTTCAATCCCTGTTCAAAATCACGAGCTGCAAGATTTGAAACTTCATGTAACAAAATCTGTTTGTTCAACTCTTTTTTCTCCCGACGGCTGAGGTAGTGGAAATTTGTGCTATTGCCTTCGAGTTTGTTAGATTATGTTTCTTGAATTGTTTATTTGGACCATGTTATGGTTACATATTCGTCTTCTGAAAACCCTTTTCCACCTCAACTCCAAGGTTTGTGTTTTAGAAGCATCAGAGTTGGTTGCAAGATTGGTTCAACCAAGAAAAACAACTTCAGAGCGAAAGGCCTAAAATTTACAGTCAAAGGGAACAAAACTGTTGATGTGCTCTAAGCTAAATCAGGTGTATGGCCCCGTCACTGCGGACAAAGCAAAGAAATCCCTAGCAGGCCAACAGGACTGTCATGGCATTGGTTCTTTTCGTCTTGGAATTGATCAACTTATAATTATTTCTCTCTTCTCAAATCCTGTTGCAATTTAGTGCATTGGTTTGTTAGTGATGAACTTATTTGTAGTGTGGGCAACAGATTTATTTGGAAGCATTTCAGAACACAGACCAACAACACGTGAATCGCCAAGTCTAGAATAAAATAACAGATATTTGCCATCAAATTAATAGAAATATACCAACAGTCAATTGATGCAAAAGATGCAGGCTGTCTGAAGAATTACAAATCATTTCGGCAAGGCCGAGTTCTTTTTCTTTGTTATTTCCAACTTCTTGCTTAGAAATCCACCTGCATTAGGATCCAAAAAAAAGACAAATAGTGAATCCTTAAATAACAATGAACAAAGACTAAAATTAAGAAGGTTTCAATGTTGAAATCACAGGGAGTTCAACATGCTGTTCACAAACAAAGCGGGATTCAAAGGCCTGTACCAGGCCTAAGACTCATGGTTTACTTTCATGTACATGATTCAATAGGATCCCACGGAAAATAATAAGAAAACAGAACACAAAGTAACAAGGATAGTTATATGGAGAGATACTGATGCAGATCAGATACTCCTCAATATCTGTTCCATAATTTTCTAACATGTTTAAGAAATGACAGCTCCAGAAGTAGGTTCAATATTTCTTTTATGCTCCTGGACAAATGTCAAAGCACTTGGCTGGCAACGATACAAGGGATAGGCAGGAGAATATAAGTGGCAATAACAACAAAGGCTGGTTTTTTATCCAGCATCCATCGTGTATAAATGATCCCCTTTTGTTTTGATAAAAAAAATTGGGGAATCGGCTAGTGTGATTTAATAATTTAATCTTACAAAAAGTTTACTGACACACCCACAAACAATTTATCTGTGTATTGTTGTCCAGAAGCAAGAAGATGACCTGTTGGCCAACCAGTCACAAAGACAAAGTATGATATTTGCGTTTGTCTACAAATCATAGGAGCTACATTTGGAGCTTTTTGACAAACTCTTTCTCCCTCATGACCGTTATTTTCCTTTTCTATCTAAAGTTTAATTGGGAGATAAAGGCATTAAAATCCATTTTACGCATCATGAGTTTTATGATAATGGGATGTGAAAATCCAACATATAACCCATTGCTACCATTATCCCACCTAATAAAGTTATCTGCCAATCTTTCAAGCATGTTTTAGATGAACCCTAGAAAGATGGCAGTGGCATGTGACCAGAGATCCACCACAATGAAGCAACTGGTATCACTGGCACTGGCAAAATTCCACTGAAGTGATGCTGTTCTAAGATAAAGACACAGCTGGCAAATGAATCACTAAAGGCCAGTGTTATCTATGGCTCAAATTTACCCAGCACAGGTTGGAGAAAGAGTATGAAAGTAAAGGTAACTGGTGGGTTGAAAGACTAACCTGGTCTTGATATAAGGTTAATACGAGAACGAGGCCCTTCAAACTTCCAGTTATCTTCATCCAAGGACTTAACCTCCTTGTTAAGTGCAGCCATCAGATCAGTTTTTAGTGCTGCAACAGAAGAACAAGACTTCTATTAACAATAAAAACTCCACTCAGTTGCTATCAGCTGAGATGATACTTAGAGTGATTAAAATTGTTGGTGTTTCACTAATTGGATTTGGGGCCTTCCGGTTTTCTTTCAGAGGTCACTTCTAGAGACACAACAGAGCCTTCCTGTTTTCTTTCAAAGGTCACTTTTAGAGACAGAACAGAGGAAAACATTAAAGTTCTGAAATATATTTCTTTCTTGTCTTGTTTTATAACCAAAATGGGTGAAGTAAGAACAAAGGAGAAAAGGTAAGCCCTTGAATTTCATATATCCAAGTAAGATAAAACTTGAGAGGGCGACTAACAACTAAAGTATCTCTAGAAACTAGGAAAATTAACAGACAGGCTAATTAAAATGGATCGATTCTGCTGGATGAAAGAACTCAAATTAAAGATACAAACTTTGTCTTTTGACGGTAAATAAATGACATCCTCCACTAGACCAATACTAATGGAATCGCTTGGCTTAGTCCTATTTTTTAAAAGATCAAAAATCAAGATGCGAGCGTAAACTTATTCTGTCAATGAGTTCGATTTGTTCCTTAAAAAGTAGATACATATATAAGAGCCATCATTTCATGATGAGCAGCATAAACTTAAGAATTCTTTGCCCCGCATAGATTTCATTCCCCTTATTTTCTTTGTAACACGACAACGAGTTCATGTATATTAAACCCTAGAGAAAAGAAATAGAAAATCCATGAATTATGCAGATGAGGACCCATATAAGACTGATTCTGATTGCTAGAATCAAATAATCACAAAAATAGCTACATGTCCATAGCCCAACACAGGGAATGCAGAAATATTAATGCCGCGATAACAAAGCAATGAATTTCCATAAGAATAACCCAGAACCCACACAAACTATTCAGCTTTTAAATAGCCCAGCTGGACAAAAAAAAAACCAATCTTCCCTGCAAAAATGCCTAAGCCCACGACCAAAAAATTCGAAATTCGCGTGGATCATGCAATATTACAACACCCCAGATGGAAAATTTTCATATTTCAAGATTGAAATTGAAGAGGGAGAACAAAACAAACCAAGCATCGCCTCATCTTTGCGGTCTTGGATGGAAATTAAATCAGAAGGGAAATGAAAATCATCCAAAGCAGCATTGCTAACACTTCCTCCTCCACCTCCAATAATTGCTGTTGTTGATACTGATGAATTTGTCGGTGATGTACTGTTCATTCTCTTTTCTCTGTGTTTTCTTTGCTAAAAGATGGTCACTTTACTGAGCGGGAAAGATTTAGAAGCGGAGGGAGGAGAGGTGTGAAGAAAGTAGAAGTAGTGAACTTCATTACACATTATTCATTATATATTGTCCATTATTTTATTCAGAAAAGCAATTAGATTAGGCCTTTTTTCGTGTTCATCATGATGTGGTGGTAGACACAGGCCTTTTCTCTTTTTTACATGTCAAATTTATTAATTTCAGTTTCTAAATTTTGTTTCGGTTTCATCCTCTCACATTATATTTATGGGATTATAACACAATTAATTTCTTTCAATTCACATTCAACATTGTATTCACGTTATGTTTGTTTTGGTCCCTAAAAGGCAACAACATTAGACTACAAAATAGGATTTTATTTTATCAATTTTAGAAAATTAAAACAACAAGAACTAACATTAACCCAGCCAAATAAATGTAGCCCTCTTTTGACTTTGGTGTGGAAAATTATAGTTGAACCCTAAAGTTTTAATTTTTCCCTTTTCGTTCCTTATTTGAGATGAATAAAATTTTTAATAAAACAACATGACTTCATCAAAGATAAAATAAAATAAAAAGATGTATTAATAAGGTAATGAAGTTTATATTAAAAAATTATATTTTTACTACTTATTTGAGATGAATAAATTAATAAACCTTTTTTTTAAGAGTCCCTGATTTTCATTCAAAATACATACTACTAGTAAAAAAAATCATGTCATTGTTTTAAAGAATTTTAAGGGTTTTTTTATGATGAAATCATCAATTGTTTTTATAAATAATTATATATTAACTTGATATACAAAACTTTTAAAACAATTTTTTCGTTAATATTGAATGAAAATAAAATATATATCTTCTCAATCTTTTTATTGTAATTAAATCTTTAAATGATTTTCTTGAATTTATTAGTCTAATGTTTCTCAAATGATCAGTTCTTAAATTTTTAACTTCACTAAGTTTTTTCTTACGACACGATGCTTTTAAAAAATAAAAAAGAAATACAAGAAGGGGAAAGTTAGTTTTTTTTTAATTTAAAATTAGTCACGGTTCTCAGAGCAACTAAACTAGTTTATTCGAAACGAGAAGGTAACAGACTTCAGTTGTTTATGGGCTTTGTTGTGGCTTAAAAGAGGCCTGAGACAGGAAAACAAAATAATCCCATCTCAGACTACAAATATTTCGTTGAAAAACTGATTGATACAGTATTTCATTGCATGCTCGATATCCAGTAAGTGAAAGGAAATAGTGAAATGTTGAAGAGAGTAGAAAACTGCTGTCGATTTATTCCTGAGCTGCAGCATGGAAGGAAATGGGGAGAATGGGAGCTGCTTACTTATGCCTACCGATGACATGGTGGAACCCAGAACCGCGGATGTTGTGTGGAGAATACCTTCTGGAATAAGGGCGCCAAAACTAGTATCTGCTGTCACTTTTCTTGCAGCCTCTACATCTACTCTTTTAATTGTCCTCGCGTCCATCTTTTATTCTGATAGTAAACTGTGCAACAATTTGAAATAATCATAGTTTTGCTGTAAATTCTTGTCATGATAGCATTTTCTGGAAAGATTTGTGGAGCAATTTTCCTTTCTCATGGTGTTATGACATCCGCATGCGATTCTGTTGTAACTCAGCATCATCATCCATTTTTATTTCTGCAAATTTTTTATCTTCTTTTTGATAATTCACTTCAACATTCGAAGTGGTGGCACTTAAAGATGCCTCAAATAACTGCAAAAAAACACCCCAGCACAGTAATAGGATTAATTCGGTCATGCATTGTTAGTTGATACCAGCAACTAAGAGATATCCAGGTTTTCAATCGGCAGGACCTTTAGCGCCTGCTGTAAAACTAATGCAAACTCGTTTCAGATGAAGTTCGCCAATTTTCTGTCTTTTTCCATCGTTTTCTCGATGACATAGACCTTCACCCTGACAGGTCAGGGAAGACCCCCAAGAACAACTAGCAACCGGTGCCTTATCTTGCTCCCTAAGGCAGGTCTTTCTTATGATACAAGTTCAGAAGGAGGTAATATCATTGTCAATCTCTACCTTCTAGCCTGGCCCGATGGTTTTGGCTTGGCTCATTTGTACGCATCGCTCAAGGTTGCTTAACTAGCTTTCTTCTCCATTATTTTTTTTATCCTTTTTTTCTGAAGTTGACAAGCGCAACCCTTCCAGCTGAAATAGAATAGACAAGCTTCGAGAGGACTCCTTTGTCCATTGAGAGGACAACAAATGATATTTGAGAATTATCGCCAAGAATCACTTCTTCTTGAACTTTCCGAGGCCACTTGACGTTTCAATAACGCACCATGTCATCATCAAACTCAGACCTCTTCCATGCCAGTTCATTTCAAAGACCTCTTCCATGACAACAGATCCAATAAGTTGACATTGCATAAATTCTGATAACATTTTCTATAAAACCAAAATTTCTAGCAAACACCGTCAGTTTAAAAAACAATTAATAAGATGACACTGACTACAGAAAATCCGAGAACCACGCACATTAAACAATTTTGACCTCAGACAATTTAGGGACCAATGAACATCTCCGAGAGCAGGTTTTTTTTAAATAAAATAAAAAATGATAGAGCTTGGTAAAAGTTTCAGCGATAAGATTTAGATTAGAAAAGTATTTGAAAAATAATATAGTGTACACCCAACCGCTATTTATTGTTGTTTAATTAAAACTAAAATGCATGTTTTATGTAAATTAATTAGTGAACAAAAATTATCCCAACATTTTATGAAAATTTAATAGTCAAAAAATAAAATTCAAAATTTAATGGTCAAGAAACAAAAAGATAATATAGCAGAGAAAAAAAATGAAAGAAGAAAGGAAAAAAAAAACAAACCGATATTTCATTTTTCAACACATTGAATCTTTAATCACATCTCTTAGCCATTAAATTTTTATAAAATTTTAAAAAGACTTTTATACATCTTTGAATGAAACACGGATTTTGAAACATCAACTATTCTATTTTCCCAAAACTCTTGTCAAACCGTGTTAAAATGATAACCCTATTGTCAAAATATGCAAGCTAGTGAAGATGCATGTGAAGAACTACGGGAAGATAATTCGAGAATGATTAAAAACAAAAGAATAAATGTTTAGTTTATTAATATTTCTATAAAACCTGAAACAATTACACAAACTGTCACACACCCTTGTAAACCCAAGGCAGCAGAACATAGAAACAAACAGACACTCCACCCATACAGAATTGCCTGCAATGATCACGTGCAGACGTCATACAATACACACCACCTCTGACTAGCAGTGGGACACTCCAGTCAGTCGCCATGTCTTGTAAAAGAACATAAAGGAATTAGCATAGAGAATACTATCTTGTTGCCAAGCAGCTCTTGAAATAGTTCCAAGGATTGTATCAAGAAAATTTTTGGATTATGCCGCAAGTACTACGATCACAATGAGAATCACAATCCCGAATATCACCATGAGCAAGCAGGCCTGCATTCAAGACGCGGGGGTTAACTGTGAATATAATTACATTAAATTGAGGGGAATCCACATCTAGAATGAAAATCCCCAACTTGAAGCAAGGGCAATATACCACTTCTTTCATCAAAATTTGATGGAATATTTTGCATAAAAGAAACAGCTCATATTCTTAAATTATGAAAAAGAAAATGCATTTATCAACTTGAAAATGCAGATGGCATTTAGATAGCAAACCCCTTCTGGATTAGCAGTGTCCAATCAACTAAACAAGAAACATAAAGAGAAAAGGTCAGTACAAAAAAAAAGAAAAAACAAACAGGGATCCACACAAGGCATGTCAGCACTCTGTAATTTACTTCGGTCACAAAAACAAACAGCACCACCACCAGCAATAGTATTGATGATGATAATCAAAATGGGAATAAATAAATGAGGTGCCATAAATTACCAGAGAAGAATTTGATCTCTGAGTCTTTGCAGCTTTCACAAGGTGAGATTTTCCCTGTGCTGTTGCAGCCTGGGAATTTTCAATATGGGAGCCAATATCATCTGTAGCATACCCAGAAAAGGAAAGTTTAAAAATGATAACGAGTCATAATATATGAAGCAAGTTCTTTGTTCGCAGACAATATATAACTTACCAATCATAGTTCCTTGTTCATGGACAAGGACAGCAAGATCTTTAAAAATCTCATTCACCTCACCAATTTGCTGCTGAATTTCATGTATTCCCTGTTCTCTCTCCTCGATAACAGCCTCATTGAAGGCAATCTCATTGTCCAATAGTAGGACCTCCTGTCTGCATCAAAATTCAATTCAAAGCTCAGAATTCTTTTCTTTCAAGTCAATTAAAAGCCAAGTACACAGCAAGTTAAGCAACAGACTTATTCAATAAAAAGAAAGGGATGATCCTACTTTTAATAGTCTGTCCTGGGCTACCTCTGAATTGTAATCAGAGGCAACTCTTGTAGACAGTTTTTCTGGAGAATACATGATAAGGCTGTGAAGTTACAAACTAATTTCGCATCTCGAGGATGAAGCATGGAGGCCACCATTAATCAATCCTATTGCAAACTTCCAGATGACAAGACTTCTATACACATTTCTGTACTAAAAAACCTCTCCATGCACAATATCCCTTCGGTCCTACAGATTTTAGAATCAATGATAAAAATAAAAAGTTTATGCAGCTAAAGGTGACCCAACAGTTTTTGAAAAACCTACAAATATTTGCTGGTTCTAAAATATAAACTTGTTTAAAAAATACCCCAGCATTTTCAACAACATGAACAAGGAATGGTGATAGAAAAGATACATGGCTTGATAAATTCTGTCAAACTTAGGACAAAAAAAATGAAAAGGTTATTAGTAGCCTATGTTCGTGAGAGGATCTCACCTTCTTGACTCCACAAGGAGAGCACGTTGTTCTGGACTTTTATCTAAATTTACATCTATTTCACTGGCTGTGTAGCTGCAAAGAGCACGAACAAACACAAAATGTTAGAAGAATATACAAACATCACAAATCTATTTCATTTTATCAAAACAAAAGGTTCATTTTAGCAAAGGAAAAACAGGAATCTCAAATCTCAAATCTCAAACAGGAATATACAAACATCCTAAAATAATCACCTGGAAGGAAGGACTGCTTGGGGAACAAAAGGAGTATATGCCGTTTCCCTCTCAGCCGCAAGCCGCTGAGCCTTCTGAAATTCTTTCAAAACTGCTTGAAAATCTTTTGCTAATTTAGCATCAGCAATCTTTTTGCTTTGCTGCAATTACAACAAGAAAAAAGAAGGGGAAATCTAAATGTTAACTGTCTAGTACATTAAGGTTGAAAAGCATTTCCAAACAGATGAGAAAGGTGAGCAATTAAGGGGATGGAATTGCAAGGGTTCTATGGGATCTTGAGGAATTTCTGAATCTGAGGGGTCTCTGGAAAATTACTCATTAATATATATGGTAAAGAACAAGAAGCAAACATACACTGACTCCAGCATAATGATCTGTTTCACTGGCTTGTTTAAGTCTGGCTGAAGTATCCTTCACCAATTGCCCAATATGTAGCCTTGTTTTATGCCTGTTGTGCAAGAAAAATCAGTACAACAGCAACTCAAAGTGGAGGTTCATTACACAGGTATTTGGTTGATAGAATTCAATAAAATACAGAAGGGGAGAGACTAGCAGCTAGGCATTGACAAGATGCTGCCGGTGAGGATTTCAAATTACAACACATTCTGAATTCTGCCATTTTCTTTGAACAATATATTATTATGGAAGTCTCACATGCACTCTAATGTTCTGAGCAAGAGAGAACAAACACTACCATCGAAAATTTTCAAAAACAGCCCAAAAGAGATTGATACAATTATGTCCTAACTAAAATTTATGAGAAAAGTTCTTAAGATATAATGTTGAACATTCTTTTCCAAAGAGTCATGAGAGTAGTCTCAAACATGGCTGCAAAGACATTAATTACTAACAGAGTCCAGGTGTCCAACTCAGGCATACCCTATGTTCTTTCTAAACTCTTAACTATTTTTTTGTTGCTGGAAATTTTGCTTCATCTCTCCTTGGGGCACAAAGAAGGCCAAATACTGACATATTTAAGAGCTGAAACTTCAATTAGGCTTCAGCGTGATGATTAATGTGCATAACTAGGCTAGCCAACCAGTAAGAGTCAAGATGGAAGGACCACTTTTTTCAGCATGAGTATACGTTGGTAGATAGTCCCCAACATTTTTAGCAGCAATTATTTATTGGTTGTAGATGGATTCTTGAAAACCAAAAGAGGTTCCACATAAGTACCAGTATAGAGATTTTTTAGTATTGCTAGCAACTAAGCACAGCCAAGGACATTGCAACAGAGCCATCTGGGCCATTCATGTGAGATACATGCAATTAGCCCAGCACATTCACACACAAGCATCTCTCATGCGTGGCCTAGATTGGGCAAACGCAACAACCACGATTGTGCTTGGCATCGTTTCTCAAAACTTTTTGAATAATGCTAGAGATAACAACAATCAAGCTGAATGTTCTTCACCGGGTAATGTAGCAATTTATGATAAGCAATTCCCATATGATACCTTCCACATTACATAGCAATTGGAATGCCAGTAAAATTGTTAGAAAACGAATAAGGTAACTACCTTTCAGTGCAAAAATCGTCTTCTAATATATCAGTAGAATCTCAATAGTTTTCTGATTCTATTTATTCTCAGAAGTACCAACAATTTTCTAGCTCCTGGAAAAAGGCAACCAGACCTACAATTTCTTCATTTGAACTCCAAAAACGCAATAAAACCACTTCAAGAATACTACCCAGACAGCAAAATTACACATTTACACGATCTTAATAATTCAATCCTCAATAATGTAGAAAAATCAACCATAATTCTGGATATTTAGTCAAAACGACAAACAAAGAAACTCAAAACGGAAAGGAAAAAAAAAAAACTTACAGCTTCTCCCGGAGCTCAGGCGTGTCTTTAGGAGTCCCAAGGGTATTAACAAGACGCTGAAAAGTGGAAACGGCAGTGTTGATCTGGAAGATTCCAGAAGCAACCGCTTGCGTGGCATCTTGTTTGCCGTTGATCAGCTCTCTCCTTGAAGATGCCAAGGGTCGTCCCGCCTCCAGATCTTGAAAGCTCATTATTATTATTATTATTATATAATTCGATTCAATTTGATCGAAAATCCCTGACCAGCCCTTTCTCGAAAGATAAAAAGAGGGGGGTTTTTTTTATTTTTCGAGAAAGGGAAGAGAAGCTGGTTGTTTGGGTACAGGAACAAGAATATATTAAGGTTAATGGAAAGATGAGAAGCTTATAGCACGGCGTTAATTGAGAGAGAAAAGCTTAGATGATCTTAGACTTGGAGAGAGAGAAGGGAGAGGAAATGGAATGATGATGTGTGAGACGGCAGTTGCTGTTTTTTTTTGGGGTTTCGGGATTTGAATATTCGGTGCAGGCACGTTGATGTGGAATTGTGGACCCCTGAAGGAAAGGAAAGACACGTGAGAAAAGAGTGTGTGGTAAGAGGAAACCAATTGCTTCGCGTGGGGATGGTGGCAATGTGGACATATGGTTGCGATTTCTTGCTCCTCCGTTTCTTAACGTGGTTTGATGATGTT
>Ga0325414_1002091_pt1 | contig 19954 bp, 8 predicted proteins | sample PopdelMetagenome_8_FD_206183 | JGI IMG/M metagenome (GOLD analysis project Ga0325414, IMG submission 206183) | Populus deltoides microbial communities from Bellville, Georgia, United States - Leaf-PdKOR-R3 | ecosystem: Host-associated > Plants > Phyllosphere > Phylloplane/Leaf | place: USA... | reverse complement strand
ATGAGCGAGACTTTTGGCATACAGAAGCTGGGAGTTCCTGTCCAAGTTAAGGGATGCAAGCTGATTCCTACGAACCGATCAGAAAAGATTTGTCTATAGATGAAGTTTCCTATTTACTTTGCAACAACCCTTAGCATTGACAATATTATTCCGTCGGTAATTCAGTCGGTATATACCGATAATATTATTCCGTCGGTATATACTGACGGGATTATAGATGAAATAGTATCCGTTGGTAATCATCACCGCAATTTACCGATATAATTATTCCATCAGTAATTCCGTTGGTTTTCGGCGAATTTCTGATAGTAATGTTGAGTAATTCATATGAAATTATCGGATTGATTGGTTATTAAAGAAAATAGCTGGATGTTGAGTAATTTATATGGAATTACCGGAGTTATTGGCTATTAAGAGTATAGCTGGATGTTGAGTAATTTGTATGAAATTACCGGATTGATTGGCTATTAAAAAGAATAGTCAAATGTTGAGTCATTCGTATGGAATTACTGGAATTTATTTCACTATGAAAGAGAATAGCCGGATGTTGAGTAATTTGTATGGAATTATTGGCTATTAAAAGAGATTAGTCGGATGTGAAATAATTTATATGGAATTACCGGATATTTATTGGCTACCGAGAAAGATTAGCCGGATTCGAGATAAATTTTATGAATTATCAAATTTAAAATTAAACAATGAGTGTTGGTTGTTGATTTTTTATAAGTATAGGATTGATAAAATTATGAATGGCCTTTTGATATTCCATTGGAATGTAGTAAGCTAGTGATGAAAGATAATTTTATATATTTTAAAGAATTGCAAACATAACAAATTTACCATTGTTAACGTGTTATTTTATTTATTTCTTATTATTGTTATGAATATAGGTATTTCACCGGATATTTCTAAAGTGTTGGTTGATCTATGCAATTGTCGGTCCTGCTTTGCCAGCGTCAGCCCTGCTTTGCTCAACCATTATTTGCCCTCGGGATGTTTAATCTGAGGCCCTTTTTGAATTGTTCTGGCAGCGTGCTAATAGCGTACTGCATATGGTTGCTCAGTTCGATCTCAGTGCTTTTAGGTTTTGCTCAGTCATGTTATGACCCGCGGCACCGCGCGGGCAATTCACCTGGTACATTCAATTTGTGTACTCTAATTTGTCTCCAATATCTCTCACCCCTTGTCAAATACTGACATGTAAACTGCTTGCATGGTTATCAATATCTTTCAAGTGAGTGTTGGATATATAGCTTAAGATAAAAAAAAAAAATTCCTTTTTTATTTATTTTTCATTTATTTTTCTTAATGTTTGAGAAAGATGCCTACAGATGGGAATGAATGGACTGATTCGAAATCTTCTTCTCTTGAAAGGGATGGCAGATAAGCTAATGATGTTGGGTGTGATGGAGATTCATCTCAACCAACAGATCCATTGTGTCTTGACCATGGAAGATATATATATATATTATGATCAACTCTGTGCTCCATCGCTAAACAAAGATGTCATTATGTGTGATGTGCAGAACATGGTGGAAATGAAAGACGTATTGGTCTGAATATTTATAATGAAGATGAGGAGCTGCATAGACTTCTGATTTTAGACATACAAAAGCTGATTCTTACAAACCGATCAGAAAAGATTTGTCTATGGATGAAGTTTCCTATTTACTTTGCAACAACCCTTAGCATTGACGGGGGAGGAGTGAGAGGCATCATTCCTAGCTTAGTCCTTGCCGCTCTTGAAGCTAAGCTCTAGCTAGGTTCTTGAATAAAAGACTTTAGAGTTACGCTCATGTTTCTTTGAATAACATCGATCAGACAAAATACAATAATTAATTATTGTTGAAAAGCAACTTGCGGTACATATAGTCTAGATATAAGTTGTTGGTTCCTTCGTAGCAACTTCCTTCTTATGAAACAATACAATAGTTAATTAATTAAGCATTACTGAGCTGTCCATCGATCGTTCTCGTTCAGACAGCTTTCTATTGAAAAGCTACTTTGTATGCTCTTTGCATGTTATCATGGTCGGCAAATGATTTACGAATTTCCTTTTTCTTCTGTTTTCTTAATTTTACGAATAATTCACTCAAGGAGAGATTGCTTATAGAACTCCCTTTTGTTCATCAGAATGGACTCGGGATTTGGGATATATACATTACAAAGATGCAGAGCTTTCTCCCTTCATATAAACTCTCATATATAGAAATCATCGGATGAGGAAATAGATCGAAACATAGCTAATTTATAGTATATTAAAGTAATATAGTTTTAGAAGATGGAAATATTATGAGAACCCACTAATTATATGTATGCAAAAAAACAATCAATTTTGAATAAACTTGCAAAACCAGGTGTTTGCTTTGGCTTAAGGAAGTGCCTTCTGGTTTTTAGCACCAAATTAAAAGAGAGGTGTGCATATATATATATATATATATATATATATATATATATATATATATATAAGAAACTTCACAGATTAAATTGACCAAAAACTCTAATTGTTGTCATGATTAATTGCATGTAGAAAAATCCTGACAATAATTTGTTTTTTGTTTTTATTATTTATGTTTTGGTTCTTTAGTAATAAGGGTATGATCGAGGACCACACAACCCAGTTCGCTGAACAGGAGTACACGCAAGGAACAGTACACCTCTCTGTTTATTAAAAAGCGTAAGCTTGTGCTCCACTTTTCTTGGCTTTTTGCTCGGATGATTTTTGTGTTATAGCTTTTTATTATTATTATTATTATTATTATTATTATTATTATTATTTCGAAAACTATCCTGAACTGGAAAATAAAATGGAGTTGCTCGTCTCGCAACATGTGATCCTCGCAGGGCTTAAGCCTAATCAGATTCACTAATCAATAAAGAAAATTATCATAAGAAGGTGTTGTAACAATTTTTTAAAAAATATTTTTTATTAAAAAATAACATAAAATAATATTTTGTTATTTTTAAAAAATTATTTTTATATCAACACATCAAAACGGTATATAAATATAAAAAAAACTAATTTTAAATAAAAAATGTAATGGTTATTTTTTAAAATATTTTTTATTTAGAATTTATTTTTGATATTAGTATATTAAAATTAAAATTAAAATGATATAAAAATACTAAAATGTTTTTTAAAAAATTTAAAATTATAAAAAAAGACGGTTTGACCGCCAGAATCAAACCATGTCTCAGTCATATAAGACATCAAAAGTCTGTTTACTGTACAAAGTGATTGTTGGCAATCAATTCCTGGATCAAGAAGATAAGGTCCAGCCATGGAGTATATACTTGGATTGAAAAATATAATAAAAATAAAAACTAATAATCTACAGAGTAAAGGGAGTGCAGATCACACGCACGTGCGATCACAGACAGTAAAATCATCTGTTTACTGTACCGACTTAAATATTTTCATTCAAGGAAGTGCAGCGTTGTGCCCCGCCGAGATAGGCCACCAGGCAAATACTAAGATCATTTTTTATTTTATATTGTAAATGTATTTTTAAAAAAATTTAATTTTTTTTATTTTAGATTAATTTTTTTTAGTAATTTTAGATTATTTTAATATATTAACATCAAAAATAAATTTTAAAAAATAAAAAAAATATTTAACTTTGAGAATTGGTGGGGTTGATTTTGTTAGCGTGATATGCTTTCGCCTTTCCTATCAATTTTATTTATTTATTGGTTACTTTTGTATGCTTTCCTCTGTTGCTAATATCCACCTCAGCATGTAGCATCACTCTGTTATAAACACCATGGGTATATTGGTAAAATAGAAAAACATTCACTATTATTGAGGCGACCTTACTAATAAATTATAGTATGTAAAAGAGATAGCGACTGTAACATTCTCTTCCACATCTCATCTCCATAAGATCAGTGCGAACTACATTTATGTATACCTGTGGTTTCTCTTCCTTTATTATTTTTCTAAGCCATACATTCTTCTCTGACCTGTGGTTTCTCTTCCTTTTCTTTTGGCTGATCACTGCTCAAGCAAACCAGCTAGCACTTGAAGAACATCTTGAATCCAGGTAAATTAATTGTACTTCATCTTGTCTGAATCTTTAAAGTAATCCATGCCTTGTGGTGTTCATACTGATTAAAGTAACCCTAAACCTTGAATTCATTGTTTTCGTCTTTAATTAATTATTATTATTGAGGCGACCTTGCTGCTGTGACATTCTCTTCCACATCTCATCTCATTATACAATTCCCTATTTTCCTTCCTTATTAGGGAATCCAGCTAGCACTTGAAGAACATCTTGAATCCAGGTAAATTATTTGTACTCCATCCTGTCTGAATCTTTAAAGTAATCCATGATAAATAGATAGATCTTTTTCTCAGATTTTATAATCCATGCCCTGTGGTGTTCATACTGATTAAATTAACCCTAAACCTTGAACTCATTGTTTTCGTCTTTTCAAGATTCTTTGCTGTTTTTAACTCCTTATTTTAGATTCACCCTTTTCTTTTCCAATTAATGGGACTGCCACTGATTTTTATTCAATATTTTTCAACTTTTTTTTCTTACAATGATTCAATGAATTAACTTGATCGGTAATTACCTTTCATTAAACAAAATAAGAATATTTAAAATATCAAATGTGTTCAAGGGATTCCGACTATCCATCTGCTAGCTGTTTGTAGAATTTAAGCACCTCTTTCATTAGTCACTTTTATTCATTTAATATTTAACATTTAACATTTGCTTTTATTAAATCATTTAATTTAAGCACTTCTTTTAATCATTTAATAATTAAAATAACAATTACCGTGTTATTTTTTTGTGGCTTAAAATCAGGTTTCTACCACACAGAATGTGAGATTATTTTCTTAAGGCTTTCTGCCCTCTCTCTAGTAAACTAAAAAACGGCAACATACTCCAAGATTGTTATGCCCGCAATCAAAACATAATTTGTTTTTGTACTTAGAATAATGTTTGAGTGCATTTAAAAATCTGTTTATTTTAAAAAAAATATTAAATTAATATTTTTTGATATATTAATATTAAAAATTAAAAAAATAGGCTTTTCTTTTCTTAGATTCACCCTTTTCTTTTCCAATTTAATGGGACTGCCATTAAAATATGTTTTTCACCATTTATTTGTTTTTCTTTTATTTTGACTTACGTAACGTGTGTACCCAGTAGCCACTAATCCACTCATATATATATATATTCTTTGCTATGTACTTTCTGGTCTTTTTTCACCTCAGTATGCACTAATCATCTTGTACTTGTGGTCAGATGGAAGGGTTCCCACCATCTTCTATGGATGACTTGACAGAGTTCGATCTTGAATCACTATTTCTCTCGTACGTCATTCTTAAACATATTTTATCAGAAGATGATTGCTTGCAATTTAGTTACTTCAGTTTATCCTATTATTCCATGGAAGCAGGCCGCCACCGGAGGTTCCAGTCAACCAAGGCTCCATATCATGCAATGATCAAGGTGGACAGAACAATGTGATCAACGATAGTATTCAACAAACAACTCAGTTTCCACCTTCATTTCCTGAAACCATGGTGAGTACTCATGCTTACTCCAATTTGCTACAATGTCTATTGAATTAGGCATCATTATTCCTTTATTCATCAACCTCAGACGGGACATGGCTATATGACACCGAACGCAACCACATCACAACATGGTGAATTCAATCAACCTGGACCTTCTTCTCCTGCTCCCTGGTATCCAATTTTTCATGTTTAGTATTTTCTGAAAAAAAAAAAAAGTTTTTCAATCATTATTTAACTTCTTCTTCTTCTTCCTCTTGTTGTTGTACTTATCAATGAATTCATTATGTTTGAATATAGGTGTCAGCCTAATCCCAATTTATTTGATCCTCAATGTGCCAATCCCATATTACCTGGACCATCAATGCCTTTGAGGTAAGCTAAAATGATATCAAATGCTTAGTGGATTAATAGCAAAGAATTATGCATATGTATAAAGAAATCACTAACAAATGTTGCTAATTTAGGGACCAACAATGGACTGATTATCAGTTACCAATGAGCAATCAAGTGCCTGCGATGTTACCTGGACCTCAACCTCCAATGAATCAATGGTATTAACCTCAAATATACACTTTTTTAATCATGAAAACAATGAACTTGACCAAAATTGACGAGGATCTTTCAAGTCTTTTGAGCTCTCTATCTCTCTTTTTTGTGAGAATAACAGTTCTATGTTTAACTATTTGAATATTATTCAGGCATCAGAACTCCTTTATTCATCAACCTCAGTCGGGACATGGCTATTTGACACAGAACGCAACCACTTCACAACATGGTGGCTTCAATCAACCTGGAACTTCTTTTCCTGCTCCATGGTATCCAATTTTTCATTTTTAGTATTTTCAGTAATAAAAACAATTATTTTTTCTACATTGTATTAATACCTTTTCGATAATTAAATACACCATTGATTTTTAGTGCTTAAGAGAGACTACCAATTATCGAAAGGTTTTATAATATGATCACTTCATTTATATATAGGTCACAGATGGATAACCTCCAAGTCCGAGGATTGCAAAATCAAACTGCTACGCCAAATGCCTCAAATCCTGGCCCTGACACTTCCTTGCAAAGTCAAAATAGGGGTTTAAATACTCAACAAGTAAGAAGTCTAACTGAATTATTGTCGTCTTTTTTTCCCCAATGATTGTGCTATAAACTAACTATCGATTTTAATAGCAAAATAGGGGTAACAGCACTGAAGTTGTTTCTCATCCATCCAGATAGGATTTTTATTCTTCATTTTGACTGATTTTTATTCTATATTTTGACCTCCCCTTTTTTTCTATAGGTCGAAATGGTTGGATCAAATGATCCGTTTTGGAATTATGTTGAATATAGGGCTGATGGTAGGATGAAGTGCAAGTTTTGTCCACATACATATGCCAAGGATACTTCCATTTCGAGGATCAAATGGCATTTATCAAGAGAGAGAGGGCATAATGTTGCCATTTGTCCTGGGGTGACTACAGAAGTTCAAGAAAAAGCCTTTCTAGCTATGTGTGGCGGCAACAAAAGACATAAAAGCACAGCAAGTTCAGTCAATGTTAATGAGTGTGGAATCTCAACTTGTCCACAAGAACAAAACATTGAGATTGAAAATACGGGAGGAGGAATTGGAAGGGTACAAAAAGAAGTTCAGGTTGTAGAACCCGGAGTAGGAGAAGAGAGGATTACTTCACATGCAATAGCAGGAAACGACGTAGTAAGCATGACCGGAATGAGAGCACAAGAAGATGGAGTTTCTGAAGGGGCACTCGAGAGCAGACCAGTGGAGGAGGATGTGGAGAATAGTCGAAGATCAGTGCAGGTTGGTGCTGGAGCTAGATCTTCTGAAAGTCTGAAATACAACAAGACTAGAGGAGTTCCATTACCTACTAGCTCTACAAAGCCAGTGGGTCAAGCATTCGAAGAGAATACGAAGGTGATATGGTCTTTGTTAATGGATGAGGAAGTCTCGACCATTGGCATTTATGGGATGGGAGGAGTTGGTAAATCCACAATATTACAACATATCCATAATGAGCTTCTACAAAGATCAGATATTTGTGATCATATTTGGTGGGTGACCGTGTCTCAAGATTTCAACATTAATAGACTGCAGAATCTTATTGGTAAACATCTCCATCTAGACTTTTCAAGCGAAGATGATGATCTGCACAGAGCTGCCAAATTGTCAGAAGAACTAAGGAAGAAACAAAAATGGATTCTCATTTTAGATGATTTGTGGAAAAATTTTGAGCTACACAAAGTGGGAATTCCTGAAAAGTTGGAAGGATGCAGGCTGATTATGACAACTCGATTAGAAACAGTTTGTCATGGGATGGCTTGCCAGCACAAAATCAAAGTGAAGCCACTTTCTAATGAAGAAGCTTGGACTTTGTTCATGGAGAAACTTGGACGTGATGTAGCACTTTCACCAGAAGTGGAAGGAATTGCGAAAGCTATTGCAAGGGAATGTGCTGGTTTGCCATTGGGAATTATTACAGTGGCAAGAAGCTTGAGGGGAGTGGATGACCTACATGAGTTGAGAAATACATTGAAGAAATTGAGAGAATCAGAATTTAAGGACAAGGAAGTATTCAAGTTATTGAGGTTTAGTTATGATCGGTTAGGTGATTTAGCACTACAACAATGTCTCTTGTACTGTGCATTATTTCCTGAAGATTATATGATTGAAAGGGAGGAGTTGATAGGTTATTTGATCGATGAGGGAATAATTAAAGGAAAGAGGAGAAGGGAAGATGCATTTGATGAGGGCCACACGATGCTTAATAGACTTGAAAATGTCTGCCTATTGGAAAGTGCTCAAATGATGTATAGTGATAGTAGATATGTCAAGATGCATGACTTGATTAGAGACATGGCCATCCATGTACTGCTAGAGAGCTCTCAATACATGGTTAAAGCAGGTGCACAATTAAAAGAGTTGCCAGATGCAGAGGAGTGGACGGAGAATCTGACGAGAGTTTCACTAATGCAAAACAAGATCGAAGAAATTCCTTCCAGCCATTCACCAATGTGTCCCTATCTATCAACTCTATTGCTATGTCAAAATCATCTTTTGGGATTTATTGCGGATTCATTTTTCAAGCAATTGCATGGGCTCAAGGTCCTCGATCTGTCTTACACAGGTATTGAAAATTTGCCAGACTCTGTCTCTGATTTGGTGAGTCTCACTGCATTATTGCTCACACATTGTGAGAAGTTACGTCTTATTCCATCATTAGAGAAGCTCAGGGCACTGAAGAGGTTGGATCTCTGTTGGACTCCGCTTAAAAAGATGCCGCAAGGAATAGAATGCCTAACCAACCTGAGGTATCTTAGAATGAATGGATGTGGTGAAAAGGAGTTTCCTAGTGGGATATTACCAAAACTCTCTCACCTGCAAGTCTTTGTACTAGAACAGTTTATGCCGTATGATGGTGCTCCGATAACAGCTAAAGGAAAGGAAGTAGGATCCTTGAGAAATTTGGAAACTTTGGTATGCCATTTCGAAGGTTTTTCTGACTTCGTGGAGTATCTCAGATCTCGAGATGGGATCCTATCATTAAGCACATACAAAATTGAAGTAGGAGGGGTGGGTACATGTTCAGCGGAACGCATTGAAGATTTTCCAAGTAAAACAGTTGGGTTGGGTAATTTGAGTATCAACGGAGATGGAGATTTTCAGGTCAAGTTCTTAAATGGCATTCAAGGACTGCTTTGTCATGGCATCGATGCAAGAAGTTTATGTGATGTTCTGTCATTAGAGAATGCAGTTGAACTGGAGCGCATCAGCATTTTAAATTGCCATAGCATGGAGAGCTTGGTTTCATCTTCTTGGTTCTGCTCTGCTCCACCACGATTGCCATCATATAATGGTATGTTTTCTGGTCTTAAAGAGTTTTGTTGTAGAAGATGTATTAGTATGAAGAAGCTGTTCCCACTTGTGTTGCTGCCAAACCTCGTAAACCTGGAAAGGATTGAAGTTAGTGAATGTTGGAAAATGGAGGAGATAATAGGAACAACAGATGAAGAAAGCAGCACCTCCAATTCCATCACGGAAGTCATTCTCCCAAAGTTAAGAACTCTGACATTGCATGAATTACCGGAACTGAAAAGCATTTGTAGTGCAAAACTGATTTGCAATTCTCTTGAAGATATTAAGTTAACGTTTTGTGAGAAGCTGAAGAGGATGCCAATTTGTCTTCCGTTGCTTGAAAATGGCCAGCCATCTCCTCCCCCTTCTCTTAAAGAAATCCGAGCAAAGCCAAAAGAATGGTGGGAGACAGTAGTGGAGTGGGAGCATCCTAACACAAAGGATGTCCTTCGTCCCTTTGTAAAGTTTGGGTTAGTTTGAGGAGCCATCTCATCCTTTCGTTAATCCTTTCGTTGTAAGAATACTAATTGATTGTAACCTTAAATTTGCTCATATTCAATAACATTCAATTCTTTCAATCATTTTAACTCGATAGATAAAGAATTATAATTTGAAGTTTGATTAATATTATATTTTCATCCCATTGAGTTTCTCCAAAAAATAAAAAAATACTATATTGATTTATCATTAAAGTAACCTAATAAAATAATAAAAAAAATACTATATTGATTTATTATTAAAGTAACCTAATAAAATAATAAATCATCAGTGAAAGTATTCTTCGACACACATTTTTAAAATGTCTAAGAGAGAGTATGAATATGGCAGTTTTGGTTTCTAAACCTGAAACTGCCATATTCATAAACACATTATTATCGTTTACCTTTTGGTCACGAGTTTAAGATGAAAGCACACAAAAAAGGAACTGCTAAAGCCTAAAATTTAGGCAATTTGTTTTTGACACAACGAGGATCATGGAGACGTGATGAAATATAATTTTAAAATTTAAAATATTTTTAATTAGTTAAGTTTAAATACGTTTTTAAATTAAAACAATTCAATTTCAATAAAATATCAAAATATTATGAAATTAAAATATTTTAACACTAATATTTTAAATATAAAGTTAGGTCAATGTTATCAAGGCTAATGAGATCTAAAACATTCATTTTTTTTTTTGCTTAAATTCCTATAAAGTATAAACTTGAAAAAAACAACATGAATATAAACTATATATATTAGTGATAAATCTAATTTTAAAAAATTAATATCATAGTTAATGAAAATAGTAATGAAAAGAGCTTTTTATACTTTGATGGTTTAATTAATTAATTGAACCAGGTTCAATTTGATTTAATGGCTTTTTAAGACCGGAACAGAACATATGGAATGGAACCAAAACATTCTAAATGAAATTTAGCCGAAAAATCTTGAAGGGATCGAGATTTAAAATGAGATGAAAATTATTTTGTTTTATTTTATTTTTTAAATTGGTATGAAATCATTACAAATAAAACGAAACAAAATTAACAACTTTCATTTTAATATATTTATAAATAAAAAATATTTTTAAAATAACAATAATAACATTTCCTGCTACACTGTCAAAATCACTATAAAAGTAGTAATGTTTTTTAATCACAACTTTCCACTCACATGTCATATTGCTGTGATTCTTGACGCGTTATCTTGTTTAGGAATGCTTCTGTTTTTAAAAATTTTGATTTTTTAAATAATTTTTTTATATTTGTAAATTATTTTAATATACAAATTTAGGTTTTTGATGAAAACGTGTGGGACACGGGGACCATGGGGACGTGATGAAAAAGTGGGTTTAAAAGTGGGGCTTCCCATAAAGAAGACGTGTGGGAATTCCACCAGAGAAAATAATAAAAAAAAAAAAACAAGAAAAGAAAAGGGATTAATGTAGTTTATGGATTCAGTAATGTTTTTTCTGTTAAATGGATTAATTGTTTGATTATATTTAGTTCATTTATTTATCTGTATTGATTTAATTTTTTTACTATAATATTGATTTAATAAAAAGAACTCCTAAAGCATGTACGTGGCTGCCAAAAAAAATCCCAAAATTAACTCAATTGGAAAGGACCATGGTACTTACTGCCAAGATTGTTATGCTCGCAATCAAAACGTAATTTGTTTTTGTACTCAGAATTATGTTTGATTGCATTTAAAAATATGTTTATTTTAAAAAAATATTAAATTAATATTTTTAATATTTTTTAATATATTAATATTAAAAATACAAAAATATTTTGATTACTGAATCTCCACCCAACTTAAATCCATGCATTATGGAGAGGAAAAAAAAGTAAAGTTTTTTCTTCTCTTTTTCCTCAATGGAACACTCAGGACATTAAATAGAATAACTTCAAGAAAAATTAAGACATTGTTTGGCATTGTGTTTGTAACTGCGTTTCATCAAATTTTAAATTTTTTTTTTGCTAAAATTAAGTGCGGTTAAGATTTACCCACTAACCGAATATGTTTTTTTTCCCACATAACTTAAAGAATATATATATATATATATATTCTTTAAGTTATGTAACGTCATTGTTATTGCAGGAACATTAATTTTTATCCAATATTTTTCTGACAAAATGATTCAATGAAATTGAGCAGTAATTACCTTTCATTAAACAAAATAAGAATAATTAAAATATCAAATGTGTTTCAAGGGATTCCGACTATCCATCTGCTGTTTGTAGAATTTGCTTTATTTTAATCTGCGTTGAAAATTAATTTATGTTCTCTATTCAATCATTTAATATTTTCTTCTATTCTTTTAATTTGTTTCAACGTGGAATCGACACTCCAGAGGTGAGATACAATTACCAAATGTGTTATTTATTTTGCTCAATCACTACTTCTCTCGTACGTCATTCTTAAGCATATATATTTTATCAGAAGATGATTGCTTGCACTTTAGTTATTCTTCAGTTTATCCTATTATTCCCCAAAAACAATATAATTTCGTCACTGTCCATGGAAGCAGGCCGGCACCGGAGGTTCCAGTCAACCAAAGCTCCATATCATGCAATGATCAAGGTGGACAGATCAATGTGATCAACGATAGTATTCAACAAACAACTCAGTTTCCAACTTCATTTCCTGAAACCATGGTGAGTACTCATGCTTACTCCAATTTGCTACAATGTCCATTGAATTGGCAAGTGTTTGTATTATACAAAAAGATTTATCTAATTGTTTATTGTTTAACAAACAGACAACAATGGGAGGTTTGGATGGAACATCATCATCATGGAGCAACCAAAATGAACCAAATTGGCCTCAAACTGAACCAAATCAGCCGGGACATGACTATATGACACCGAACGCAACCACTTCACAACATGGTGGCTTCATTCAACCTGAACCTTCTTTTCCTCCTCTCCGGTATCCAATTTTTCATATTTAGTTTTTTCTGTTAAAAAAAAAATTAGTTTTTCAATTAGGAAAGCAACATCATAGCTTGGACATGAACCCAGCAAGATAATCATAAGTTTGTAATGCTTCATATTGCTTGCGAATGATTTTGGATTCAGGAGTCCATTTCTTTCTAATCAAGGACAAGACGATCAAGCTGCTGTAATTCCTAACATAGACAATATGCAACAAGAGAACTTCTTGCCTCGGCACTTTGGCAACTCTACTAGGTACCGATTGACTTCTAGCTGTTGTGTTTTAACACACTACGTATTAATACCCTTTTGATAATTAGATACTACCAATTATCGAAAGGTTTTATAATATGATCACTTCATTTTTATACAGGTCACATATGGATAACCTCCAAGTCCGAGGATTGCAAAATCAAACAGCTAGGCCAAATGCCTCAAATCCTGGCCTTGGCACTTCCCTGCAAAGTCAAAATAGGGGTTTAAATACTCAACAAGTAAGAAGTATATGTTGGGATATTGTCATTATTGGGCAACAACATATGCAGCCTACCCTAAGAAAAGAGGGTTGCCATTGTCAATGGTAGTTGCACCAACCATTGACAAAATGGTGCAACCCATGTGCTGGCACCATTAATGCAGCCACCATACTTGCCTATAAATAGAGGCATATGTGAGAGAGCAAAATGAGAGAGATGAGAGTGGTGAGAAATGTAGAGAACAAGAGAGAAAGTGGAGAGCTGCAATGGCAGCAGCCTTGCTGCCATTGCAGCAGCTGCAAGTGCAGCAAGAGAGCTGGGAGTTGAGTTTGAGTGAAGTGATCCTCCTCCTCCATGTGTGTTGTAATCCTTTCTCTATATGTCTCTAATAATATGGACTCTCCCGTGGATGTAGGCGGTTTCGCCGAACCACGTAAAATATAGTGTCAGTGAGCTTAAGCCTCCTTTGAGCAACTATCAGTACACCACCGGTCCGCGCATGGGGTGTTGGAATTCCCCAACAATTGGTATCAAAGCTGATGGTTTAAGTGGTGTTTGATTTTTGCTCAAAAATGAAAGTTCTCAAAATGGTATTTTGACCATACCACTGTGTAGAGGAGGCCGAGACGAAGCCACTGGTGAAAACGGCGTCAAAATCGGACGTCGGACATGGCCGCACTCTCCATCACTCTCCGGCAAGGCGTCTGCCCACGCGCGCAGACGCGCCCCACGCGTCTTCTTCGCCCGGATGGGCTGACCCGACCCGAATACCAGTTGACCCGACCCACATGGCTGACCCGGATAATGATGACATCAGCATGACGTAATAGTGACATCAGCATGCACAGTAGGCATGCCAGGGATGACATCAGCCTGATGTAAGCGTGATGTCAGCATGCACAGTAGGCATGCCATGTCAGCAGCCACATCATCGACCAGTCAGCAGACACGTCAGCACAGTGGGACCCACCTGCCACATCATCAGCCGCGAGCCGAGCCGAGTTGAGCCGAGCCGTTGTTAAGCCGAGCCGAGCCGCGAGCCGAGGGATAAGATTCTGTGCAGCAGAGTCTACGTGCAACCGGATCTGAGATTGAATCTGAGCCGTTGATCAGGCCAGAATTGTTTTGATCAAATCTTAGCCGTCTGAAGTGCGATTTGGACGATTTCAGACTTGTTTCCAGCTAATTTGATCGTTCCGGATGCAATGGTACGGTCCGATCGTTGAAATTTGAGACCGAAAGTGGTGGTGGTTAATTAACAAAAGAGATTGCCCGATTAGGAGGCATCTGAAGGTCGTTATGGTGGTCGATGGAGATGAAGAAGAAGAAGACACACACATTTGCCCAATTATGTGTGTTGAACTGCTAAGTGGTGGAATTTTGAAATTTGATTTGCCTTGAAGGAAGGCAAAATTGGGACACTCTGGACACCCGATCAAGTGGATGATTTGAGGTGGAGAGTGGAAATTAATGAAGACCAATCTTAACGAATCTAAGAACTGGTAGTCTCGCCAGATGTTGAGAAATCATGAATTAAACTAGTATATTCCAGATCACTTGTAAAGGAAAGCCGCAACAAAGCTAGCAAATGGTTGTATATACGGAAAGACAGTACGATGGATAGATATGGCCTGAGAAGTTCTGTCTAGGAGATTGGGTTTTAAGCGGGACCAGTGTGACCCCTCCAATCTTTCCTGGGAACTTGCTTAGTGGAAGGATTATCCATACGGTACTATTTTCGTATATATAGCAGTTTGTAATGAAACGGTTGAAGACTAGCAGGATGACGGCACAAGGGAACAGTTGGGTTCCGTATGTTCAAGGATCTGATGGAGTGATGATTTCTCCAAAGCAGTTAGATTCGGTGACTGTGATTTCTCAAGGGAAGAATTGATGAAGACCCTGATAATGGAAGAGGAATACAGGAAGGGGATAAAGATTGGCACCCTATTTTGACTTGGACAGGTGTTGTGACAGGATGAGCTGCTGTCAAACATAAGCAAGGAATATGGAGAAATCTAGAGAACAGAAATTGCACGAGGGCACATGGAGATTGTGCAGGAGTACCCGTAGGATCCAATGAGGTACTATAATGAGACACCAGGTGCAAGGAGAAGAAGTGTTCCCAGATGAAGCTCAGAGCAGAGACTATTAAAGTTTGTACAACAGGAAGTCTCTTGTGCTCTTGATGAAGACAACAGGCGAAGACCTTTCCAATGCATGCAAGAATGGAAAGAGAGCTGTTGCAGAGGCACCTAATTGAGGTTCCACTCAACCAAGGCTCCATATTATGCAATGATCAAGGTGCGTGGACAACAGAACATGGTGGTGGATTACAATGGGGTCAACGATAGTATTCAACAAACAACTCAGTTTACACTTTCATTTAGACGCTATGAGTAATAATATTTAGATCACCGCTAATAATATGTTTTCTATGAATATTTTGTATTATAAGAAAAATAATAATATTTACAACTCAGATTATAATATTTTATATTAATACTTAGAATTGTTGACTATTTTTAATAATACCGCACCGCGGGCTCACTTTTTATTTTTATAAAAAATATCATAAAAATTTATAATATAAATAATAATATGTTTTCAATATTAATAATAATATTTTCTTTCAAATTTATTAATTATTTCATTAATAATGTTAATAATAATAATAATAATAATAATGTTTCTAAAACAAACAATAATATTTAGAATCTTAAGACCTAAAAACCTCGGCCTAGCGCCATGACCCAAGCTCTAGGTGTTCCTAAGTGGGTCACAGGCATGACTCACTCCCAGCGCACCCTAAGAGCCACGTGTGCGTTGGGGTGCCCAGCCCCCAGGCACCACGTGGGCGCAGGGGTTTGCTCAGCACTGAGGAGGAACCCAAGTGCCACTTGTGTGCTTGATTTGTCAACACACAGGTATCAACCCAAGCGTCACGTATGCGTTGGGGATGCCCGGCACTGAGGAGGAGTCCAAGTGCCATTTTGTTTTTATATATGGTTTGAATCTTTAAAGTAATCCATGATAAATAAAATGAACTTTTTCTCGGATTTTCTAATCCATGCCTTTTTAATTTTTTTTTTTCTTACAATGATTCAATGAATTACCTGAATCTTTTTTAATAAAACAATATCCTATTATTATTTTTGTGTGCGTTTTATGATGTGCAACAAAGGGTTAAAATAGAGGTAATTAATTTAAAAGCTTAAGCGCATTTCCAAAACCTAATACTTAGTGTTCTAAATGTTCTTTTTTCTGGGAAACAGCCTGGATACACTGAAGTATTTTAATCATAACTTTCCACTCACATATCATATTGCTGTGATTCTTGACGCATTTCTTAGTAAGGTTTTGGAAACTTGGTTGTACCGTATTTCTAAAAAAATAATTTTTTTTTAGAAGTTAATATTTATTTGTATGTTTTGGATTGTGGTTAAGCATTGATTTTAGAAATAAATTTAAAAAAATAAAAAAAATTATTTTAATATATTTTAACATAAAAAATATTTTAAAAAAAAACTACAACTACATTTTCAAACAAACGTTAAAAAGCTAGAAATTAACCTCTGATGAAGATTTCAGAAAAAGAACTCCTAAAGCATGTACGTGGCTGCCAAAGAAGTCCTGAAATTTAGGTTTTTGATGAAAACGTGTGGGACACGGGGACCATGTATTCAGTTATGTTTTTTCTATTAAATGGATTAATTCTTTGATTATATTTAGATAATTTATTTATCTGTTTTGATTTAATTTTTTTTTTACTATAATATCGGTCTTGAGTATATTGCTGTCGTTGATTTTTCTTAATAGGGATAATCATTTGCGTTATTTAAAAGTGATGAATGATTTTTCAAAAGGATTACATTTGGTGTTATGTTGATTTACTTATGTATACCTTCCAAGTGGAAATTTAGGGATTCCCGACGCTCTACTGTTTGTAGAATTCCAGTGCTTTCTCCATTAGTCACCTTGCTTTATTTTAATTTGCATTTAAAATTAAATTTTATTCTCTATTAAATCATTTAATATTTTCTTCTATTCTCTTAATTTGTCTCCATGTAGAATCAATGCTGTGCTACCATCACCGCATTATTCTTTGGATGTAATTAGTAATTTATTATTGGTTATTTTTTGGATTCACTTAAAAAAAACAAACACAAAAAAAAAAAGGCTTAAACGTTAAGCTAAGTTGATGTTTGACTTTACAAAATTTTATTAAATGTAATTCATTAAAAATAATTAAAATAATTGAAACTTTGAAAATCAAATATGTGTTTTTAAAAAAATTTAATATGATAAAATTTTATTTTATTTTAGATTATTTTAATATATTGATATCAAAAATAATTTTTAAAAAATAAAAAAATATTATTTTAATATATTTATGAGTAAAAATCATTTTGAAAAGTAACAACAACCACACTCCAAACTCGCTATTAATCTGCATTAAAAATTAATTTTTTTTTAATATTAAATCATTTAATATCTCTTTTTATTCTTTTAATTTGTTTCAATGTGAAATCGACACTCCATACCTTCCTAGGTCACGATCTTAATAATTTATCTTTGAAGATGAAGATTGTTACAATAGAATCAAGGCATAATTTGTTTTTATATTTAAAATTGTGTTTGAATATATTTTAAAATTTTATTTATATTGAACAAATATTTTTTTAGTATTTTTTAATATACTAATGTTAAAAATAAAAAAAATTAATTTGATTAATGAAATCTCCAAGCAACTTAAATCCATGCATTATGAAGAGGGAAAAAAAAGAAGGAAGAGATATCTACTACCTTAATATGCTATTCTTTCTCATATTCACGTGTTTACATTTTACAGGCAGCTTCTTCAAAGTTTCAACATTAGAGGGGTCCACACGTTAACTTCCTTCTTAGCAACTTCCTTCCTTACTATTAAACTTATGTGATTTCCCTGATATGTTTTTTTTTTTTCTGGTTTTTTATTTTTTTTAATTAATTTTTTTAAAAAAGCTATGCCATGCTTTACATTTAGATATTGATCTATTTAAATTGAATTAATTCTCATATAATTTAATTAAAAATTTAAATTAAATAAAATATTAAATTAAAAGATTTTAATATTAACTCCCCTAACCAGGTTTGATAATATCACCAACAAACTTTCTTCACTCTTAACATTTTTTTTTTATATTTTTAAAAAATTAATCCCCTATAAAAACCAGGACATATTATTGAGTGTAGGTTTTGTTTATTAAAAGTAAGGATGGAGTCTTTGACTGCATGTAATGGCATCGACTGAAAACCTTTAATCACATGCTATTAATCTGTTATTGTTAGAGCACATGCTTTTCAAAAACTTTGAATTTTTTTCCTTTTAAATTATTATTTTTTTATTAAAAATAAATTTTAAAAAATAAAAAAAATTATTATTTTAATTATTTTAAATAAAAAATATTTTAAAAAGCAAAGTATATTATTGTTTCTCATATTCATGTATTTACATTTTCTAGGCATCTTCTTCTAAAGCTTCATAGTTGGGGTTAAGGTTGTTAAAATCGCGAGTTGACTCTTAAAATCTTACGATTTTATGAGTTAACATGTATATAACATGTCAAATCGGGTTAAAACTCGAAATTAGTCAAACTCGGTCAAAATCGATCAAACTCGGTTAAAATCGGTAAAATCGGATCGATTTTACAAGTTTGACCGATTTAGAGTTTTAACATGCAAAAGTTAAAAAATTTACTGCCTCCCTATCTGAATCCCCTAACACTCCACTACATAGTCCCCACTCCCCAGTCTCCCCTTTCCCTGTTGCCCAAATATCAAATTTTCAATCTTAGCAGACTAACACCAGCATTGAAGGATCTTAGGTATGAGAAAGCCTTATACTGTATTTTAGGCCGGGAAGGCATGATCGGAGGATCGAAACCATGGGAAGATAGAGGTAGATGGTAAGGAATCAAAGGAGTAAAATAAGAGATAGGAATACTTATATAGAGAGAAATATTGTGTTTTAGGCTAACCATTTCACTACCAGAAAACCGGAGAAAAGCAACGAAATTACCGACGGAAAATTTCCATCGGTAATTTATACCGACGGACATAATTCCGTCTCAAAATCTGTCGGTATATATTGACGGAATGATTCCGTCGGTAATGCCATCGGTATATACCGACGGAATATGTCCGTCGGTATATACCGTCGGTTTCACCGACGGAATATACATTTCGTCTGGAAATACGCAACGGCATGGTGACGTCAGACGATTTTACCGACGGAAAGTACCGAGAGATTCAAACTGTGATAGCCGTACAGTGACGTGGCGCTGTCACCGACGGCATCACCGACAGAATCACCGACAGATTCCTTCCGTCGGTGATGCCGTCGGAAAAAACCATTATATGAACCCATCTGCCGACACTCTCATCCTCTGTTTCTCCTTCTTCTTCTTTCCCATCCCACCTCTACCCTCCCAAACTCCTCTCAAACTGCAGCCAAACACCCATCCCAAACTCTCCACTATTCTCAACACGAGCGCTCAAGTTTCTTATATCTTGTACGTGGTCACAATATCCGTTTCTTGTAGATTTTATCATTTTTTTGTAAGTAAATCTATCCTTTTTAGTTTTAATATTTAATTGTGAATTTTATTGTTTTAGTATA
>Ga0325414_1002090_pt1 | contig 19955 bp, 9 predicted proteins | sample PopdelMetagenome_8_FD_206183 | JGI IMG/M metagenome (GOLD analysis project Ga0325414, IMG submission 206183) | Populus deltoides microbial communities from Bellville, Georgia, United States - Leaf-PdKOR-R3 | ecosystem: Host-associated > Plants > Phyllosphere > Phylloplane/Leaf | place: USA... | reverse complement strand
CAGAACTTCAAAGCAGAACCACTAAATACTTCCAAAAACTTCATATGTTGGAATCATTGATGCTTGTTTCCTCCTTGCTGAATACATCCTAAACTTCTAGCAAATAAAGGCCATGTCCAAGAAATTAAGATCCTATCAATTTAATCAGACTTTCCTGACATCATAAAGCAAAAAAAGCAAATTCCATGTTTGCTCAAGAGTTTGTTACATCAGCGAGGCACCATCCTTTGGTGCTACTCATAACATGAGATATCTAGTCCTAAAAATGATCTTCCTATGAAAATAGTGTCATTCTATAAACATAACATACAAAAGAAAACAGTCTATTTACACAAGAGTATAGTTCCTTACTCGGAGTACTTACTTGTAAGTTGTGCAAGTATTTATTGCTGGGATATGTGACTATTTATTAAGCAGTATTTTGTTAATTTTAAGGGCAAATCCAACGTCAAAACAGCAAAGGAATGAAAAACACCTGAATGATTGTTTGAACCAGAAAAGCAGCTGCAGCAGGAAAGCATGGTCTTGTTCGGTTTTTGATGGTTTCAAGTTCCCCTCCTAAAACAAATTTATAAAATTACCAATTACCATGGCATATTAGCAGAACAAACTCTAGAGGTGAAATTATTAAAACAGCTTAAACCAGTTTGATCAACATGAACCACCTTTCTTATTTATTCCAATTATGACGTGGTTGCAATTCACATTGAAATACAAGAGTAGATAAGAAATTGCAGTTGAAAAAAAAAAAAAATTGGAGGATAAAACACGAATCAGCATTGCAAGACAATCATAAAACTAGCCAAGGTCTCCGAGTTTTCCATCCAACAAACTTGTAAATAAAAAACTACGACCACTAATACACTGCTGCCAATAGTTCTACTGAGCATCAAGATAACCACAACAATATGAGAAATCCTTTAAATATTATTTCCATTGCAGTCGGCCGCCCGCCATGAGTGATGCGTGTGAGAGAATGTTTTTGAATATACCATATTTAGACCAAACTTCTGTCAAACTTAATTTTTTCTGTTCAACTGTAGTTCAACACAGGTCCAAATAGCTGTTCTAAATTGTTTCAATACTAAGATAGCACAATTAATCAAGTTTACAGCCTATAGATTGTATTTGAGGTATATTTGATTGGATAGTTAATGCATCTAATAATTAAATGTGAGACAAACTACACTGAGAATTTTATTGTGCTAAAAGCTGTCCAAGGGTATTTTAGTGATTTAATCAAACAGTGAAGGGTTTTATGTCAACTAACTGTTTTGACACCCTAATGCACTTTTATATATAATATTATAGGTTAAGAAGTTGATGACATCTGAGTTCAGGTCCATAAACAATATTCTATAACGGGAAAAAAAAAACATAAAAAACACAAGTGGTCGACAACCAAAACAAGAGGGACTTTAGCTGCATGATTATTATATAAAAGAGACTGAGCCTATAATAAAAGAGACTGAGCCTCTACAAGCAATGAGGGGGGAAAAAAGATAGAGAACGAAACAAAAACCTCTACAGTCATTGGAACACGTCTATCAAATTCCATTAGCATAATTGTTTTTCCAAGTTGACCTTTTGTTGCTCATTATTCTGCATTATATTATCTTATTATTATTAAAACATACTTTAAATGGTGTGGGGAATCACTGTTCCCTCACACATATTTTACTGTGGATTACAATAGTAATCCACAATGATTCTTCCCCACTATTTATTTTTTTCTTTTTTTTTCAATTTTTTTTTCAAAATTATTTTTTTTTAACTTTTCTAATTTTTCTTTTTTTTCATTTATTTTTTCTTTTGTTTTTTTTAAAATTATTTTTGTTGATTTTACTTTTTAAATATTGACCTAGTTAAAATTTTTGCTTTGTAATTTTTTTCTTGAAAATACTATGGATTGCTGCGATGTTTTTCCACATAGTTTTTCTATTTTATTTTTTTATTTTTTAAAATTATATTTTTCGATTTTTTTTAATATGGAGCTGATTAAGAATTTAGTTTTGTAATTTAAAAAAAAAAACATTTATTGCTATAATGCTTCTCCGCAAGGCTTTTTTTTATGATTTTCTTCGAAATTATCTTTTTTTATTTTATTTTTTAATATTGAGCTGGTTAAAAATTACAGTTATAATATGTGAGGAAAGCACTTTAACTTTCCTCGAAAATTACTGTTGGTTGCTACAGTGTTTTTTACCACATGGTTTTTTTTCTGTTTTTGTTATGTTTTTTCCTAAAATTATCTTTGTCAATTTTATTTTTTAAATATTAAGCTGGTTAAGAATTGTAATTACAAGTAAATACAAGTTTTTCCTCAAAAAATACTATGGATTGATACAGTTTTTCCTCACATGGTTTTTTCCAGATTCTTTTGTGTTTTTTTTTGTAATATTTTTTTTCAAAATCATTTTCGTCGATTTTATTTTTTAAAATATTGAGTTGGTTCAAATTTAACTTTGTAATAAAGCTTAATCATGTGGGGAAAGTATTGTAGCTTTGCTCATAAAACATTGTGGATTGCTACAGTATCTCTCCGCATAGTTTTTTTTTGTTATAATTTTTTTCAAATTATCTATTTCAATTTTATTTTTTTAATATTGAGTTATTTGTAAATTACAATTACAAGTCATTACAAATAAGGCTAAATCATGTGGGGAAGCACTGTAGTTTTCATCACAAAACACTGTGAATTGCAACAGTGTTTCCAACATGATTTTTTTTTTCTTTTTTGGTGTTTGTTTTGTTATTTTTTTTCTAAAATTATCTCTGTTGACTTTTTTTTTTAATATTGAGCCGATTAAGAATTTAGCTTTGTTATTTTTTTCTTTGAAACACTGTGAATTGTTGCAGTGTTTTTCCATGTTATTTTTTTATGATTTTTTCCAAAATTATCTTTGTCTATTTTTTTTTAATATTGAGTTGGTTAAGAATTATAATTACAATAAAGCTAAATCATATGAGGAAAGCGTTGTAGTTTGTCTCACAAAACACTGTGGATTGCTACAATATTTCTCTAAATAGTTTTTTAGTTTATTTTATTGGGAAAAGCGCTATAGTTTTTCTCACAAAACATTGTCAATTGCTACAACATTTTTTCTCATGGGTTTTTTTTCCTTCCAAAGTTATCTTTGTTGATTTTTTTTAATATTAAGTTGGTAGAGAATTTAACTTTGTTTTTTTTTTTTTGCTTTTTATTAACTGAAAAACTAAATCATGTGGCGAAAGCACTGTATCTTTCTTCACAAAACACTGTAGATTGCTACAAATCATTTTGTTCAGTCTCAAAGTTTTTGATAACCAACATAACTTTTTTTCCGTCATAAAATATTTGCTTCATCATACCTTTAATTTCCATTACTTATCTAGCGCTGGTTCACAATTATAACATTATTAAGTGTATTTGTTTTATAAGCCCGCGGCAGCGCGCGGGCAAGTCATCTCGTAAATAGCTAAAAGAGCTCAGTCTTTTACTGTGGACTGCACAGTGCAGTCCACAGTAAAAGATGAGCCCTCTTTTTTTTTTTTACGTTTATAGAGTTTTATGAGCAGTTTTTTTTTTTTACACTTTTAGGTGTTTTTTTTAATGTTAATTTTTTTTATTCAGTTATCAGACTTTCATGACACGAATTCCAGGTTTAATAGGTTAACATGGTTTGATGAGTTAACCTAGAATTTTTTTTGGTTTGACGAGTTAACCTAGATTTTTTTTTCTTTTTAATTAATTTTTTACGTTTACTTTAGTTTGTTAATGTTAAATTTCTTTCTATTTATAAAAAGATGAGCTGATTTTTTTTTTCATTTTTTTTTACACTTTTAGGGTTTTTTTTTCTTTTTAATTAATTTTTTTCGTTTACTTTAGTTTATTAATGTTAAATTTCTTTTTATTTAGTTATTAGACTTTCATGATGTTTTTTTTTCATTTTTTTTACACTTTTAGGGTTTTTTTTTGTTTTTTTTGTTTTCATAATTTTTTTTGTTAATGTTAAATTTTTTTTATTCAGTTATCAGAATTTCATGACACGAATCCCGGGTTTAACAGGTTAACATGGTTTGACGAGTTAACCCAAAAATTTTTTTTTGCTTTTTTTTTCTTTTTAATTAATTTTTTTTGTTAACTTTAGTTTGTTAATGTTAAATTTCTTTCTATTTAGTTATTAGACTTTCATGACACATATTTCAGGTTTCACGGGTTAACCTGGTTTCACGGGCCGTCATTTTTTTTTCTTTTAATAATTTTTTTTATTTAATTTAGTTTGTTAATGTTAACTTTTTTTATTTAGTTATCAAACTTTCATGACACGTATCCCGGGTTTAACGAGTTAACCTGATGTGGCGAGTTAACCCAAATTGTTTTTTCTTTTTAATTGATTTTTTTCGTTTAGTTTAGTTTGTTAATTGACAATAAACTAAAATTGCTCAGTGTTTCACTGTGCAAGTCCACAGTGAAACGTTGAACTGTCTTCTTCTTTTTTTTTTTTCTTTTGTTTTTTCTTTGTTTTTTTCTGTTTTTTTTGTTTTCTAGCCTTTATGAGTTTTTTTTTGCTTTTTTTTGTTTTTTTTTAATGAATTTTTTTTGTTTAATTTATTTTGTTAATGTTAATTTTTTTATTTAGTTATCAGATTTTCAGGACACGAATCCCGGGTTTGACGAGTTAACCTGAAATTTTTTTTTGCTTTTTTTCTTTTCAATTAATTGTAACATATACTAAAAGGGATCAGTGTTTTATCAGTCCACAGTAAAACACTGATGCTTTAGGTTTTTTTTTAAGTTGTCTCATTTTTTTTAGCTTTTTTTATGCCTTTCGGGATTATTTTTTTGCTTTTTTATTTGTTTTTTTTCTTTTAACAAAATTTTTTGTTTAATTTAATTTAGTTTATTAATATTAAATTTTTTTTATTTAGTTATGAGACTTTCATGACACGTTTTCCGGATTTAACGGGTTAACCTGATTTAACAAGTTAACCCAGAATTTTTTTTTTTTTTTGCTTTTTAATTAATTTTTTTCTTTGTTAATGCTAATTTTTTTTTTCTATTTAGTTATCAAACTTTCATGACACATATCCCGATTTCACGGGTTAACCTGGTTTCACAGGTGAACCCAGTTAATTATGGGTTGACCGTCAATTTTTTTTGTTTTTTTATTTTCATAAATTGTTTTTGTTTAATTTAGTTTGTTAATGTTAATTTTTTTTTATTTAGTTATCAGACTTTCATGACACAGATCCTGGGTTTAACGGGTTAACATGGTTATCCTTTTTAATTAATTTTTTTTGTTTGGTTCAGTTTGTTAATTTTCACTTTTTTTTATTTAGTTACAGACATTCATGACACGAATCCCGGGTTTAATGGGTTAACCTAATTTGACGAGTTAACCTGTAATTGTTTTTTGCTTTTTTTTCTTTTTAATTTTTTTTCGTTTAGTTTAGTTTGTTAATGTTAAATTTCTTTCTATTTAGTTTTTTTCTTCTTAGAGGTTTTTTTTTCTTTTATTTTTTCTTTTTAATTAATTTTATTTAATTAATTTAGTTTATTAATATTAAATTTTTTTCTAAGTAGTTCTCGACTGATGCCTTTAGTTTTTTTGTTGTTTTTATGCCTTTGACTGTGGACTGCATAGTGCAGTCCACAGTGAAAAGATTGATGCCTTTTATTTTTTTCTTTTTAATTAATTTTTTTATTTAATTTAAATTGTTAATGTTAAATTTTTTTCTATTTAGTTATCAATCTTTCATGACACGAATTCCGGATTTGACAGGCTAACCTGGTTTGACAAGTTAGCCCAGTTAATTCTGGGTTAACCCATTAATTTGTTTCTTTCTTTTTAATTATCAAACTTTCACGATGCAAATTCAAGGTATGACAGGTTAACCTGATTTGAAAGGTTAACCCAGTTAATTCATATATATATATTTTTTTTTCATTAGTTTTTTTCTTCCTGATGGTTTTTTTCTTTGTTTTTTTTAACTAATCTATTTAATTATTACACTTTTATGGCATGACCTTCTAGCCAGACCCACGTTCAATGCTATTGGATCTGGTATTGCAGTCCAGACACTTTTATGCTAAGGGTTAACCCAAGTTTAATGTTATTATTAATATTATAAATATTATTTTTAGATCAAGCGTTGCAACCAAACCTAAAACTCTTGGGTATAACTTTGCAAAAAAATCTAACACTTTTAGATCTTGATTTTTTTTTAAATGCAAAAAATAATTGACCCGTGGCATCACGCGGGGCATTTAACTAGTTTATTCTATAGCCAATGACTCAAATGTTTAGTTTCCTCATTACTATAAAAACAAAAACAAAAAGCCATACAAAAAGAAAAAACCTTTGCCAGAGAAACCAAAGCTTTCTCCTCAAGCTCTTCTCTAGGAACCGTCTTCCGTGCTGCCTCCTGCCTCACTGGGTCTTCATACTGTATCAACAACAGTCCAAGTACTAAATAAATACTATCTCCTGGAAATTATCCCTATCTAGTGTGCCAGTGATTTAACAATCGATCATAAACAAAAAAATAAATAAAAATAGATTGCACGTTATTTTCCTGTTGAATGAACAGATTGAAAAAAATACCTTTTTTAATTTTATTGGCAAGAACAAAATGATACATTTTGAAACTCAAATCTCTTTTTCAGTAACCAAACAAGTGAAGAAAAACAAAAAAGATAAACCTCAAAATTTGAAATTACCATTTGAACTTGACTGATATAGGGCCGTATTTTCTGCCCAAACTCATCATCTTGTTCACTCACTGCAAGCTCTTGCAACATAAGCGGTTCCTCCTCCTAAACACAAACAGACCCTATAAACATAATGTTTAAATCACTCTCACAAACCGAAAATTGAAACACAAGCACAAAAAATTATAAAAAAAACCTGTAACATCTGCGCAAGTTCCTCGTCCGATTTCATCAAATCGGCAGCAGTTAATTCTTTGGGTTCATTCGAAACATGAACGACATCAGAATCAGAATCATCCCACACGTCATCTCCTCCAAGAATCTACACAACACACCGTTTTAATACACAAATGCATAACAACAGCAGCAGCAGCAACAAAATTCTAAATTAATTGCATAAAGAAATAAAATTATAAGAAAAAACGACCGGCACATCACGAATTGATTCCTCTTCATTTTGCTGCACAACAACAGCGGCAATTGATTCTTGTACCTTGACTTCCTTCTCTTCCTCGTTGATTTTTATCAATTTGAGTTTGTTAGAAATGCCAGTGAGATCAGAATCGTCCGATACGACCCGATCATCATCTTCTCCGGTGATCTACAAAAAAAACACCAATAAAAAGAAAAGCACACACACACGCAAGTGTTGATGACGACGCAAACAAAACAACAAAAACCTTCTGGAGATGAGGAGGGATTGAAGTGAGATAGAAAAGCTGGTTCTTAAAATCCTGCAATATTAATCATAACAATCAAACAAACACTACTGTTGATTTAAATCGAGAGAATTGTGGTTTCGAGAGTGAGAGACTGACTTCGAGGCCGTCGTCGGTGTCATAATCGACGTCGAAGATGGAGTCGTTGTGGCTGATGATGAATTGGCGAGCTACCATCTTTACTGTTTTTTTTTTCCCTCTCTTTTCTCTTTGAGAGAGAGGTTAAGAATTAAGAATTTTGTTTCGGTTTATTTAATTAATGTGGTTTTTATTTTGTTTACTTCAGAGGGAAGGTATTAGATTTTTTTTACCGTACGGTTCGACACAACTAATAAGACGACGCAAGACTTGTGGGTCACGGTTCGACACAACTAATAAGACGACGCAAGACTTGTGGGTCACGGTTCGACACAACTAATAAGACGACGCAAGACTTGCGGGTCACACAAGTCTTGCGTCCACAAGTCTTGCGTCGTATTATTTTAATTTGAATTAAAAATAAATAAAAAACAAATTATCATCTTCTTTTGATATAAAGTATTACAATATTGTTTCTTCAAAAGTAGTTTTTAAAAAATTATTTTCTAAATTTTTTTATGTTTCTTTGTCATTAGAGAATTTGGTTAACGAAAAACACTTTCCAATCAACAGAAACACTTTTCGGTCAACGGAAAATACTTTCCAGTCAAAAGAAAAATTTGGTTTGGTTTTCAGGAAAGTGTTTTCCCTTTCGGCTGTGTTTGTTTTCCGGAAAGTGGTTTCCGAGAAATCACTTTCCAAACTTTCCTGTGTTTGTTTGCCATTATAAAAGTTGGTCAACGGAAAACACTTTCCGGAAGTTATAAAAAATTTAGAAATGTCAATTTTTGCTGATTATATCAAATTTGATCCTCAAACTTTTGATTGCTATATATAATTTGTTTTGAATATTTATTTTTCAATTTCATCTCTTAAAATTTAATTTTTATATTAACTTTGGTCCTTATTTTTATAATTGTTATTTGCTTTTTCCTTATCATTTTTTTATTGAAATTTTTTATCTATCAAATTTGGTCCTCATTCTTTTGATTGTTACTTATTTTATTTGAAATAATTCATGAAATGTTAATTATTATTATTTTAATTTCTTCATCTTTCATTTTTTTTTTAAGTTTTTAGATTTGATTTCTATTATTTTGATTATTATTTATTTTATTTGAGATAATTTATGAAATTATATTTTTTTTTTAATTTCATTGTCATTCAACTTTTTAATTTGTAAGATTTGTTCCTTATTATTTTAATAAATTTGAAAAAAAATAAAACATTAATAAGTTATTTTCCAACTCATTTTCCATGACATAACCAAACACTAAAAAGTGTTTTCCAACTTATTTTTCATTACACTACCAAACATCAGAAAATACTTTTCCAGAATTCACTTTCCAGTAATTCACTTTCCCCGGAATTCACTTTCCAAAAAAAATTACTTTCCAGCAAACAAACGGGCCGTAATGTAAACGCATGGAAAAACTTGCGATGAATATTGTCCAGCTGTATTGCACTATTGACGCATAGTAAACGTTTTACTATTGAGGCATTATTTACTATTTTTTTATATATAAATTTAATGAGAAATTATGTTTTACTCTAAACAATATTGTTTATTTTTTTTTTAGCTTTGTTATAAATTTTACATTGAGTTAACTCCATTAAAGTCATACATTGAGTTAACTCTAAACAACTAAAGCATGTAGAGTGAATACTATACAAATATATTATCAACTCTTTTATATTTTATTGTTGAATATATTACGCGTGGGAAAGTATTATAGCTTTTCTTATTATTATTTTTTTACATGTTTTTTTTTCTCAAGACTGTCTTCTTTTTTTTGTGTTTTTTTTTTATTTAATTGGTTGAGAATTTAATTCTGTGGTTTTTTTTAAAAAAAAATTATGGATTGCAACAATGTTTCTCTAAATAGTTTTTTTCTTTATTTTTATGATTTTTTTTCTTTTTTTTATAAAATGATCTTTGTCAATTTTATTTTTTTCATATTAAGCTGGTTGAGAATTTTACTTCGTAGTTTTTTCAAAAACAATATTGTGGATTGCTACAATGTTTTCCCCACATGGTTTTTGTTTTGCTATAGTGTTTCCTCACATGTTTTTTTTTTCAAAATTATCTTTGTTAATTTTTTTTAATATTGAGCTAGTTAAGAATTTAGCTTTAACCTCCCCCATATGTTTTAGTTTTCTTTTTTTTCCTTTTTATTCTTTTTTTCTTTTTTTTTCCAATTTTTTTTTCATTTTTTTGTTTTTTTTTCATAATTGTTTTTGTCAATTTTATTTTTTTAATATTGAGCTGATTGAGAATTTAGCTTTGTAGTTTTTTTCTTTAAAACATTGTGGATTGCTACAGTGTTCCTCCACATGATTTATTTTTTTATGATTTTTTTCAAAATTATCTTTATCGATTTTATTATTTTTAATATTGAGTTAGTTGAGAATTACAACTATAGATTTCCTCATGAAACATTATAGATTGCTACGGTGTTTCCCTGCAAGGTTTTTTTTTTCCTTTCGTTTTTTTTTGTTATGATTTTTTCAAAAATTATCTTTGTCGATTTTAGTTTTTTTTAATATTACACGGGTTGAGAATTTAGTTTTGTATTTTTTTTCCTTGAAAATATTATGGATTGCAATAGTTTTTCTCCATATGATTTTTTTAATTTTTTATGATTTTTTCTACAAACTCACGGCAACGCACAAGCATGCCACAAGCCCGCGGCATCACGCGGGCATGACATCTAGTACTATTGGCACATAGTAAATGTTTTACTATTGAGGCATTATTTACTATTTTTTTATATAAATTTAACGAGAAAATGTGTAAGGTGAATATTGTATCGTTACACTGTTCACTTGCTTATGTTTTACTATAAACAATATTGTTTATTTTTTTTAGCTTTGTTATAAATTTAAGGGGAAAAAATATTAAACTCCATTAAGTTCATAGATCGGGTTCACCCTAAAAAACTAAAGAAAATTTAAAGGGAAAATAAAAAAATTATTTTAATTAAAAAATTTAGCAAACATAACCCCGTAAATGTCACGTCTTGCGAATTTAAATATTATGATCTATACCTGTCTTTTGATTTTTTTAGTTTTATTTTTAGTCATCGTTTATGATTTGTTTTACTTATTAACATACATAATTCTTAATTTGTTTGATTACATGTATGTATAAGTTTTTTAATTTTCACTTTGGAGTTTTTTTAACTCAAAAACATGTTGACAAAAGTCTACATATAATTTTTTTTTTTGTTAAGAAAAAAGATATCTAACCCGTGGTGAAACGTGAGTCAAATATCTAGTGAAAAACTAAAAATTGAAATCAAAGTGGTAATCTTTTTATAGGTTTTTTAAAAAAATAAAAAGAGTGGATTAGAAGTGGTAAACTACTTTGGTTTTTTTTTAGGTTTTTTAATATTTTAATTAAACATAATTAAACAATTTCATAATTTGTGTTGGTAAAATTACAATTTTAATAACAAGATTAAACATAACACTATCAATTATGTTTTTCAAGAAAATGCAGTAACAATGGATGCGAAACATAAAATAGAGAACGCTAAAAAAAGGGTAATTTTGCCTTAGTTATTCAATGATGTGAATTATTAGTAACTTATAAAAGTTAACTTCCGTAGCATTTCTCAATTTCTACCGTAAGTAACAGGAATGAGCAAAAAATTGAAAAATCAAGAAAATAAAAAAAATAATTAAAAAAACAGAATCAAGAAAAAAAACCGATTAAACCGATTAAAATTTTTAAAAAATCGACCAGTTTAGTTTCGGTTTTATAATTCTAAAACCGGAAAAACCAAATCGAATCGAAAAAAACAGAGCCAAATCGGTTTGAATTGGTTTTTGTTCTAAAAACCGAACCGAAACCAATCGATATGAACCAGTTTCAGTTCGGTTTTTTTTTTAAATTCAGTTTAGTTAATTTTTTTAATAAAAATTAAAATGAATCGAAAATGATACCTCTAATAAAAATGACGTTTCATTGATTTTCTGAAACAAGGCTCCACGGCTAATTAATTAATTATGTTCTTCTGTCTGGCGGATAGTTTGTCAAATTTTGATTATTTGTCTGCTTACTACCCCTATGAACTTCATAATTGTGGATAATTAGTGGTCAGTTTTAATTCATAATTCCAAGAATTTATGGATTAATATATTCTTTTGAATCATAAAAAAATATGACGGCTCATGTCTTCACATTCTAGAGGAGTTTTACTATTTAAGCTTTATTAATTACATGTAGGAGACTTATGAGATTATTAAAAAGGAAAGGAACATATTGTCCTCCAAATTGCAGGAATCAAACACCATCAAAATAACATTTTCTTCTCCAAATTATGTCATATCCCAAAGGGTGGCAAAAAAATGAAGGGATTGTGGAAAATCCCAAAGGCGTAGTATGTCGACATTTGCACAAGCTTCTAGTACTACAAGAAGAACCCATTTGGGATTTTTGACGGAGATCCTCTGAGGATTGCTTTGTCAGAGGTTCTTTGTTTGTACCCAGAAGTTATGGGTCGGTTGACCCGAGGGGCGGCGGGTAATTGGTTAGTGAAGTGTAATGATGCTGGTGTTAGAGTTTTTTTTTTTATTAACGTCAGTATCCGGGTCAGCTTGTGTGCACCTCAACTAATCCCACGGGCCCTGAAGTTAACGACCATGTAAGCCTCCAGTGGCTATCATATGAGCAATCACATGACTTGAATCTGAGACCACAGAGAGAGTAAACCCTTTAGCCCCAAGTTTTTATCATTGGGCCACCTCCTATATGGTTTGGTGTTAAGAGTTTTGAGATCAAACGTTGAGGCCACCAAGGATGAATGGCTGAGATGAGACCACAGAGAAAGTAAATCCCTTAGTCCCAAGTTTTTATCACTGGACCACCTCCTATATGGTTTGGTGTTAAGAGTTTTGAGATTAAACGTTGAGGCCACCATGGATGAATGGCTGAGATCAGCTGATGGTTCAGAGGAGAAAGATTAAACGTTTTGGGAGGAAATTCCTGAGGAACTTAGTACATGGTCACCCTTTCGAATTTAGGTTTTTTTCTTCTTTTTTTTTCCTGTGATTTTCTTGTTTGCTGAAGAGGACGTTTGGTAATGAGGTTGCATCTGTGTTTTAAACAAAATGCAGATGCAACCCGTTTGGTTAAGAAAAAAAGCATTTCACTATTCATGGGTCCCACACTGTTTTTGCGTTCAAAACGTAGGGGAAAGAAAAGCAGACGAATGATGCTTCCTGCGCACTTCATGCAAATTTAATTAGCATGAATAGTGGATAGCCATGCTCCACTGTTCATCCTAATTAATTAGCATGAACAGTAGAGCATGGTTATCCACTGTTCATGCTAATTAATTCATTAGGCTCTTCATGTGTGATGAAATTGTAGATAGTTTAATGGAACAAATTTTTTATATATATAAAGTATGATTTATTTCATGATGTAATAGCAATAGTTAAATCCACAATATTTAAATTTAAAACCATCAATATTACTATATATTTTTTTAAATTATTTTATAACCTCAATTTCAAAAGCATTCTTAACCAAACACATTAAACTATTTTTTTTTCAACCTTAATTTCAACCACAGTTTTAACCAAACACCTATTTTTTCAAACCAACATCAATTAAAAGTACTTTTTATAAAATAATTTTTTTCAAAACACAACCACAACAGCTACCGTAATACCAAACACACTTGAAGTTTTCACCTGGGTTGCTCCATTTCCGTGCTATGTCTCATTCGAATCTAAAAACCATATTCTATGTAGAAATTGATGAAGATTGTTTTTAAGGAAAAACAAATCTAAACACTTAGGCATGTACTTGTTGATTTTTCACGTACAATAACCTTTTACTTTTTTATAAATATAAAGTCATTTGATTTGATTAAATTAATCTAAATTATTAATTATTAAAATAATATTATTTTAAAAAAATTATGTGAGTTTTGATGCAGTTGCGAGTCAATTATCATTTAATTTTAAATTTTATTTGATATTATAATGGTAATTATTTTTTAAAATATTTAATTTTACTTAAAAATACATTAAAATAATATTTTTTGAGATTTATTTTTTATATTAGAACGTAAAAACAATCCAAAAACATTAAAAAATTATTTAAAATAAATAATTTTTTTCAAAAATATTTTTGAAATGAAAAAAAAAACTCTTAATCTACCGACAGTTTTAAAACAACTCAGGATTGGATTAACCTGCAACTTCTGCTAAGCTAAGTTATCTTCCTAGTTCTTGTTCAGGTTTAGCATGCTGTCCTCCTTGAAAAATTACTATATGAACCCGGTCCATTTAATTAGTTCATGCATTAATTATTGGTTAATGTAGTAGTAAATTCATACAACGTATGAGTCTGGTTTACATGAACAAGGTTACGTCTGATATATAGTTTAATTTGGAAGGGATAACAATTTGGAAGAAGAATGACTTATTTATTCCATAACTGAACTTGGCTTAAATAGCCTTTACAGAGTAACAGAAAAGAGAAATAACAACCCATTAATGCATGACTACAGCATTGTGGTACACGTAACAGAGAAATTGTCAAGCTTATGCAACTAACATCATGAAAGACAGGGATTTATTCTAACAAACAATTCTACTGTAACTGAAAAACTTAAGCAATAACTTATCATTCCCTCCCTTAAACTAAACACTTTCAAGTATTTAGTTTATCTGATACATCACATATTCCTAGAATCTGTCTCAGTCTCAGAAAATGTTCCAACTTTAGTGGCTTAGTCATCACATCAGCTATTTGATCCTTTGTGCCACAAAATTCCAACTTGATAACACCATCTTTAACCAAATCTCGAAGAAAATGGAACCGCACGTCTATATGCTTGCTTCTGCCATGCATGACAGGATTTTTAGAGAGTTTAATGGCTGAGCTGCTGTCACTCATGATTGTAGTGCTTCCTTCCTGCTTATGCTCTATCTTCTCTAGTATTCTCCTCATCCATACAGTCTGACATGCATAGTTTGCAGCTGCAACAAATTCAGCCTCAGTGGTCGATAATGTGACTAGTGGTTGCTTCCTTGAAGACCATGAAACAGCTCCTGAATTCATCAAAAAAACATACCCAGAAGTGTTTTTCCTGTCCTCAACATCTCCGGTGTAATCACTGTCAGTGAATGCGAGAAGCTCTTCAGCTTCACCCCTTTTGTAAAGTATCACGTAGCTCACTGTCCCTTTCAAGTACCTGAGAGTTCTTTTGGCTACTTGCAATTGTAGTTCTGTAGGCTTAGACATGTAACGACTAATTAAGCTCACAATGAACATTATATCAGGTCTAGTAGTGGTGAGATACATGAGACTTCCAACTATTTGCTTAAAATATGTTTTGTTAACTTTGACTCCTCCTTCATCACTGTGTAATTTTGAACCTGGTACAATGGGACTGCACACAGCATTGCTATCCTCCATTCCAAAACGTTTTAGAACATCCAGTGCATATTTTCTTTGGCAGATATATATACCATTAGCAGTTTGCAAAACCTCTATGCCAAGGAAAAACCTCATACCCCTCAAATCAAACATATCAAATTCCCTTAACATAGACTCTTTAAATTTACTCATCATAATATCATCATCACCAGTATATATCAAGTCATACACATAAATACTTACAATAAGAATTGTACCTTTATTGCTGGTTTTAACGAACAATGTTTGTTCACTGTGGCACCTCTGAAATCCTTCACTTACAAAGTGCGCTTCGATTTTGCTAAACCAAGCTCGAGGAGCTTGTTTTAGTCCATACAAGGCCTTTTGCAGTTTATACACTTTATACTCATTCCCTTTCTGCACATACCCCATCAACTGCTCTACATATACACCTTCACTTAATTCTTCATGAAGAAAGGCAGACTTCACGTCAAGTTGAAAAATCTTCCATCCCTTTTGAGCTGTCAAGGCAATAATCATGTGAACTGTATCCATTCTTGCCACTGAAGCATAGACTTCAGTGTAGTCTACTCCTTGCTGTTGTGAATAACCCTTGGCCACCAACCTTGCTTTGTATTTGTCTACCTCTCCAAGTTCATTGAATTTTTTCTTATAAATCCACTTTACCCCAATTTTCTTGGCACCTACGGGCAACTTAATTAGTTGTCATGTTTCATTCCTCTCAATCGCCTGCATCTCAGCATCCATTGCCAGCCTCCATTTAGAACTCTTTTTAGCCTCTTCAAAACTAGATGGATCTGCAGACACAATTTGAGCCATGTTAACCTCAATATCCTCATCTGAAAAACCTTAACCAGTGACATAATCATTCAAATATGCTAGAGCTCGTTGGATTCTTCTTCTTTCTTCATTTAAATTTTCTTTTGTTGATGCATTTGAAGCTTCGGTTGATGCATTGGACGAGACTGAATTCGGCTCACCATTCACCATTCCCACATTTTCATTGCTATCTTCTTCACTATTAACAACATCATCTTCAATCAAGTCATCACATGCCTCATCATCTTCCCATTCCAGATCCACCAAGATTTTTTCTTCAAAACTCTTATCCCATTCCCATTGCTTTTCCTCTTCAAAAATGACATCTCGACTTACTACAATCCTTTTTGAGGTAGGATCGTATAATCGATATGATTTTGATTCTTCACTGACACCTAAAAGAACATAGAGAAGACTCTTGCTAGTCAACTTTGTCCTTCTAGCATCAGGGATATGAGCATATGAGATGCATCCAAAGACCCTGAAATGCTCCGCTATAGGTTTTACCCTGCTCCAAGCTTCCTATGGTGTGACATCTTTTACTGCTAATGTGGGACTCCTGTTTAGCACATAAATTGCCCAGTTAACAGCTTCAAGCCAGAAGTTTTTTTGCATCTTCTTCTCAGATAGCATGCTTCTCACCAGATTCATCACTATTCGATTTTTCTGTTCTGCCACTCCATTTTGTTGTGGAGTGTATGCTGCTGTTAACTGTCTCTTAATACCATGTTGCTTGCAGAACTCGTTAAAATCTTTAGAATTAAATTCCCCACCTCTATCAGTATGTAAGCATTTAATGGACAAACCAGTTTTATTTTCAACAAGTTTCTTTAAACATTTAAACATGTTGAATGCTTCAAACTTCTCACTCAAAAAATATATCCATGCCTTCCTACTGAAATCATCTATGAAACATAGTGAGTACCTTTTCTTGCTGTTTGACATTGGAGAGATTGGACCGCAAATGTCTGCATGTATTAGCTGCAACTTTTGTGTGGCTCTCCATGTGCTCCTTTTTGAAATAAGGTCTCTATGTTATTTCCCTATTATGCAATCAGTACAAGTCACGGTTGATGCAGATAGTTGTGGAAGACCATGAATCATGTTCTTAGACTGTAGTGTTCTTAAGCCTTTATAGCTTAAATGTCCATACCTGCAGTGCCAAAGATGAGCTAGGTCTGAAGTAGTTGTGTGAAAACAAGTATTCTTCTCCTTCTTGGGCTGAAAGTTGGCCAATAATAAAAACATTATGTTGGCTGTCATCTCAGATTGAATAATAAGCCCTCTCTGTGGATGATATATGTGACACTTTCCTGATTGGATTAGGATTGCAAAACCACGCTCTTGAAGCTGTCCAATGCTTAGGAGGTTATTCTTCAGCTCTGGAACATAGAATACATCAGTGATCATGAAGTTACTATCATTTAAATGTAGTCTCACCCTTCCTTTTCCAAAAACGGTCATCTTGGTATTATTTCCCAGTTTTACCGTTTCTCGAAATGTCTTATTCAATTCACAAAATGCAGCCTTGTTCCCACTCATATGATTTGAGCAGCCTGAATCAAGGAACCAAATATCTTCTTGTGCTGTCTGGTTCACCTTGACATATGACATCAAGAGCATCTCTTCGTGTTCATTTAATTCAGTATAGTGGACTTCCTTCTCCCAAGCTGGACACTCATATTGAAAATGCCCAAGCTGATGACACTTGTAGCATTCAATGGTAGCCTTGTTGAAAGTTTGGCGACCTCTACCTCTACCCCTGCCTCTGTAGTCACCTCTGCCTCGACCTCTACCTTCATTTCTATCGGCCATAGTCACTTTCAAAGCCTGCTCCTCACCATTGCTCCTGTGAAACTTTTGTTCATGCACAACCAGTGAACTTTGCAGTTCATCAACGATGAGTGCATCAATATCCTTAGATTCTTCAATTGAGACAACTACATAGTTGAATTTCTCAGTTAAAGTTCTAAGAATCTTTTCCACAATAGTGACATCCTTCATCTGTTCTCCATTACTCCTTATTTTATTTACTATACTCATGACACGAGCAAAATATTCTGTAATGGTTTCACTTGCTTTCATCTCCAGAATTTCAAAATCTCTCCTCAATGCTTGAAGAGTTGAGCGCTTTACCCTTGCATTTCCCTCGAACTTCTTTCTCATCGAATCCCATATCTGTTTTGAGGTACGCTTCTCCAGAATTTGCTCAAGAATTGTCCTGTCAATAGCCTGGAACAGATAATTCTTTACTTTGAGATCCTTCATCATCAAATCCTCCAATTGCTTTTGCTGTGCTTCGGACAACACCATTTCTGCCACTGGTTCTTGATAACCAGTTTCAATCAGACTCCAGTACCTTTTGGATCTCAAGAGGTTTTCCATGAGCATACTCCAATGGTCATAGTGAGCATCGAAATGTGGAATAGCTGGTTGCAAAAAATTCTTCTCTTCACTCATTCTCTCTTTTCTTTTCTGTGTTTGGAAATCACTCAAAAGACTGCTGCTTTTTTTTTTTCTCAGGCCCCAGGGGAAGCTCTGATACCAAATTGTAAGGGATAACAATTTGGAAGAATAATGACTTATTTATTCCATAACTGAACTTGGTTTAAATAGCCTTTACAGAGTAACAGAAAAGAGAAATAACAACCCATTAATGCATGACTACAGCATTATGGTACATGTAACAGAGAAATTGTCAAGCTTATGCAACTAACATCCTGAAAGACAAGGATTTATTCTAACAAACAATTCTACTGTAACTGAAAAACTTAAGCAATTACTTATCATAATTCTCCTATTTTTCACGTTTGATTTCATGTATATGTGCTTACCTCCAACTCTGGAGATGGCTTAAACTAATTTCTCACCTATGGATCTCTAGGTAAATGAATTTGAAGGAGGAGGTGTAGCTTTTGGGCTAAGTTGTACACACATGAATGCAGACCCAACTTCCATAACTATACTCTTCAAATCCTGGATTGAGAGTCACCGCCAGGAGCCCATTGAGCACCCACCCCTGTTCAGCTCAACCACCCTCCATCACCAACAAGTTCCTAATACTAGCACTAAATCAGACAATTACTATGCAACTAAGGGCAATGCAGAAACTCCCTCGGTGAAAATGGTCACAGCCACGTTCAAGTTCTCTGATTCAGCAATCAAGAAATGGCTTGACGATGTGCATGATCAATGTGCTAAAGCTACTCCATTTGAATTGCTAGCTGCACTCTTTTGGACATGGGTTGGACATGGCTCCCCCCTTTTTTTTTTGGTTTAATGATAAATTGTCCATGGCCATCTAGGATAGGATATAATATAGGAGTTAGTGAAAAAACAGAAAAATCAATTATGTTAAGAAAACTGAAAAAAAAATATAACAAAAAAAACCAAACCATAAAAAAAACCAATTAATTTTTTTAAAAAGCCAACCGATTCGATTTTAATTTTATAAACCTGAAACATAAAAAATTAAACTGAACCCAACCCAAACCAGAAAAAACCAAGCCAAATCCAAAAAACTGAAACAAACCGGAAAAAAACCGAGCCAAACAAAAAAAAATAAGCCAAACAATTTGAACCGATTTTTTTCTAAAATAACTAAACCAAAACCGGTCGGTTTAAATCGGTTTTGATTTTTTTAATTTTAAGAAAACCAGTTTAATTATTTTTTTTTAATAAAAACTGAATCGAACCGAAAAAAACCACCCCACCATCCTACATATTCAAACATCGCCTGATTGGTATGTCTGGGCAAGACAGAAATTTGTTGAAATTGAACCACCAACACTGCCCAGAAATTGGGCGATTATGAATACAGATTGACTAAATACGGTGGTACCCATACGGCAAAGCATTGTGTGATTGCTTGCCTCCATGGACAAATATATACTACCAAGTAGTTATACAATAGCGTCTAAGTCTGGAACAGTGCGTCAGCAACCAATGTGTGGGTGACCATTCCTCTCTTATAAAATTTAATTGCTGCTTGCATACAGATCTATGCTACCCAATTGTAGGCGTGAATTTGATTGAACGTCTCTGGCAGCCAGAAATTGGAATCTGTCATGTTATAACTTGTTAGATCAACGATCACGAGGAACTAAAATGTGGAGTGCATGTAAATTGGTTTGGATCGACAGGATTTACCTGAAAGTGTTGCATGGGACACTATCTGAATTAATCTTAAATGATTTACGCTGAAAACGATTTTTGAACATCTGAG
>Ga0325414_1002089_pt1 | contig 19955 bp, 12 predicted proteins | sample PopdelMetagenome_8_FD_206183 | JGI IMG/M metagenome (GOLD analysis project Ga0325414, IMG submission 206183) | Populus deltoides microbial communities from Bellville, Georgia, United States - Leaf-PdKOR-R3 | ecosystem: Host-associated > Plants > Phyllosphere > Phylloplane/Leaf | place: USA... | reverse complement strand
GTTTGGCTGCAGTTTGGGAGGGGAGAGGTGGGATGAGAAAGAAGAAGAAGGAGAAACAGAGGAAGAGAGTGTCGGCAGATGGGGGTATATAATGGTTTTTTCCGACGGAATCACCGACGGACGTATTTCATCGGTGATTCCGTCGGTGAAAGCGCCACGTCACTGTACGGCTATCTCAGTTTGAATCCCTCGGTAATACCCGTCGGTAAAATCGCCTGACGTCACCATGCCGTTGCGTATTTCCAGAAGAACTGTATACTCCGTCGGTAAAACCGTCGGTATATCCGTCGGTATATACCGACGGTTTTGCCGACGGATTTATTCTGTCGGTATATACCGATGGATTTTGAGACTGAATTATTTCCGTCGGTATACATTACCGACGGAATATTTCCGTCGGTAATTTCGTTGCTTTTCTCCGGTTTTCTGGTAGTGTGTGTGTTATTTAAAAAAAATTGTTACTGTTTTTATTTTTGAGAATTAAAAAGGAATTTAAAATATATATATATATATATATATATATATATATATATATATATATATAAATATATATATATATATATATATATATATATATTTCAAATTTAAAAAGTGATCAAGTGACACCAGCTAAGTCCCCCAAAAAAAAAAAAAAAAGGTGGGTTATGATTTTGTCTTTGCAAAATTAGGTTTGAAGACTTCTAAAAGACAAGACTTTTCCATTTTTGTTTATTTTTCTAACTAATAACTTTCATTTTTTGTCTTACTTTATAAACCTCGAAACAATAAAATGGAAATTAACTATTAAGGAAAAGATACAGTACTCTTATTGTATTCATGACTCTCTTCTTCTTTTTTTTTTTTACAATTAGGCTTTAGATATAAACCTTTCTCTTTTTTATCTTTTTTTTTTCATTTTACATCCTGCTGGTCATTTAAGTTCAACAATTTACACACTATTTATTTTTTGTTTAGGATTAAATATAATTTAAATTTTTTCAAAAAGTAATTGGATATTATTATTAATAATAAATGATTAAAATAGATTGTGGTTTCATTATGCACACACTCACAGTTTATTGATTATTTAATGAGTATTTTTGTATTTTTTTATATTTTGGTCCTTGTAGTTTGGAAAATTTATAATTCAATTATTGAACTTTATTTCTTTTCAATTTAATCATTTTAAGTTATGTTTTCATAGTTTTATAAGCTGAAATCTGTTTTTAGTTGTTTTTTTCTCACTTGCCTAGAGACATTAAATTAATGGTCAATTTTATGAAATAGAGTTTTAGCTTTTTGTTAAAAAAAAAAAAGAAAAAGAAATTGAGAGGTTAAAAGAAGAAACAAAGCCCTTCTTTAAAAAAAAAGTGAACAAAAGTTCTTGAGGTTAAAAAACTTATACCCTGATTTTTTTATTACCATAGCAAACTTCGGTTAATGGAAAACGTTAAAAGAAGATGTCATTTATTCAATTAAAATAAATAAGAACTAACAAAGTACCCTTTAAAAAAGAGCTAAAAGAAGGTTAGATTATTTTTTTTGTTATAAAAAAGAGAGAGTTTAGACAAAAAAGAAAATTATATTTTTCTACACAATTTAAATAATTACTTTTCTTTCAAAATTATATTTTTGTTTTTATATAATTAAATAAAAAAATATTTCATAACTCAAGATAAAATATATGCATGTGCATCTACCTTTTGCTTCCACTAAAGATCAGCTTCCTGCTTTAGCTTTTAATTAGTATCAACAACTATTTTTGTGATTTACTAGTTCATATATCTTTAATTCATTTTATTAAATTCAATTCTTAAATAAATGTTTTTATGGTGTAGAAAACACATTTACAATGCACATGTATTCTTTTCTTGCACAAGAAATTAACTTGAAACCTTACCTATAGCATAGTATAAATACTTAACTAGTAAATAATATTAAAAGAACATGGTAAAACACTGTAGCGACACTGTTTTGCACAAAAAATTCTTAAAATTTTTAGTTTTGTACTTTGGTGTCTAAAGTTTTTAGTTTTTCCATTAATTGATCTCAATAGCTCTAGGTTTGTTTGTTTCGTCTTTAAATTTTATTTTTATCATGTCTTGGCCTCTCAAATCTAAGAGAAGAGAGAGAAATATCATGATCGGTCGTATTTCAGTTATAAAAAAGATCAAGGTTAGTGTCAATGAGTTTATTTTTGAGAAAAAAGATAAATAAAGGTGTTTTATCCTCTAAATAAGCTGGAAAAAAATATATATTAGGTCTTATAAAGGTTTGTCGCACGTATGCGGTGTCGCGAAAAAAAACATCTACTCTCAATTATTATTATAATGCGGCAAATGTGGGGAGACAAGGAATTCTTGTCTTTTATCAGTGGAAAAATGGAATGGAAGTCGCCACCTAATATTTTGATCACTTGGAACCCTAATTGGTCTCAGAGATCAGATACGGGGATTGGTTACGTAAAGGAAAGGTATTAGCACCCCAAATACATCCTACCTAAGGTAAGCTGCATTGTTTTATTGTCTGATAAAATATAAGGTTTTATCGTGTTTTCTAGTTGTTGGTCCATCTATGGTTTAAGAAAAGTTCTCCTCGGTAAGGAAGTCTCTATCTTATCGGGTAAAACATAACCGTTCTAGCGTCAAAAAAAATTAATATCCGGAATACGTCTTACGTATAAGGTCGTAACCCCAGATATTAAAAGAAAACAAAATATTTTTTTTGGAATTTTTGAAATATTGTTCTAGTTCTCGTGACTTTAATAAACTGGTTATTAAAGCCAAAATGCATGCTAATACATATTTTTTAAAATTTTCTTTGTTGTATGAAAGTACAATATGATTTTTTTTTTAGACTTGGTTGTATGCATGAAAACAATTATTTTATTTATTTATTTTTGTTTTCACAAAAACTAGATATTTAATACCGGATTTATATCTTTATAGTATAAAAATTCAAACCAATATTAATCAAAATGCAGTAAAATTATTGTGGAAAATCACAGATTTTTTAAAAGAATTTTTTTGAAGAATTTTTTTCGAGCTAGGCCCAACTCGGCCCATGTAGCCGAGTTGGTTCCATCTACCCATGTGGCTGGCCTGAACCTAGCCAGCCCAGCGTGATTCCCTGCCCAAGCCAATCACACAACTAAGCCATGCACGCGTAAAATTCTACCCGTGCATGGAACAATGAGAAGGTATATTACCTTCGCACTGTTCATCCTTTGTTTTTGCAGATAGCAAAAACAAAGACCCCTGGTTATTAATAGAGCAAAAATGAAATGACGATCTTTGGCTTTCTTTCATCTTCTGTTTCTTTTTGTTTTTTTAGACAAACATGCGTTAATTGTTGTGAAGAAAGGAAATGAGCATACCTGCTTCTGGAGAAAGGAAACCAATGGTGGTGTTAACCTCCCCTGCTGTCTTTATGTTTTGGCTTCGCCGTTCAGTTTCTCCTACTATCGTTCCTTTGCTCTTCTATTTCTATATCATCGTGTGGCCTTCCTTTGTGTTTCACTCTCCTAAATCTCCCACTGTATTCTCTCCTTTCTCTCTTCTTCTCTTCCTTACACTCTTCCTCTCTTTGTATTTCTGCCCCCCCTCTTGGTTCGATTCTTCCTCTAGCTTTTATAGATAGAGGTCGCAGGCATTTCTTGGTAACGGCAAGCGTGCATCACGGCGGTGAGGAACATCAGCCGCGAGACGCGCCTCCCCTTGGCTGCACCTCCGCTGTCTCTGCTGCTAACGCTTCCCATGTTTTTATTGCCAACTGTTTTATTTAAAGAAGACAATGAATAGTTTTGAGTGAAACCACACCGTTTTGCCACTTTAAATGATATTTCCGATGTGGTCCTTGGATGTTTATGCAATTTTGTAATCAAGCCCTCGGGAAAAACGTAATTAGATCCCTTGATTTTAGCGTCTTTTCCGGTTTAGTCCTTGGTTTTGGATTGTTTCAATTAAGTTCCTAAATGGCCATCAAACTTCAATAATTATACAATCAAGCCCCTGACTTGATCAAATCAACTCTTCAAAATTATAATTGGACCCCAGAACTTTAATTTCTTCTAATAAAAGCCTAAATTGACTTAAAAATTGATTTTTCTTGCAATCAAACCCTCCATAAATTCAATTAAACCTTAGATAAAATTTAATTGAGTCTATAAACATCAGATTTTGAACTTTTCTTCCTCAAATTGAATTTTTCTTGTCAATAGGGCTCTCACCAGTTAAAAATATACTGTCAAATTCCAATTCTTGTATTTTTGAACCTCCTCAACCAATTTCTAACCATTTTATGGGCGTTCCAGCATCATTTTCTTACTCCTATTATTTTTTGGATTCCTTTCGAATATATATATTTTTTTAGATATGTATTTTTTTATTTTTTGTGTAGGAACCCAAAAATGGATATCAACAAGGTTTTTTAAATTTTGTTTGATTTGTTTTGTTTTTGAGTGTTTTGAGGTTTAAATTAGGATTTTTGGATGTTTTTAAAATGTTTTTAGATAAAAACAAGTCGGAAGTTAGGTTTAGGACTCCAAACAATAGGGCATTGATTTTTAATAGTCGGAATTTACACTAAAAGACTACATTGTCATCTGCTCATGACAAGTCATTTGATCAATTAAATATATAGGACAGAGGACGTATCATTTACTCATTTAAAAAAATTTAAGAAATCCATACAGGCGACCCTAACCCTCCAAAGTTATGCATGCTTGAGGTTTTCTTTTGGAACAGACATGCAATCATGTCCTTCCAGGTGCACCTAGCCTGTTTTTTAATTTTAGATTAAAATTCTCTTAAAATAAATTTATGAAAATTACAGTTTTTTATTATAATATTAACAATTACTTTACTCTCAATTATATATTAATATAATATACAGATTTGTTTTAAAAAAACTTTTGCTAATTAGTATTCAATAGGAATATAGAATATCTATTTTATTATTTTTTATATACTTTTATCAAATATATTATTCTTATATTTATTAAAGCAAGTATTTGTAATTTGTTTTTATTGTAATTTCCTTTTACCATCATAATAATTTTTTATTTAAAAATACAATTTTTTTAATGAAAAAATATATTTTTCACAAAACAAAAAAGAGTACCTGAATAAGAAAAAGGAAAGGGAGTTTTTTTTTTATTAAAGAGATATAATTTTCCCAGTTAATTCAGGTTATTAGAATTTTCATGAATATTTTTAATTGCTATTAGCTTTTATTCAAAAGACCATGTTGCTAATAAATAAAAAAATGTTATTGTATATATATATATATATATATATATATATATATAGACACACACCTTATGGTATATTTTTAGTTATAAACTTTTATATTGCTAGCACGCTATTATTGATGCTTTTAAAAATCTAATTTTATTCAATTATATACATTTTACATAAATATAATTAGAGATCCTTGATGTTAGAGAATAATATAAATCATATTCTAAGACCTCATTTAATAGCTTAAGCTATTGGGTTGAGATGCTTCTTTTTACATGGTATCAAAGCCTTGATGACCAAGCGGTCACGAGTTCGAATCTCACAATTCTCATTTATTTGATAAAAATCAAGTATAAGGTAATGTGAACATGTGCAAGTTTCAAGCTCAAAGGACTTTCACTTGATAGGGTGTGTTAGAGAATAATATAAATCATATTCTGAGACCTCACATAACAACTTGAACTATTAGGTTGAATTGATTCTTTGACTGAGAAATGCATTTCCATATGATTCCAATTTTGATAACTGGGTGCTTGACATTTAGATGTCAAGTACATACCATTAGTACAAGTTTTTATGTAATAATTAAATAATTAAATTGTTGATTAATTATTATTTTAAAAATTCCAAATCCAAATTTTTCACTTTTTTTTGTCCAAACTCCTAAGAAACTATCGTAAAATCTTCCATAAACTAATTTATAACATAAAAATACATCTTAATTGGCTTAAAATTCTTTAAAAACCAAATTAAATCCAAAGACTCAATTGTATTGTTAAGGTAGGTTTCGGTCTCCTTCTTCCCTTCATGTTGAGGCTTGTCACCACCATCAATCAGCTCCCGTTTTAATCCGAATGCATAGGTGTCAATAGCATTATATTTCGTGACCCAAAAATACATAACCATAGCATTTTCTCCTCCTCACTCAATAACATAGAGACCAAAGTGCAAGCTGAATTATCATCATTTAGTTGTAAATGCATAATATACAGGTATATTGAACGAGTCCACTTGTTCTTCACTGTTCAATCCCTGCATGGAAAAAAAAAAGAATAGAAAAGGCGACTTTCAGGTTTAATTTTTAAGGAAAATGTGTCTTGCAAGAGCAATTCAAAACGAATAAGCTTAATTGTTGCTTTACCAGTTTAATTTGTGCAAAATAATAACACAACAATATTATTGCTATGCTGAATAGAGTGTAAAATATGTGAAATTAAAAATAATTAAGGATGGCTTCACACTGTCATTTACAGTAACCTCGCAACAAAGTATAATGATGGATTGGACTCTGTATGAATGACTAACAATGGCTTTATTCCAGCTACTTATGTCTCACCTTCTTGGCATATTGAGTTGTGTAAGCTAACTACTTCAGCTCAAGCATTTGTGTAACGGATTTTTCCCTTATTCGAAGCAGGGGAGCTTATATCCATTACCTCTTTTGGTACTCTGGAAAGCCAATGTAAAGCATAGGAAGAATGGAACAAAGGCAACCCTAAAAAGTATAGCTTAACTGTTCATGATCTGAATTTGCTCTCTAGAAGTTACCAGTTTGAGTTCTACAAATACTAGAAGTTTATATAATTATTAACTTTAGGATCTTGAAAAAATAATTAAAGTGTGCATAAACTGACTCGGACACCCATAATTATCAAAAAAAAAAAAAAAACAAGGATGGACCAAGTGCAAGCCGTCTCTAGGAAATAAGCGTTGATAGAAAGAACCTGGCACCCCTATAGCATAATACCGCCTTCGAGGAGGGAGAGCCATGAAAAGGGTGTTGAAATCATTTGAGCTGTGGGCATCGAAGAAAACTTGACACTCTAGATTATGGAAATTGAATCCATTCTTGGACACTGCAACGAATTATGTTTTGCACTGCAACGAATGTATTAGGCCCAGCTGAACAACCTAAATCTGCAACTCGAAATGTGTTCAATCAATTAAAGTCATCAATTCTAAGCTTTTCTATGATTTCCTCCTTATAAGTTCCTTGACTATACCAATAACACCTCTCTGAAAACACAGAACACGTAAATCTGTCATCTGTACACATAATTATCATGGCCAAACATCATAATACTGGGATTAAGGCAACCAACTTCACTGCACACAAAGAAGGTAATTCTATCTATCCCCTTTGTCAAACAGCAATGAAAAAATCATGTATTCTCTTCATAATGGTTTCTTATCTAGAAGAAATATATGGCCAACAATATATATGCGGACAAAATGCTTATGCTCATCCTATATATGTAGAACAAAACAGCTTGGTTGGTTTGTAGCATTAGGGAAATGAAAAATTAACAGTAACAACACATCTCATATAACAATAGTATAGTAAAATTAAATTAAAACATGAACTAAAGGTCATGATTTATTGACTATGTTTTCTCTCCAAAACCATTTTGCAACATAAAGAACACACTTTAAATCTTGTGTTCTTTCTAGTTTCTCTCTTATTGCAATATTCATCAATAATTGTTACAGGTTTTTCACAATAACTGGTATCATAGCCTGTCTACGATGTCAGAGATTTCTTCTATAAAATTCAACATAATCAAGTTTAACGGATCAAACAATTTTGGATTATGATAGAAGAGGGTGAAGGATTTGTTGGTGCAATAAGGCATGGTGAAGGCATTATACAAAAAGCAACAGAAGGCATAAATGATATAGATTGGCAGGAACTGAAAGCGAGGGTTGTGGCAACTATCAGGCTATGTCTAGATGATTATGTGATGTACCATGTCATGGATAAGGAACCATTAGCGACAGTCTAGGCAAAACTGGAAAGTTGGTGTATGTCCAGGTCATTGCTGAACAAACTTTATTTTAATTAGAAATTGTTTGGTCTTAAGATGTTAGAGGGTACGGATTTGAATTAGTATATCAACGTGTTGAATCAAATCGTTAGTAATTATAAGTGAATTAATGGGAAGTTCGATGATAAAGACAAGGCATTGATGTTATTGAATTCCTTACCTGCTTCTCCTATGTATAAAAATTTGGTTACATCTCTGATGTGCGGGAAAGAAACTCTTTTATTAGAAGAGATCACAAGTGCCCTATGTTGTTACTCATTTTTTGACCCCACGTGCTGAAGATGGTGTTTACCTCTTTTGAACCAAGTGCAGGAGTGTAGCTCATGTTTGATGGAAAATTGACAAAAACAGAGGAGAAAGAAATATTTTTTCGAACCCTATTTGCTGTTTTCTACTCTTTTTACCCCCTTGCTGCCAAAAGCGTCAGGTTTTTTTTAGACTGATAAGGAGTCTTCATATAAATCCCTCAGAATTTGTTTTTTTTTTAAAAACTGATTCTGCTGCTATCGTAATTTTTTGTTCCAACCTAGGCTCTGATTCTGACTTGGTTTCGTATGATATATGACCATCCTAGCTATATTCTGTCACTCATGACAATTTGAAAAATTAACCTACACTTTTATTTGGTCTTGGGGATCACTGTTCTTAGGGCAGACTTTCAATCAGATTTGGATGCTCAACATTGTCAGATCAAAAACCTTTTTGACCAACCAGATTCCTGTCAAATTCTGTTATCTAAAAAGATTTTATCTCACTTTGAATCCTTCATCAAAGTTGTATTCCAGGGCATGTAGATGAATTTGAGCTTTTGAATTGTTTGATTTCGATATTAGAAGCTCAAGATATTCCTGTTTGAAATCTAGCGTGAAAACATAGAATCCTGTCGCGAGAAGGTTTCCAGCCGAGTTTGGTTGCAATTCTGTTATTCAAAACGAATTTATCTCATTTTTTATCCTTCATGAAAGTTGTAGCTCTATAAATTTAGATGAATTTGGGACTTTTAAAACACTTGATTTCGATAACAAAACCTCATAATATTCTTGTTTGAATATCTAACGTGAAAGTAGAGAATTCTGCCACGAGAAGGATCCTGACCCGAGTTTTACACTAAAGACTCTATTTCCATCATAAATTTTATTGATTTGTTCTTAGGTCATACTTTTAGTCATATCCGGATGCTAGGCATTGTCAGTTTCTGAATTGGATCAGGAGACCCTTTTTGACTAACCAGATTACTGCCAGATTCTGTTCTCTAAAACGATTTTATCTCACTTCGAATCCATCATCAAAGTTGTAGTCTTTGACGTGTAGATAGATCCAGGCTATTGAATCGATTGATTTCGATATCAGAAGCTCAAGATATTCTCATTTGAATATCTAGTGTGAAAGCAGGGATTCCTGCCGTGAGAAGGATTTTTGCCCGAGTTTGCAGGGACACAATTGCAAGATGTTTAAAGTTTGAAGACCAATTGCAGGCCAATTTGAAGCCCTGTTTTGGACTAAGGACCAAATGGAAAAGGTGCTAAAATAAGGAAGTTGATTGAAGATAAAATTAGAAGAAAGAAATTGAAGAACCACGTTTTTTTTCTGCACAGCTATCCCAGTTTTTCTTTCCTTTTATCTGCAATTTCCTGTTTGGTTTCCATGTTTCTCTTGCTGGAATGGAGAGCTGTAGACCACGTTTTTATTGCCCCATTTCAAAGGAAACAACTGGTGCCTCATGGTCCCAGCTATGGAAGGAAAGAAAGGAGTTGTACTACCCTTTGATCAATGGAAACTAAGCGCTGAAAATCAGAATAGGAATCAGAATATTTTAGTTTTCTTTTTGTGTTTTTTTACTGCAAATCAGCAGGGATTTGCATCGTAGAATTAATGCATTAAATCTTTCCTAAATAGAGATATAAGCCCCTCTAATGACCTAGTGAAGAGAGGGAGAAAAAAAGAAAGGATGAGAAGGAAAGAAGAAAAAGGAGAAGAAAAATACGAAAAAGAGGCAGGCAGTAGGCAAGAAAAAAAATGCAGATATCAGAGGAAGTTTCTTTCCTTCGCTAGTGTTACTGTGAGGTCGGGAAGGTAGACAGTAGAAGAGAAAAAAAAAAGAGAAACAAGAAAGAAGTAGGGACTGCCTTTCTGTCTTTGCTCCATTTTTTTCAAATAAAATCTGCAGAATAAAGGAGAAGAAGGTGCAGAAAACCAGAAGAGAGAGAGCAGACCGAAACAGAGAAAGGAGTCTCTCTTTGGATAGCAGATGCAAGAAAGCAGAAGCTATGTCCATCAGCTCGTAAGTCATCTTTGGCATTCAGAACAAGCAGGGATTTGTAGACAGCGAAGGACTAAAAGAGCCAGGGTTGCCAGAGGACCAGCTGTGTCTCTACTCTCCCAGTTTTTGCATTTTGCATGTTAAGACACTGTGCATTCTTAGTTTGCATTTGTTACTGTTCAAGTGAGATTTAATTCACTTGAATAGTAACCAGGGAAGGCAAATTCACTTGAACGTGTAATTTTTTATATTCCCAGCTTTTGCATGCATTCTTAGTTGCATTTATTATTGTTCAAGTGAAATTTAATTTACTTGAACAGTAACTAAGGAAGGCAAAATCACTTGAACGTGTATATTTTTTTTTTCTTTTTTGTGTTTTTTTATATTAAAAAAAATATCAATCTCGCATTTAAAATACCCGGTTTTCGACGCAATGTGACAAATATATATATATATATATATATATATATATATATATATATATATATATATATATAAAAATTTATTGTGTGTTGCATACGGCCAATACCCTAACATATTTTGAATTTCCTCTTAGGAAAAAAAAACTAATATTCGAAGTTTTGAAAATGTGTTTTCGCATGGATTTCTTAAATACAACAAAAAAAATTATTTTCTTGCATTCTGGATTTTATAACATGTTTGTAAAACTCCAAAAGGGTATTGGCCAATATAAAAAATAAAAAAATCTTATTTTAGGGGGGATTCATCTATTATTCACAGTTAATGTTTGGATAAAGAAATCTCAAAGGGATGAATATCCAAAATATTATTGGGAATAACTTGTTATTATTCATTGTTAATATTTGGATAAAGAAACCCAAGTGGTAAATATCCAAAATAATTTTCTAGGAATAATATGTCATCGCACATCCTTGAAAGAAGTCTTGATTATAATTGAGGACATTTCAATTTCTGACTCCACGGTTTACGAGCCGTGAAAGTATGGAACATTAAGGCAAAAATAGGCTTTTCAACCGCCTAAATTTCCTTAAATTTCTAAATTTTTATCCCTCCTCCTTGTGATTTACGAGTCGCAAAACTCTTGAAATACTAAGGAAAAAATAAGCTTTTAAAGCACATGGAATCTCCTTGGATTTCTATCTTAATAAATTTAGTCTGAATCAAATACAGATTTCAATAGATCTGCATTAGTTCTCCATGGTACTTTGTGGAAATATCTAAGGAAGTGATCCACATTGACCAAGGGTTCTTTCTTTTTAGACTTTCAGTCCAAGTTTGTTCATCATAGCAAAACGTATCCTAGGAAAACACCAACACCATAGTAATTATAAGGCAAACCAAACACCAAGCAGCTTAGCTTAGGTAGGGCGTACTAGGGGTGCTAATACCTTTCCTTTATGCAACCAGTCCCTTGCCTTAGAATCTCTGAAAGACCAGTTAGGTTTCTTAGTGATCATAATACTAGGTGACGACTCCTTTATTCATAAAAACAAAAACCCCGAAATCAATCGAGGGTCGCCGCGCTCCGCCGCGAGGGTGCGACACCCTATTAAGCTTTAATCCGAGGAAAAAATATGGTGGTGAGGAGTAATCAGGAGCGTGAGAGAAAAAGGTCCAAAAATGAATCAAAAAACCACAAAACTTAGTCTAAATCTAGGAAGAGGAAGGTATATAATGTTATGAGTGTGGGAAAATAAGACATATAAAACAAGAATGCATAGAGAAAAAGAAAAGGGATGCAGAGAACAAAAAGGGTTTATCAAAGTCTATGAATTTAGTGGAAGAAGACTCAAAAAGTGGCGATGGATACATGTTTTTTGTTTCATTCAGTTTAAACCATCCCATACATTCTTAAATATTGGATTCGACATGTTCTTATCACATGACACCCAATAAATATTAATTAGATAACTATAAGTTACTTAATTCTAGTTCTGTTCTGATAGGTATAGATGATCCATGTAAAGTTATTAGAAAAAAAATATTAAAATTAAAATGTTTGATGTTTCTGTTAGAACTTTGTGTGATGTTAGACATATACCATATTTCAAGAAGAATGTAATTTTATTGGGCATTTTAGACTGTAATGAGTTTAGTTTCAAGTCTGAAGGTGGAGTACTGAAGATGAGTAAAAGTGATATGACAGTGATGAGGGGCAAACATTGCTGGGAAATATTTATAGACTGCTGGGTACCACAGTCATAAGTGGAGTTGTAATCGTAGAATATGAGTCAGATAACGCAGTCTTGTGGCACATATAATTAATCCATATGGGTGAGCGTGAGAAGATGGAGATTCATAAGAAGAATCTATTGAAAGGTATCAAAATATACAAACTTGGTTTCTGCAGGTATTATGTTCTTAGATAAGGTGCAGTTCAAGACAACTACAAACAAGATAGCGGGGATTATTGACTATATTCATACATATGTTTAGGGTCTAATAAGGATAACATCATGTGGAAGATATATGTATTTCATGATTTTTATTGATGATTATTGACAAAAATTTTGGGTATACTTGACATGAGTCATATACGTTTGCCAAGTTCAAGATATGGAAAACAGAAGTAGAAAACTAGACAAGAAGGGAGATCAAATGCCTCAAGTTAGACAATGATACTGAATACAAAGATTTGAAGTTCATGGAGTTATGTGAGTAACATGGGATTAAGAGACACTTTACAATACGCAAGACATCACAATATAATGGTGTAGCAGAAAGGATGAACATAATAATAGTTGAAAAAACAAGGTGTCTCAGGTTGAATGCAGGGCTTGCTAAGAACTTTTGGGAAAAAGCTATGAATATAACATGTTTTGTTTTATTAACATATCACCTAGGACAACACTAGATGGAAAAATAGTAGAAGAGGTATAGACAAGCAGTCCATTTAACTACTCTAGTTTAATAGTGTTTGGATTTCTAATCTATGTGTATGTTTATAATGATGAGAGGTCAAAACTTGATATGAAGTCTATACAGTGTATCTTTCTTTATGAGGTATCAAAAGGAGGTGAAAGGTTTCAGGCTCTAGGATCCGAAGGAAAACAAGGTGGTGATCAGTAGAGATGTGGTTTTTGATGAAAAAGTCATGTTGTACTATACTCATGAAGAAAAGAAACAAGTGCCAGAAAATTACAACAATGACCATGAGGTGCAAGTGGAGCTAGATACTCATATTAAAGAAGAAACCATTGAGAATTCAAGAAATTTTACTTTAGGAGATTAGCAACATAATAGTATAGCTTTAGATAGGCCCAAATGCACTATCAAGCCACCCATCAGGTATGGTTCTGAAGATTTGATCTTTTATGCACTTATTACTAGTAGCAAGGATCCCATTACTTTCCAAGAGGCATTACACAACCAAGATAAAAGTAAATAGACAGGTGCTATGAAAGAAAAAATAGAGTCTTTGTATAAGACTAGACATGGTATTGGCTGAACTTTTAGAGAGAAAGAGGTCATAAGATGCAAATGGGTGTATAAGAAGAAAAAAAACAATATCATGAAAGGAGGGTGAGAAGTTCAAGGCTCATCTAGTAGCAAAGGGTTACTCACAAAAGAAAGAGGTTGACTATGATGAGATATTTTCCTCTATAATCAGACATACTTCCATCAGGGTAATGTTAAGCTTAGTAGCACATTTTAATATGTAATTAGAGCAAATAAATGTCAAGATAGCTTTTCTCTAAGGTGATTTGAAAGAAAAAACTTACATGGTACAGCCAGAAAGGTTTAGTCAACCTGGACAAGAATATTTGGTTTGTAAATTTAGAAAATCACTTTATAGACTAAAACAGTCATCGAAGTAATGGTACAATTGACTTTTACATGATCAAGATTGACTATAAAAGATGTAAGTATGAATGTTTTTTTAAAGAGCCTTAGATGATTCTTTAATTTTTATGTTGCTTTATATTGATGATATATTAATTGTTGCAAAGAGTATGAGTGAGGTCAACAAGTTGAAGACTTTGTTGTATAGAGAATTTGACATGAAGGATTTGTGTACTGCTAAGAAGATTATTGGGATGGAAATTCACAGAGATAAAGATACCAGTAGATTATAGTTATCTCAGTATAGCTATATTGAGAAATTATTGGAAAGGTTTAATATGGATAATGCAAAACCAATAAGTATACCTTTAGCGAATCATTTCAGATTATCTAATGCATAGTGTCTAAAAACAGATGATGAAATGAAAGATACATCAAAGGTCCCTTATACTAGTATAGTGAGGTGTTTAATGTATGATATGGTCTGTACAGTACTATTGGCATGCGCAGTCAGTGTGGTGAGAAAGTTTATATCAAATCCAGGACGACAACATTGGAATGCAGTTAAATGGATCTTCAAATACTTGAAAGGTACTATAGACTATGGTATCATGTTTAGCAAACAGCAAGGTAATCCTTCAGTTGTGGGATATATAAATGTATACTATACAGGAGACTTGGATGACATGAGATCTACCACGAGTTATGAATTTACTCTAGCAGGGGAGCCTATTTGTTAAGAGTTTAAGGTTCAATCTCTAATTGCACTATCTACTACTGAGTCAGAATATATGGTAGTGGTTATAGCGGCCAAGGAAGCCCTGTGGCTTACAGGTTTGGTCAAAAGGCTGGGTATTCAGCAAGGTGGAGTACTTCAATTGCATTGTGACAGTCAAAGTGTCATTTACTTGGTAAAGAACTAGGTGTATCATGCAAATTCCAAGCACAAAGATGTGAGGTTTCACAGGATTAGAGAATTTGTTTCTTCTAATGAACTGTTGCTTGAGAAAGTTCACACTTTTGAAAATACAGCAGACATGTTGACAAAGCTTGTTACCACAAATAAGTTCGAGAATTGCTTCAACTTGATTAATGTCTTCAGATGCTAGATGAGAGATGTCTCAACCTATTATCCCAGGTGGAGGTTTCCTACTTTTCTCCTAAGGGGTGGATATTCGTCAAGATGGAGATTGTTGTAGTTTGTGATTTATAAGCAAATGTCAAAGTACAGTGAAAGGAGAGAAGTGTACCAAGTGAAGCGAAGCATAGCGATATAGTTGGGATTATAGAAAAATTATTAATACTTCTTTGGCGGCTATGGTTCCTTGGACGGTTTAAGGTCTACTATAAATACATATCATGTAACTCTATTTCGATTTAATAAAACTAAAAGCTCCTCATTCCTTTGGATGTAGGTACATTGCCGAACCATATTAAATTTTATATTTTTTCTAATTTCTCTTTTATTATAATATTCATCAATAATTACTGTAATTTTTTCACAACACACAACTGGAAATTTGGCAATCGTAGATGGGTAGCTGATAAGAGGAGTTGTTCACATAGCAGTAGACGCCATCTCCATTTTTTATCGGGTGTGTTTGGGAACCTAGTGCAAACCGTGTTCTCAAAAAATTTTAAATTTTTTTTTTGCTTAAAATAAATTTTTTATGTTTTGATATCGTTTTGACGTGATGATGTTAAAAATAATTTTTTAAAATGAAAAAATTTTATTTTGATGCATTTCTAAATAAAAAGCACTTTGAAACCACCACCGCTACCACAATCCCAAACAAACCAACTAGCTTTAGACAATTTCTCTCTCTCATCCCCTGCCATCTCAATCTCTAATAAGCTTCTCTGCCGTTAAATGAGCTGAAAGGATATCTTTTTTATGACAAATTTCACGCCTTGAATTAAATAAAGGGAATGGTTTTCCCTTTGCTTGCAAGCAGTCAAAGAATCACGCGTTGTAGATGGCCGTAAATTAATAAATTTTACAAAAGAGCAGTCATGAATTAATCAATCTTGAGCAAGTAGAGATTATTTTATCGGTAAACAAAATAATCACCTCTATTTTAATAGAGTAGGTAACGACTTTGTAGGTAAACTCATACTATTATCCTTCATCACCCTTGATAATTTTGCATTCAAACTTCTTCGTAGAAAAACAAGAGAGAGAGAAAAGGCAAAAGGTTCTCTCTTTATTTAATATAATGAGAATTTCTCGCCCCCCACCTCAAAGATAGATTTACAGCATTTTGATTCTTTTCCTGTTGTCGAGAAACAGATATTAAATTATCATATGGCGATAATGACATCTATCATTTACATAAACAAGGATGGAGTGGTAACACTTCAAATGAACCTTGGTTTTTCGTATTTCTTGGTGTGGGTGCTCGGCAATTTAATTTATTTTTTCAATAGTTTGTGAATTGTGCAGTCCTTGTTCAATAGTATTGTTTTGGATTAGCTTTAACCTTTTCAAATGGTTCTTCTTTGGACAAATTGTCATGCAAACGCTTAATTCCTACAGCTACAAAGGAATGAATCAAAAGAAGTTGAAGTTCTTGCAGTAATGAAGACATTCTTGAAAAATAAGGTTTTAGCTTGTAAAACTAATGACACAAACAAGGAGAAGAAAACGTTACTAAGATGTTTTTGTTGTTCAAAACTTGTAGAAAACATCTTAATATAATTGAAGGAAGTGATAAAAGTTGAAAATCCAAATGTCTTACTGAAATAGTTGTCAAGACAAAGGAATTGAATTGAGAAACGACAGCACCAAATTTAGAATAGGTGGCACCAGATTTTTTTAGGTTCTTGAAAAGTCTCACGACTTGATTTTGAAAAGTGACAGTTGAATTATTAACTGATTGCTTGCATATAATTAAGAGACGTATTTTAAATATATCTAATCTTCTTTTTCCTCTCTTTTTTGTTTATAAATCTGTTCTTAAATATTATTTGGTAATAATTTGGTAATAACTGTAATGATGGTTTGAAAATGTGATTGTATCTGTATTTTTAAAAAAAAATTAAAATTTTTTTATGTATTTTGAATTGTTTTGATACGCTGATTTTAAAAATAATTTTTTAAAAATAAAAAAAATATTATTTTAATACATTTTAACATGAAAAACATTTTAAAAAATAACTACAACCATGAAACAGACTTTCAATAAATTGTTGATCTTAGTTTGTCGGTTAGCTTTGGGAAATCCTAAAAGTATATTTGCCTTAAAATCTTAGTGGGGTAAATAACAGTTCGAAGAAAAAATCTCTTGTTCCTCTACAGTCTTAAAGTATTGTGTGTTGACGAAATTGAAGACAAATGATGTTTGCTATCAAGTGATGAATCAAGGAGTGAAGTTCAGTAGCATGAATCGATTGATGAAGACTATACTGTAAATTGAAAAATGTTTACTTTCAAAAGACTATTACACGAGAAATATCCAATATAAGAAAATGAAAAATATCAATCACTATAGCCATTGACAAGCTAAAAGAGATGGAGAATAAATATTATAGTGATGGTTAAGAGCATATGCTTTGTAATTGCAAGTATTCTGGAGAAGAAGAAACTATTTCTAAATTGAAAAACTTTGTGTTCGTAGTTTAATTTATGTAATAATGTTTGTGCTTTTCGTATATACGCTGCAATGGGTTTTATAAAATCATTTCAATTTTGAAATATTTAAAGAAAATAAGTTTTTGATAATATTTGATTTTTATTTTTATACTCTCCTCATGGAAACGAGACGTAGCAGCGGCTCTTTCCAAACGTGTTCAGGAAAGTCTTTAATTGGTAAAGAAATTGGTATCTAACATTATGATTATTAGAATTCTAATTGGTCTTTTAGAGATTCTAGGTAAGGGACTAGTTATATAAAGAGAATATATTAACGCCCTTAATATGCCTTACTTGAGATAAGCTGCATTATTTTTCTTTATTTACTATGGTCTGATGGCGTTTCTATTTTTATCAACCTATTATGACGGGTTTTCTATGATAAACGAACTCTGCTTTCCCAGGTCAAGAACTTGATCTAGAATTGTAAAATATCATCAATTATCATTGAGGCTTATCATTACATCATTTCAAATAATATTTCGGATAAAATTTCTTATGGTTTATATTTTTATATTAGAAGTGAATGACTTTTATTATTCCCAATAATATTTTGAATATTAACCTCATACATGTATTTTTATTCTTATATTAAAGTGAGTCGTAATAAGTTATTATCTTTAATAATATTTTTTATATTAATCATTTTTAAAGTTTTTATGCTTATAATAAAAGTGAATAATATATTTTCTTGTCAAAAACAATTATTTTAATAGTTTTTAACTATAGGTCAAAATCTTTTGAAATTTTATAAACTTGTTGTAAAATCCAAGCAATATTTTTTAAAAAACATGTGAAAGCATTTTAGACTTTTTTTTTCTTAAAAAAAAGATTCTTAAATAATTTTAGGACTTTTGGCCATATGCAAGCAAAAAAAAATTTTTTATTATTATTTAGGCTTTGTTTAATAAAAACTTATTTTTTATTTAAATAAAACTGTCAAAATAGGTCTAAATGAGTATTTGTCAAATACACTCTTGAACCAAAAAACTCTTTAGCAAAAAAATTGCAAGTGAAACTAGGTCTGAACCCTTTGACCTGATTTTAACTTGACCAGGTTGACTTGAAATATTTGGTTCAATCATAAATTGAATCAAAGATTCCAAAAACAAAACCAATGTCAAAAACATATTAAACTTGCAAAAAAAAAAAACACAAAAACACAACTTTTCTTGGCCAAAATGGATTAGACAAAAAAAAAACACGAAGAACATTTAACCCCAAACCCAACAACGTTAACCCTAACCCAAACCAAATACGATCAAACCAAGGACATAAATATGTTGAAAATTATGCAATGATCGATAATTTGACACTTATTCACTTTAATTATCAAAGAATCAACATGATTTGATGAAAATGAGTTTCGATTCAAAACCGAAACTTTAAGATTAAAATCCATTAAAAACTTGTTATTGATGCAAATAAACTTTAGATTATTAACTAATCAGGTCTAACACAGTGTCCAGTGCAAATAAATAGACTAAAACTGGTCCAAATCATGAAGCTAAAATAATATTTTTTCTAAAAAACAAAGAACACTGCCCAACAACTATAAAAATTCCTAGTACCCAACAAGCTGTCAAGCTCTACAAACTAGCATTTTTGACATCTAAAACATGTTTTTTTCATTCCAACAAGTCACACTATCGTAAATAAATATATTTAAATTAAAAAATAATAAATAATTTTAAATCATCAAAATCATGAAAGATATTTAAACTTCAAAATCTTCCAAAATGTAGTAGCCTATATACTCATGTAATTTGTATTAAAAATTGAATTTTTAAAATATATATTAGTCAAGAACAAAAATTCAGGATTTATAATATTGCTTCACAATATATTAACTAAACTAACAAAAATTAAAAATTATTATATCAAAAAGTTTTTAATTAAAAAGTTTTTATTACATCGAAAACATCAAATGTTTTTTAAAAACAACAACAAATCAAAAAAATAAAAAATCTTAACAGTAAAAAAACAAACACAATCCTTTTTTTTAAGCATCTCAAACCTCATCATTATGTTTGTAAACACCATCAATAAATGCAGACAAAAAATGACCATCAATAATACCTCAAACAGAACACATGTACTCTACTTTTACGCTATCAAAACTTATATAAAAAAACATATATTATGGCAAGAAAAATACCTAAGTTAGATAAAATGGTTTTAATTAGATTTTTTTTTCTTACCCTCATTTGAAATCGCCAAGATTTATTTAATTCCTTTTTGGTTTTTATTAAATA
>Ga0325414_1002087_pt1 | contig 19964 bp, 15 predicted proteins | sample PopdelMetagenome_8_FD_206183 | JGI IMG/M metagenome (GOLD analysis project Ga0325414, IMG submission 206183) | Populus deltoides microbial communities from Bellville, Georgia, United States - Leaf-PdKOR-R3 | ecosystem: Host-associated > Plants > Phyllosphere > Phylloplane/Leaf | place: USA... | reverse complement strand
TTATTTAAATAGAAACGATCCTGATGAAGAGCACATTCAGCCATTTACTCAAAATTGTTAACTACCACCACCTCTCAGTCTTGAGGTAATAGAAAAACTCGCTATAGGAAACGTGTTTGGATCTCTAGTTTATCTCAGTTCATGCTGGCTTCTGTTGGTTTGTAGTGGGAAATCTCTATCCTTTTGATGTAATTGCAGCGTGACATAAAGAAACTGCTGGAGATCTTATGATTTGTTGAGGTATAAAGGATTCAAGACCATAGAAGAATTGAAGCATATGATGTTTAATTGCTCTGTGCTATTTTACATCAAGACTTGTGAAACACTTCTTGCTGAATATGTTAAGTATCATGAGACCTGAGTGTTGCAAGATCCAGAATCAAAATAAATTACTAGTATCTGCGTTGTTGAAAAAGGAAACTGCATACACTTTGCTTCTTGGAATGAGATCTTTTATTCCCCTGATTTGGGGTGTTGTAGGTTGGTTTTGCTTTGGATACTCCTGAGTTAACAAGATATTGCTAATATTTTTGTATTATGAGCAACTGAGTATTGGTATTTTGTTGGATAACCTTCAAAGTTCACTCTTTTAGCACTTCTTTGTTTTTGTAATTTCCAGAACAATGAATGAAGACAAATAATAAAAAATGCCAGTTTGGAAAAGAAATCTTCAAAATGTGAAATTGACTTCAGCTCAAAAAGTACCATGTCAAATTTTTCTTGGTACTCCCACTTTCATGCACTACTGTTGTGCATTTCCTGTATGTACCAGAGGAACAAATTTATTTACTGCTTCCCATTCAACCAGAAGGGTGGAAAGTTTGAAATAGAATCTTGCAGCAAAGCAAGATTATTTCAGAACACAAGAAAGAGAGCAAATGAAAATCAAGCATCAGACCAGGTGATATCCATCCATCCCCATTCCTTGTTCTTCTCATCGACACCTAATGCTTTCCAAACAGCTTTTGAGGCATCTACAATATTATTTGCGCAGGGTGGCTGGTAACCATGCTCACCATCACATCCCATAGTAGAGTCACAATGATCGACCACCAACGCCTTCACGCTTCTTCCATTTCCATTAATGGTGATATGGTGGTGACACCTCTTCTTGTTGCTGAACCATCCTGTTGACAGTGCCACCACAGGAGTGTCATCGTCATGATACCTACCATCGCATTCTGATTGTCCGCCCCCATCTCCACCCTCCTCGAAACTGTTTATTGTTAAAATTCCCTTTGTATGCGCGGACACGGGTGGCGAACACTTGTAGGTGGTGTAAAATTTTCCTTGTTGACAGCATTCTGCGCCATTATCCTGGTTACACTCATTTTTCGGGGGCTTCTTTCCTTTCACTTTGCCACTTGGCTTGCACTTTTGTGCTTCAACCAATGCACCAGCTGTGACAAGAAGCACAAAGAGGACTAGAAGATACGTAAAAGTTGGGTAAACTTGCTTCATTTTTTCAGAATGTCTTCCTGCAGTGATGCTGATTATTAGTGGTGTACATAATTATGAGCACAGCTTAGAAAATAAATAGAAAGAGGGGGTGCTGAAGGACAAAAATTCGGGCGGAAACTACCAAAGACTGCCTCTTAATTGTGATTAGGAGATTTTACGATTCATGTTAACAATGTTACTCTCGCGGTGGAAAACAAAAAACAACTGGTTGGTGCGAGACTTGCATCGTGGTATCACGTAATTATTCAACATGTTTTGTCATTTGGTTCTACTGTGTTCAGATTCTTTAATTTGTTGTTTATGATGATTCCTAGGAAGATTCACTGGGGTTCAAATCTCTTTTGGACGCCGGCCCGATCGAGCGGTTTCTTAACAAAAGAGCACCTAGAGCTGTAACATTTTTACTTTTATAAAGTTTATATTTAATATCGTCCTATACAAGGAATATAAGTTAGGAATTTAAGAAAAAAACCGAGAGAGTTATATTTTAGTGCACAAACCATTCAGTGTTGAATCTAGTAAAGTAAACTCAGAATCAAGATAGTTGAGTCCAGAACCAGGCCAGTTGATTTTTTGCATGATTTTTTCTGTGTTGGAAAGGTTTTGTGTAACAACTATTTTCATACAAGGGATAACAATTAGATTTCTGAATCCTTTATAAATACCTATCATTTCTATGAATCTTAAAACGAGGAGTAAATAAGAAGGAAAGTTAGGAAAACACTTACACATACATTATCATCATGCTTGAGAGTTTTAGTAATTGGTTATATTCTTGTATATTGTACGTGCTATTGTGCTATGAACATCAATTGATTTGCTCTTTGTGGTGAGCATAATCATGTGTACATGAAAGCATAATCATTTGAATTACTTAGTCTTTGCTAAAAATATTACTGATATGAAAGTACGTAGCACCATATCAATACTCAAAAATAGATTACTAGATCAACACTCGGGTTAGCTTTTGAGCCCATAAAAAAAATAGTTGTAAAGGGTTTGGTCCTCGTTCGTTCATGTAAGTATATGAACATTTAATGAATTGGGAAAGTCTAAGTTATGCTCAGAGACTGGATGTAGGCAAGTTAGAACAAAGTATGATCTCTTTAACTTTGCATTCTTTATTTTACGCTTTTGTACTTATATATTACAAATTCATTACAAGTGCTGTTGTTGTTATCATATCAAAGCCTATTCACTCCCCTCTAAACTTGGCTCTTGATCCTACAGGAACATCGATTCTGTCTTCAGAAGAAATTGGTTAAATTTACCTTTTGAATGGTCAATTACAATATCTAAATTTCTCAAAAGTGGAATTGTGGAAATACTTTTGCAATCACTCACCCTATCGAATTGTATAATTTACATTTATTAGAAGAATATCATCATATATTCTCATCACATTTTGTCTTTATAGTTTCTGCCTGTAGGGAAAAAAAACAAAAAAACAAAAACAAAAACATTAATTAACCAACCTTGCATATGACTCCAAGATCCCCGATAGGTTCAGTTTGGCTCTTGATCCCATAATGTATTCCTCATACTATTTTCTTAAGAAGCAATTTGTTAAGAAGTTGCATGTGTTCAGAAAGATTATAGGCCTCTACGTCCGTATTCAACCTACGTGCACAAGAACTTATATTTAATGACGGACACCACAGCTCTAACCCAAAAGCTTAGATGGATCCTAGATCTTTCTTATATAAATACTCTTTGTTTTATATTCCTTTTTAATATACGATATTTACCACTCACATATACACCGAACGCATCTCCCCCCTCGTATGTGAATCCAGTCCATTCAAACACAACTCTCCCTTTAACAAAAGTATTTAACAGTTCAAGTGCGTTATCTAGAGCTTGAGACCTGGCTTTTTTGCTTAATTATAGAGAAGCAAACAAAACCATGGGAGCCCAACCACAATCATCACCCATCTCAAGTTGAACCATGAATTTTAATACTAGTTTGTTAAGGAGCTATCTACGTTTAGAGAGGTGCATGAGCCTCCACATAAGTATATATATGGTTTGTGTGCGCAAAAACTTACATAGAATGATGCACACACTCTATATATGCACCTAACACAATCAGACTTCTTATCTTCAAACAACTTATAAGGCTCTTGTTAATCCAAAAAGTTCTGCGGAGAGAGTTTGTCTGAGCTTTTCTAAGTTTGATCGACACTTAATTCTTGCATCTGAAATTGATCAGCTTTCCATCACCTTGTCGTTCTCACAGAACCTATTCTTTAATGGATAGCGGAAGCTTATACGCATGCTCGTTTTGGTGCTTCATGTCTTTCTCTAACCTTTCATGATGATCATGATCAAGGCATATTCCCTACTGTCTCTCATTTTGCAGTACTGGATACTAGATATTCCAAGCATCAACAGGCTGTTCAGCCACTATCCAAACCACTCTTACTGCAAGAACTGTGTAATTGTTACTTCGTGCCCAAATTTTAATATCCTCTTAAGGATCCCAATATTTTTGGGGCTGCTATGTCTAGGGATGAACTGCACCCTCAAACTTTGAGCCCATTCAGACTTGGAGCCCCATTTTCTGATCACCCACACTGATGTTTCCGTAAAAATCTCTTTTTCTAAGGAATCATTCAAGATTCCAAGTACTCCTAAACCATCATTTCTGTTGATGAGGTTGTGATGCTCGTTTACGACCCTCCATTTCCCATCTGTATTTGACATTTTACTTGGGGTATGGAACTCCTGTTTATGAGTTAGCCCAGAGATGATGACAGCCATATATATTTATAAATGGAATGATGCTAACATTTGTGACCATTCATCTAAGTATTAGTAAGTTGCATACCCTAAATGACAATCTTCTCTGTATGAATAGTAGCCTCCTAAATTAAAGGCCAGACACGTTCGGACAGCCAGAAATGTTTGTGATTATTTTTTTTCCAGCTGCGGACCAAATACCATAACTTTTCTGCAATGTTTTTGGCAAACCATAATCCTGAGCTAAAACAGATCCTTCACCTTGCCTAGTTATCCGGCATTAATTTCAGAACCCGAATTACAACTCCAAATTAGTCAAGTTACATTAGGCTAATCTGATCATAAACCGTTGGCAGACAGACAGTGAATACTCATATGCCCTATTTATAGTTCTCTACTCACTGAAACAGTTCATGTAAAGAATTATACACTTGTTTTATATGTGGAAAATTCTCCATCTAGCTCTTTGAACCAAAGTAAAGGGATAGAAACAAACGGTTACACCCAGGCCAGATTATTTTTACAGCAGCAAAACCTGACCCTCCATTGAAAAAACCCTATACATAGCACTACTTGATAATCCATTTTACACCCAAACTAATTCCGCTTGTTAATCGGTCCCTTTTTTATCTTTCTTTGCATAAATTTTCTACCCAAAATCATCATCTTTCTTTTTCATCTACGCCTATCATACATGGCAGACACAAGTCCATTGCTTCCATTTTCCCATTCTCTGGGCCCTGGTTCCACCTATAGTTCTATTAGATGGAGATCCAAGAAAGTACTTCTCTTGGTATTTTCTGGTTTGTTTCTTGTTTTTTTAATTGTATCTATAGCTAGTAATGACAACGGATTCAAACAACATGTCCAATATTTACAAGAAGATGATCAAAATGTATCTTTGTCTCCGCCCAAAGAAACGACAAAACCGCAAATTTTGAGGCCAGGATCACGGGGGGTGTCAGCTGGTGTGTCAGAGAAGGCCAACGTGAATTTGAAGGGTGCCCAAGAGAAGGGCTATCCTCAGAACGATAGCATGTTGTCATGGCAAAGAACTTCTTTCCATTTTCAACCTGAAAAGAATTGGATGAATGACCCTAACGGTCCTTTGTATTACAAGGGCTGGTACCACTTTTTCTACCAGCACAATCCACATGCTGCAGTATGGGGTGACATAGTTTGGGGCCATGCTGTATCAAGAGATCTAATCAACTGGTTCCACCTCCCATTGGCAATTGTTGCCGATGAATGGTTCGATATAAATGGTGTATGGACTGGCTCGGCGACTATTCTTCCTAATGGTAAAATTGTCATGCTATACACAGGATCCACTAACGAGTCAGTACAGGTCCAAAATCTTGCCTATCCAGCTGATCACAATGATCCTCTCCTCCTTATGTGGGTCAAGTACTCTGGCAATCCAGTTTTAGTCTCACCACCAGGCATTGATCCCAATGACTTCCGTGACCCGACAACAGCTTGGTACACTTCTGAAGGGAAGTGGCGCATCACAATAGGGTCAAAAGCTAACAATGCTGGTATAGCTTTAGTCTATGATACTGAAGACTTCATAAATTTTAAGTTAAGTGGGGTACTTCATGGTGTCCCGGGAACTGGAATGTGGGAGTGCGTGGATTTTTACCCTGTGTCGAAAACAGGTCAAAATGGATTGGATACATCGGCTAATGGTCCTCATGTGAAGCATGTGGTGAAGACAAGCCTAGATGATGTTAGGAAGGATTCCTATGCTCTTGGGACATATGATGACAAGACTGGAAAATGGTATCCAGATAATCCAGAAATTGATGTTGGTATCGGAATTATGCTCGATTATGGTATGTTCTATGCCTCCAAGACCTTTTATGATCAGGATAAAGGAAGAAGAGTGTTGTGGGGTTGGGTTGCAGAGTCTGATACTGAAGCTGATGATGTAAAGAAAGGATGGGCATCTCTTCAGGGCATTCCAAGGACTATTCTGTTGGATACAAAGACTTGTAGCAATCTGCTTCAATGGCCAGTAGAAGAGGTAGAGAGGTTAAGACTAAAAGGCAAGGAATTCAACAACATAGAGGTTAAGACAGGGTCGGTTATGCCGCTTGAACTTGACGGTGCCACACAACTAGACATTGCTGCTGAGTTTGAGTTGGACAAGAAGGCCTTAGAGAGCACAGCTGAATCCAATGTGGACTTCAGCTGCAGCACCAGTGGTGGGGCTGCTCAACGTGGTGCATTAGGACCGTTTGGTCTTCTGGTTCTTGCAGATGACAGCCTAGCTGAGCACACTTCTGTATACTTCTATGTTGCTAAAGGAAATAATGGCACCCACAAAACTTTCTTCTGCACTGACCAGTCAAGGTCTTCTGTGGCAAATGACGTTAAGAAAGAAATTTATGGAAGTTATGTTCCAGTTTTAGAGGGTGAAAAATTATCTGTTAGGATACTGGTGGATCATTCGATAGTCGAAAGTTTTGCTCAAGGTGGTCGGACAGTTATCACATCACGGGTTTATCCAACAAGGGCAATCTATGGTGCTGCTAGGCTTTTTCTATTCAACAACGCCATTGAGGCTACCGTCACTTCCTCACTCAAGATATGGCAAATGAATTCTGCATTTATACGCCCTTATTCTAACGAACAGTAGCTGCTACCTTTAGTCTACCTAATTTGCATCCATCTGTACCATAGTTTTGTTTTCTTTGTGATGCTTTTTACCCAAATTTTGAATAACATTAATTTCTTCTTTTTTTTCCTATCAAAGAGAGAGGTAAAATGTAATAGGATTATCTTCAATTGGTTCCTTTTTCTTTTTTAACCTCTATCCAAACAAAATCTTAGAATCACTACTGTTATCATTTCATGATAAGTTTATTAACACCAACCCCATCCTTTCAACCAAAAGTATGAAAAGTTGGAAACACAACAGCACTGTCTTGCAGCAAAGCAAGCTTATTGCAGCTTTCATGCATGAATAATCTTACAGCAGAACACAAGAAAGAAAGCAAATGGAAATCAAGCATCAGACCAGGTGATATCCATCCATCCCCATTCCTTGTCTTTCTCATTTACTCCTAATGCTTTCCAAACAGCTTCCGAGGCATCTACAATATTATTTGCGCAGGGTGGCTGTAACCATGTTCATCATCACATCCCATAGTAGAGTCACAATGATCGACCACCAACGCCTTCACGCTTCTTCCGTTTCCATTAATGGTGATATGGTGGTGACACCTCTTCTTGTTGCTGAACCATCCTGTTGACAGTGCCACCACAGGTGTGTCATCGTCATGATACCTACCATCGCATTCTGATTGTCCGCCCCCATCTCCACCCTCCTCGAAACTGTTTATTGTTAAAATTCCCTTTGTATGCGCGGACACGGGTGGCGAACACTTGTAGGTGGTGTAAAATTTTCCTTGTTCACATCATTCTGCGCCATTATCCTGGTTACACTCATTTTTCGGGGGCTTCTTTCCTTTCACTTTGCCACTTGGCTTGCACTTTTGTGCTTCAACCAAGGCACCAGCTGTGACAAGAAGCACAAAGAGGACTAGAAGATACGTAAAGGTTGGGTAAACTTGCTTCATTTTTTCAGAATGTCTTCTTGCAGTGATGCTGATTATTAGTGGTGTACAGAATGTGCACACCTTAGAAAACAAATAGAAAAGGGTGGGGGGAGGGGGGTTGCTAAAGGACAAAAATTCGGGCGGAAACTACCAAAGACTGCCTCTTAATTGTGATTAGGAGATTTTACGATGCATGTAAACAATGTTACTCTCGCGGTGGAAAACAAAAGACAACTGGGTTGATGTGAGACTTGCATCGTGGCATCTCGTAATTATTCAACATGTTTTTTCATTTGGTTCTACTGTTTCAGATTCTTTTGTTGTTTATGATGATTCCTAGGAAGATTCACAGGAGTTCAAAACTTCGAATCTCGTTTAGACACGCTCTTTCTTAATTCAAGGACAACCAGATCGGCAACATTTTCATCGTTATATTTAAGATCTTCGTGATGATCTCCATTGGTTGTCCTTTACAGGCTTGTAGCAGATCCAAGATACTATACTATCAATACATCTTCCTCCCCGAGCAGTTATATCATAGTCCATGAATAATTCAGATCAGCAGTACAGTTGAAGGCTGGTGTTTTCTCCCTGATCGACAAAATCGTATAATAATAATAATATTTGTCACATGCTCGAGCAACACGGGTTTCTTACATAAAGAATTGATCGGGGTAATGCTTACAAAGAAACACCTGCCAAGGCTCGGTTAAACTAGGAATGAATGAGTAACAAGGGAAACCAAAGTTCCAAAGAATAGCAGCCATCATTTGCTTGAAACAGCGATTTACGCTACTTTCTGCTACAGATTAATGTTTTTACCAGGAAATTTTGACAAGTTTCTACTGTCACTTGAAAATTTTAAATGGTGGCTACTTGTACAAACTACGTCAGCACAAGCACATTGCCCTTTACTTGGGAGAACCGATTTCATAATTATCGCAGGATTGGATACATTTAGAACAACAGATATGTACAAAATTGTCACGTGTCTATTGCAGCAAACAGTCATCCTCTTGTCAAGTCAATATCAGTGTGGGGGTTTCTCATATCAGCTGGTCGCGGACCAGGCCAAACACTTGTCAGAGAGGGAGTGAAACTTTGCGGTGTGCTGGTAGGGGTGGCTGATTTCAGGTTAGCAGAATTATCATCGAGCTGAGATGCAGAGTCTTTTTTGTTTTTGGGACGGCCTACTTGTTTATCCTTCTTAGAACCACCATATAGGAATGTACAGACAACCACCTGCAGCGAGGGCTCATTTATCATTTTATTATGACCACATGGCTAGACTGATAAAAGCTAGACTATAAAGGTGAATATAAAGTGGTGTATCAAAACAATAACAAAAGGGATATATATTCAGTTAAACCATTCTGTTTTTACCAAGTTCAGTATTGATAAGATTAATCCAATACAAAATCACCATTGCAAATCCCAAACAATGCTTCACAATTCACATATTGTATTTCATAAAGTATGCATTTTCCATGTGCACTTTGATCGCCCATAATGGAAACCATCCATAGTGAATTCAACATTGCCAATCCCAAACAATGCTGCACACTTCACATACATGCAAAAGATGAACCATGATTTTTGCATGCCATTCTACCATATGCCAAGCATGATGTCATGATTTAGGCTGGTTTCCAGTAAAATGGAAGTCTGAATTGCAATTAAAATAGTTTTGAATGTCACCAAATTTTACAGCATTTAGCACGGGCACACTCATAAAGTAAGAAGAAACGAAGTTTCAGAATATTAAAGATTGTAAGCAGAACAGTAACATTATCATAGAATGAACAATTAAAGGTACAACACAATTGGAGCATCAAAATAGTACCTGAACTGGGCTAGCTGCAATAAGCATTGCAATTGCACCACCAATGACATGGCCATCAGGACTGGAAAAAGAAGCACTTATACCACCAGTTCGATTGCGAGGGCCACCATCTTCAGCAACCAAGTATGAGCCTGACAAGCATAATATCTCAAAACGGCCCTACACAAGTTAAATATTCTAAATGAGGTCCTTCTTGCTGCTAAAAACATGTTTGAATTAATTACAGTACCTAAGCAGAAGGGAAAGGCAAAAAAGATCCATCCAAGTTTCAACAATATCCATTAAACCACAGTACTCAGCACCCACTTAAATCCACTACAGAAAGTGTTTGCCAGTCTTGAAACTCACTAAACAATCCAATGTGGCCAAAAATATGGCAAAACTTCAAATGACCACCTTCAAAAGGCATCACTTATTTTTACATTAAATCTGCCAAAAACTCTGAGGCCATTTCAATCCACGATGACATAGCCATTGGAAAAGCATATTTTTATTCATTGAAAGAAAGTAGTAAAGTGTTCGCCACCCCTGGAACTTACTGAACAAGTTATGTGGCCAGACATGTAATTAATCTACAAATCTACCACAAAATGAACAACATTGAAGCCAAGAAATACAATCCTATCTCGGGCAGCATTCCCAAATCTAACAAATGCTTGCTCCTTGTTGGGGTTTTAGAACCCTACACCCAAAGTTCAAAGTAACAGTTAACCAACATTCATGCCAGGTAAGCACTCGTCTTAGTTATCAGCTGATAGATGATTTTGCCTGAGGTTTCAGAAAAATGATGAATAAAATTGGTTTTGATATCTGCACTAATGTCACACATTAATTGATATTTCAATAATTTGAGACCCGTGACATTTGTCACACATTAATTGATATTTCAATAATTTGAGACCCGTGACATACTTCCTCATAATGACATTAGAATCCTTGTTCACATACCATTTGCTATCCATTTAATCACAGGCAAAGCATGAACATAATTACCAACTTTAGACACTTGACCCAGCCTAAAAGCTCTCCTACTCGATAGAACATATGGCCAATTATGTTCCATATTCAAATTCCAGACCTTCAAACAAATTCCCAACTGTTGCTTATCAGCCTAACAGGCTTCAGATTCAATTTATTTTCATGCAATGCTTAATCACCTCCAGATTAAGCTGAGTCCCATCTATTTTTCTACCAGAACCTTACCGTTCCCTGTTTATTCTTGCATTCTATGCTCAAATATTCCTTTAAATTCATTTATTGAATTCTTGGTTCTGTCGTCACTAGTTTAGTCACAAATCTACAAGTTGACAGCTATTACATTGTTTGCCCACGCGCTCTTATATTTTCAGCATTTTAACAATTAACAAAAGAAGTTAAAATATATCAGGAAGCTGGACACACTAAAATTCAATAGCAATTTTGGAATAATTATTGCAGTGCATTGACGTATTAGAAGATTTGGAAAAAGATAATGTACTATAAAACAAGTCAGAACCTTGTGGGGTTCTTATAAAACTTCAGGGAAAATAAGTGTGGCATAGTGGCATTCACATCCAATTTCTGATCATCAGTTTCAACAAAATTGCAGTAAGGAAGCTGAGTCATTCAAATGAAACAGTTCAATCTAGAAAAATATCAAAAGAAATTTGATTGCCTTAACCTCGTATGTGATAGGGGGCCCAGAAGATGCTGGCTGACGAAGTGTCACAGAGGAAACTGTACCAGTACCGGACAAGATGCAAACAGCCCTTGGCCTCTGTTGGGAAAATGACAATAGTTTTGAAACAATATCCTACAAAGAACAGCATAACAGGTTTTAAATCAACATGAAATTGGGAAACCATGCAACTCCATAAGGGCAATAGCATGCATGTGTGTGCCTGCACATGTGCACCAAGTTTCTCCATTGATATATGCATATTTTGTTTTGAACAATCTATTTAGCTATTTCATATAGCTAAACAACTTGCATACCAAAGAAAACAGACTTGGAAAAACATTAAGAAAGCTTCAATGTCAGGGCAAGTACCAAATATTGTTATTTCTACCCCACTAACAAAGCTAATATGCTAGCAGTAGTTAAAAACTGGTCCCTTTAAAAGTACAGGAAAACCTCATCATTCAGTTCTAATGACGTTAAGACTACTCTTTCAGATTCTAAAAAGCATAAATGTGGCCAGTTGTGTTTCATGGAGGAAAAACCTTCAAGTTTACTTACATACTGGACAAAACACAGACTGGAAATGAAGGAAACTTCAAAGTCAGGGGTGACTATCCTAATATCACTATTTCTCCCCTCCAAAATGCAAGAAAACCTCATGCATACGATTCCAAAGATGTCCTCATGCATACGATTCCAAAGATGTTAGACCAGCTTCTTTCATATTTGAAAAAGCATGAATGCGGGTAATAAAATGAGTTTCATGGAGAAAAAACTTTCAAGTTAACTGAATCTTGGACTAAAAAAGTTGAACACTCAACTTAAGATTACAAATCAAATGTCCAAGAAACTTGAAACTACAAAGGATATAGCATACCTCTCCAGCTCCAATGCTGACCACATGCGGTGAAAAAGCTACTCCAGCTGAACTGTTCATCCATTCACCTTGCAATATCAATTAAAATCATTTTAGAAAATTGAAAGAAAAAAAAAACTAGATATATTAAAGTCAACATAAATATCAAAATAAAATTTGACATCAATGATAGATTAAAAATGCTTTAAAGCAAGAAGCGTTTAAAAGGAATTATTGAAAAATGGAAACATAAATATCAAAATAAAATTTGACGTCAATGACAGATTAAAAATGCTTTAAAACAAGAAGCATTTAAAAGGAACAATGGACAAATGGAAACAACTTTGAAAGAATAGAGCAAGGTAAAAAAATGGATAAGAGCTTAGCATATATGTCAAGGAAAATCTTGATAACAAAAGCAAAACATTGCAAATCAAACACTTTGTTGAAAATAAAATGACAAGATCACTATTGAAGACAATGCATTGCCTCCTAATATTAAGCTAAGTGGAATTCCCAGTGCAGAAAATGCATTCAAACTTATTATTAAACCATAATAAATGTCAATAAGATATCATATAAATAACTTACAGTAGCAATAGCATATAACTACAGGAATGATGTACTTCAAATACTTACCAAGGGTAGCCAATTGCTGCTTCCTTCCACTCCCAGGCGGCCGCCCTCGATTTCGTTTTGAGGTGGAAGAATCCTCCCCTGAGGATGGCTTAGCCTTATCTGGCAAGGAAGACAATCCAAGTGAAACCTGCCCATCCAAACCGTATTTCCTGGGCCTACCTCGCTTCTTCTTCACTGGCTCGCCCACTTGCACCTCAGAGGTTGCAGCCATGTTAATGCCATGGCCAAAATTAGCATTTGGCGGCTCTATTGAAAATGCTGGCGCAGATGAACCAGGCCTGACATTTGATTGAGATGCAAGGTGAGGGCTTGACAAGGATCTGAACCCAGTTGGAGGATGTAATGGATCATGTTGTGATCCAGACCCAGACCCAAGAATCCCACTTCCTCTGTGAATATAGTATGAAGATGACCCACTAGGAAATGCCATGGTTTCTCTTCCATCCATGCATTTACTAAGCAAAATTGAGCAAGATCACAACAGCACAAGATCAAACCAGCAAAAAGATCTCTGATTTTTCTTTACCTTCTCTCTTTAGTTGTTAAAGATAGTTTTTTTTAGACCCTCTTCAACACTAAATTATGAATTTAACCAAAGATTGTGCAAAATAGAAACTAAACTAGAGAGCAAGTGAGGGTTTCAAGATAAGGGTTTTACAAGGGTTTTTCTATAAAGAGCGCAAATGCTGGGAAACAACAAATTTTAAAATCTTTAACTTGAAATATGAAAAGATGAAAGGAAATGAAACGCATTATAGCCCTAAATCCTCAATTACACATATATAAAGGAATTTTGAAACAAGGGTTTCAAAGAGGTTTCTGTTTCAAAGGACAGAATTAAGAAAATCCAGTGATAAGAAAGCAATCTAACCCCACTAAAGCTAGCAAGAAAACGATGTTAAACAAGCAACAAACTTCACTCTCGCAGCACCAGAAAACAACTTATTTTGCGAACAAATGTTGTGCAGAATTAGAAACAATTTTGATAGTTACACAGGCCTAAAAGGATGGACAACTCAACTAGTCCTGAACCACGCCATAACAAGAACAAAACCCTAGATTTGAAAATAATCTAGAGCTTTGACAGGGAAATGCAGATGCTGGTAAAGAAAAGCAAGAGAGAGCAAGAAAAGACAAAAGTGGGAAAAAAAGAAGAGCGGAAAATGAAATGAAAATTGTGTGAGTTTTTGAATTAAAGACCTTCCCTTTGTCTTTTGTTTCTTTATTATTGTTTAGTAGTCTGGTCAGATCAAAGTGTGTGTGAGTGTATGCGCGAGTGAGTGTTTTGACTAAAAAGAGAGTGAGTGATTGACAGTGTGTGGTGTGGTGGCCTACCAAAGTATCAAACCTTACACTAGATGTCCTAATCAGATTACCATGAGTGAAAACAATGAGCTCTCCCTCTCTCCCTCCCCCTCTCTCTCTCTCTCTCTCTATACTAGTAATGGAATGATGAGCCTTTCACTGGTTTTGGTTTCACTATTACTACTTTGATGTAAACTGAGGGAGAGGGATCTTTTTGAGGAGGTCTTCGCTCGGAGAACAGACAAGACAATGTTCTAGCAGTAACAGGGAAAGGCAAGGAAATAATATTAGAGAATTATGTAAAGAAAAGAAAGGGAGATGGTATGGCTTGCCAGGTACAAGGAAAGAAAAAATGACTCTGGTTATCAGATTGTCTTCACTCCCTCTGCAGCTCCAGACATGTTACAGGGGCCTGTTTAAGTTGAAAAGGGGGGCTCGTCCTTGAGATGGGGCCCCGTAGAGATTTGAGTTTGTGTTGCTTTCAGAAAGACACCGAACCGAACTATTGCAGACTTGATAACAGTCTCTCTATGGTGGCTAGGCAGTAGAATACAATTTATGAGTGTGCCCAGGCAAATTAATCTATGGGTTTGTGTCTTCATTCTCAATTCTAAGTAATTTTATGAATGTATCTTATTTTGATAAATTAAAAAATATAAATGCAATTAATTGTTTATATCTCGTAAAAAATCAATTAAAATAGTCAATAAAGGCAAGAATCGACATTGAAACTTGAAAGTATGCTTAAAGAATCTGTATTGAAAAGTTGTCTAATTTCAATTAATAATTTCATAAATATTGATTTAAAAACATCATTATTCTCTAATTGATTGTTAAATTCTTTCACTCGTATTGACATAATTTTGAAAATAGATTTTTATTATTTAAAATATAGCTATAAATTTGCATAGAAAATCAAGTGATGAATTATTTAATGCGTCTATGCTAATCCAAAAGAACAAGAAATTATATTTTTTAGACAAGTTGAATTATCATGATAAAATTTAAAGTAAAACATAATCAGTCAAAAATTAATAAAAAATAAAAATGATGAATTATCAACCAATAAATCCTTATTATTTGAACCATGCATCTTTTCTTTAAACTATCATATACTAGAAGACCTTGACAATTCACATTATAGTAATAAATTAGTGAATTTTCATTTTAGTACCCCAATTAAAGTTTTGAAAACTTTTTAAATTTTTTTAATTTCAAACTTATTTTTTTTTTCAATTTTATCATTTAACATTGGGTTTACTAGGTATTGGATTTCATAATTTATTTTGATTTATTTTCTATAGAGTTATCTCAGTTTTATAACCCGAGTTGGGAGTTTTGCGAGTTAGTCGTGTTGACTTGAATCATTTGTTTTTTTTAATTAATTTTTTTCTCAACTTTATATTTCAATATTGGGTTGAATGGAAACTTGGTTTCATAATCATAATTATTTTTTTATTTGCTTTCTATAAGATTATTATGGTTTTATAACGCAAATTACAAATTTTACGTGTTAGTCGGATTAACTCAAATTTTTTATTTTTTATTGTATTTTTTTCAATTACATCTTTCAAAATTAGATTGATTGGAAATTGAATTTTATAAATTCTTTATTTTCCTTCTATAAAGTTATCATGGTCTCCTCACCTAGGTTTAACAGGTTAACTCTTATCAATTCGGGTCATTATTTTTTTCTCTTTTTATTTGATTTTTTTCAATCTAATTCTTCAATATTAGGTTGATTGAGATTTGAGCTTCATGATTATTATTTTTTATTTTATTTCTATGGGGTTATCACAATCTTATGATCTAGATCGCGAGTTAAGTTGATTGACATATGTTTTTTTGTCTTGTTTTTAATTGATCTTTTTTTTAATTTCATCATTCAATATTGAATTAATTGGCTTCATAATTTGTTTAAATTTGCGTTATATGAGGTTATTCTAGTTTCATGACCCGGGTCAAGAGTTTGTTTGTTTGGCTCAAGTGGTTTTTTATGTCTTTTTTTAATTGATTTTGTTTTTTAATTTCATCTTTCAATATATTAATTGATTGTGAATTGAGCTTCATAATTTATTTTGATTTGTTTGTTATAGAGTTATCTCGATTTCATAATCCAAGTTTGGTAAGATAACCCGAGGTTGACTCGGTTTATTTTTTAGTTGAATTTTATTTTCAATTTCATCATTTAATATTGGGTTAATTGAGAATTGAGTTTTTTTTAAAAAAAGTATATATGTTTTCTATAAGGTAATCAGGATTTCATAACCTGGATAACAGATTTGATAAATTAATCAAAGTCAATCTAATATGTTGTTATTTTAATACTTAAAAAAACTTGTTATCTTAATTTTTTTAGTCAAACTTCATCTTCTTCTTTTTTTTTTTGTCTTTTTAAGCATGACAAGTTAAATGGTCACATCATATTAATCATATATAATTTAAATTTTTTTATTAAAAAATTTATTAACAACACCTAGATATTTTTTTAATATAAAAAAAATTTAATTTGACCTATGGTGCAGCATCAGCAATGACATGTGACATTACTATTTCTATGACCCAATAGTTATAAAAATTACAACTTAATAAATTGAAGCAAATTAAAAAAAAACAATAAAAATAATGAAATATGATCTTTGAGGTGAAATGAAAACTTCATATTCTCTTTTAGAATTTCTAAAAAATGACTGTTACTAAACTTTAGCAGCCGCACTACTAGACTCCATTGTGGCTACTATGGACCAATAAAAACAGTGAAATGTGATCTTTCAAGTCATTACTTGCTCTCTCTCTCTCTCTCTCTCTGACGTCAAATTGAAACTTCTGATATTCCCTACTTGGGACATAGAAAAAACAATTACTTGCATCTCATACATGTAGAAAAAGTCTCGAGTCATCATAAATGAATGGAGGAACGAGCCGCATTATTAGACTCCATTGACAAAAAATCTCATTTCTCCATGATTGTCAAGAGAGGGTTAATTTTTTCAAATCATAAGATATAATTATTCATACTGAATTACACACACACACACAAATACAAACTGAATTAAATGCCTACGAACGTATATCAAGCTATCATTTCAAAGAAGTTGAGATGCCCTGGTGGTTCTTGCCCATCACAGAGAAGAGAGAAAAATGTACGAGCTGTATGAGCTATAAAGTCTTGCGGCAACTTTTTTTTTTTTTGCGAATATTAATTATCAAAGTTTTAATCGGAACGGCCTGGTAATTAAAGCAGCTGTATGTATGAAGAACTAGTGCTGCATGCCAGCTTCTTCTCCTTTGTTTTTGTTCTTGAACTGGATTGTAGTGGAGAAAAGATGGGATGCGTAAACTCCAATAGTGTAAATCTATTCATAATTTTAACTGTAAAGATAACCTCTGCTGGTGCCTGGTAGGTTCGATTCTTAAGAAAGACGCCTGGATTGCGCCTGTGGAGAATAAAGCTCAAGAAAAGGAACATTACTGCAACTATAAATTTGAGAGTAAGCTCACTTACTCTTTTCACTGCCATACAATTGTATTTGGCTTGGAGGTATAGCGGTTTTTTTTTAAAGATATAATATTTTTTAAGCATAAACCACACCGGCTTTAGGTTTGTGGCCTCAATAAATATAAAACTATTCACTAACTTTGGCCACGACAAAAAAAAAACTAATTTTTAAAAAAATTCATAATAGAATTAATAAAATTGTGAAGTATAAACAAAAACTACTTCACGTGAAAAAAATATTGTAGCATAAGAGACAAAACATTATTTATTGTAGTAATATGCTGATGAAATTCCCCATCACAAGAAAATTCGTTGGCTTTGATCTTAAGGGTAGGATGATCTTTTTTACATGGTCAATATTTCATTATGAAGATGAGTGGGGTAATTCAGTCTTTGAACTTTTTTATACAGTGGATTGATTTTATTATCTTTAAAAGCAAAGCTCAATCAACTAGTTTTTAAGGGTTTTTTTGGAATTGTATTTTTTAAAGCACGATGAAATGATTGGACTTGTGGTAGCCAAAACCAACCTTCCTTAGGGTTTTTTTTATTTGTCATGGTTGTACCCCTATCCCTAGGCGAGCGCATGTAGCTTAATTTCCTTTATTAAATTTAGTTTTTCTTTTAAAAAAAATTTTAAATTAAATTAAATTAATTAATTTAAATATAAGTATAAGATGCACTTTTAATAATATTTTATTTGGTTTTATTTATGAGTCATTGCTTTTGTGGAGGGTGCGTCTTCTTTCATGTGATGAGATAGTGTTCACAACGGAGCGACTCCTTTTAAATATGATATTGACAACTCATTTTTTATAAGTAATTATTGAAAAAAATTGTTTGATTTATTTGTTATTGTTGCCTTTTTATTATATTATTAAATTAACCGAGTTTATTGGATCCAATCAAGTCATCAATCTAGGTCTCAGGTTTTTCTTGCTTCTTTAAAAGTACTATCATCGTCTGAGCATTTTTTTTATGTTAGAAAAAATTTGATTCGACTCATGAGTCGCGACGTAGCGTAGGTCGTCAATCTAGGTTCAGTCAAGTTTTTTTTTAGGTTTTTATTTTTAATTTAATATTGTTTTCATTTTTTATCTTCAATATTTGGTTAATTAGAATTGAGTTTTCTAATTTAATTTAATTTGCATTCCATAGAATTATCATGGTTTTATGCTTTAGATCGCATATTTTTTAGGTTAATCATGACGGGCTCGAGTTGATCTTAAGTGTTGTCTTTATAATATATATTTTTAATTTTTTTTTAATATATTAACTTCTTAATATTTTAAAGATTTTTCATCTAGCAGGCATTACATTTTTTTACTTCTCCGAATCTTTACATTTTTTTAGGATTAAAAAAATGATCAATCTCGCAGCTTAGCGCTGATCAAGAATTTAGTATTAATCAATTAGTAGAGCAGGTGACCGTTCAAGTGATCTGTGAGAAGGGGAACGGTGATTTTACAAAAATAAAAAATAAAAAATCAATGCTTCAATTCATAGTAATTTATGAGAAAGTGAACATTTTATGTACAGTCAAAACTCCACAAGCTTTAGTTTTTGTGAATTTTCATTCTCTTCTGCTAAATATGGGCTTGTGGATTAGGGACATGATTTTTTTTTTCTTTGGGGCTCATCTCTCTTCTCATTTGGGTTGGGGTTTAGGTGTGCTTCTGGGTTCTTTAGGCTTAGGCTGGGCTGGAGCTACTAGATGTTTTGCAGTGGTGTCTTCTAACTGGCTTCGCTGTTTTTTACAACGCTCCTCTTCTCTTTATCGGTCAAAGCCGTCTCCTTTTGTTTCATAGGATAGGATAGCTTCTTTCTAACGTCATGGCTTGCACGGTCGGCGCGGTTTCTCAACCATTCTCTTTTTTCTTTTTCATCTGCGTTTTTACTTTGCTTCTGTGAGGAACATTGTTGCAAATCCGATGTGTTTTTTTTGGCGCTGATTCACAGGTTCCTTGATTTGTGAACTGTGATGGGTTCCCATGAAATGCGCTTCCAAGTCGGCAAGTTGTTCGAGGGAAGTGCTGAATCAGAGCACTGTTTGGCTGAGACTGGTTTTCTGAGGGCTGGCCATTCCGTGTCACGTTAAGGTTTGTAATGCCTTGTTTTGTCTTGGTAGGCTTTTTTTTATTTTCTTTTTCGGACATCCTGGCAACTCCATGTCACTTCGTTTTATAATATGCTGCCACGTTTGCCATTGTCGTCGGAGCTGCTGCCCTGATTGCCTTCCTCTCATCATGTCAAAGTTGTTTAATTTTTTTCTTTAAGAGAATGTCAGATGGTTATTTGTTGTTTTTTATGTCAAAAAGCGTGTTTGCGTGCTCTCTCATTTGCTTTTTCTCTTTTTTAGGTCTCTGTAGGTGGTTCTTTTCGTTTATGACTCTGTT
>Ga0325414_1002086_pt1 | contig 19965 bp, 6 predicted proteins | sample PopdelMetagenome_8_FD_206183 | JGI IMG/M metagenome (GOLD analysis project Ga0325414, IMG submission 206183) | Populus deltoides microbial communities from Bellville, Georgia, United States - Leaf-PdKOR-R3 | ecosystem: Host-associated > Plants > Phyllosphere > Phylloplane/Leaf | place: USA... | reverse complement strand
ATTAGCACATCAATTTCATTAAAGTATGGTACCTGGGGATCATATAATTCTTTATTATTCTTTTGAGGTCTAAAAGAGTTTCTTTTCACATCAAGTGATCAAACAACCATTAGTTACATAATTGAAGTGCTTTATCAATATAAAATCTTTTAGGGTTACCGAAACCTCTTCTAGGGTTTTATGATTATATGTTTATATCCTTATGAATGTTTGCTTCCTCAATAATGCCAACTTGATTATTTGCTCCTTTTTTTTCAAGGATTTTTGTCTTTTGACTTGTTGGTCTACAACGCTTTTGGCATACCTTAGATTCATTTGCTATAATTTTTGTGGATTGTTTTATTAAGACTTTAATTCGAGTCAAATCATTTACATTTGGTATATGAGATTTGGTTACTCTTTTTGAGTTAGTGAATGCTAGTGAATGCATCTCGTAGCTGATTTGTTATGTTTTTTTCAAGCAAAATATCTTTTGAATTTTTGTTCATATTGTGCTGTACGAAGATCAAAATTCAATAATAATAATGCATTCCATGTAATATAATTATCCAATTGTTTAATTTCTCCTCTTAATGTTGAAAACAGAGTCTCATCAAAATGACAGTCGATAAATCGTGTTGTAAATGAATCACTTGTTAAGGGTTCAAGATATTTAATTATTAACTGGGATTCAATTCCAATATATATTATTAGCCTCCTATAACTACCCGTCTTTGTATATCATTGCAAATACATTGAGAAACATATTGCATAAGTCATAACCAAATATTCTTAGATGAGAAATGTTTGGCTCATGATCAAAACCCAATTATAATTGAGAGAATTTATGATATGATGTTTAGCTAATGTATATAAGTGTTGTTGCATGTAAAATAGCATGCCACCAATTAGAGACTAAAAGTTTATTCTCATAAGTAATGGCTTTGCAATTAACTAGATGTGTTTAATAAATGATTAATGTAGCCATCATAGACAGAAGGATGATGAAAAAAGCGAATAAAGATGTTACAATGGTATTAGTACAATGGTCTAATCTATTTGAGGAAGACTCTACCTGGGAGGATCTTGATGAACTGAGTAAGTAGTTCCTAAAATTTTATACTAATTCTTAAGGTCAAGAATTTGTTCAACAGGGGAGTATTGTTACATTTTCAATAGTTCAAGCACGTCGAATAAAAGCTGATTGTTATAGCTCTAGTAGTTCAAGCATATGAAATAAATGTTGACAGTTAGTTGTAACAATTCTCACGTAAAACGAAAGAATAATCACTGGAGATATAGCTGACAATTAGCATATATTATTAGAAGCAGTTAGAGAATTACTTTTGAATGGAAAATTCAAGGTACAAATTAGCTTGTAGTCTTAGCATGTATTTCAAGTAATGAAATGACAAGTTTCTATAACATCTTTCTTCTTCTTTTTTCTCTTCTTTTACTCTTTACTCTCAATTCTTCTGAGTTTCTTGGTTATTGAGGTTGAGGCCTTAACATTTCCTACACTAGAGAAGGTGTGAAAGTGTTGTTCTTTGCTAAGTGAGAAGGAAAGTTGGAGTCTTTCTGATATTGATAAAGAGTCAGTATTTTGATCTCTTACAAGCTCTATAGATAGATATTAAGCAATTACAGGATTTGGGTTTTCATTGTTGATAGTGTTTAAGGTTTGAGAGGAGGAGGAGGGTTGTTGGGAGAGATATAAAGGTAAAGGTGGGGTTTTAGAAAGATGTGACAAGGATAAAATGGAAAAAATAGAGTTGGTTATGGTGGTGGAGAGGAGATGTGGTAGTGGCGGAGAAGATGAAGAGATGGAGGGAGGTTAAAGGTGGTATTTTTCCAAGGATTAGAGAGAAGTGGAGTGAAGGAGCTTATATCATAAACCTCGAAAAAATTAAACTTGGAAACCTACAAGTTGGTGGATATGGTAAGGGTTTGGGAGTTTTAAACCCAAACCCAGAGTTTTACAAGGTAAAAGATTGGCCAAAGTTTTAAAACAGAGCTTTAATGGGTCTTGGGCTCTTTCTTTTTTTTCTAACATAGCGAGATTAAAAATGTTCAATAACTTGTAGAGTAAGAATCAGATAAGAAAACAACAAAAACATAGTTGTTAAACTAATTAGTGGATTATAAAATACATGGCGGAGAGGTTAATTCTAGTTGGGTTTTAATTTAAATTGGTTTTGATATTAGCTTTACCAAACTCAAAAGACACTTGTGAGCTAGCCAAATTCAGTCTAGACTCGATAAGTTCAACATCCATTATTTAAAAAAATAAGAAAAAACAATGAAGGAATTAGCTACCTTGAAGAAATGGATAACATTTAAGCAGAGGAAACCAGGACGATGGCTAAAGAACTTCTCTTGTATTAACACCTGTACAAAAGGAAACAATGTACAAAGAGGCGACGAGTTTCTTTGTAGTATATGATTCTTACAACGAACAATCCAACAGTAACAACCACGGATGAAGCTCAACATTGGATCCGCATGCCATCGTGCCTCTGTGGCCTTGGCCTGCCACAGGTTTTCTTTCCCAGTTGAAGAGTGAGTGCTGTATTACAATTCACGGGTCACAAAGCAGCCAACTTCCGTGCAAGACAAATTTTATATTTTACAAAATAAAATGAGAACCTCAAGAGCATCACAAAATACAGTGCAGGAAACAGCAAATAGAAATCAGGCAAAACAAAGACTTGAAAACATTAGTTACAGAAACTGCCCCACAATTTGCCACGCAGCACACTTACTGAACAGTGGCTGACTTCTTGGTCCTACTCTTGAGTATATTCTTGACCCAGAGACTTTTAATTTTAAGAATAGTTGAGTGGATCCCTTATGTTTGACATGAAAAATGGATACAGCAATGTAAAATGTAAGCAATTCAGCCATCTTTTTACATAAAGCTTTTGCAGGAGGAAGTACAGTAAAGTGCAACTGACAAACCTTTGTTCAGGGCGTAAAGACAACATTATTGAGATTGCATAGGAGAATGATTTTCCTGTTCAAGGTTGGACAAGTTACAGATAATAAACATTACAAAATAAATGCGGTAGAAACATTTAAGCAATAAAGATAACAGCCAATTTTTGAAGTGAAAACCAATTCTGGTGGTGGTTAATTCAATGCAAGTCACTTTGGTTTCTCCATTAAGTTTGTCTTATGCATGTGAGCACTGGGTTTAAATAGAAGTACTCCTTCAAAGCAACTCCATTCAAACAAATTGGCCTCAAAAGTGAATTCTAACCAAAGAGAGACCATCATCCATGGCTGAGAAGGAAGGAGGAGTTGTCGCAAAGGGTCATCAGGAAGGGCTTAAAATGGCAATCTCTCTTCTTGAGGAGTTTGGACTTCCCCTGGGACTTCTCCCTCTTGCAGACGTGATAGAAGTTGGTTTTGTTAGGAGTACTGGATACATGTGGATCGTCCAAAAGAAGAAGGTTGAACACAACTTCAAGATAGCCAGCAAGATTGTGAGCTATGACACTGATATAAAGGGTCATGTCAGCAAAAAGCAGATAAGGAAACTCAAGGGAGTGAAAGCTAAGGAATTCATGCTATGGCCACCAGTAAATGAGATAACCATTGATGACCCACCAACTGGCAAAATTCACTTCAAGAGTCTTGCTGGCATCACCAAAACATTCCCAGTCGAGGCATTTGCTGCTGGTCAGTAATGCACATTAAGAGTTTTGTAGTTTCACCAGCTGCATGCAAGAGTTCCTCAAGCTCTATGTCCTAAATATAGCGCTTCCTTTTGTTGCATTTTATTTCCTTAATTTTGCAATTCTCTCACCATGGATTGCTGAGCTATGCAAAACAGTATTTCACAAGACAACAAAAGCAAATTATAATTATGATAAAAAGAGCTGCTCATGTTGGTTGTCAAAATTACCTTTAATGCGCTTGACAAATTCTAGTTGCAATTGCAAAATGCTTCTACTGCCTCTGGAACCAGTCTCAAGTTCTTAGCCTGTGCAAAGATTGACATTCAAAAAGAATATGATCAGATTGAACCCATCAAAACATCTCATCTGAACTGCAGAAATTTGACATGTTCCCTCAACAGTGTCAAGTTCTTTATCGAGCAAAAAAAGATTCTGCAATAATGAGGACTCTCTCTCTATCTAAACCGGGAAACAAAAGACAGAACAAAATGGAACTCGAAACACAAAAGTAGTTAAAAGAATGTTGTAATTCTAGACCCAAAATGTGCAGAAAGCTAACTACTTGCTAGAAGTCCTCTTTACAGCTGACCAATACCCCAATAAATAGGAAAGCAAAACAATTTGACCAGCAAACAAGAAAATGAACTGAAAAATTGTAAGACTGTTAGCAGTCAGAACTAGAAACAGGCTTCTCATTAGAAAATAAGCATTCCAAATCAGTTAAAGAAATTAGGGTAGGCATGAAATGCCATATCAATGCCAGAAATGAGATGGAAAAGGAAATAAATTAAGGATGCCATACTTGATTGCTACTTTTCCTTTTCTCCTAGCATGGCTTAACAAGCAAGCATCCATCATAGATAAAATGAGGGTTTCACTTCGCCGATATTTCCTTCAGAGTCTGGGTGGATGAGCGCAACAAATCCTAACAATCCATTCTGCTGGTATGGAAACCTAGTATTTGAGCTGGTTCAAAACAGGTCCCCGCAACTGAGAACAATACAGGATAGTATATCACCATACCTTTTTTGCCCTTCCAAATGTAAGGTTTCAAAGTTTTCTCCTATACAAGACCAAAAACAAATAGTTACACGGTTTTCACTCTGCTTCCTTTTCAGTTTGTATTAACAAGCACCAAGTAGGCCAAAATACCAACACTTGATAATGATAATTACAAAGCAGGGAAGTGATCGGCTAATAGATCAGTGTCCAAAAACAAAAATGTCATTCAACAAAAGAAATTACAGAACGTAACCAGAAACACAGCAAGCAAAAGGAAAACAAAACTCTGCAGTTTGAACAGCCTACAGCAATAGCATGTGAAACAGCCTGAGCCTACAACAAACATGACCTAAAACTCTGCAGAAAACTAACAAAATAGCATCCAAAACAGTATTGAAAAGCAAAAATAGCAGGAGCTATTGCTCCAACCTAAGAATGCAGCACTCCTAGCAGTTTGAAACAGCTCTAATGTGCTTGTTTAACTGATTCCAAGACACACCAGCTGAAGGATCAAAATTCAAATAGCAGTGTTAAAGTAACAGTTCCAATCATCAACAATTCAAAGCAACAACAGCCAGTCACACAGTATAAAGAGGATAACTACTACTTTCTGTTGCTAGGACCAAGTCACACTTCAGCAGCATGTTGCAGGGGCATAAACAAAGCTGCAGTGTGAACACAACATGCAAAAAAAAACATATGGCATTAATCAAGAGCTCTAGCAGATCAAGAACAGAACAGCATACTCTATATCCATGCTGGGAATTCTAGCTGCCTCCTAACACCTTGTTCGGCCAAGGAGTCCGCAAAAAAGTTGGCTTCCTGCAGTGTGTTTGAAGACCAACTTTTTTACTTTTGTTGCCAAAGAAAACATTCCATTACAGTCAGCCTGCATTTTCCAAGGGTACTCACCCTCCCAAGTGAGCCACGAGACCACAATTGCAGGGCCCTTTTGATAGCTTTCGGTTCAAAGTAGTTGGAATCCATAGTGCCAGATTGTGATGAAAACATGCACAACACTCCCCCCCCCCCCATCACAGTTCCCAAGAACACCCCCAATTCCAGAAGGAATGGGCTTGCCCATCAAAGAGCTATAAGTATTCCATTTCAACCAGCACTCCTCAGATGGGCTCCACAGTTTGCAAAGCCTGATCTTGTGGATGCTGGGCCATTTTGCAATGCAATCTCAGTTAACAACAGATTGTTGGCGTGTACGTGAAATCTGCAATACCACAGTAAACCAAGCACACAACCTGACTAAGATTACAATAAATAGATTACAATTGTGCAGTCCATGTGTCAAATACCACATCATTAACCAGCAGCCATAACCATAAGATGGCAAAGAAAAGCATTACCCAAACTATCTGTTTGAAGGAACCTGATAGAAGAGACTCCCATTCAAGAACATTCAAAACTCACACTAGATCCTATTTCTTCATACTCCAGAAGCAAGGCAAGAAACAAATCCAGGAAATGCATCCTTCAAAACCTCACCTCCCCAGCTTAATATATAAGTAAAGGTCTGTGCAATCCATATGTATATACTTCCAAACAACTATTAATGAGAATTTTTTAAGCAGGCAACATGATAGACAGAAACAGCACAAATTAATTAAAGCACTTGAGCCATACTACAGAGCAATTTTGAAGGAAGAACCAACCATGCCACTGACACATGCAGACATAGCTTTCACTGATGCAAGATGCAAGCCAAAATATGTCTGGAACAGTCAGAAACCTTCTCCATCGAGAACTAAGGAAACAGACTTCTTTTCTACAAAAACTTCTTTCAAATATCATTCTTAATAAGACCATTTTTTTTTTCTTTTTACCATAAAACAGTAAGGATACTGAATATTACTGGAAAAAATTGAAGCTGTAAGAAATTGAAGCTGTAAGTTGAAGTCCTAAAATGGTAAGGAATAAGCCAATCAGCAGTCAGAGGAACACACTATCCCCTGAGGGCAATGGTGGTCCTTCATGCCCAGCAAAAGATCATGACAATTTGCAGAATTACTGTGTTAACATGTAAAGAACTATAGAGAGCAAGAAAATGAAATCATTGATCATGACAATTGGCAGAATTACTGTGTTAACACGTAAAGAACTACAAAGAGCAAGAAAATGAAATCATTATATACCATAATTTTGTATTGAACTTGTATAGATTTATAGGGGTTGCTACAAAGATGAAAAACAGACATTGAAGCACTAGTTCTGGCAGAATTATAAAACATATCTGCTCCCCAAAAATATCATGTGACTATTTTCTCCAAAAAAACTCTTCAATATTGCTTCCACAAAGACAAAATTGTAACCGGACCTTTTTGGTTCCTGTGCTGTAAGATCTCACATGGTACCAGAATTGAAAACATGCAAGTCCATCAAGGTGTTGTAATACCCTTTCTCAATTTCCTCCTCTTTCACCTGATGAAGAAGGAGGGTCTCAATGACAAAATCCTCCCAATCAATATCTTTTACCAGTGATTTTCTTTTCCTCTTCCGATCATGTGCACCTTCAACAGTGCAAACTTTACCACTACCTGAATCAGTATTCCATGGATTCATAATCCTATCAATCCGCAGCTTTGCAGCATTTATCTTTGCTCTCCTCTTCTTAATTGTTGTACAACCATTGACAAAAGATGGAGGCATAACACTAAATCCTATATCTTTCTCCAATAACTGTTTTAGCAAAAGCTTCTTGCTCAACTCTGATTTTCCATTCCACCATTCTGTTGCCTGAATCTCAAGCTCTCTCTCCCTTTTCCTCCCAGGAACCTTTCCACTTTCTTCCATATATCTACCACAACCACCATCCATCAGGAACTTGTCATAAACCATGGATAAGCATTCATGTGAAAGCTGAAGCTTATCCACCTCATCAATGCCAGTCTTATCAAACCCAATAGCATCTTCCAACTCAAAATACCGCAAATCCTCACATTCCAAACTATCCTCCACAACATTCTTACTAAAATATTCACCAACCACTTCTCCCAAATCAAACTCAGTACTCTCCAAACCCTTTTTTTCCCCACCACTCTTCGACATACATTTCATCTCCAAATATCGAATCACAAATGGCGCATTCTTCACTGCATTCTTCACATTTACATCCTTCCCCCATGGCAAAATCTCTTGCGCTACCTTAGCAATCACCTCCAACAATTCCTTGTATCTCAACCTACAAGTAGACACCGCAACATGAACCTCTCTGGCAACCTCCTCAATCTTAACCCCCTCCACCCCATTCAACTCAGCAACCAAAACCAAAACAGCCACAACAACCGGCAACGGCCTCCTCCCTGTAGTCAAAAACCACTTCACAGCACATTGCACTAAAAAAATACCTTGTTTCCTCATCCTCTCCAACACATCCCCCTCAACCCTGTCCGAAATCGACAAACTCCTAACCACCCTCTCAAAACTTCCCACTATATCAAAACCTGGCAACTTCATCCCCAAATGCTCAACAACCCTCACGACCATCCTCCCCAATTCATGAATATCACACTCAACAACACTACTCACCTCCTCAATGCTCAAACTTTTATCACCATTCCTCATTACAACATAAACACAAGCACCAACAAAAATACTAAACCATCTACTCTCACTTGAACCAAACTCCCCATCAGTAACTTTACTAATCATATCTCTAATTTCACTAACTTTTGAACCACCAGTTAACCCTACCTTAAAAACAATATCATCTATTAAATTATTTGCTTCATAAATCTTCTTCTCTCTATAATTCAAAACACTACCACAACCTGAAGAGCCTATACTTATAAACACACCTGTTGGCCCATTAATGTTGAAGGTACGTTCTTGATAGTTGGCGAAATCCTGGACTGTACCACATGAATCACATATCATGTTCTCTGTTGCATCGTCCCTGATAAGGGTTCTGAGCCCACAAGCTTTGCAGGACATTTTGGGGAACTGGGTTTTCTCTGAGGGTGTTTGGTTGCTGAGAAATTTGATTTTCTATGGAAAAAATTTTGGATTTTGAATCGCGTGGAGAGGGTCTGTTGTTGAAGAAAGAAGAGGGAGGAGAAGAAGGAAGCGACAGCGTTTAACTGTTTGTCTGGTTAGGTTTTATTTTACCAGTCTGAGATCTCCGCAGGTCGGCTGGATTAGGTTTTCTGTCTCTTGTCCAAAACGTATATTTTAGTCCTCGCAGTTTTTGGGTCCATTCGAGTGTCTATGATTTCTAAATTAGTGATCGATTTTACCTAGTTTTAATTAAGTTAAAACTTAAATTATACATGTACTTAATTTTTAATTTAGTGTGTGTTTGGAAATACAGTTAAAATCATGTTTTTAAAAAATTTAATTTTTTAAAAATTAATTTTTTTTTATCATTTTCAATCGTTTAGATATTTTGATGTCAAAAATAATTTTTAAAAAATAAAATATATATATATATATTAGGACATTTCCGAGTAAAAAACACTTTAAAAAATAACTGCTACTATACTCTCAAATACTCTCTACTCCCTTAAATTATTGTATCTCTATTATATTATTTTAATTCACTATATTCCTTTTCCATTTTTTTTATTATTCAATATGTCACATGAGATTAAAATTTTATTAGGTAATGTTGTTTAATTTGTTTATTAAATTGATTTTTAAACTACTTTTTACTTGAAAAAAATATTAAATTAATATTTTTTAAGTGTTATTTAATAAATTTGATGTATTGTTATCAAAAATTAAAAAAAAATTATTTTAATATATTTTTAATTAAAAAATATTTTTATAAAAATATTATATATCACATTACATTACAAAACACTATATTAAATCCAAAACATAGTTAGTTTCTAATGCATTGCATGATTAAAAGATGGCATGTGTCTCAAACTGAATGAGGAGGGATTTTTTTATTTTTATAAAATTACATATTATAAATAAATAATAGATAAAAAAAATATAAAATTATACAAAAACACTTGTATTATACATGACGTGTTTAGAAAATGCCACGCTCGAGGTATTTCTTATAAATTAAAAATTATAACATAATTTAACTCATAATTTACGTTTTAACAAATTCAAAATCCATATAGACATTTTTATTTAAAAAGTGGAATTGGGATTTGATTGATGTGAAAAAACAGTTAACAGATCTAAATGAAACAATCCACAAAATATAGGGACCAGTTTATCCTCAAAGAAAATACTTGTGAAGCTATAAAACCGCACGGGTTTGCGCGTACGCATCTAAAACCTAAAATAGCCTCCAGTTTAACTCAGACTTTTCTTCTCTTTCTTCATCGGCTCTGCCTCTCTGCATGTAATTATCGATCACTCTTTTTATCACAGCATTATCAGGCTCCAGCTCGATCTCACATTCAGTTCTCAAGGTAAAAATAAGTTTAGGGTCTTGGGTTTATTTTTTGTTTCCTATTTGATTCAATGTTTTCTTGATTTAAATTGATAGATTTTTTAGCGTCTAAAAGATGTTTGAATTTTTGGTTCTTTGAGGCAAAGGGGTCTTCGAATGATGGCGAGTGAAGACTTGAAAACCCAAGTTCCTGTTGAAGAAAATGGGACTAAAGAAGAAGAGAAAAATGGGAATTTAGAGGCTTCAACTAGCAATGAAAACGGTGATTCTTCTGATGTTTCTTCTGTGATACAAAAAGAAGATGAAGAAGGAGAAGAAGAAGAGACCAAAGGTGATTGTTTTTGTTATTGGGTTGTCCTTAAGTTGCTTAATTTATCGTTTTTTGGTTGTGTTTTGCTATGGGATTATGCTTAAGTTTTGTAATTTGTCATATTTTTTGGGCTTTTATTGTTAATTTGGTTGGGTTTAATCACTTTATTTGATCAATTTGATTTGATTTTAGAGGAGGTCTAAGGTTCAAACTGGGGATTGGATATGGCAGGGAAAATGGTTTTATCATTAGGCCTAAGCTTCTGAAGAACTGGAATGAGAAAAACACGACTTTTTTCTTTGAAATCTTGAAAATACAATTTATCAGCAGAGCTAGGTTTATATAGAGTTTTTCATTCTTATATATCTTTGTTAATTTAGCAATGGTACATTTTTTTTTTTTTACTTATAAGGAGTTTTTTTGAGAAAAAATAGAAAAACATGGGATTGATTCTCAGTATCAATAAATGGGGGGTTTTTTGTGAGATATTAGCGGGATGCCTTTAGGTATTATTATCTCATTTGAGGAGATTTAATGATTTATTATAATGTTTCAAATTTATGAAATTGTGTGTATTTGCAAATTGCTTTCTTGCAGAAGTTACAAAGAAGAAAAAGAAGAAAAATAAAAGCAAGTTAGTACTCATTCCTATCGTGATTCACTTTCCTGATGATGTTTTCACCCAGTAGCCAATAATTTCCTATTCTGTAATCCACAGGAAAAAGAAGGAATCACCAAAGCAGACTGATCCACCCTCTATTCCTGTTGTTGATCTCTTTCCATCTGGGGAGTTTCCTGAAGGTGAAATTCAACAGTACAAAGATGAGTGAGTATATGTTTTTTTTCTTTTGCCAATCTCTTGTCTTCACTGTGTTTACGTGTGAATATCTGGTTTATTATTGGATTCACTGCCTGACAAGAGTATATTGTTTCTTTTTTTTTTCTGAGATTGACTATTAGTGCGCCATAGTATAGGCTCAAATGTGTCTGAGTTTTAGCAAAATTATGTAGCAGTTATATACAAAAAGAAGATGCATGCTTATAATACACTAATTTTGTAAATGTAGAATGATATATGCTTCTTTTCAGTTTGAGATCTGTAATTTTCAGATATGAAAGTGAAATTGTTGACTAAATTTATGTGTGTCCCATAAGTAGTCATTTTTTTCAATTTTCTGATTATCTTTATCCCTTTTTCTGTGAAAATCGATGGGATCTTGGATCTTTTAGTAATTTATGGAGGACTACGTCTGAAGAGAAAAGAGAGTTGGAGCGTCTTGAAAAGCCAATGTATAATTCAGTTCGACAGGCAGCAGAAGTTCATCGCCAGGTTGCTAATAGGTCTTTCTTGTAACTTTATTCCTGCTCTGCATTTGGTGTCATCTTCTTGAAATGCAGTCTACGTGTTTTTAGGTACGGAAGTATATGAAAAGCATTTTGAAACCTGGAATGTTAATGACGGATCTCTGTGAGACCTTGGAGAACACAGTTCGTAAGCTAATATCAGAGAATGGTCTACAAGCAGGCATTGCATTTCCTACTGGATGCTCTCTGAACTGGTGAATGCCAACTTTATATATGGGGATTTAGTGACCTGTAGGTTTTTTTTTTTTCCTCGGTTGTTTCTTTATTAAATTTCTTTTTCATTGTTAGGGTCGCTGCTCATTGGACCCCAAATTCAGGGGATAAGACAGTGCTTCAGTATGATGATGTGATGAAATTGGATTTTGGGACCCATATTGATGGTAAAAACATTTATAGTACATTTTCGGGTTTTATGGTTTAATTCCTAATTATTATTTTTTTTATTATAACATCATGTTGGTTCAACACTTCTGTTTTTCTCAGCTAGAGCCTTTTAATTAATGGGTGATTTTTTAATTTGCAGGACATATCGTGGACTGTGCATTTACAGTGGCATTCAACCCCATGTTTGATCCACTACTTGAAGCATCACGTGAGGCAACCAACACGGGAATCAAGGTGCTGACCTTTTATCTCTGAAGTTAATTTTTAACTTGTTGTGAGTGTGTAATGTGCCCAAGGAAGGATAGATTTGAAATTTGTGGTCTTCTAATTCCTAATGCTGAAGATATAGCATCAAATTCTTAATGCTGATGATGTAGTTTTCTCTTGATGGGGACTTGTGTTTAACATTCAAAAAAGGCAAGCATTGGTCTATTTGATTAGTTTAGTTGACATTCAAATAAAGCTGAACTCACTCTTTCTTCCCTATTACAAATTCTTCTAAAATATCTTTCTTGCATACCCTATCCCTATACTTACTCCCTCCAAAAGGGTGCTATAAAGCCGGCCCGACTATGTTTTCTTTCACCATCTTTATATCCTTTCCTAAAAGATTAGATAATCTTGGAATGGGTTTTCTTACATGAGGGAGGAGATGTTTTACGAAGATTAGTCAGGATCGGTGTTTTAAGTGTTTACTGTTGAGGACCCTTTTCTTTTTCTCTTGAGAGGATTAAGGACTTCATTTGTTTTGTTTTGACTGTTTCCAATACCTAACTGCTCTGAAGAGTTTGTCGCTCATGCTTAATTATTTGCAGAGTACAGCTTGTTCTGATTTTTATTTTAACTTTTCAGGAATCTGGGATTGATGTGCGTCTTTGTGATGTTGGTGCTGCCATCCAAGAAGTCATGGAATCATACGAGGTTGAAATTAATGGAAAGGTGTTTCAAGGTATGATGTGTATTCAATGCTGCATTTCAATGGTTTGTTGGTACACTAATTTGGTGTCTATTTGATTGTTTCTTTTTTATCAGCTCTTCACGTAATGCAATAGGACAACTTTAAGATTTTTTTGATAGAATTGGAATAACGAATTTGTGGAAAGAATTTGGGGAACAATCTCTTTTCATCATAAAGTATTGTAAACTGTTGAATAGAGTGAATGAGCAACTTGAAAGCTAGTCTTGTGGAAGTGTCGTTCTCTTTTTATCCATCTAGGGCATCTGGGTGTACAGGGGTCCAGAACTCCTTTTCTAAATCATGCTAGTCCATTTTATTTTTGCCCATAATGGATCTAACATTATTTGATGGTTGAACCATGAGCCAGTGTGAACTTTGTGTTTCCAGTTCCTGAATCTTTGAAATTGTAACATAATTCCCTCATTTGACTTCATCATGCATCAAGAATAACTTGTTATCATGTTGAAAAATAAGGAATGATTGGTCACCTTATATACAGTGAAAATGTTGCTGCTTTTGGTGGTTCAATGTATTTTTTTCACATGGATAGGATAATGAATATGCTTGAGATTTCATGCACATCTGTGGATTTATTATAAAAGCATCCATGAATGCATATTTGTGTGTGACACGGACTAGAAATGTCATTGGCAGTTAAGAGTATCCGAAATTTGAATGGGCACAGCATTGGACCCTATCAGATTCATGCTGGAAAATCTGTTCCCATAGTTAAAGGAGGGGAGCAGACAAAGATGGAAGAGGGTGAATTTTTTGCAATTGAAACATTTGCATCTACAGGTAATAGTTGTTTCATCTGGCAGGGAATTGATTTATCTTTTGAAAGGGATAGCAGTTGGTGAAAATTGTGACCTATGGTGTAATAAGTCTTTTTATGTTATGTTTTCAGGCAAAGGATATGTAAGAGAAGATCTAGAGTGCAGCCATTACATGAAAAATTTTGATGTTGGCCATATCCCTCTGAGGTTGCCAAGAGCAAAGCAACTGCTAGCAACAATCAATAAGAACTTCTCCACATTGGCCTTTTGTAGACGGTATTTAGATCGCCTTGGAGAGACTAAATATTTGATGGCACTAAAAAATTTGTGCGATTCTGGCATCATTCAGGTATTTCTCAATTCTTTCATATCCATGGAATCTTCAGTTTTTCACGTCCCAGTTGTCTGTTTGTGCACCAATCTGGACTACAGATAACTTAAAAAGCCTTGTGTATCAATAAAAAAAAACATTGCCCATTAAGTTGTTGTCAGGTTCATCATAGGATCCCCAGTACTCCTACGGGTTGCTTAGTTCTTGATGTCTTGTTCCTTCAGCTATGTGAATTTTGCAATAACTTGAAAACTCATGTGTTCTCCTGAAAATATAAAATATAGTACACGTGGCAGTAGATAGCAGCCGCAAATCTATTCTCATGACCACAGAGGGCCAAGATAGCAGCAACAGAAATAATGAACTTGTGTAGCTTTCATCTTCTGCTATATCATACATTTGCTATACGCATTGTAATTCGTCTTCCTCCTTTCTTACTTTGGCAGCCTTATCCTCCTCTATGCGATGTTAAGGGCAGTTATGTATCCCAATTCGAGCATACCATCCTACTGCGGCCAACCTGCAAAGAGGTCATATCGAGAGGCGATGACTACTAGTGTGGATCGAGTTAAATTTTGTAGGTGAATAATACGCCTGTTGATGACCCTGTGACTGTATCACTAAAATATTAGTTGAATGTGTAGTTTATCCACCTTCGTTGTCCGTTTTGTAACTGCTGGTTTTAGTGAACCAACAGCTTTATAATGGCGAAAAAGAATTGGAATATCTATTTATCACAATTATGATTTTAACAAGGAAATGTTGATCACATGGAGTCATCAACTTGACTTGTAATTTCCATCTGAAGAAATTAGGAAGACCTTGATTCGTAGGTGCCCCTCTCATTTCTTTGGATTTCACCAATTCTTGGAAATCACGTGTATCGAATTTTAAGATTACTTAGGGGGAGACACAAGATCCTTGAGTACCCAAGGAAGAAGGATTTTAAGCATGTCCTCTAGGCTGCGTTCTTTATTCATTCCGTTTCTGTTTTTATTGTTGAATATGGAGGGTGGATGGAGTAGAAAGTATACTATGAGAAGGAGCTTTATTTCAAAAATTATATTTATATTATGAAGAAAATTAATTTGCCTGGATTTAACTGCCGCGCATGCGTTGTGCTTGTAGTTCATTGTGGATTCAATAAACTATTTTTTTTTTGTTTTTATCAAAAAAAAAATTCAATTACATCGATAGTTTTTATATATATATATATTTTTAAGAATTAAAGGTTTTAATCAGATTTTAAAATTTGATTGAAGACTAATTTAACGAGATATAGCTTGAATTTGTAGCTTACAGATAGGTTTATATATATATAAAGAGCAGGGTTTATCTCAAATTTGGTGGAAAAAAATATTGATTCACATTCTTTGTTGACTCTTTCTTTGGTCATTTTAATTTGAGGATTTTATCTTTCCATTAAAAACTTTATTTTTTTTAATGTTTTAATCCTTGAATTTGAAACAAGAGAGAATTATTAGAAAAGAGAAAATGATTGGTTGGTCATATTAAGCAACAAAAAAACCTGTGTTAGCAAGTTTTATTTGACGAGAGAAGTATAATTTAAGGTGTTTTTATCCTTCATCTTTCTAGAAAAAGTAAATCAGGGATTGGGATTATTTTTAAGTAGGGTGATTTTTAGATTTTCTTGACCATTTAAAAGGAGTTTCGAGATTAAACTATGATATTTCTTAAATGTTTTCAAGTGAAAAAAAAGATTGAAAATGAGTTTTTTATGTTCTAGAAGTCAAAACCTAACTTTTAGGTAACTGAAATCCTATTAGCAAATGACATATTCGTAGACATAATTTTAAGCACGTGAAATTAGACAGGTACACATGTACAAATATTTTATTTTATTAAAATATATGATTGGGTACAATCTCAATTTAAAATATTCTTACAAAGAATAAACAATCTTCTGATTCTTCCATTAGATTTGATATATGGTGGCTTGATTTATTTGTGAAATTAAACCAATATTTGTATTTTACAAGAAAATGATTTTAGGCGTGAATTGCAGAACGAGAATTGATGATTTGATGCCTTGAAAAGTACATTTGATTTGTCTTCAAAGTGTTGTTGAAGAATTCTTATAGGGCGTTTAATCTTGATCCAACAGAGTTTTGTTTTTTGTAGACTTCAAGCATAAATAAAGAAGTTTTGAAAGCTATTAAGAGAGCTTCCCTACTTAAAGAACTTGTCTTGAAAAACATTTTGAATCTCCAAGAATTCTTCTTTCTTTGTCTAAGGTCCATTTTTTGAAGATCTCGTTGTGGCAATCCATTCATGATTCTAACAAACGGTTGGCATTTTATGACTAGTGAAAAAATTCTTAACTTCTTTTTTCTGTCTTGCTTTGGGAATCATGCCTCCACTTACCATTCCTTTCTTTCATTTGTTGTAAGCAAAAAAGAAAAAGGTTTTTTCGCACTAGTGTAAAGGAAAATAGTAAACAACGTGCAATAACCTGACTGCATTCCTTGCATAGATTGGGAACTTTTTTTTCTTTACACAACTTAGGACCTTACACAAATTAGGAATTTTTTTCTCTTTTCCCTTAGCTTGCGTGTCTCCATCCTTTGTTAATTTTCTTATTTCTTGAATGAGCTGAGAAAGGGGAAAGAAATAAGTGTTGAACCAATTTTGTATTACATAACAAGAATTATTCTCTTTTTGTTATGACTTGAACAAGATTTTAACTTCCTATGTAGTCGTTTCATAAGAGGAAAAGCAACTTGCACAACTGACCTTTCTATCACAAAATATGAGGGTTTTTTTCTTCTTTTGTATCCAGGCAAGGGTCCTTATTGTGGCTATAAAAGAACACTATGCTGCTTTTCTTTCTGTCATAAATAGCACAACACAGGTTCTTATTTCTTTATCATTAGTACAACCTCAGCCAGACAACGTATCATCAGTAGTTGACCACTTTGTAAGAAGTATGTAAGTCTCCATTCATTATTTGTCTTACAACTGCAGTTTTTTTTTTTTATGTATAGAGGACATGATTTTGAGTTGGATGTCAATTGTGCTTATTATAAACCAATCATGAAAGAACTTCAACTTCATTATTTTGGGTGTCAATTGCGATTTCCTTGTCCACCAGGCATGGCTCTAGTCTAGAATTTATGCGTGAATTTTAGTTTCATGCACTTTTTGCAATTTACGGTTGAAATTGTTGCAAGTGGTTCAGCACCTTTGTCACCAATGCTCCCTAACTATTGGCACCTCAAATTATGATATGTTCTCAGCCCTGAATTTTTTCTGCACAAATTACAAGTTTAAGACGATGTTTGACATGGTTCTAGAATTCATCAAACGTGAAGGCTAAAGCAACTCTACCATTTCAATTACTATGTCGCACGTTCCTTGCACGGCGTTCGATGGTGTTTTTTCATCGTTTGCTTGATTTTGGGGTCATGAGAGTCGCCACCAAATTTAATTTCTTTTGAGATGACATTGAAAATGCTAAAAACGATGCAAATATATCAAAAATGCATTTTTTTAGGGTTTTTGTTTTTTTTGCTATTTTTTGGTTTTTTTCTGAAAATTTATCAAAAACATGGGTCAAAAATGGATAGCAACACACTATAGGCATCTATTTCTCACTTTTGGAATTAACAGTTTAAAACAATGAGAAAGGTCAAATTAACGGGAAAATCTGGCCCAGTTCTTACTTATGGTTGCAAAAAATTTCTATATATTTTTTTACCAATCTTGTATTGATTTGCCATTCGAGATCTGACACTTCCTTCACCCATGTTCTCTTTTCTTGTGCATTCAGTCGAACTCTCTTAATTATGAGGTTTATGACAGAACCATTCAGGGCTTCTACTTGAATGGTGCAATTTTAGCATGGATATCGAGTGTGCTCTGTTACCCACCATAAAAATCTCAAAGTGATGAAGAGTAGTTTTGACATTTAAGTTATAGGCATTTGCTAAAACTCATTGAGATGAAAGATGATGATCAAGAATTTTTATAACACACCAATCTTGATTGATTTTTTTATTTTCTTATGAAATCACTCACATATAGGTTGGCCATCTTGATTTTAGGTTCCATGTCACTTGATTTGATGATTTGAATTTTCTATAATGTTTGGCAATAATCGTTTCTTAATAGTGGTGGATCTTAAATAGTCATTATTTGACGGTTGCTATTTTTGATGAACCATTAGTTTTGGCGATTCATAATCTCTTTTCAACGCTAAAGCACCATTTTTTTTTGCTCTTAATCAAGGTGAGTTCTTACTCTCTTTATTCTCTTTTTTTCCTCTAAAAGGTTTTTAGTAATTGAGGACACGTATCGTCGGAAAAGCCTTTGGGTATATAAACTCGATGTTGGTCCATTTGCTAAGAAGTGTTCTTCTGAAAGCATCAAGCATTTAACTTCTTAGTCATTAGAGACTTCTTATGAACTTTATAGTCATGGTGGTTTGCCTTAAAAAGTTTTACAACGTCAGTCATCATTTCCACATTCGACAACTTTTCCAGTTGCTTTGCCAGTACTAGACTACCGCAAATATGCTGAAGATGATTGGATTACTTCCCAATATGTAATGCACTTGAGTATACTCCCAAATATTAGGAATGGATAGAAGATGTTTTGAAACACCATAAGTCGATCCTCAAGAGGGAACATATTCAAGACATAATTTTTGCATCTCTTTTTACATATGAATAGCAAATGAATGTTATCTGCTTTTTCTACAACCATTTGAATCCTTCTACTAATACACAATCTACCCCAAAGGGTAAGAAGACTGTCACTCTAGGAATTGAAATCATGTAGTGGCTTTCATATTTTTGGCACTTTTTATGATGAAGTCTCTTTTGCTTATAAACTTAATGAAGCTGATAAGAAAAGAGGTTTTTTTTCTTCTAAAAAGCTATAAGTGTCTATTTATTACCCTTCATAAAGAATGAGAGATTATTAATGGAGATTGTGTAATGACTCTTCAAGATTGGGTAGATTTCTGATTCTGAGATGACCTAAAATACAAGATGCCTTTCTCAACAAATAAATCTAGTGATTCCAATAAGATTACATATCCATCTAGCTCAATTGACAAGTCTTTTTTTTTAATTCAAAAAGAACTATATCTACTGCATTATTTCCTATGGCTAAAGTTGATGTCTTGCATGATGATGGCGACTTATTGGTCCTCAAGAGTGACTACTTTATATGCATTCAATTCGGACAATCAATTATAATGATACTTATATTATTGATCCCTATTGTCATGATAAATTCAATATACTATTTGGATTTTAGCAACATATTCATTGTGACTTTGGAAGGAGAACTAGGATTCCAACCTTGGAAGATGCGTTTCAACTTTGCATAGCCTTACTAAACTTAACACTCTTTCTCAGTTCCTCTATGTCCTGGACTTCCTTTGTTAACTAAATGCTACATAGAATGGTAGATTTCAAAGTGGTCTAAATTTTGTCCTTAAAAGATGAAAGACATTCTCAAAGGTCTTACCAATGTTGCAGTAGTATCTCAGAAGGGAAAATAGAAGAATAATCATATCTTAACAAAGAATAAGAAAATTTCTCCTAACCATAAAAGAGAAAAGCAAACAATTGATGTTGATTTAGGCAGGGATAATGGTGCCCAAACATGTTCCTACATAAAAAAAAAAACACCACTTATAATCCCTAGTATGAAGGAAATTAGTGTTTCAAAAGATTCTTTCAAGAAAAAATCCACCAACTCAGGGGCAAAGAAAGGGAGTGCACAATCTTTTTCTCCATAATTGGTAAATGAACACTCATTTTTTTATACACCTCTCATTAAAAAAAAA
>Ga0325414_1002085_pt1 | contig 19968 bp, 22 predicted proteins | sample PopdelMetagenome_8_FD_206183 | JGI IMG/M metagenome (GOLD analysis project Ga0325414, IMG submission 206183) | Populus deltoides microbial communities from Bellville, Georgia, United States - Leaf-PdKOR-R3 | ecosystem: Host-associated > Plants > Phyllosphere > Phylloplane/Leaf | place: USA... | reverse complement strand
CGAACACAGTTTACTACAAGTTCGGTAAACCACTGGCCCATACAAATCTTAGCTTACGGTTAGAGAATGTCCTCCGTATGCACTAAAAGCTATTAACCCCATCATGCGAATGACAGAAAATCAAGTCCTCAACCACACAAAAAAAAAAAAAAAAAAAACCTTACTTGAAGCCCATTTACGTACTTGACTAGTTAAGACTATACAAATGACAGAAAATCGAGTCCTCGACAACTCCCTGCCGACCACTAAGGGTGTGTTTGTAAATTTAATAAGAATTGGTTTTTAAAGTATTTTTTTTATTTAGAAATATATTAAAATAATATTTTTTTATTTTTTAAAAAAATTATGAAAATATAGCCTTAAAACCTAAGCAATGGCGGGACGCCACATCCAATGGGTTTCTTATCCACGTTTCAAAAGGAAAGATATTTTCCACTCCACAAATCCCCATCGAAGCAACGGATTTCATACGGACCACAATTTTTCCACATTGAACCCTTCTTCCTCGTAATTGTCATTTCTACAAGACAATTAGTCACTCTCACAAACACCATCATGCAAACGCAACATCTAGCTACTCTCGTGTCCCCATATCCTCTCCCATGCCAAACAATCAGGCACTCTTCTGGGTTCAAATTCAAAATCTCCAAAAACAAATAAATTAGAAGCACACGAACGATCCATTTCACAGATTATTAGCAAATTAAAAGGTGAAGATAACGCAATCAAGAACTCCGAAGGATAGTAACAAGCCTATTTTATTTATGGCAGCTCAATTTCAGCACATGAAAGCATGGTGACCACCAAAACCCAAGAGGACATTAAAACAAAGGCCTCAAAAGCAAAACATAAAACACAAAGATCCTAGACCCACTAAAACACACCCAAATACTAGGTAAGATCCAACATCAAAGACACGGCCAGACGACATGTCAATCAATGCCCTCTAAGAGAGTTGACCACAGTCCGCAATAACAACAGGCTTGGAAGTCTTGCCACTTCCAGATCCAACCTTCTCGATAGCCTTCACCACATCCAAGCCCTCAACAACTTGACCAAAAACGACATGTTTCCCATCAAGCCACTCCGTCTTGACAGTGCAGACAAAGAACTGAGATCCATTGGTTCCTGGACCGGCATTAGCCATAGATAGCACACCAGGTCCAGTGTGCTTCTTCACGAAATTCTCGTCAGCAAATTTAGCTCCATAGATCGACTCACCGCCGGTACCATTTCCGGCAGTAAAGTCACCACCTTGGCACATGAAGTTAGGGATCACACGGTGAAAGCTTGAACCCTTGTAGTGAAGTGGCTTGCCAGACTTGCCAACACCTTTCTCGCCAGTGCAAAGTGCGCGGAAGTTCTCGGCGGTCTTTGGAACAATATCAGCGAAGAGTTCCATGACGATCCGACCAGCAGGCTGGCCGCCGACGGACATATCAAAGAAAACCCTGGGGTTTGCCATTATGAAAGAGAGAAATTAGGTAATAGCCTTCTAAGTGAGATTAAATCGAGGGTGATTTGTTTAGGATTTTTAGTGATATGGGGGTATTTTTATAGGGAGAGAAGGTGGATTTAGACCGTTAGAACAGGACACGTGGAGGGATCGAGGTGGTCGGACTTCAACTGTAGTTAGGTTTGTTTTGACTAGGGTTAAGTGAGGGATCCTAAGTGGCATGTGCTGTTTGGCTTTATTTGCGCCGTGTAGAAACGGCGCCGTTTGGTGGGGCCTGTGGTTTCGTTTGGATATGGCAAGTCTTCGTTAGGATTTATGAGGGGATAGGTAAATTGTACAAATGTCGTGCATGATGGGCCATGATTAATGGTGGACCGTGAATTGATGGAGAGAAATCTGAGATAATCTAACGGTGGAGATTGTTTAAGGTGGTCTCATTGATTTTGATTTCAAATCCCAGTAAGATTAGATTGTGCATTAATGATCCTAATGGTAGGTGATTAAATCACGGGAGTGTGGTTGGGTCATATTTTTATTATTATTGTTTTTACAGATTTAAATTAAGTTTTTTAGTGTTTTCTTTAATATATATAAAAATTACTTTATATTCAATAAACACAACCTCCATCTTAATGTTAAACAAATCAAAATCATATCAATAAAGTATTGAAATATTCGATAAACATGGTAACTGAAAGCTATAATTAGGCAGGGTGGCCTACTAGCACTGAGGAACCTGTCCATTTACTAAGCCATTCAACCTAACCATGCTATTGTTAAGGGATACTGTATTTACCTAAACAAAAAAAAAATGCCACCTTTTTCAAAAGTAGAAGCTTCCAAGAAACATTTGTTACACAAGATAATGCAAGTGGCCTTTTTTTAGTGAAATTACAAAGAAGCCACTGGCAGCTTAAGTTTACCCTATTAGTCAAAGGATGTCAGTTTGCACCAGAGTTCCCATTTGTTATTATTTCGTTGTAATTAAAAGTTGAGTAAATTTAATTTTTTTATATTTTTAAATTATTTTAATATATTTCTAAACATGGATATACAGTTACACACGATAATGGCATTTCCCCACGTGATTACAACAGTGCATGCAAAGGGGGCAGGGTCCCTTCCAAGCACAAAAGAGAGAAAACAGCCCCCTAGATCAATCCATTTCCCCACGTGATTACAACAGTGCATCTCGTGCAACATGATACCTTTAAATCGCAAAAGGAAGATGACTACAGGGCAAAGCAAGATTCATGATATTTGGGACCATTTTCATGTTTTTTGCGTGATATTCCTCAGCTGAAATCGAGGAACCATGGAAATCTAGGAGATAATCGACGCTGTATGGTTCCGATATTGTACACATGTTAATAATGGCTTGCAGAATTTTTCATTCTAATCTTACAAAAATCTTGGGCATGCCAAAATCTGATATCTGTACACAATTTTCATAATCCGTCACCAACCCAACTAAGTTTACCTATTCTTCCACAGGTGCTTCAAAGGAAACCTTCGGTCTGTAACAATCCAGGATAGACAAGAGATATTATGTGTTTCAAGGATGTCACTGATGCTTTTATGAACGTATGCCCTTCCATGGCTGCAAAAAATAAAATAAGGCAATTATAGTAAATCTAGAGATTAAATTTGAACGATAGTTGGCAGCGTGAAGGGACTATTACCTTTTAATAACAATTTCACTTCCTTGGAAAAATCCTCCACGCGCCCTAATACAGGTCTTATGCCACAAATCTGTAAAACGCAGAGCTCCAAATACAGGGCCATCTCCATTATTTGTAGTAGTAAGAGACAGACTGATTTGTTTTCAGGATTCATGTGCTTTGATTTGTTTGAACCACACAGTTCAGAAACAATAGCAACTGCTTGATCCTGCATTTTAAATCATAACAAGTCAGACCAGGTATCAAAAGCATAGAGTTTAGACAGATTTATACATCAATTGAGACATAGAAATCACTCATTGATGGTGAAACTTCAATTTTGGAAGACTAGAAATTTTGGCCCAGAAGTACCAGCAGTCACTATTGCAAAAGTAAGCCCTGAACTTGAATTATCTCAAACCATTCACATCCCTTCAATGAGAGGAGTGGACTCGAAGATAATATAAGAGCACTGAGCACAATTTTACCTGCAAGCCATGCAATAGCTCTGGCATCGGCAGCTCAGGAATCTTAGCAAGATCAACAAATCCCATTTCCTCGGACCTTTTAGCAGCACCTTCTGCTTCCATAGAGAGATATTTCAAGAGAAGAAAAGCAATCCTGTAGATCTCCAGGGCAACCAAGTCTGAAAAATATGTCGGAGAAACTGGATTGGTAATTTCAGTTGACTGTCCCTTGACTACAAATGCACTACTGTTGGCTGAGAAAGCAGAAGACTTGGGCTTGGACACACAACAGAGAGGTGAAAGAGCAAACCATCCATTCCTGCTGTTTAGAAATGATGGTTTCCTGCAGCACTCTAACTCCTCTTTGAGGATAGGAGCGCATAAGAGGGGGGCAGTTCTGCTGGAAGATTCTCCAAAGCGATGAGTTCCTCGGCTAATAAAGGCTAATAAATGAATACTTTTCTCCCGCAGCTCTGAATCCATTTCTTTCATGACCTTAACCCATGACCTCCAATGTCTAGCTAGCGCACACATCAACATGAGAGTATGTTCTGTTTCTTTAAGAGCACTCAGAGAAGTCTCTGTCTTTTTCGCCCGTGGTCTTTTCTTGTCATGACTATCAGATGGAAAGTCAGGTGCACTGAGATAATAAGAAATCAGATCAGCTTTCTCTGAAAAAACATAAGGTATCACGTTGTCCAGAATATCGGTGTAAGAAGAACCGTCTCCTAAAGATTGAACCATAGCTACGATCACTGCCAAGCCAAGGCCCCAAATAGATTGAGGCTTTTCTATTTTGTCAGAAGACTTTAGGAAGCCACTATCATTGGTCATAACTGTGGAAGGCCCAACATCTGATGAGTCTGCAAACAAAGCTCTAAGAGAAGAGAAGAAACCAGCACTAAGGAGCATTTCAGCACCTCCTCTCACACGTGCCAGAGTCAGAAGGAACTTCAATGTAATTGGAACAGATGAGAAAGAACTTTTATCATGAACTTTCAGAATGACATGAGGTAACTGGAGATGTTTCTGTATGATGGGGAACCAACTGTTAGGTGTCAAAAAACTTGTCAGTACTAAGTCAATGGTAGCCAAGGAGAGGGAACAATGCTCAGTAGCTGTGATGCAATTGCACAGGATAGGCAAAAGCCCCAGACAACCATTTGAAACCTCAGCAAAGTCTTCAGATTCCTTATCTGAAGTATTACTAATCTCCAAAGTGAAAAGAAGCAGCATGAGCAGAAGCTTCATTGTTTTTTTAACCCCAGTAGCAGATGACCTGAAATCACCCAGCAATTTGAGGCCAGAACCTGATGTTTTCAAGACAAGTATACAAACGGATAAAGATAGGTTGCTCTGTGCAGATTTCATGAGATGTAGAATTAATTCTGCTAGTGCAGCAAGGAAATCAAGAATCTCTTCAGAGGCATCCAGAACTGGAGCTAGCGATTCCACTGTGGTGCGAAAAGATTTGCATATGTTGTCGATGCATGAAAAGCAGAGTTGGTCAGGAATCTTCCCCTCAGTAGTGCCCTTATTCTCTGGTGACTACATGGGAAAGAAAATACTAATCATTTCAACAAGCAAGAAATTCTAAAAGCCAATTTTTTTTATAGATTATATCCATAAAGGAAAGAAGGATAAACATACAAATCAATAAGCCCTTAAAAAAGGCTATAAATAGTGGGCAGTTAACAGATGTCAATGCCGGATAGCCTGAAACCAAAAACTTTGTTTATACCACACGCTGTGATTTACAAATAAAAATTGTCTATTGCACATTTCTTTTGCATATTTTATACAGTTCTTCTGAGCCTTTATCTTCAAAATTATTGTACATTACTTCTTCATAACAGCTCATAGGAAGAAAGATAGGAAGACCTTGATACTGGAATTTAGTAGAAGTTCTCAATCAAAGAATCCATGACTTCAATCAATAGTGTTATAACAAACTTTTCAAAGAACTAGCAGACTGTTATAAAAAATAGATGCACCATAGACACCATTTTGGCATTGCACTCTTTACTATCACATACAGACTCCAAGAAATTCCAAAAAAAAAGCTGGTGTTGCATATTCAAACAACTAAGAAGTTATCTCTCAAAATGATATTATAATTAATGCAGCATATTTTTTTATTAAGTTTAAATGTTTGGTAAAAACACCAAACTTTGAGGCAAGTGTTCAGTTTTTCAAAGCTGTGTCCCCAGCCAACAAAAAGAAAAAAAAAACAGCATTTGTCAAGCCCTGACAAACTGTCAACAGATCCTCGTCGTCAATTCAATAGTGCAAAATTAGAAGCTGCAATAAATAGCAGTGATAATTCAAATACTCACATTATCTTCCCACATAGTCAGGGCAGTTAGCAATGCTTTCAGTGCAGAAAGCTTTGAAGAAGCTAGTAAAACCATTGAATTTGCATCCTGGAAGCACTCCAGCATAGTTTGTGCAATTGCTTTTGAATCTTTCCAATCTGTATAATCCCACATATTTAATCCCAAATCTGATCGTATGCGCATAAGGTCATACAAGTGAATATCTTTGGTGTTTCCATAATGATCGCCACCGTACTTGTATTGATAGCTTAGCAAACAGTTTGATACCACCAGATAATGACAGAGTTCCTTAAACGGTCCAGGACCAATTTTACGACCTTCTAGCTCTCCTTGTAGATGATGATAGAGATCGTTGAGGATCAGACCTTTTAGTTCCTTTCCTTCACTGAGAACATAGTGAAAAATTATAAGAACTCAACCTATTAGGTTACAAGTTCAAATGAATCAAAACCCAACCCAAATTTTCAAACTACCAAAAGAGTTAAACCCTTGGTGATGTCACATCAGACTTTGGAAAAGATTCCATTGGAAATAAGCATTTCAATTCATACAACCACAATCCAAGACTTATAGATTTCTCACTTAAGAGTGATGCATTAAAAAGATGTTCAAATAAAAATGAAACCTGTGTTGACATTACCTGTAACCCTGCTGAGAGTATTGTGCCAACAATTCAGAAAAGGCAAGCTGACAACTCAACTGTTAATTCACCAAAAAAAAAGGATGCAACGTCACCTTAAAATAGTTGGATAGCAAAGAAATTGCGATATTCCTGTTAAGAAATAACTACAAGGACCTCTTGAAGGGATTGCCAATGAGCTATCAACTTAGAAGTGAATGGTCATTGAACAATCGACTAAATAGAAAAAAAATTGCTTGACCAATTAAAGACAGGATCATACATGTTTAAAAGTGATCTGGATCTTCTCAACCAATGATACTGATAAACTTCCTGCATTACCAATCACTAATTTCCCCATTGCATGGACAATGAACAAACTGGCAGCGACCTGCAAGATGCAGAAGACAATGTAATTGTGGATTGTTCCTTTAATGGGTGTTTCCAGAGGGGTTTAGATTGTAAAATGGTTCAGCAAAGATAAATGATCACAACAACAGAATTAAGAGAACCAAAACTAATATAAATAAATAAATAAAACAGAAATTTAAAAGGGACCTTTGCACGATTAGATATTTCATTGTCATATTCACAAGAAGCATATAAATTGATCAGATTGCCAAAAATCGGTCTCTTCCACCAGCTTGACAAGATATCTTTCAACTCACAATCATTTACTGATTTTGATTTTTCTGTGCTTGATGCCTTATTATTTCTCTCCAATTCAGACACTTCTTTAAAGACAGACTCAGCATGTACTAACTTCTTCTTCAGGAACATGTCATGTGCCATCATTTCCAATATAGCAGATTGACATTGATATTTTAATGCCAAGCTTTGAGACTGAGTTTCGGCGACATTCTCAAAAGGTGATGTTATCGAGCGAGCATCTGATGAGATACAATTGGACAATTGTTTCCAGAACTTTCCAGAGCTCTTCAGGCACTCCAATATAGATATATAATGAACAGCCCCTTGCCATAGTGCCTTGAGGAAATCAAGAACAGTGAACAGTACACGGGGATTGCTGGAGATAAAGAAAGTTTCAACAAATTATAGCAACACAGCTTATGAAGATGAATCATATCAAGCACGCTAAACAAAAAACGAACATCAGAGAGATAGTGGTTTGATCAGTGTGAAATAGCAAGTTTTCAGGGAATTTTTCAGCACCAATTTAGGATTTACAGAAGGAACTTGTTTAGTTACAGAAAAACATTTACTTATATTATCCCTGACCCTAATTAATCGCCTGTTGCTTCTCTTATCCCTTCTTTCACTTAAATTTCTCCTCCTGACAAGTTCTGTGTTTATTCCTTAAGCTCATTAGCATAACTTCGTGTCACATCAAATAGTAAAATTCCTGAAAAATAATGACTGATCTTGTGTGAGCAAACCTGTCAATAAATTCGTTTGATCTTTCAACATATTGCATAAGCCCATCTAACAGACTTGATTTCTTGTAACACAGTGAACCATTTGAAAGTTCATTTATAGCCTGCTTTGTGCCACCACCATTACTCAACTGGACCTCTGTATCCTCTTTTAGGGAAAAAATAGCAAGAAGATAAGCGGGCTGCAACAGAGAAACCACCAATTAGCAACAATGTAGACAAGCTAGAAAGCTGTTATTGAGATATTGGACTTATGTTCACAAAAATAAAAGCTATCCAAATATTTTCCATGAGGAAGTAACTATTGAGACAGCTGTAAATGACTTTGACTTTAACAAGTGACAAACTTGGTTTTGAAAAGCATAAGAGGTTATTCTTGCACCCCCATTCTTTCCATGAGAAGAATAGATGACAAAAGGATTGCAAAGTTCAGTGACAGAAGTCCAATTTAAGTGGGCAAGGAATAGGAAATAAACCATCCAACGCTAAACTTGTCGACTCCTGCACAGTGCAACATACCTGATAACGAGCTGCATAAGTAAGCAGATTGAGTGTAGCAACAAATAAATCTTCATTCCATTCCAACTGCTTAACTAATGTGCTTTTAACAAAATGCCTCATATCTGAGATCTAAACGAAAGCATTTAATCAAAATTAGGATAACAGCAATCAAATGCCAAAAAAATAATTGTCAGCTTGGGATGCCAAACCTGCTTATCATCCAAACCAAAGCATACATTGCCAGACAAATATGGTTGCATATAATCTGCTGTTGTAAACAACATAGATAACACCTTAGCAGCACCAACCTGTACTGCCTGCATATAACATAAAAATGCAAAGATGAAGAGTTATTTTCCATATGATCAATTGAACATGGAACACAGATATTATTGAAAATTAATGTGTCTGATAATGAACAAACATAAAGTCAAAAGGATATAGGCAACTTAATATAGGAGACCAGAAAAGCCATGTTAGATATAAGAGGTGAATGTAATTACTAAGAGAGAGAAATAGAATTTAGCAGGATGAATTTCAATTCCATACAGGAGACCGAGAATATGATATCAAAGATACAGCAGCCGCAACAACAGGGATTGGTTTCATAGTAGATGACAGCACTGATAGGTGAAAGACCGGAAGATTCGGCGAGATATCCTGAAAAAATAACACAAAAATTATGAAGTGAGTATAGAAAGATTTAAATAAAACATGGTTCGTTAAGATCTACAAAGCAGAAAAAAGTATGGCGGTTGAAGATTCATTTATTTTATTTGTTTTGGAGCATGGATTAAAGGTTTGTAGTTTATTAGAAATTCTGTTCAAAGTAACAAGCACAAGAACTTGGGAAGACATGTGTCAATTTATTTCACATCATATGCAATGACAAAAATTTATAACCATAGAACAATACCTTACAAAATTTGGAGAGCATCATATGTATGATATCCAAAGCAGAGCTAATAGCAAGCTGACACCCTTCAATCTCCTCCAGTTCAACAAGACGGCTGACATAAAGATTCTGTTCACAAATATGCTTATTTAAATAGTAAGCAAACAAAGCAAACCAACTTCTCACTCCTAAGGAAAACAATGGAACAAGAACAAAAAACATGGCTTACCTCTACGGTTTGCTTAGTTGTGCAAGCAAGATGAAAGAGTGCATTGTGGATGGAAGAATCATTGAGTAACATATCACGGATTACCAGGGCCAATTTTTCAGAGAATGAGACTGATGTGATGCATGTTTTCATCACTTCCAGTACCTAAACAGTGCAAACATTATTAAAAAACGATTCATATAGCATCTTTTACCTTCCATGGAAACACCAGCACATCTGACTCTATTTAAAAAAACCTACTTGGCATGTCCAAAACACTTAAAATTCAGCTAAACCAAAGCATCTTCAGATTGGAAGAATGACTTTATGATAACCATCACAACATGAAACCCCAAGCAACTTCAGGATGCAAACTTTTTAAACAGAGAATTGCTCCTATTCCCGATGTAGGATAACAGTCATGAAATACCTCTTGGACTGACTATTGGAAAACATCAGATTTGCTCTTTACATTGTTTCTCTCTGATCATGGAATTTCACCTCGCTCAAAATTTTTTTAGGTATTCTACTGCTACTCCCCCACTCGCATAAAAGCAGAACTGTATGTAGTTATCATGGTGGGTCCCACCTTATATGTGAGAGGATGAGTAGTACTCTTGAATAGCGAATAATTGCTCCCCCCCCCCCCCCACCTCTCGAAATATTTCATATTTCTTGAACCCCTATTATAAATAGCTTCAGCCAATAATAAAGCAGGAAAAAAGCCATACACTCAGGGAGTGGGAGAAGCTTGGGTCCAGCCACTCTCCTATCCTTCAGAAATTTCACATAGGGTGGCCTGGCTGCTCTCAGGTGGCTACCTACACTACTCAGCAGACTAAGACTTCTACCATTTCAACATACAATGGCCCTAAAAATAGATGTGAAATATGTTCAAAAGTAGAAATAAAGCAGCTAAGGGAACCAATTAATTGCAGCTGGCATAAAAATAACACGTACCTTCAGTGTTACTTTCCATCTAACATGCTTCACCTTGTATTTCCAGTACTCATGATTAACAAGAATATACTGCAGAGAGAAAACGACCAAGGCCAGAACCAGATCATTCTCTAATCTTGCCTCCACTAGCTGCATGGTAAAATCCAGCACTGCAAAGGATTACAGCATGCATGTCAGATAAAAAACACAGGTACTAACGAAGTTAGAGTAAGTCTACAATAGAGAAGTATGAAAATTCATGACAAAATCAATAAATAGAATTGCCAGTAAACAAGAAGATACAAGTTACATGTTAGATCCACACAAATCTAAACAGTAAAAATGTAAATTAGTGCTGCAATAATAGTACTAACATGATAAGAAAACCAACCATTGACATCACAAGCATCGCAGATTAATGAAAACAAGGAATATGGCATTATCAGAAGAGCCAAGTGAAAATGTAAAAAGGATAATGATTCAATAAGATTTCTCTTAAAAGTAAGAGAGAGATGCACAGCTATTTCAATTTGCTATCTCCCATATTGGTTGTGATCAGATAATCATCTTGAGATCAACTATGGCTGTATAATGTAATTGTAAACCATTTAGTCAGACTGAAAAGGAAAAGACAAGCAATCACAGCTTTTGCACATAGAGAACTTCTCTCCTCTCCTTCGTGTGCATAGCCACATTATCTAACCACAATCATGTTGATTTATTTCAATTGTTCTTATGTTTAAATGCTCAGAAATGGTTGTGTCCAACTAATAGATTGAAACAGCAACTTGGATGCCAAGTTTAAGATTTAGTCCTATCACTTCTATTATTGACAGTGCGCACAAAGTGTCTACCATAATACTAAATGCATCCAAAAGACAACCAACCATCCCGGTTCTCCGGGACAAAGACACTGAGCATAAAAAGAAGGGTATTCTAGAGAAGAACCAAGAGAGAGAAAGAGAAGAAAAAAGGATGCACCACCCATCTTACATTTAGGAAAGCTCAAAAACTGACATATAACTTCCAAAATCAGATAATAAATCCAACAGAAATCGCAAAATTGAAAAGAAGCTAACCATACTAATGATGAAATACAAAATACAGTTAAGAGATAAACCTGATATAGTTAATGGTTTGTCATAATCATTTTGCTCAGAGTCTAGTAATAGCATTTTTACCAGTTTTCCAGAAAGCAACCACGATCCACTAGATCAAAGAAGGTGTAGGCAGAATCAGAGAACATCAAGTCAGTATAATGAATAATAACCCCTGCCAATAGAAAATGCAGCCTGTATATGACAAGAAATTATGAATAAACATAAAGGCAACCTTAAATCAATTACTAACATCCAAGCCCAAAAACTTCAACACCCCTCCCCCACTGGAACCCCATGTCCCCTCTCTTTCCGTAGAGAGTGTGGTGCATAATTGAGTAAAGATAACAGTTAGATTTTATCTTATAATCAACTATATGGCTAGCTCAGGTAAACAGGAAGTAACAATTCCACACTATACAGTTCTATAATGCAGTACAACCTAGCAACAGAATCACTATCCTTTTTTTCTTTTTAACTTAAAAAATATATCAAACCCATGTGACAATGAAACTATAAAAAATTCCAAAAGTTGGGCTATCTTTTTTTCTTTTATAGTTAAAAGAATCAAACTTGTGTGATAATAAATAAAGTGAATCCTATAAAAAAAGGATTTCAAAAGGCAGGTAAAGAGACCATGTTTATCAAATACAAGCATGCTTTAACATAATCACAGGTATGCATAGATCTACAGGTTTTACCTTGATGAGCCATCACAGCCAACTTCAAAGGCACTTGTCTTCCAAGTTGCATCAAATATATTTGCTTTCAGGACAACAGCAGCAATATGAGATGGAGCACTAGCAAAAGAGGACAAGGAATAAATACATTATGACTGAGGTTGCAGCAATGAGTTTGGTTATTGATTATAAACAATGTTCAGTGAAACATAAATTTAGCATAACAAAGAAGAAAAGATACACAAGATTCTTAAAAGAATGTAAAATGCATCATTCAGTTACTGCAAAAACATAGAATTCCCTGTATACTCGCAAATGATTAAAGAAATCACCAATGAACACATAATTGGTAAAGAGAAAGAAAAGTTGAATTACCATGTCAACATGCTTGCTAAAATACTGACACCCATGGACATTACTGCAGCATTGCCAGAATTAGAAGATGATTTTTTTATCACAGCACAAATGACGTCAACTACCCTACAGAAAAAGTTAAGGAAAATCTACTTGATCAGAAAAGATAGAAGCAAATTGGAAATATAGCCATCAAGGTATCAGATAATAAAATGAAAAGAAAAAAGAAAAAAAAAGCAAAAGGAATCATGCAGTCATTTACCAAAACTTCTTTTCCATCTGCTCATTCACTCCTGCGGCTTGAAGATAAAATGTGTTGCCGATTTCCATCATTGTAAAAGTTATGGCCTACACATGAATATGTAAGAAACATATCTAGTTAGGGGAAAAAATTGAAATCCAAATCCCATTCCTTTCCGTTATCATAGACTAGTTTCTAAAGATACATCACACATGAGACAACCAAACCTTAAGAAATTTACCGTGTTAAAAGACACTAGTCGGCTCAGTAGGTCAAAAGTAAGAAAAACTTCCTTGTTGCTCTCCAGATAAAGCTCATTGACCAAGCGCAGGAGCAAGACAAGCACCCCTGATTGTGCATACTACAAAAATAGATGCATGTTGGCAAGGAAGGGACACATAATAGAGATTGCATTGAAAAACATAAATATCTTAAGACTTTGCTCTGCCAATTCATATGTTCATGAAGAATCCTGGCCAAACAAGCTATCTCAAAAAGAAATTCCATTTTGACATTTTAGGATCCACATGCAATACAAAATATTATGATTTACAAGAATTAGCGAGTAATGTTAAGAAAGAAAAAGCAATTCTACCTACAGCAGTCAAGTCATGCAGATGTTATGAACAAAGCCAACACTCGTTACCACCATCTAGTGAATAAGTCAGTAAAAGGTAAGCAAAATTAGCCATGTCAAAGGAGGAGATGTATAAAAAGCAAATATCTATCCCTGTCAGTTGCAGAAACAGTGGAATGGCCTTCTCCCAAAGTCAGTTACAACTCTGGGAAGAGTGCTTGAAATAAGTGATTTGCACCTGGCCTGATTGTTTGCTAATAAAGAAGATGCTTATGAAAGTAGGTAGCAAATCAAAACATAATTAAGCTTTGATGCTGTTTCTTAAAAATTAGAAAATGACATTTTGCTTTCAGATATGAGAACCATGCTTGCCATTTAGAAAATGGAGATAGTAACTGCTTAAGCACTTAAGAAAATCCCCCTCCCTTTTTTACCCTACAAAGACAGCGAAAGACTGCAAAAAAGCCAAGAAGAAAGAAAACAGATTTACAACATCACAAATGCCATCTTTATTGTTCTTCAGTTGTTCAACTTCAGCAACAGTAAGAATCCCAATTGGAAAACCCTTGTTGCAAAATCTGAAAGGATACAGTCATGGCACACAATTAACAAATACTAAAAACATTTATGAACTTCAGCGTTTACCTCCCAACGTACAAGAGCAGTATTCCCATCAATAACTTTTAAAACATGTCCACGAGTTTTACTAGGAATGATTAAACTGTCTGCCCCGGGAACATGCAGTGGCAACTGAGTTTCAACTGCCTGAGAGGCGCTGTCAACCAGGGACTCGCTAGTAATTTCAAACAAGGAAGATATACCAACATATTTATCAAGAAAGTTATACCTGTTGACAACATGAATAGACAATGTATCAGTTTGCAATCACTGAGCTAGCGACTTATCATTGAAGCATATATCTGCCCATCACTTTGCTCACCATCCCACATTACCATTAAAAAAAAGGCTCCCATGCTGGGCAAATCGAGGACATTTTACTAAAGTAAAAGGATCTCCAAGAAAAAGAAAAAAAATTCCGACTTACACACATTCTGCTGGCCAACTTCCTTCACAAAGGGCTGATAGAAGACGAACAAATTCTGCAGTCCTGAAGGGAAATACACCTTCCAAGTTGCAAAGAAGACACCGAATAGGACCATCAATAAAACTTTCCTTGTCCCAAAACTGAATACAAAGTGACTCCTGCAGAGTTAATGGGCAAGAGTCTCTTGAAGCAGTGAATTGTGAGCAATAAATATGATCCAAAAAAACATAGCTGGCTGTATGATAATAGCAATACACAAACCTCTCCCCGATATATTTTACAAAGGATATCCAGTATAAGACTGAGGGTGCTGTCCTCTAACTGCATCAGGGAGAAAGTATTAAAAATAAGAAACATGTTGATTGAGTGCTCAAAAACCAATTAAAACAACCTACACATGCAATTACCTGAAGATTAATCTCATAAGATGCAATGAATGCAGAAATAAAGGTTCTCAAGACACTTCGATAACCAGCAACAGGTCCCTAGAGAGAGAAAAGACAGCATGTAACAGCCAAAGAAAATGTAAGCTGGCATTATTAACCTAGACACAAACACCAAATTTTTTTGTAACTTTATAACTCATCCCATAAACCCTAAAAACCCCAAAGTGAGAATAACCTACATCTGATTCCTTCAACAAATCACTTTCAAGAACGTCGACAAAAATACTCAGCGATGCACCTTCAAAGGCTTGACGAACATAGCCAACATGATCAATTTCCTGGAAACGAAGATAAGGTGGAAAACAGTCAGCATTGATAGTATGAACACATCATGCTACAATAAAGGAACATTTGAAAAACTGCTCACCATTAGTACACTATTTTCTTCACTTCCAGGAAGTGATGAAATTAGACAGAGACATACTGCCCATGCAAGAATTAGTGGGCCGGCTTCTCTCGTTCCAAGTGTAACAAAACTAGATATTAACACATCCATCTGTTGGATATCAGTCACGGAAAACACAGAAGGACCCTGTCTGGGAAAATGACAAAACAAACATTCTAACAATTAGCAAAAGCACATAAGTAGACAAAATGAAGGGAAATGATACTTTGAAAAGGATAAGGTAGAACTAACAGCAAGGTAGAAACCTGAAAGGTACTCCATCATGCACCAGTTGAAGAAGATTTTCAAGGTCCAGGGTTTCTATAAGAATAAGTAGGAGCTGGGTGCTGGCATGATAAGAAGACTTTAGTGCTTCAGCTGAGATTGCCAGCTTTCCAAAGTTATACGAACCAGATAAGATCCCCTGTGAAATGATTTTTACGAGACAGGATTAGGATAAAAAAGGGATATGGATATCAGTTCCCATGAAAGGTTAACGATATACCTTGTAAAGCAAGCACAACTTTTTCCATTTTTCACCATTACAAGTACAAAGTGACTCGTAATAAAGCAGGAAAAGAATGTCCAAAACCAAATTGTCTTCAATCAGTGTCTCCTCAGCCCACAAAGTGAAAAGATCAACATCCTATAAAGTATTCCAAAAATCAGCATCTAATGTTAAGGGTCATAAATGCAATAGCTGATTGGAAGACGAGAAGCAGATATCCATTTTATCACCAGTAAAGCCCTTTGCAGACACTGAAAAGTACACATTAAAAAAGAATGTATATATGATGACTAACAAAAAAATATTATCAATCAGAAACTCTGGTCAGTTAAATATAAAAAGTTTAAGAAACAGAACCAAGAAATTATTTCTAAAGAATAAACAATTTGGTAATAACCCAAAACTAAATACCCTCACATCTACATGTATATACAACTAATTCAATACTAATCTTCTTTGTAAATAGCCATATTTTATTAATTAAATTGAAAACAGCTTCCAGAGTGGCCTAAGGGACAACCCTATCATGTTCTATAGTATTAATACTGATACTGATACTGGAAACTTATTTCATTTTCTCCATGCTCGTGGTATGAATGCATTGCAAATCAACCTAGTTGCTTCTGCTTGAGTAAAGGGATAACCCCCTTTCAACTTGCTAATTAACTGCCCCACGTCTATGTAAAGTTCCTGGTAACTACTATATATATAAGAATCAGGCACAACGCTGCAGAAACAGGCACCATAGCATTTAAATTAGATAAAGGGAGAACTATTGGCCTACTCCACGGTAATCTCATTTCCTAGCATGTCTGTATGTATTCCCACAAATCAAAGGATGCAAAACAACTGACTGCAACTCAACCCTATCAACCCAGCAATTCTATGTGGCCAAACACATAACATATTATTTGAAATTGACTAGGATGTGAAGAATAAAGCAACATCCACCATGTGAATAAGTTGATGAAGCCATATTGTCATGAAATAGACTAAAACAAACAACATTACAATCATAACAGGCACGACTCAAAAGACATCAACTTTTTATCAAATATACCATTTGCTCAGGATGACTGGAAGATAAAAGGTCCTGCAAGACAGAGATTAATTTATGTTCCAACCCATCTGAAATCAACTTTGCTGCTTCGTCCCTTGCAACATTTTCTTCTTTGGAGCAAATTCCAACATACACTACACCAAGCGGCATCACAAGTATTACGTTCGTAAGAATTCTCAAATCAGCTAATCACATAAAAGCATTGTTACTCAACACAGGAAAAGTATTATGGTCCAAATTTTTTAGCATTCCATGACACAAAAAAAAGAACCGTAAGAAATGGCGAATGAAAGAAACTTAGAACTGAAACAAGCATGGTGGGACTTACAAGCATGCATAAGAATTCGCCTGGAACACTTCAGCAAGCATTGTCGCTCAATGTAGTACTGGAGCAATACCTTCAAAATAATAGGAAAGAAAAACTAAACACTTTTTAAAAAACTGATTATCAATCTCAACAAGGCAAACATATTACTCATATGAATCAACTCAAAAAAGACTGGTGCAAACTACATGGAATTAGCAAAAAAAATATAACATTTCAAATGCTCATGATAGTGGACTATCAACAAACAAAAAAGAACGAGAAATGTAATAAGAAAGTGAAATATCACACTGGGAAAAGTAACATTTGTGATCAATCAGCAAAAATTGAAAAGCAGTAGCTGGGTTGCAAACCCAGGAGAGCTTCATGTCCTTGCAAAATCCTAACAAGTAACAGAAATATACTTGTGTCCGTAATCCTACCACTATCAGAAAACTTAATCACAGAATCAAATGCAAGTAACTTGTCTCTAAATGTTTAACTGAAACCAAATGAAACAATATAAAAGCAAAAGCCAGAAGGCTACAAACCACATGAAGACAGTCTTCAACCATAGAATCAACCGCTAAATCATCACATTCAAGAGACCTCTCAACAAGAATATACGACTGCACCTCATCTAAACACTGCAACAAACACAAATTTAAATCAATGATTAAATTTTAAAAAAAAATCATAATCAATACTACATTTTACTCAAAATTTAAAATAAGCTAGGAAAAAAATATATATCCACAAAAAATGCTAATTTCTCTATAAAAATAAAATAAATAAACAAAACAAAAGCTAACCAGATAAGAGCTAATGTGCAAAGCTTTAACTTTCAATTCAGGCTTGACAGTAACTTCATGAGATCCAATCTTGATTATCTCCGAATTCAAAGCCTCTCGTGAATTCGCATTCGGTTTCTTAAATAGAGAAACAGTCTCCACAAACCATACGTGATTCTCCTTCAACTTCTTTGCCTACAGAACAAAAGAACATTCAAATTGTAAGCGAATATAAAATAAATAGAGAGGGAGAAAGGAATAGGTGGTTACGAGGTGAGGAGGGAGGTCAGAGGAGAGGGAGGCGTTTTCGAGGTCCGTGAGGATGGTAGTGAAAGAATCAAACCAAAGCGAGGAATCGACGGTTTTAGGGTTTGACATTGAAAGAGATTTCTGTAAATTGGAATTTTTTCGAAACCCTAAAGAGGAAGGAGGAGGAGAACGGAGAGGGTTTTCAGTTTTTTTTTTTTTAATTTGATTTTGGCGCTTTGGGGGGTTTTTGGAGTAAAGAGTGAGACTGGGGGGTTTAGGGCTTTGTAATTAATTTAGTAAATGATGATGTGCCGGTTGATTTTGTGAGCATGGCTGTTGCAAAGACAGGAAGTTGCTTTTTAAGTTAATTTTTATTTAAAAATATATTAAAATAATATTTATTTATTTTTTAAATTTTATTTTTAATATTAAAATTTAAAATTTTTTTAAAAAAAATTAAAAGCACCTTTCTACCGGCATTCAAGCATTCCCTGAAAAAAGTCTGATAGCAGTGGAGTTGTTTATGGGCTGATCTTCGGCCTATTTAATGAAGAGCTTCTTCTTGGGCTTAGAATCAGGCTCTTTCATAATTTAACAAGATCGAACCCAGGTTTACCTCGTGTATTTTATTCTATTTGTTTTTATATTTTAAAAATATTTTTAAAAATTAATATTTTTTTTGATATTTTTATATTATTTTAATATATTAATATCAAAAATAATTTTTAAAAAAATAAAAAAATATTATTTTAATATATTTTTAAATAAAAAATATTTTAAAAAATAACTACATTTTCAAACACAAACTGTTCAAACTTATGAGTATAACTGTTAAATTCAGTTTTAACATGCAGTGACTGGAAAGATAAAAACCTAAAATTTGAACTAGATCCGATTTTAAATTGAGTCATATTTTGTTAATAATAATTAATAAGTACACTTGATTATTTTTTTAATGACTCGGTTACTGCAGCAACAAGATAAATAAATAAATAAATAAATCAAACAATATTATTTTAATAGTTAATTCGTAGTGATCTGGTGATATTATTAACATGGACCGTTTTTCAGGTCGAGAGCTATACTTCAAATTATATTAAATTATTAGCTAAAACTTTTAATTTTGCCAAGTCACAAATAATTAATTTCGCAAAATAAAAAACAAATGGGGATTTCTATCGTGTCTTTGTTCAACTTTCACTGAGTATACCCAAATCAATAGAGGCGTCCAAATCAATAGAGACAACAAACGGCAATCAAATTTATTTTCAATGGGCTTTTAAGAACCGCATTTCTAGATAGATGGCACCTTTACATAAATTGTTAGATGGCACCTTTACCCAAATCAATATAGGTTTGTCTCTCTGCATCTTGGGTTTAAATTTTAGTGTCTATATCTATTATTTTCACGGTGTTTTAGTGTTTATTGGGATTGCAAATATTCAGTGGATCTAGAAATTAATTGTGGTACGTGTAAGCTGACATAAATACCCCGAGTTATATAAAAAAAAGTTATGGCTCTATGCTTAGGTTGTAGGTTGGCAGGGCAACTCAATGTTTGAGCCAAAATAATACTGTTTTGGTAAAAAAAAAATTCTGGTTTGAAATTAAATCAATTTGGGCTAGAATCCAAATTGAAGGATTTTCAGGTTAACTTGCTAATCGGATCTGATTTATAACTATGCACAAAATTAAATGTGGACAAATTACACGTAGGCATTTCATTTCAGTGAGTAATGCACAGTACAATTCTTT
>Ga0325414_1002083_pt1 | contig 19979 bp, 15 predicted proteins | sample PopdelMetagenome_8_FD_206183 | JGI IMG/M metagenome (GOLD analysis project Ga0325414, IMG submission 206183) | Populus deltoides microbial communities from Bellville, Georgia, United States - Leaf-PdKOR-R3 | ecosystem: Host-associated > Plants > Phyllosphere > Phylloplane/Leaf | place: USA... | reverse complement strand
TTCTTGATATCAAATTTCATTAAAGAATAAAATAAAACACTGCAATAAATTTAAAGGAAAAGCTGTTGTTGATGATATGATGTAGTAATGGGTGACAACGTAAAAGGGAATCCTTTAATTTATCCTTATATTTTGATTTCTAAATATATTTTTTTTAATATGTCTTTCCATTCTTTCTTTCTTTCTTAATCCAAACTACTATAGAAATAACATTATATATTATTATTTGGAAAATAACTAGATTTGTACCCTGGCCTGATAAGACAAAATTATTTTTTTATTGCCTAAAAAATGATATTTAAATACTGTTTTTTATAATAAAAAAATATTTATTATTCGGGTTATAATTTTATCTGGTTAAATAAATCGATTTTATTTAAATTAAATTAAATAATAAAAAAATGACAATAAAAAAAAACATCACAATAATTTTTTTTAAAATTAGATAAATAATATTAATCAATTCTCAATTTATTAAATACAAAATAATAAAATATCAAAAAAATATATCAAAAAAATTGGATCCGATCAACTCAAGTTAACTTGATAAACATGTAAACTCAGTAATTAAAGTCAAGTCAACCTGAATTGTCTTACCAAACATAAAATACAAATCATAATATTGTGATAACCAAATAAAAAAAATCACAAAACTCATTTACAAAAATAATAATAAATTCATTTTAATTTTTAAAAATAATGAGTGGTGACTCCTATTATTAGATTTAATGAATCTAAAAAATTTATAAAACTTAATTCTCAACCCAATTATTTTTTTTTATGAATAGAAAAATAATAACCCAATTATTAAATAATAATTTTACTGTATTACTTTATAATAAAATAGATCAGGGTATATAATGAAATCCCAAACGCTCTTAGTTTTTTTATAATATAAATATACATCTCGATCGAGTTTAACAATTACCTATAAATAAGTTAATTATTTTTTTAAAAAAAAATCACCCCTTTAGGTTAGTTTAATTACATCAGGTTGGAATTAAATTATCATGCCACTATTTATATTTGAAAGACACGAGACGGAAGCCCACTGGAGAAACAAGTGGGACCTTTATTTAACTAAAACCAATTTCGTTAACAACTATTCCGCGCGCATTTTGCCACGTGGCTTGATCTTATGGACATCGAGTGGCAGGGCACAAACATGGAGTTGGTTGGTGGATCTTGTATAGCTGTCGTAGACTGTGGCATTGACACGTGTCTATGACTTGGCCTGCAAGGTCGATGTGTTATAATTTGGGATAATTTCTTTTATAAACTATTTTTCTATTAAAAAAATTCATCAAAATATTTTTATACCTGTAGAATTTAAAATAGAATTTCCATACCAAAAATCTCAATATCTAACTCATTTCTTCATATAAAAACTTTATTTTAGAATTTTATATATACAAAAATGCTATTAATGGTTTGGATGGAAATCATCGTAAATGTTTTTATATTTGATATTATACTTACATTTATAATTTTTATTAATAAAAATTATAGTGTATCTATATAACATATAACTTTATTTGACAACTATCTTAATCAAAAATATTTTTTTATTGCTGTAGCTGCAGTTTATGTGTTATGATTATTCTAAAGAAAAAAATAAATTTACTCAATAAATATGTGTTTATTTTTTTTATAAATAATAATTATTTTAATTTATATATTTTTAATAAGACATATCATTCCATTAACATTTTTAATTTATTTAACAAAATGTTCTATAACTTCTTCATAAAAAAATATTTTTTTCAACCCAAACACGTTTCTTTAAACAACATTTAATGATTTTGTTTTTATAAACAAGTGTTTAATTTTTAAATAGGAGTTAGTTTTATTTATTATTTTTAATAAGACTTGTCATTTCAATTGTCAAAACTCAATTCTGAATCCCCAAAAATATTTTATAAAAAAAATAACAATATTTTTTTAAGAAAATAAAAAAACTAAAAATCTAAAATCCAAAAATATTTTTGAGATAAAAGAAAATAAGCCTTTAAACCACAATATAACAATGATTCTAGAAGAATAATCAGATTGTGGTATTTTTATAAGATAAGATGAAGGACTTAATTTAAAACAAAGTTTAAGGTTAAAAACTACCAAAAAAATAAAAAAATTAATTAAGTTCAAGGACTTAATCAAAATTCTAATAGGTTTAATTGTTTAATTAATAACTTAATTGAAGCAAAATTAAGTCTAAAAGTTAGTTCGAGCCCAAAATCAAAAGAATTAATTAATTTCAATGACTTAATTAATTCCCCAATGGGTTTTAAGGACCAATCAATGACTCAATTGAAGAAAAATTAAGTTTAAATGCCTAATTTTGATCACTTTGCAAAAATTTAAAGATTAGGGACACAATTGATACTTTAGAAAACCAAATTGGTGCAACTAGGGGTTTAATTACAAAAAATTTGAAGTTTAAAGGCTAATCGAGGGTCAAAATTTAAAAATTCAAGGCCAGGGACCTTTTTGCAATGAGTGCTCAATATTGGAGGCTATACCGCACCTTTTTCAAGGATTATATTGAAGAAAATCGAAGTTTAAGGCTTAACTGATGATTAAATTGAACAAACCGGAAACCAATGATTACTTTGTAAAAGGCACTAGACTAGAAGGATCTCAATTAATTTCCAACATGGATCTCATTGCACAAAACTAATCAATTTTGTCTTAATCAATGATGTTTGAACTTAAATTGAAACAGTAAAGATCAAATTAGAATTTTTCATGTCCTAATTAGAAAAACCTATTTTTTAGGGTTTAAGCAAATAACTTGTCATTCATTTTTAATGAAAAGATTGAGTGGCACGTCGTGTATCCCTGTTTTATTGTATTCTCTGACTGAGAAAACTAACAAAGAGTAATCTTCAGGCGAATGAATGTGGCATCTCTAACCATATCAGGGGTTTTAATCACCGCCAATAAACTGAAAAAACATCTTCTTTACAAGGATGAGACACTTCCATCAAACATTTACAACCTATTTGTTTCAACGAATCAAACAACATCTTGTCCATAATCAGTTACTCTGCACCGATATATTGAAACTGGTTAAGGGCCAATCTTCTAAGCAATGAATGTAAAGTTATGGACCTCCAAATCAAGTGTATTTTGTTTGTATGGGTAGAGATACATCCATTCTGCATGGTTTAAGTAGACCAATGATATAATTATATCCCAACTTTCACGATGACTTCATCAAAGTAGCATACTCAATCAGCCATGATTGAAAAAGAAAAACTCTCTTGATTGACTAACTTTATGGTTGTCATCTTTTGATCAAATTGAACCCACAAGATGATAAAATGAACCATAATTATTTTTTCTATGGATGTTAAAAAAGGATGGGCAAGAATCTTTCCTGAGCCATTTTTTTTCTTCCAAACCATCCTAGTATTAGTAATGATTTTTTTTGGATTTTTGTTATAAGAGAGCAACTGCTCTTTAAGAAAAAAAAAAGGTTTTTAAAAAGAAAATGTGGGGAAAAAACAAATGAAATACCAAAATAATCGAAAAAAGAAATCTTATAACTAATTTAAGAGATAAACCAGAGAAAAGGTTTACCAAACTGAGAGAAAAACAAAATCTAGACCAGTTAAAGGTGAATAAGAGCTGAAAATCAAAATGAAATAAACCAAGGATCCAAATAGTATATCTTATTCACAGGGTGTACCCTTAAGTTTTGATAGGGGGTGCCGCTCAATGAGCACCTTTTTTGTGCGTGCTTATTTAGATTATAAATCAATGTTTAGATCACTACACACGTGCACGCGCGTGTTATTATTATTGTTGTTGTTATCATTAGATGTAATAAAGGTTTCATGTTTAAGATATTATTATTTCATCAATTAATATGTATATACAAGTTTATGATAATTTATGCATGGTTTGATGTGTTATGAATGTTAATTCAATGATATATTTTTTAGCTTAAGAGATGTTTTATCAGTATTTTAACTAATTTGGTTACTTGCTTTGACTGTTGAATCATTTAAAGAAAGAGTTTAGTTTTAATCCTGTATTTTTGTTATTTTAATCGAGTCATGTTTTTGAAACCTGAAAATATGGCAAATTAATGATTTTTAATTGTTAAATTTTAATGTATGCTAGGGTTAGGAAACCCAAACCAAATGGTTGGGCTGATCTATTTTCTTCATAAAACCATGTTTAATATGTATTATTTTTATTAAAAGAAAAATATTTTTGTTAAGGTGTTCTTACCAAACAAGACCAATAACGTGTTTGGTAATTTGTATTTTAAAAATGGGAGTATTATTTTCTTGAACAACCCATAAATTTTCTATAAAAAGAAGTTTTTTTTTATAAAAAAAAATTTAGATGGAAAATTTTAAATATAAATAAATAGTAATTTTTAATTAAGATTTATTAAAATTTAATGATAAAATTCATAAAAAAAAATATAAAACTGAGATTATGACTTCATGATTTGTTATGTGTTAAAAGTATTTTTAATTTATTATTTTTATTTAAAAAATAATATTAAAAACAAAAAAAATATTTTTTACAAAAACAATTTTACACACGTTATAGTTTTTAAAAACTCAATCATTTTGATTCTCAAGAAATCGTTAGAAAAAAAAACAGATTCTGTCTGATTCTTTCTTCTTTTTTATCCTCCTCCTCCTCCTCTTCCTCCTCCGACATCTCATCGGCGATCAAATCAAATCATATGTAAATATAAATAGATACATAGCCATAAATAAAATTAAATCCAAATCTCCCAACTCTTTCACTTGTCGTCTTCTTCTAGCTCACAAGATTCCAGCCGGCGCTCCTCCTTCCAGTATTTGACTTCACTCTCTTGTACTCTATCACTCCTTTCTTCTCTCTCTTTATATTTATATATATTTGTAGGAGGAGGAGGAGGAGGAGGAGGAGAAGGAGAAGGAGAAGAAGAGACTCATTTAATCACACAAGTCAAAAGAAAGAAAGAAAAATGGCCTCTATGGATAATAATAGAGACGAAGAGGAACCCTTTGTTGCTGCTGCTGCTTCTGTTGATAATTCGGAGACTCTTAGGAACCACACGAAAGATGTTCATATCTTGAGCTCTGCTTTTTTGTTGATCTTCCTTGCCTATGGTGCTGCTCAGAACTTAGAGACCACTCTCAATACTGTGAGGGCCTTATATATTATATATAGATTTCCTTTGGCTTGAATTTCATCATTTTTTTTAAAAAAATTTTCTTTCTTTTTTCAGAAGGATGATATGGGCACGATTTCCCTAGGGATACTGTATGTGTCTTTCACTTTCTTCTCTTTAATTGCTTCTTCGGTGGTTCGATTTATGGGGTCAAAGAATGCTGTGCTTCTCGGTACTTCTGGTTATTGGCTGTTCATTGCTGCTAATTTGAAGCCCACTTGGTAGTCACCGCTTTTCTTTTAATTTTGATCAACTTTGTGTGTGTGTGTGTGTGTGTTGGGGGGGGGGGGGTGGTGCGCGGGCGGGCGGGCATCATGACTGAATTTTGATTGAATTTGCTTACATATTGTCTAATTGTTTCCGTTACAGGTATACGATGGTACCGGCTTCTTTGTACCTTGGCTTTGCTGCTTCAATAATATGGGTTGGACAGGTGCTAGTTGATTTTTCAGGATCATTATTCTCTTATCATTATGCTTGTGTATGTTTCCTCACCGTAATATTATGGTCCACCAGGGTACATATCTCACTTCCACGGCACGCAGTCAAGCGAGAGATTACCACTTACATGAAGGAACTGTAATTGGCAACTTCAATGGAGAATTTTGGGGAATGTTTGCCAGCCACCAGGTGCCTATTCCCTCTTTTCAACAACTTTTTGACAAATTTGGTTGCTTGCTTTTTAGCCAGAATGATTGAGTTTAATGGTGAATTCTAATTCGCCCTTTTTCTTTTGATTTTGCAGTTTGTTGGAAATCTAATCTCTCTTGCTATTCTGAGAAATGGAACCGTATGTGCTGTTCTTCTGGTTCACTGTTTATTTACTTGTTTGGTTTTGCTCTTCTCTGGGAAATGGAACTGCAAGTGCTGTTCTTCTGGGTTCACTATTTATTTAGAGTGCCTTTGGCATGGCTTATGAAAAGTAACTTTTCCTTTGAGTCATGATTCAAAACTTGTTTTTCATTAACAACTTTCGACAAAAATAAATCAAGTTAGAGGTATGTTTGGTAAAAAAAAAAAAAAATCCCAAAACAACACTTTTAAAGGGAGATAGTATAAGTCAGAACCTTATTTGTTTATTTTTTGTTTTTTCCTCATTAATGGCAGTTAAAAGAACAAAAGACTGGACTTTTTACCATTGCGAAGCTTTGACGATTGATTGTTTTCTTTCATTTGGTTTACACAAAAGTTAATTTTGCATATCTAAGAGAATCTTTACTTTTTATAGAATAAAATAAGTTAATAAGGTGCACATGGAAAATTGCTCTGTGCTGGTAAGTACCAGAGCAGGTTGAAGATGAATAGTGGTTTTGGACAAAACTATAAATTAGATTTTTCAAAATATATTTTTTTAAATATATATATATATATATATATATATATAATTTTTTATGTATATTTCACAAGTAGAATAATGGACAATCTTCATTTTGTACTTGGGGTCTTTTGTTAAGTAATGGTAATCTTCATTTCATAAAATATAAGTGATAAATATACTTTATTTATTCTTGAGATCTTTTGTTAAGTGGAGATCTTGGGTCATTGTCCAAGTGACGCTTAGCTTAAGCAGGCTCTGGTAAGTAGTGATAATAAGTTACATTAGTCTGTATTTCTGTTGTCATGTCATGTCATGCAGATGTGGACTTAATACATTTCTTCTGATCTCATTTTCTTGCACATATTGCAGGAGGGAAGTGCCACCGGTACAACTTTATTGTTCACTGTGTTTCTTTGTAGTATGACCTTAGGTACCATATTAGTGTGCTTCTTAAGTAAAAGGGTTGATGGAGGAGAGGAGGGCCCTAAAGATTCTTCTGTCAGTTTATATTCTTCTCTAACATCACTGTCGAAGTCAGTTATCACTCCTTTGCTTGATGTACGCATGCTATTGATCATCCCCTTGATTGCATATTCAGGATTACAACAAGCATTTGTATGGTAAATATACATTGAACTAGAGATTTTCTTATGGCTATCCTGGTGACAATCTGAAAGAGAAGCAACTACTAGATTGGGATGGCCGAACTAGTATTCTTCCTTCCTTTTCCCTTTAACTTTGTATTCTTTTGTTAATCCTGGAGCATGTTTTCATTTTAGGGCTGAATTCACCGAGAAAATTGCAACTCCAGCACTTGGTGTGTCTGGTGTTGGGGGTTCGATGGCAGTATACGGTGCTTTTGATACAATAGTAAGTTCCATAGGAATGTTTTGTTTTATTGTTTCTCTTATTTCAGTTGCAACAGCTTGCTGTAGTGCCTTGGTTGAATCCTACGCATCAGATCCGCAAGTCTTTCCACCTGTCCTTGTTCCTGCAAAAATTGTAGAATAACCAAATATGTGCTCTCCCTTGGACCATATTGCGCATCATAGATGCGAAAAGAATTTCTTCCTTTGCTTCTCTGTACTAATTGAATAATCAATAATCATATTCTTTTGAGATTGAATTGGAACTTCTCTTAATAACTACTATGATGTGCCGATAATTGATTTGGGTCTGTCATAGGGATCAAATTATAATATTCTATGCTTGCTAAAAAAAGGCAGAGTCCCGTGCAAACTGATGCTGCTTTTAATTATTTGACTGAGTGATGTAGATATTTAGTCTCAACTTGTTATTGGAACTTGTCTCAGTGTTCCCTCACTGCTGGAAGACTCACCTCTGGTATTTTTTCAATCACGTGGATTGTCTCTGCTGGACTTTTTCTTCAGGCTGTTGTATTTCTCTGGATTCTGCTTAAATACAGGTATCTGCTTTTGTAGTATTGCTGTACTAAGGTTTTGGGGAACATGAAGTTCTCTACTATTTGATTTGAAGATCATCTTTCCAATTTACTATTCAACCTTGCCATATTGCAGTTTAACTAGTGGGGTACTTGGCATTGTATACCCACTTCTCATGGCAGCCATGTTGGGCATTGGTGATGGAGTAATCAATACACAACTTAGTGCTTTGCTTGGAATACTTTTCAAGCATGATACGGTATCCGTTAACTCTATTTATTTAATAGATCATCTCTTCCTTTTGTTGTGAGTTTTGCTCTGCAAGAGTCATAGCCTCTTCTTAATGTCTCTGGATTAGTAAAAGATTTGGTGTTCTACACAAATTTCAGGGGAGAAGATATCAATTTGTTAAATAACTTTTGTTTCTGTTGTGTATTCTGCCCAGAACTTGGTTTCTTTACACTTTGATTATCCTTTCATATGCTCATACAATTCTAGCCTTGTTACTTTGATGGTTATACAATGTCAGTCACACCTGTAACCTAAATTTATCTTCCATGAAATAAATAGAGCTTCTATGAAGTGCAATCCCCTGTAAATACTGTAATTCATTCAATGTTCTAAGCAGTTTTGCAATCCAACTTTTGGTATTGATTTTTTCTGTGACAGGAAGGAGCATTTGCACAACTCAAGGTCTGGCAAAGTGCTTCCATTGCAGTTGTGTTCTTTATCAACCCATACATCTCGCTGCAGGTGATGGTGGAAATTATGCTTGCAGCGCTGTTTGTAGCAGCAGGTGGATTCTTGGTATTGAGTCTCCGGATAGAGAAAGCTTTCTCCTCCCCGAGTTGATGGCGGCCATTATGCTTTTCTTCTCTTTTGAATTTTTCATGTCATGCTCTGGTGATTTCTTTAGCCGTGGCTTTTTTCTGTAAAACATACATTTTACCACTTGGTAAAATGATAGTTTGCTTCAAACTGCAATATAACGACGAGGGTCATGAAAAACAATCACATTTCAATAGCTGATTCAGCTCCCATCTTGAATCAATAGGCTGGTTATTGCAATGGCATTAATCGTATCTGAGAATAGGGAACAAGTCCATCAGGCTCTCTGTTGCACATTTCTGTGGAAAACAAAAATTTGATCCTACGATCCCAGATAATGAGAAGGGAAGTGTTTATTGCGCTTTCCTGGGCAATTAGAACACGGTTAATGTATCCACTTGATGACGTCTTTACAGACGAACATGACACCAGCTCTTCACGTATGGACAGGTGACACTCTCTGCCATAGATAGAGTGGTTCTCCTGTCAAATCCGAGCTCATCAGCTCCATCTCGGAAGTCAAAATAACTGACTCACGTCTCATCTTCTTAATTTATTAATGTCACCTGCATTAGGTCACTTGCTTAAACGACAATATCGCCTCCAGATGATAGAAGTGGTTGAGGTTAGGTCAATCTAATTCTCCCCCCGCCAATTATATATTAACAGTATCTCTCAGCTGCAGTATTTTCAAACCCTTTATTGAACATGTCTCTCCCCTTCACATCTCTCCGCCATCGGCTTTCATGGCCTCTAATACTCTATTCTGCTACATGGACGTCTCTCCTAACGCTGACAGTGGCAGTGGCCTCGTTCTCCCCCGAGATTGCATTTGTATCAACAATATCTTCGTTTTCGCAAGGGTGTGAACAAGAGGGGACTATTAGGGTTCCACTAGACGTGCCAGGAGAGGTCATGTGCTTGCCCGCTCACCTCTTCAAAAGGTCTACTGTGACTGATTCCATTGTTTCTCTCCTCTTTGCAGCGCTAGTGGTTGCTGTCTCAGCCTGGGTGGTTCGAGCCATGGGCTTGTGGGAGGACGATGAGGCCACCCTCTAAGCATTGTTTTCCTCTTGGATGAGCAGCCTAAAAGCATTCCCCCATTCATCATATATAAAGCGGATAGCTGAAAATAGGATGATGGCTCGAGCATTCATTAGGTTTTAAAGCTGTTTTTTTTTTTTAATTATTATTATTGATGTCAAGGTTCAATATTGCTTGGACAATTTCTATTTAAAAACTCACATGAGATTTGAGATGTCTGGAAAGCTGTTGATCCGGACAAGGATGCGAGTTCTTCGATCAAATAATTCCAGGACTCTTGCATCGTGACCTGCATGCGTTTTCACTGTAATTTTTTCAAGGTTAAATTACAGAGCACAAGAACACTCTTGTAATTTAGTTTTGGAGGAGGGCGATATACAAATGTATATTGATCCAAACTAAACTTTTAAATAACGTCCGAATAAATTGCTCTAAACATATGGTTTTATTATTTTTTGACTTTGTAGTTAAGTTTTTGAAAATTACTCTTTGTAATCTTAATCTAAGTAAATTTTAAAAATTAACAAAAATTAAAACAATAATGCTCTCATATATATTAAAGCATGGAAGGCATGACAGCTCCTTTTCTCTTCTACTAACGTTCTCTTCTCTCTCTCTCTCAAATAGAAATCAACCCAAACACAAATCCATAAATCCACTGATTAAGACAAAATCAAACAGAAATTCTCTTCTCTTCTCGTATTTCTCGTTTGAAACTCAACAACACAAGGTAAATTCTTTTCTTCAATCGAGATTTTAAACTCTGTTAGTGCGTTTTATTCTTGTTAAATTATTAGAATATACGTTTTTCCTCCTCAATCTAACAAAAAACTAAAAAATCAGTGCTTTGAAATTGAAAATGGGAATCCTGAAGGTACACCAGCCCTAAGCAATTAGGTTTTAGTACTATATTTATATTTTCAATCAATAAATTTCAGACTCCTAAACATGTTTTGAATATTGGAAAAATTTTTATTTGAATTTTTATGAAAACCCTAAACTAAAAAAATAAAGTTACTGTTCATATAATCCTAATTTTTAATCGCTGCTCAAATAAGGTATTTTTTTGTAATAATTATTCAATAACCTTTATATAACTTTTATCAACCATGCAAGAAAAAAAATGCCAGTTATATTTCTATATAATGAGAGTTCATCATTAGTCGAGAAAAATTAGAGTTCTGAATATATATCTTACATAAACACACGATTCATACGCAAATAAATCTTTAATGTGGACTTGCTTGGATTTCACATAAGGAATGACAAAAACAACAAAATATTTGATAATACTTTGAACTTAAAAGGTATTGAGTTATGAATTAAGGTGAAAAGGAGGTGTTTTTATATGTTGATGTTGATCCAGCTAGTAATCCTCTAATGATAAAAATTATCGTTACATTATTTAGGTAAACCTAAAAATGACAAACTATTTGGAACCAAATATTTTACTTCTCATGATGATGAAGTTGAAAATGTGTTACGGTTTTTTTTTAATGATTTGAGTTCTAATAAGAATGAAATTGGTGATGAAATGAATTTTGAAATGGGCATTGGTGGTGATGGTGGTGGTGGTACTGGATGTTCTGGTATAGGTTTACACCAATCAATACAAGTATTTTTGCATGACTTTTCATCGTTAAAATAGCTTGTTTTTACTTGCTTTTGTTTTTGTTATTCTAACTGCAATTCTTTTCCCATATTTTATGTACTTTTTATTCTTGAATTTTAGTCTATCCAAGTTGTAGTAGCTTTGTATGTTGTTAGCACTTGACGTAGATGATGCTATTTTCAATGCTAAGTTTGTATTGTGGTTGATGGAGTTATAGTGAAAATGGGAAATGAAATGCTTGATGAATGAATAATGAAGGTGATGAAAGTGGGATTTTGCCAGGTTTTTTTAATGGGTTGTTGATGAGTTATGGTGAAATTTATCGGGTTGCTTGTGGAATTTCGACAGGTTTATTTAATTGAATTATGGTGAAAAAGAAAAAGAAATGAGGATATTTGGGTTAAGTTGATGTGGAGGTTGCTGGAATTTTTGCTTGGTAAAGCATGCATGAATGTGCTTGCTGTAATTTATGGTATTTTTGTAATTACTTCATCTTTGACCAACTACTATTCTTAATAAAAAAAAGAAATGATTGTTTTTCAAACAAAAACCCAACTGACTCTTTATTGGTATTTTTGTTATTTTTAAGTTTTAGGAGCTCTTTAATTATTTTAAATATAATGATAATCCTATAAATAAATATATATATTTTCTTTTGATTTTTTTTTCACTAACTTTTGAGGATGCAGAGTGTTACATCTTTCAAAATTAAGGTTGCGAAGTATAATTTTTAAAAATTTAATTATAAAATAAAAAAACTATAGCTCAATTTATTTTATTACTAGCTTGTTATTCATCGTGGATTGAATTTTCTTATACTTCTTTTTTTTTAATTACTCTTAAGAATTCAATAATTTGATTGTTTAATTTTTAACCTAGAAAGAAGTTTTTGAAAATTATACTTTGTGTGTGTGTCTTATTTCTAGCATAAATATGATTAAAGTGTGTTTGTTTTTTGGGTAATTTTTGTGATTGTAGTTTTAAAAAAGTATGGTTAGTTGGATTTAGATACGTGTTTGGTAAAAATTATGATTGAAGTTTGTGTATAACAAAAAACATATATAAAATGTTTGGTAAAACTCAGTTAAAAAAACATGTAAAAACTGTTTTATTAACACAACACAATCTTTATTACCGTAATTGTCTTACATAATAATTGTACCATAATAAATTTTTTATCACTAAATAATGTGAACAAAAACACATGTTTTTAAATAATTAGATTGAATACATATGGGAATTGATAATTTATTTTATCACTAAATAATTAGCAAAAAAAATCCAATACAGATAAATAGATAGATTTAGTGATAAGCTGTTTTGCAAAACAGTACTGCATCAATTTTAGAGGAAATTAAAAATAAAACCATTTTGATTAAAAGAGAGAGGAAATTCAAGTATTTTGAAATCATTCCAAAGGCATCGTAGAAAATGGCTTTAATAGAGAAATATTATCACAAGTACAGAACTAAATTAATCAGATATCAACTTGACCTCTGAAACCACCGAGCGAGTTTAACTCCTTCAATTATCACACCACACAAAAGCACATTGTAAAGGAAGAAGCTAAGCTACACACACACACACACACACACACACACACACACACATATATGGGGCTTCTGATCTCTCTCCCTTCTTCCCTCTATGTATTTATAGAGGGAGAGAGAGGCCAATAATACTGAGAAGCCTTAAGACGCGCGCGCCTTGGTAAACCTAAGCATTTATTTTTCTTCAAGCTTTTGAAACAGAAGTAATCAGCTTGTTGCTGAAGTCCCACAGTTTCCTTGCCAATGCTTCATCTCTAGCAAATGCACTGGGCTCCATGCCATTGCAGTCCACATAGTATTTACCGGTAACACCTTTCAAGCTCGGGTGCAACGCGACGTAGCATGTTGTGGCTGCCCCCTGAGATAATCAGAAACAGGAAAATATAAATAAAAGAAAAGGGGATGACACTGTTTACTAAAAAATGAAAAAGAAAGATCGAGGCTACCTGAGGCACGTTCTTCCATAAAAAAAACGAAAAGAACTTCAAAGTTCCTGCCCATAATAATAATAATAATGAAGAAAAAAGAAGAAGAATCAGGTCACTCTAACTCAAGAAAAATAATAATAATAATAATGAAGAAAAAAGAAGAAGAATCAGGTCACTCTAACACAAGAAAAAAGCTTTTGGAGTACTGGACTGCATCAAGACATACTCATTAAAATTGCAGAGTGTTTGAAGAGATTTGTCATAATCAACCCTGGATGGACTGCATTTGCAGTAATGTTCACACCCTCTTCCTGCGTATTACAGCATCGAAGAAAAAGGCGTCAAATTAAATTCTCTAAGAATTTGCAATAGAATTCAAAGTCATAATTTACTAATTGATAATTCCCACTCTATATGCTAGTTTGTATTAATTACGAGTAAAGCTCATGCCAATATTAATACATGGAATTCTATAAGAACTATATGGTTTTTCATAATAAAATCTATTTTTATAATTTGAGATGAAAAATCTGTCTTCATAATAAAATCAAAACTAGATATATTATTTTTCATATTAGTTACTTTATTCTATTTTGCATATTAGGTTAAGACTTTGTGTTATATATAGATATAAACTATTTTTACTTGTTCATTAATTTATTTATACTTTTTTGTGGTTGGGAGGTGGGTGGACTGGGACGAGATTGGGTTTGATCCAGCTTTGTAAATTAATTTTATAAAAATAAAATTTAAATTTAAAAACTAAACTGTCTTCCAGTCAAATCGACTCATGATTTATCTAAAAATCTAGCCCAACTGAATGAATCAGATGATACTCAACTTGTCCAGGAACTCGCCTTTCATAGCCGTCCATTTTATGAAATTTTGCTTCTATCATGTTCGATCTCTAAGCCCATAGTTGTTCTTTGTCTTCTTTGGGCGGAGAGTCCAAGGTGGTTTCTTAGTTGGTTTGAAAATGTTTTTTAAAATTTATTTCTTTTTTAGCCCACGCTGCTAAAACAAACTGCTCTGAACCTTCAGTTGTTTCTTATTTAACACCTACGCCAGGATGACGCATAGCTACGGCCCTACGACAGATTACCTTTTCCGGATTCATGGCCCCAGAACATATTACAGACATGCTCCATGCGGAGCAAACTGAGAGCAAAGTTCAGGGATATTCTTAATTTGGAATTTATTCTTCTCGTTTATGAGCAAGTTGGAAGCAGACCGCAACTTCAGTGTTTACCTGAAAGCGACGGGAAAGCTCTTTGGCATGCAGTATGTTTGCCAACTTGGATTGGCCATAAGCCCTTTTGTCAGAATATCTGTAGCAGAAACAATAGCTCAGACACCATTGAAAGCATGGTTTAGATAAAAATGTGTTAATCATAAATATTCATGGAAAAAAAAAAGATCAACATCACTTGTAGAAAAAGCTACGCACCTCTTCTTGTCATTGATATTATTGAACTGGATCCCATCTTTGTAAGTGTGAATGTGGGCAACTGATGACAAATTCACAATCCTCCCCTCAACACCGGTGGTTCTTGCAGTGTCTTTCATTTTGTCAAGGAGCAGATTTGTCAAGAGAAAATGACCTGATAATTAATGGTGCAAATTAATTGATTGTAATTAACAGCGTTATATATTTTGTGGTAGGGAAAAAAACATCAATACCAGCCAGCGTTATATATTTTGTGGTAGGGAAAAAAACATCAATACCAGCCAGCGTTAATCAAGTCTTAATCTATACATAATAGTACAGATACATACCCAGGTGATTTGTGGCAAATTGCATCTCTATTCCATCTTCTGAGAGCTGGTAGGGGCAAAACATGATGCCAGCATTGTTACTGAAACATAAAAAAGAAATCTTGCATGTATCAAGCTGGCACAGGAGTACCTGGATATATCTAGATTTTATAACAAGAGAGCGAGAGATCACATTAAGATGTTGAGAGGCAGATCGAGAGCATTCAAGTTATCAGCGAATTCTCTAATGGATTTGATAGAGGACAGATCAAGTTTTAGGACATCAACACGGGCATCTTCATCCTCTTTAAGAATAAGTTGTTTAGCTTCGTTTGCAGCACCCATGTTCCTGGCAGCAATAATGACATGGGCTTTATGTAAAGCCAGCACTCTTGTCGTCTCCAAACCAATTCCACTTGCTCCACCTGCATCCAAATTCATAAGTGATCATTCACAGCCGACAAAAACACGATGAGGTCACAGTTCTGTACAAATTCGTAGAAAATATATACTTCAAAATCCTTTCAAGTTAATTTGCACATGAGAGTTCATACCTGTAAGAAAAAAAATTAAATGCTGGCAATGGATCAAAAATCAGATAAGCCAGCCAAACAAGCAATAGAGACAACAACAAAAAAATGGAGCGTTTCAGATTAATATTTTCTTATAATTTTGATACGCATGTCAAGAATAAAAAATATATTCATTCTTAAAAAAAAAACACTCTTTGTCGCAGTAAAAAACACGTAATTGGGAATTGAATCATACAAATGAAATGGTGACGTGCAAAAAGCAAACAAATACCAGTGATAAGAACAGTAAGATTGGAAGCATCGATCCCCTGTGTAACCTGCTCAGCAGTAGAAGCTGATCCAAACCCACTAGTACCAGGCCTTCCTGTCACTAACGAAAAGAAACTCATTTTTTTGCTTACAAATCAATCTGAAGTTGACAAGACCCAGTATAAGACTTCTATATTTGGATGAAGAAGGAGATGAGCTGTACGGGGGAGAGAAAGGAGTGATAGGGAGCAGGGTTTTGCCTTTTTCAAGAGAAAGAGAATAAAATGCATGAGATTAAGAGGCTGTAGTTTTTTAGGTGATGAGTAGAGGGATTTTTATGTAGCAGACGATGGTACATTAAATAGCTGTCGGTATAGACTGTAGAGCTGTTAATGCCCCCACCAACCCCTCAACTATTTCATACCTTCCTCCACGCCATGAGTGACCTGTCTTCTGGGCCAGTAATTTACCATTTTTTATTCTTTTTGATATAGTAAAAATTCTGGAAAAATAATATATGTTGAAAAGGTCTTTTAAAATAGACAAAACCCTGTTTTTCAATTTCATTTTCATACCCAACCTTTATTCTTATTAGCGGTTATTTAATTATGTTTCTAAATATATATCTTTTATAAACTAATTAACCTAAACAAAAATCAATCTAATAAAAATAATTAACGGAGAGTTCACATTAAATAAATTGATTTAGCATAGGAATTCAATTAATATTTAAATAAATTGACAACGACAATACATACAACTGACTCGTTTCAGTCGTCCTCTCTCTCCTTATCGATCTCTAGGTAAAGTCATTTTCGCATGAAATGCACGTCTATCGAGTGGAAATAATTGCATTATTTCAAAAAATCCATTATTTTTTGAAATAATCAGCGACCGGTAGGGCGTGAATTACCAAATTTTTACCATCATCTAGCGCTTTAGCTCAAATGCTAGTTTACAGTAACGCTCGTGGGTTAGATTAAATTTTTATTTACATAGAAAGAATATATTTAGATAGTAAAAAAATATTTAATAATATTATTATTATTATTCTTGTGCTAGTAGTTCAGTTTTTAAATTTCTGACCACACTTTTCATCTAAATTAGATATAAAATTATATTATTATATTATATGAGATTTTTTTTAATATGATATAGTGAAGTTTGTGAGTTCGAAAACAGTTTAAATGACCGTTAAAAAATATAATTTTATTTTAAAAATTTTAAAATAATAATTTAGTTAAGTTATGTATTTATTTCGAAACTTTATAATTTAAAATGACATTTGTGCCTTTGGGTAGTTAAATTGACTTATGTTCGAACCCCAGCACTAATAAATATTTATTTTCATTTACTTAAAAGGGGATTTTTTTTCCCGGTTAATATTGAAACTATCATGTGCAGTGCACATGACCATTAAATTTAATAAAATTAATTTATGGAGAGTATATTAGAAAATAAAAATAGAAAAGTTATATTTATTATTTTTCTATATAAGGATATGATTTATAAATATATCCATGTAATATTTAGTTTTTGGATTTTTTAGAAGATCTACAGTGATTGTGATTTTTTTTAAAATCCTTTTTCAAAATGTCATATCTTCCAAATTTTTTTTAAAGGCTCTCTTTATTTTCCTTTTTAAAAAAAGCCGTGTCTTTCCATCTAATATATTTTCTTACCAGAAGTTATATTTGACCATCTCAGGAATATTCCCAAAAATATATAGGAATCGTTTATTTTTGTGTTTTAAAAATATATATTTTTTTTTGAATTAATATTTTTTAATATTTTTAGATCATTTTGATGCGCTCATTTGAAAAATAATTTTTTAAAAATAAAAAAAATATTTTTGATATATTTTTAAGTAAAAAATACTTAAAAAAACAACAACAACTACACTCTCAAATAAACTCCTCCCGGATTAAAATCCAAAAGAGGACTGTTTATATATCTCCAGCTCTTCAACTGAAACATATTAATATTATATATTCTACCGTTTCAAACAAAGGCGCCCGTGGCCTAATGGATAAGGCGTCTGACTTCTAATCAGGCGACTGTGGGTTCGAGTCCCACCGGGCGTGCTGTTTTTTGAGAAATATAGCCGTCTTTTTGTTTATATTTTTTTGAGAAATCTCATAGCTTCTTCGCAATCTGGTCGCAACGCATCCTTTTTATTTCATGAAAGCTCCCAAACAAATTTTATTAATTTATGTTTGAAGGCCAAATATTGAGCAATGGGCCCAGTCTATGATAACTCATATGATTGACTAAATAAGAAAAAGGATTTGAATGAAGATAAGAAGAAAAACTAAGGATGAAACTATGAGTGTGGCACGTGTGGCTGTGCAAAAGAAAGGGTTTGCAAAATTGTTTTTCTTTTCCATTTCCATTTTTTTTCTTTTTCTAGATTTTTTTTCCTACATAAAATTAGAAAATATGTTTATTTATTGAGAATGAACACAGTTTTTTTTCATAAAAGAATACATCAAGATTAAAAATACTTTTTATAAGAAAATCAAATACATAATTTATAATAGTCATCTTAATATTTTTTTTCATGATGATTTAGTTATAAAATATTAGTTTTATTTCATTCAAATTAAAAATTACCATGAAAAAGCTGTATATTAACTAAAAAAAATCTTTATATTAGATTTGTAACAAAAATTAAAATGGTGACACTAAATATAAAAAATATTTAAAATATAATTTTAGTTTCTTACACTGCTAAAAAATGCTTTTACATATAAGAAATAATTTATCGTTCATTTCTTTTTTATTAAAAAAATGGTGAAAAATTTATAAATAACTTCTGAAACTTATTTTTCAAACATGTAACTTGAAAAACTAGAAATATTGCACTTGAATAAAGAGTTGCCAATACTTTTGCTTTTAAAATTCAATGCTTGTATTACTTCTTTATCATGGTTATTAAATAAAAAATTAGTATTTTTTGCTTGAAAATATATCATAATAATATATATTTTTTATTTTTTAAAATTTATTTTTGACACCAACATATTAAAATAATTAAAAAACATAAAAAATCAAATTTTACTAAAATTCCAGTGCAAACACAGTCATAAACAGGATCTTAGTCTTGTGGTTTTTTCCTTTACCATATAGAAGGTGAAAGGATAAATAAACTGTAAATCAAATAGATAAATATTAGATCACAACAGGGATATTCAGAGTATATTTAATATTGTGGTGTCGGGTTTCATTGAACTACCAGCTCATTGGCTGTTGAATTTTACCTATTGTTGGCTCAAGCTAAGAGCGACTTAGTCAATGACCCAAGATCTCCACTTGACAAAAAGTCTCAAGAATAAATAATTAATATTTATTAATTATATTTTATAAAATAAAAATCGTCCAAACTTTTTAAAAAATTATTTTAAAAAACTTTCTTTATAATTTCGTACAATGTTACTTGAACCGAATATGATTTTTTTTATTTTTTTATTAACATGAATATTCATGACAGTTTACGCGCATCTTAATTAATTTTACGAGTCCTAATCAGTGACGGGGCCACGTGGGTACAAAAAAGGGCAATTGCCCCTTTATTTTTTTAAAATATTTTTTTATATTAAAATATTAATATAATAATTTGAGGAGGGTTTGATACATGGAAAGTTATTGTTAACTTATATTTTAATATAATATATAATATATATTTTCAGCTCATTTACTTAATTTTTTTTTTACTAATTAACAGATAGCCCTTTTTCTTTTTGAGTTATTGTTGTGTATCTCTTTCTCTTATACAAATTTCTTTTTAAGTCCAGATAAGCAAGTAACTTCTTTTGTTTTATGCTTTAGGTAAAAAAAAAATTTATCTTTCTTATTTATTTCATTATCTAATTTTAGTTTTATTTTTTTATAATTAGTTATTAAAAATATTAGGGTTTATGATAATTTAGGAGTTTTGATATGAATGTGTTCAAAATAAATGTTTGAATTTCCTAATTTAATCAATTAAATGTTTATTTTCTTATTATAGATGAATAAATTAATGTTCATGCAAAACCACTATTCTTGACATCTCTTGTATTGACATGGTATATTATT
>Ga0325414_1002082_pt1 | contig 19980 bp, 16 predicted proteins | sample PopdelMetagenome_8_FD_206183 | JGI IMG/M metagenome (GOLD analysis project Ga0325414, IMG submission 206183) | Populus deltoides microbial communities from Bellville, Georgia, United States - Leaf-PdKOR-R3 | ecosystem: Host-associated > Plants > Phyllosphere > Phylloplane/Leaf | place: USA... | reverse complement strand
ATTTTCCAAATCAGATTTCTCCTAGTTTATTTGGGACTTCTTAAGGGTGACAAATCTGATTCTAGCATATTTAGCATGATAATTTTCGGAATTTTATTATTTTTATTATTTTCTTCTTAGTTTTTGGGTTATTATTACTTATTTGGGTCAATTGTAAGTGGGCTTCACATAAGTCCACCTAAGGGGGGTCCATTAGGGTTTTCTTAAGTCTAGAGTCAGTATAAATAAAGGCATAACCAAACATGTAAGGTCACGCAATTTTCAGATCAATAAACTTCTTACTGCACTTATTGTGTGTTGGTGGGATAATCTCCCTTCCTTGGTTCTCTAAAGAACTGAAAACGACTTATCGAAGAACAACTGTCTTCGTGGCGTCATTCTTATACTTCTCGTTCGCGAATCAATATTCGTTGGGTGGGGGTCTCCGTTTCCAATAGTGCTGTGTCACACTCCTATCAAACCTGATTTACTTGGCTTTCCAGGAATTGGTGTCTTTGCGTGTGGGTTGCGTGATCACGAGGTTCGCATCAATAACAACCGTTGTTCTTCATATACTTAGTATATGCAAAACATAATATACATGAACGCATGAGTTCTTGAAACTAACCCATAACTCTCAAATTTGGCTATCCTCTTAGAATGTCATTAGCCGAAGCCAATCGTTTATTCATCCCGGTTATCCACTTAGGATTCTATTAGCCGAAACTAGTCATTTATTCATTCTGGTCATCCACTTAGGGTGCTATTAGTCGAAGCTAATCATTTACTAATCCTGGCCTTCCACTCAGGATGTCATTAGCCGAAGCTAATTCAATCATTTGTCCCGGTCATCCTTTTAGATGCCATTAGCCGAAGCTAATCAATCATTTGTCCCCGTTTTTGTCCCGGTCATCTCTTCGGAGTCCCGGTCATCCCTTTTGATGCCATTAGCCGAAGCTAATCAATCATTTGTCCCGATCATTTGTCTCGGTCACCATTCATATGTCATTAGTCGAAGCTAATCAATGATTTATCCCGGTCATCCATTCGGATGTCATTACTCATCAACCAATCAAACATTCCAGAGGCGGTTTATGAAATCATTATAACATGGTAATATCTTTTGAATTGCCCATTCAAATGATTCATAACAACTTGACATTCACTATAACATAATAGCAGACCCTTCATGATACTCGTAAAGGCATTCCGTAATAGTTTAACATTAAGTAAACACGATAATAGATATAGATCTTTTGTAATACACAAACAAACATTCCATAGGAGGGTAGCATTTAGTAACACAACAGTACACCCTTCGTATTACTCATCCAACCATTCATGACAATTAATGTTCAATACAATACAACAATAGATCCCTCATAATACTCATGCAACCATCTGTGATAATTAACATTTAGTACAACAATAGATCTTTCGTAATACTCATACCACCATTCATCACAATTACATTTAATAAAATACAACAGTAGATCTTTTGTAATACTCATACTACCATTCGTCTCAATGACATTCAATAAAAGACAACACTAGATCCTTCTTAATACTCATACTACCATTCATCGCAATTACATTCGATAAAATACAACTGTAGATCCTTCGTGATACTCATACTACAATTCATCAGCAGCCCAAATTCATAATAGCCCAATCAACATCTCATAGTCGATTTAATATTCATCGCAACATAATAATATATATCCACCTCAAACATGTCATTTCAAAACATTAACATTTTTGTCATTGTTTCAACATTCAACAAGAACCGACATATCATATATTCATTTCGACAATCATCAAGAATTCAATTAAACACTTCATCATCGTTTCATCATTCAAAAAGGATTTAATAAAATATCATCATAAGTAAATTATTTCAAAACATAAACATCATACGAGAAAAAGGTGGAAACCACCTACCTACTCCACTTGCGGGTTGTCCTTGTTCTGAGACATCAATGGCCACAAATCAGTACATTTGCATCCTTAAATCACATTTATCACCATACTTATTTCAAGAGTCCATATGTTCACATTCAAGTGTTCCACATATTACACCATCATACAATGAAATTGTTACAAGCATTTAAGTCATTTATGCCCGGGGGTCTATTGTAGAAATTGGCAGTGAAAATGGTTCCCTGCTGGCACACAATTTGGCAGCGAAGCTGATTCGTTGCAGGCCACACAATTCAACAGCGAAAATTATTTTGCTGCAGGCACCACACAATTGGGCAGTGAATCACAAATTTGCTGCTGAATGCCAACTCGCTGCAGACAACTCAATTTCGGCAGCAATTTACAAATTCGCTGTAAACAATACAACTTCGGCAGCGAATCCCATATTCGCTGCAGAACACACAATTCGGCACCAAATGTTAATTCGTTGTAAACAACTCTATTTCGGTAGCGAATTACAAATTCGCTGCAGACAAATCAAGTTCGCCAGCGAACCCCAAATTCGATGCAGAACACACAATTAGGCAACAAATGTTAATTCGCTGTAAACAACTGAATTTTGGCAATGAAATTTCAAATTCGTTGCAGAACACACAATTCGGTAGCGAATGTTTATTCATTGCAAACAACTCAATTTCAACAGCAAATTACAAATTCACTGCAGACAATACAACTTCGGCAGCGAACCCCAAATTCGCTGCAAAAAACACAATTGGCACCGAATGTTAATTCGCTACAAACAACCCAATTTCGACAACGAATTACAAATACGCTACAGACAGTAAAACTTCGACAATGAACCCAAAATTCGCTGCAAAATAAACAATTCAGCAGCGAACAACTCAATTTCAGCAGTGAATTACAAATTCGTTGCAGACAATATAACTTCGACAACGAATGTTAATTCGCTACAAACGACCCAATTTCGGCAGCAAATTGCAAGTTTGCTGCAGAACACACAATTCGGCAATAAATGCTAATTCACTGCAAACCAGTCACTTTCAAAAGTAAATTACAAATCCACTATAGAACATATAACTTTGGCAGCGAATCTATGATTCGCTGCAAACACGCAATTTGACATTAAGTTCTAGCAAAGTCACATGATTTTTTCATGAACACACACACACACACATGCAATAATCAATCCCAGCAGAACACACACATTGCAATCATCAATTCCAACACATAATCTTTCATCAAATCCTAGCAGAACACACACACATTTGCATTTTGACCAACCGCATAACTAAGGCCAGCCCTCTACCTTGTTTCGTTCTTTCCATTTTATGCATTTTTCTTTGTTAGATGTTATGAAAATTTATCTTATTTCATCTCTGTTTCTTTGTCCTCTTAGTTAGTTTTAGTTTTCTTTACAACTAGCTTAGGCCCTAGGTTAATTTTCTTAGGGTCTCCATCATTTTTGGTTCTAGGTTTCAAGAATAAGGGGGAGGAGAGACCCATACCTTTCAGATCTAAGTTTATCTGGACAGTTTGGTAGAGTTCCTTCTCTCTTTCTCCTTCTCTTTCTTTCTCTCTCGGTTCTCTTTCTTCTGTCAGTTTCTTCCCACCTGTTCCAGCCCTTTTTCCCTTCCCTCTAAGTAGCTGTTCAGCCTCCACTCAAGATCTCAACTCTCTCTTTCTCTCACACGTTCATAGAGGTACTCTCTACTGGTTTTGGTTCAATTTTCGTTAGGAAGGAGGAAGAGAAGAGAAGCATGCAGCTGCTGCTGACAGACTTTGGGAAGAGGAAGAAGGCAAGAGCATGACACCTGTTTTGGGAAGAGTGCCCCTTTCTCTCTCTCTCTCTACTGCATTTATACCCCTCTTAAATGCAATAGGGTGTTTGGACGTTGGACCAAGGCTGTCCTTATCCATATTTTGAGTTATTTTTGGGCTAGTTTCTATTCCTATTCTCCCCTAAGATAGGTTGGTCTAATACTAATTTTTGTTAGGTTTTACAGTGTTGCTGCCGATTCATCAATCGGCAGCCACAAACTGTGTCGCTACTGATTCATCACTCGGCAGCGAGAACTGCACCACTGCCGATTCATCAATCGGCAGCCAAACTGTGCAGCTGTTGATTCAGAAATCGACAGCCAATAACTACGTCATTGCTGATTCAGAAATCGACATCCAATAACTGCGGCGCTACCGATTCAGAAATCACAATAAAAACTGCGTCGCTGCCGCTTCCAAAATTGGCAGCGATGGTGGTGTCATTTCGGCTTTCTTCTCTCTCTTTTTTGGGTGTTTACATTCTCTTCGTGTAAAGGGACTCGTATTGATAGTGCCTCTAGTAACCGATTCTAGGTCGTGTATCGGGTAATTCTCTACATGAGTCTTAAACTGTCTTGACACATAAGCGATCACTTTCCCATATTGTATCAAATCACACCTAAGTCCTTTCTTCGAGGGTTTACTGCAAATTACCAACCTTTGGTATTTTGGAACATAACAGTTCTAGTATGGCAGTCTATTTAGTCTTGTACTCACTCAACTAATCATGTCTAGGTTTATACCAAAATCATGAAATTTTAAGGGGATCTAGTCTACTGATGTTTCATACCCAGCTAGACTAACCCCCACTCCCACATACATTATATTTGTTTCAACTATGTTCCCCATCAGGGTTCTAGTTACGAGCCCCGCTTCTACTACTTTCAATCCTTTTCCCCAATTTAGTGGCAATTCTCGTTGTACTAAATGAGTGGGTAGCACCCAGATGAAAACAACACAAATACATTAAAGTTATTCATCAGTAATGTACCTGCTACCACATCGGTTGCAACACTAACTTCTTCTTATGTAAGGTGGAAGACTCTTTCTGGAGTCCAGTCATTTCGTGCCCCTAGCTTTCTTCGGTTGGACTTTGCCCCTGATTGGGAAGACCTCACTAGCCTATTCATTGTGACGGATTGTTGGTAACTTTGACTTGGCTGTTGCATACTCTGTGTATGCCCAATGTTTCTATTAAGGCATTCCTTTTTATAACGACTTTAACATTCCAATTTTTTTGTTCTTCGAAATGGCGATCTACTAGTAAAATCATCCCCATCTCTGTTTTTACCTTTTCCCTAATGTCCCTGTGGATCCTCTCCAGTACAAGCTTGTGCCGCCTCCATCATTTCTCTCACTGATTTAAACTGTAAAACAATCAACCCTTGCTTCAATTCCTGTCGAAGCCCATTTCTCAGCTTCTCAATCATGTGTTCTTCGGTGGGGATGTAGTGCAAAGAAAATAATGAAAGGTCATGGAATTTCCTCTCATATTCCAAAACTTACATTTCCTTTGTCTCAATGCCAAGAATTCTTGTTCCTTCACTTTTCAAATCCACCTCCCGGCTATCAAAGCATCTTGTTTCCCCCAAATACGGTTTGTAGCCCATTTCTCTCATGCTTTTAACTAATTGTACGAGTAATACCATGTTGTCCCCGCTCTTTCTTACTGCCCTATCTCTGTTAGGGGTATTTCCTCCGTCCGGTTTGGTACCCGTTCTTCTTCAACTATTGTGGTTCTTCCCTGTAAGAAACCAGATGCTCTTGCCAATCTTGGGCATTTCGGCCACCACTCCTTTCTATCGAGGGCGGCTCAAGTCGAGCACCTTGGCAAGTGCACACCATCCTGAAATAGATCACAACTATATTATTTTCATCAATCCTCAGGATCCAAACCCCTCTGATACCAACTGTAACGACTCGACTTTTCAAGGCCAAAATTGATGAATTTTTTTTAATCGTCCGGTTTTCTGGATTTTTTCACCATATCATTCTTCAGATTTATCATTGCATTTTGTTCATTAACAACGCACAATCTACGTAGGATAATATAAATCAACATTCCCATAAAATGGGTTCATTAAGGTTTGTTTCAGTCTACAATCAATATAAATAAGGTATAACCAGACAAGAGTTATACAATTTTCAGATTAATAAACTTATTTTGCCGCACTTGTTGTATGATGGTGGGATAATCTCCATTTCTTGGTTCTATGAAGAACTGAAAATAACTTATCGAAGAACAACTAACTTTGTGGCGTCATCTTTATACTTCTCGTTCGTGAATCAATATTCCTTGGATAAAGAATTGATAGGGTTTCCATTTCCAATAGTGCTGGTGCCTAGGTATAAGTTATCTTTGTGTCACATTCCTGTCAAACCCGATAAAGAATTGATATATTTGCATGTGGGTTGCTTGATCGTGTGTTCAAGAGGTTCGCATCATTGTACCTTTGAAAGAAGGGATTACACCTGTGAAGCAAAAACTACAGAGAACCTGCCCAGATATGGTGCTCAAGGTAAAAGATGAGATGTCAAGGCAATGGGGTGCTGGTTTTCTGGAAGTAGTTACATACCCATAATGGTGTCCAATATAGTAATAGTTCCTAAAAAACATAGAAAGATTAGAGGATGTATGGACTACAGGGATTTAAACAAAGCAAGCTTGTAGGATGACTTCTTATTGCCTCATATTGATATCCTAGTCGACAATGGCACATGAAGCTCAACATACTCCTTTATGGATGGTTTTTCTATGTACACCATGGAGAAGGAAGTCGATTGTCAAACTATGAGAAAGTTATTTGAAAGGTTAAGAAGATATCAGTTGAACCCCGTGAAGTGCTCACTTAGGGTAAAATCCAGAAAGTTGCTCGGGTTTGTGGTAAGTAGTCAAGGTATTTAAATAGACCCCGGATTTGTGGTAAGCTCACGTCTATGGAGAGTCGATGCTGATAATCTATCAAGTAAAAGTGGAATGACAGACAAAAGATGAGAAATTGAGACCATATCAAGAATACATGTCTAAGCTAACAGAGGAATTTGACGAGATAAAATTCACTTATATTGGGAGAGATAAAAACCGGTTCATCATACATTGTCTAACCTTCTTTATGGAGATATTTTGTACAAAAGGTCATCAGATGGAACATTGTTGAGATGTCTAGATGGAACAGAGGCAAAAAAGGGCGCTCCAAGAGGTTTATGAAGGGGTTTTGCACAACCCCTACTAATGGACATATGGCATCCAAACAAATACGAAGATCAAGATACTTTTGGTTAACCTTGGAAAAGGATTGCATAGAATATATCTGTAAATGCCACAAATGTCACATATACGGTTGGATTTGGAGTTATGCTTAACAGTATAAAATTGGACAGTAGAAAATTGTACGCCAAAATTCGAATTTGACCTTGTTAGTGAGAAGAGGATAGCTGTAATATGTCACCACCAACTCTAGCAGAAGAGAATGGTGAAAGCCTACAATAAGAAAGTCAAACCTCGAGTATTCGAAGAATGAGACCTGGTACTAAGGAAGATTCTAGGTCTACCTAATGAAGACCAAAGTAAATGGACACCCAACTATGAAGGCCCCTACATTATAAAGAAAGCATTCTCTAGGGGAGCCCGTGTTAAAGGATGGAGGAATATGACTTGTTTAGGCTTGTGAATTCTAACTCTATAAAAAAAATACTATGCAAAGGTACTTGTTTTGTTTTGAATTAATAAAATTTGGTTGCTCATTCTCAATACATGTGTATTTTCTACAAAAAAAAAAATGATCTCAAAATTTCTCTTAAACGAAGTTTTTTTATTTGGTTTTTGTCTAAACAATTTCGAGGAAATTAATGAAATGTCAAAAGGAAACCCCTAAGAGATAATGAAGTTTTATATAAATCATAAAAATCACAGAATAAACTCAAAAGAGCGCTGCGACGGTAAAGTCAAAATTTCTAGTCTTGCTTGAATTGAAGAAAGGTCATCTTTGATATCCATAAATTAATCCTCTTTTGAGCCTGGTAGAATTCTTCTTTAAAAAAAAAACCCTAACCTGGGTCACACTCCGCATTGGAGGCAAGTGAGAAACAATTTTTATTGGTCGAAAATATGAAGACCACAACAGAATTGGTGGTAAAGAAATTACTAACCTAAAGTTTTAGAAATGACTAAAAGTGAAAAGTCAGAAACTAGGGAGAATCCAAAGAAACCTAAAAGCGTGCTGTAAGGAAGCCAAAAAGAAGACATTGCCCGCACTTAGAGACAAATCAGGTTCTGATACCAAGAGTCGATACTGGAAGTTTCATCATTAAAAAAAAAAACCTAAGATGAAGCCTCTAGCACCTTCAAATAATTGGTTATCCATCAAAATAGAACTTGGACTTGCATTACGACCTCTGTTAAAAGAATGTTTGGTCTTTTAGGTAAAACACAGAATGGGTAGCATGGTTGTATGTTTTTCTTTTACAAAGATTATGAAATAAGAAAAAGGAAATAACGATGTTAAAGATGTGTAAAAAACCCTATTTTTCCCTTTAAATCAAGTTTTGAAATGGGCAATGAGTTATATTGACACGATCAAAAGATTGATATCTTATCCCAAGTGCAGGAGTGTCGAAGTAATAAATAACCTGACAAGACCGGGGTCGAACCACAGGGAGGTCAACTATATAAAATTACAAATAATAAATGAAAAGGCGTTGAAGAGAACTTTTGAGATGTGATATTGATGTAAGGATTAAACAAGGATAAAACAAATGTCAAGGTTAGAGGATCCACTAATGGTATTTCAAATAAGTATAATATAAACTCTTTCTATAACTTAACAGTAAACAACACACAAAGAAGGTTCCAATCAGATTATACATTATTAACATGATTATATTAATTATCTTATTTGAGTAATGCCAATACTTGTAAATGTGGTTAGGTATTCATGGCGATAATTTATGTGAACAACAAATAAAGTTCCTTTCATAGCATAAGTGTTGGTTATACCATACAGTAGGCTACGAAAATGTCAAGTATTTGTTGTACCAAGGGTTGTACAACACAAATCTAGATTAATAATTTAACAAGCAAGATATTAAGAGTAAGTAAGATAACAATTATAAACTTGTTATTATCAAACATTAAAGTCCATATTGAGTTTATACTATACTTATTCTTACACCATTAATGTACCTTTTCACCTTGACAAAATAAACTTAGCTAAACATAATGAAGATAAGGAACATAATTAGACAAAATAAAAACATAATAATGATATACATTAACTAGGTAAAGGAAATGGAAAGCATAAACAAGAGATTAATATAACATGAAATAAAATTTGAACATTACAAAATACAAAGAAAGAGAGCAAGAGCAAGATCTTGATCTTGATCTGAACACCAAGATATCTAAATGTACGGCAAATGCTTATTTTTATAGGCTAAAATTCAGAACTATTTATTTGATGACTAATTATTCAGTGGGCAACCATCTCTTGACTTGATGATAACCATTATCTTCTTGTCTGAACAAAACGTCATTGTTAACATCAGAATTTGAACAGATAGTCTTCATGAAAGTTTTGGGCATGTCTCAGCTTTCCAATCACATATGCCGACCATTTGATTTTGATGACATTGAGAATTCTTGTTGGTAAAGAGGAAGCATTTTTGGATTATGATGAAGTTTCCTATCCACTTTTGAAACGACAATGACTCATTGCCCATTTCAAAACTTGATTTAAAGGAAAAAATAGGGTTTCTTACCCATCTTTAACATCAAACATTTGATTTTGATGACAATAAAAATATGATGGTCTATGACATTTGTTCTACAAAGATAACTAACGAGTAGTTGATGGTGATCCCAGGTTTGAAAACCCTTAAACACTGTTTGAGCCTATAAACTCTTTTCTTTGTTGACCTGCAACCCAACCTTCATTATGTACCTAAAAAGACATTTCTAATCAAGCAAGCAAGATAGATTGATAAATGGCGCACTTAAGGAATCAGTTGTGAAATTAATGATGAAATGAAAAACTTTTTGTCTTTTGTTCGCATCGAGAGGATCCAAACACAAGACTTCAAACGAGTATTTGATCCTTCTCAAAATAGGTCATCTCCTATACCAAGCGTTATGATAAAAACACTTTTTGACATAACATTAATGAATCTTGTATTTTCAAAAAGACAAGGTAAATTGTGCAAAATCTTTGTTAGGGAAATCACCCCAATCCCCCTAAAGCATGTCTCAGAAGTGTTAAAAGCTTACAACATTGTCACAAGACAAAGAGTTTCTAAGTTGTTCCCAATTTAGAATGATATTCGCCATAGCCACAAAAAAAGGCTACATAAGGCAACTTGCATGAACTTATTCGGGTGAAATGGAGAGAAAAGCCAACCAGAATGACCGACCTAGAAATTACAACCCTCGGTGAAGATTGCGAAGAAAAGGAGGGGGCGCCTATATTTCAAAAAACAAGCATTGCATTTGATCTAACCTAAAAATTGAAATATTGATTGCCATTCAAGAAGAACAATGGAATTTACAAGCAAAAGACAATAGGCTCAATCCACGTAATTTGAACACCCAAAATTGGTATTTGTTTTGATCTTTGAAAAATTGAAAGGATTTGGTCCTAGTATTAAGTTGAAAAAAAAAGGGTCGCCCATGAAAATAGACCAATTTGTTTTTAAAGGGCATGTCTGTAACATCCCCCGTTCTGGGATAAAGACAACAATCTCATGCCAACCGAAAAACAGAGTAATTAATTTTTTTTTTCTATATCTATTCATGATGTTCGTATTAAAGTCTATCAAAATTTCAACGGAGTCTCCCCTATACCAGAAGGTCCCAAGTTATCGACATTTAATCTGTTTACACTTTTAATAACCCGCATTTCCTAACTCAATCCCGACCCAATCATCCTGGGTCTCAATCCCACAAACATCATCATACATATCAACCATAATATTTATGATATACATTATATAACAAATATCATTATGGATGGATAAAAAATATAAATATGCATACATGAAACATGGTTATATGAATTATAGAGTTAAGTTCATTTAATTAAGTGTAAACATTAATTATACAAATTAAGTTATACAAACATTTCCATGTTTACAAAATACAAGGGTATACTCCTTAGAACCTAGATTAAAAAAAGTGAACATAAGTTAGGATCTACTCCTGTCATGCATGCGATGGTCCTGAAACAAGATACATATTATTGAAACATGAATATCATAATAAATATAACAGTACAAATATCTAACAATTTAAAAAGGACAACATGCATTCATATTTTGTTCACTTCTCCCTTTTGGATTTCATTAGAATCTCTTTCTTATTCAAATTTTAGTGTTTCTCTCTTGATTTGCAAAAATGGATACAAAAAACTCCCTCTTTTCTTTCCTGCTGCATATTTTTGGTGAGAAGAGGGGGTATTTATGTTCTATAATTATTCTTATTTGCATTTAGGCCCCATTTTCTTTAAATGTATTATTTTTGCCCCACATTTTTTTTATTCTTATAATTAAGTTATATCTCTTTTCTTTTCTTATAATTTCACCCCATAACTTTTAGTTTAATTTATTTTTTTTATTTAATCCAGCCTTGATTTTTTCTTAAGGTTTACATTCTCCCCTCCTAATAAAAATTTCGTCTTCAAAATTCAAGCTACTTACCTATGTCAAGGAATAAGTGTGGAAACTTCTCCTTCATCTCAAATTCTCTTTCCCATATTTCTTCTTCTATTCGAGAGCTTCTCCACAATACTCTCACCAAGGGAACTCTTTTATTCTTCAACACCTTCTCATCTCGATCCAAGATCTTGACAGGCTTAGCTTCCATGGTTAGATCCCCTTTAATCTTCATAGGAACTTGTGGCAATACCCGTGAGGGGTATATCTTGGCTTTTTGCAGCAATGACACATGGAACACATTGTGAATTTTATCCAAATATACAGGCAACTGGCCCGATTCTTTCCTTAATCTCAAAAGGGTCAATATCTCGGGGCTAATTTCCCTTTTACTCCAAATCGAATGATGCCTTTCCAAGGCGCCACCTTCAAAAATACCTTATCCCCCACTTGGAATTCCAAAGGCTTTCTCTAGTTATTTGCGTAACTTCTTTTTTTTTTATCTATCTTGGGCTTCCTTCATCCTCTTTCTGATTATCCTCACCTTGTCAGTTGTCAGTTGCACCATTTCAGGTCCCAAAAGCTTCCTTTCTCCTACTTCCTCGCAACAAATTGGGGTACGACATTTCTTCCCATATAATGCTTCATATGGAGCCATATCAATAATAGTTTGATGGCTATTATTATAAGTAAACTCCACCAATGGCAATCTTCCCAATTCCCTCCAAACTCCACCACACATGACCTCAGGAGATCCTCAAGAGTTTGAATGGTCCTTTCAAATTGACCATCCATCTGAGGATGAAATGCTATGCTTAGATTCAACTTTGTCCCCATTGCCCGTTGTAAACTAGGCCACAATCTCCATGTGAACCTTGGATCTCAATCCGATATAATTGAAACTAGCACCCCATAAAGTCTGATTACTTCATCTACATACAATTTTGCCAGCTTATCCACCAAATTAGTCATCTTCATAGGCAAAAACAAAGTAGATTTTGTTAATTGATCCATGACCACTCATATAGCATCATTCCCCTTCTTTCTCCTGGGTAATCCATGGAAATATCCTCTCATTTCCATTTCAGAATTGATAATGATTGTAATTCCCCTACAGATCTCTGGTGTTCTATCTTTACTTCTTGATAAGTCCTACAGTTCGACACAAATTCTGCTATTTCCCTCTTCATATTTGGCCACCAATAGTATTCCTTTAAATCCCTATACATCTTTGTACTCACTGGATGAGTAGTAAATTGAGATTAATGAGCTTAATACTTCATCTTTTAAAGTCTTATCCTTAGGCAAATAAATTCACCTACTATTAGCCCCTCAGATGACATTTGAAATGATGCCTCTATACCCTTGTTTACCCTCTCCTTAATCTCTTTTACTTTCCTATTTGCCTGTTGAGCCACCAAGACCTTGTCTTAAATCACAGATCGGATCTTTAATTGAGCTAACAATGATCCCTCGGGCCCTACACTTAGCCGTAAACCTATTTTCTTCAACTCCACTATGCTTCCCTATTCCTTAATCTCCATATCATTCATCATTGTTTTTCCCTTCCTCCTCAAGGCATCGGCTACTACATTAGCCTTACCAGGATGGTAGTCAATCACACAATCATAATCTACCCATCTTCTTTGTCGCATGTTCAACTCCTTCTATAACATCAAATAATTCAAACTTTTATGGTCTGTAAAGATTTGAACTTGTGACCCATACAAATAATTTCTCCAAACTCTTAAGGCAAATACCACCGCTGCAAGTTCTAGGTCATGAACTGGGTAATTGACCTCATGCGACTTTAGCTATCTTGATTCATAAGCAATCACACACCCATGTTGCATCAATACACATCCCAAACCCCTTTTTGAGACATCACTATATACCACAAAACCCTTCTGTCCCCGATGGAATGGCCAGCACGGGAGCAGAAGTGAGCCTCTCCTTTAGTTCTCGAAAGCTCGCTTCACACTCTTCCGACCAAACAAACCTGACTTCCTTGTGGGTCAGCTTAGTTAAAGGTGATGCTATGGTGGAGAACCCCTTAATAAACCTCTGGTAATACCCAGTAAGACCCAAGAAGCTCTAAATTGCTGTCACGTTGGTAGGCATTGCTCATTTTAACACGACCTTAACCTTTCTTGGATCCACAAATATTCCTTCTGCGGATATTACATGGCCTAAAAATACTACTTCTTTGAGCCAGAACTCACACTTATCTAGCTTTACACCAAGATATCGTCAATAAATACCACATGTATTGGTCCAGGTAAGGTCAAAACACTCGATTCATCAAGTCCATAAACATGGTCGGAGCATTGTTTAAACTGAAAGGCATCACCAAAAACTCGTGATGCCTATAACGGGTTCAGAATGCAGTCTTTTGTATGTTTTGTTCCTTGATTCTCAACTAGTGGTATCCAGATCTCAAATCTATCGTAGAGAACACCCTAGCACCATTCAACTGATCAAATAAATCATCTATTCGTGGGAGTGGATACTTGTTCTTCACCGTCACTTTATTCAATTGATGATAATCAATGCACAAACAAAGTGTGCCATCCTTTTCTTTACAAACAATACCGGAGCTCCCCAGGGCTAGTTGCTAGGCCGGATGAAGCCTTTATCTAACAATTCCTGAAGCTGAACATTCAGTTCAACCAATTCCATAGGTGCCATTCTATACGGAGACTGGGCTATAGGAGAAATTCCTGGAATAGTTTCTATGAAAACTTCAATTTCTCTAACTGGAGGTAATCCAGACAACCCTTTTAGGAATACATCTCGAAACTCCCTCATAACAAATGTCATAACCCATTTTTGGGTTATTCTCCAAATTCACCTTTTCTATTCCAAAAAAAAAAATATATGCGAACTAAGAACAAAAAATAAATCCAATAAATAATAGCAGTGAGAAGAGGATGCTGGAGTGCCCTGAAAATGGTTAGAATTTGGTTAAGGAGGTTCAAAAATACAAAGATTGAAATTAACAGTATTTTGTTGACTGATGAGAGCCTTGTTGACAAAGAAAATTCAATTTGAGGAAGAAAAGTTCAAAATAAGATGTTTATGGACTCAATTAAATTTTATTGAAGGTTTAATTGAATTTATGGAGGGTTTGATTGCAAGAAAAATTGATATTTAAGTTAATTTGGGCTTTAATTGGGAGAAATTAAAAGTTATGGGGTCAAATTATAATTTTTGAGAATTGATTTGGTCAAATATGGGGTTTAATTGCATAAATATTGAAGTTCGATGTCCAATTAGGGACTTAATTGAATAAGTCAGAAACCAAGAACCAAACTGGAAAAAGGGTGTAAATAGAGGAGCTGTAATTAACCGAATTAGAGGCCAAATTGAAGAAATTGGAAGTTTATTGATGAATTGAGGGTCAAATTGCATAAATTAGAAACCAATGACTAAAGTGAAAAAGGCGGCCAACTTCAGGGCCTACGATTGAATTTGGCAGGGGTGCAATTGAATTGATTTTCAAAATCAAAATTGCAATTTAGGACTTGATTGAACAAATTACAAATTGAAGACTGATTTGGACTTTGACACGATTTTGCCGCCATTTCCTTTTAAATGAAACAATGTGTTTTGTCCAAAACGGCGCCCTTTCATCCACTATTTTAAAACAAAAGGAAAGAGAAAAGCCCCAAACGGTGCCGTTTTAAACGCCGCTGTGGGTCTTCTTCTTCCCTTGAATGCGCGAGACAGAGGGGAGGTGCCCCTCGGGCAGTCCTAGGGAAGTTGCACAGTGGTTGCCTCAGGCATCGTACCCTTGTGCCATGACTGGACAGGGGTAGCAGGCCTCTCTCCCCATGTATTTGCCTATAAATACAGGGGAAGAGAGAGCAGAAAGGGAGGCAGTAGCAAAAAAAGAAACAAAGAGAGAAAACAATACAGATTACCTTAGATAGGGCGTAGTTAGGGTTAGGTTTTTATCCGATAAGATAAGGATCTCTTTACAGAGGAGGACTTTTCTTAAACCATAGACATACTGACAATTAGAAACCACAACAAGAGCTTAGATTTTATCAGAAAATAAAACAATGCAGCTTACCTTTGGTAGAGCGTAGTTGGGGTGCTAATACCTTCCCTTTAAGCAACCAGTCTACGTACTCGATCTCTAAGACCAGTTAGGGTTCCTAGTGACTAGAATACTAGGTGGCGATTCCCATTCCAATTTTCCACTGATAAAAGACAAGAATGTCTTGTCTCCCCACATTTGCTAGACAGAGACACCATACCCTAAAAGGGTGGACGATTGTCACGATGTCGCACACTTGCGACAGAATGGCGACTTCAGTAGGGACCTTGTGGGTTAAGCTTTGTTTTTGTCTAATTATCTTGTTTTAGTTTGTGTGTTATTGTTAATATACATTTCCTCATTTGCTTTAATTTTATACATATTTGTTCATGCATTGTATATAATTGTTTCATGCATCATTCACATTTTATGAGAGTTTATACTGAGAAAAAAAAACTTTAGGTTAAGTGGGGGGCTAGCAGCTTACCTTACAACTTTTAGTTAAGATTTAAGTTTGTGTAAACCCCAACTCTTCGTTGAGTGCTTAGACTGGTAATGATTGATGCACACGCCATCTCATTACCTACTAAGCCCTCATAATGCCTTCACAAGGGTGATCACTAGAACAGCAAAAGACCCTTTTGAGACTAGGTAGAAAGCCACCCATCATGTAATGACCCAAAACCTATCCTTAGAGTATGAGCCCCCTAATATGCATGTACATACATTTGCATTTGTAAACATACATCAATTCTTTGTAAATAACATCCATACATGGCATGTTGAAATATAGGTCCCCAAAGAGTTTACAACACCCGAATTCGAGCGAGAAACATGGAAGATGAAGAGCGCGCTCACCGTGACACCCATTTTCAAGAAGAGTTGGAGTCTCTAAAGATAAACGTGGCTCGCCTCACTAGCTTACTCGAGCAAACACTAAGAAATACCTCTGGTGAAAGTCCTTCTAACCGACCAGACACATTTAATCAGATTCCGACAACAGCTCAACTCGAAGAAAGAGTGAGTGAACATGGTCAAGAGCCTCAACATAATCCATCATTTGTGCATTCAGTGACACTTGCACCAACCCCAGAAGTCATGGATACATTTGCCAACAAGTCCCACAAGGCCAGGTCATCTGATAGCATTGATCAAGATAAGATGGTGGCGCTGGAAGCTAGAATTAGAGTCGCAGTTTGGGCAGTAGAGATGTGTTTAGTCCCAAATGTGGTTGTCCCGAAAAGTTTTGTGTTCCTGAGTTCATCAAATATAGTGGAACACAATGTCCTATGACTCATCTCAAGTCTTACTGCAATAAAATGGCAGAAGTAGTACATGATGAAAAACTATTGATGTACTTTTTTCAGGATAGCTTAAGTAGGGCAACATTGAGCTGGTACATGAGATTGGACAACACAAAGATCCAGAGATGGAAAGATCTGGTGGATGCTTTTGTCAAGTAGTACAAGTATAATATGGATATTGCTCCTAATAGAACCAGTTTGTCAAATCTAGAGAAAAGGGATAAAGAAAGCATAAGGGAATAGCTCAAAGATGGCGAGAATCCGCTGCTCAAGTACATCCCCCACTTCTGGACAAAAATATGGTCACTTTATTTGCCGACACGCTAAAGGCGCCATATTACGAGCATGTGATGGGTAGTTTGACCTAACAATTCACTAACACTATGGTAGTATGTGAACGTATAGAGCAAGGCGTCAAGAGTAGTAGAATTTCTGAACCCATCGAGAAAAGAGGCTTTGAAAGGAAAGAGGTCAACCATGTTGGATGGCTACAGGGGTAGGAAAAACCCATCTGAAAACTACCATATTCCATCCCAAATTGCCAACATAAAAAAACCTAAGCCCCAAAACTTTCAAACCAAAAGCCAAATTGGAAATTACCAAAGGGTTCAAGAACAACTACCTCCATTACCGCTACTGCTGAATGAGATATACCAGAAGCTATTAATCATAGGGCATATAGCTCCCGAACCTCTGGCACTTTTACAACTCCCTTACCCCGACTGGTACAAGCCAGAGCTCACTTGCGAATACTATGTTGGTTTTGTCGAACATGACATCCATACTTGTAACACCTTCAAGAGAAAGCTTCTACAATTAATCAAGGTAGGGTGGATAGCATTTGAAGACACTCCTAATGTGAACATGAACCCTCTACCTAATCATGCTCGAAGCGTTGGATTAGAAATGCACTAGCAATAGAATGTTCGGGGAATCTGAAAGCATCAATGGTCAATGCAAGGTGCGAAAAAGGCAGCATAAATTTTTGAAGGATTCAAATTTCTACCATAGTTTTTGTCTACACCATCAATGAGACCTCTACAAGAGCTGATGTGAGGAGGCTAGCCTAAGAGGAGATTCACCAAAATGAAAGGATGAAGTTTGCCCTATTATTGCCTTTTGTTTAATCATGTTGGTTTCAACCTGTTTCAGTCTTGTCAGTAATTTGGCTCATAATATTACAAGACTTTCTTTGTCAAATTAGCTTTCTTGTTAATAAGATCATGTATTTTCATATGTTCATGACATGTTTTTCTTTTTTTCCAAAACTATGCATGATCTCACATGTTTACAAGAATTTTTGGGAATTCAAAGTTTAGTACAAAAGGCAGAAATCATATTGATGTTTGTCCAAAATAAACGAATTCTTGAAATTCAAGTGATTCCTTAGAACGGTAACCATACACCTAGAAAACCTGAAAAAAAAAACAAACAAACAAAAACAAAAAAAAACACCATAAGGTGACTCCAAAGTTGAGTTTTATTTGAATGAATAATGAGAAATCACTTTGCATACTCGCATGAAAGCAAGGCCTACCGATCCTAAGTGCATGAGTTTGAAATAAAGAAAAGTCATCTTTGATAATCCTTTCACAAAGCTAAAATATATCCTTTGCAGTCCCTTTTTTAGCTTAGTACATTTTTTTTAAAAAAAAAGCTTTGCTAGGATCACACCCCATACTAGGGGCAAGTGCAAGAGATATAGAAAAAACCTCAACGATTGGAAGTTTCCAAGCAATACTGGGGGGCATAAAAGAAAATTCTCAATCATCAAGGTGCCTAAACAAAACTGGGGGGGCCATGAAGAAAAATCCAAAGGATCCAAAAATTTTGAGCATAAAAAAAAACCAATACAATGATGCTCAAAACCAAATGGAGAAAACAAAAACAAAGAGAAAGAGCCCAAACCCAACACTAGGGGGCACGATAGACCATTTTGGAAAGACATTCCAAAGACAAAAGGTCAGGAAACAAGCACTAATGATCCTTAGTCTTGAAATCCCTTGAGACACCTTTTGAGCCTACAAATATCCTTTTCTTCATAACCAAGAGCCCAAGCCAACATTACATGCCTAATCAAGCCCTTTCTGGTAAAAGGCAAGCAATCTAGATTGGTAGGCAATGCTTTCTCATGTGAACTAAATCATTATTCATGCAAATAAAATGAATGCTTTGAAGATCGGTTCTCAGTAACCCTCAGATTAAATCTGGAATCATTTTTGACCAACTAAATGTCACTTTATATTTTTCACCAAAAGCAAAACAAAAAGTTTTCATCACTTTTGAAGACCTCTCCATAAGAATCACTTGAATTTCTTAAGAACAAGTTTGCTTTGAATCGATGTCAAAATGATTTCTATGTAGAAAGCTTTAAAATTCCAAAATTTCTGCATGAAAACAACTCCTTGTCAAACCTTCCTTCACATAGCCTCATCCCCAAACCCAAATTGAATACTTGGGGCATGATGAAGGGAAGTCCTTTCTAGAGGTCAAGATCACAAGATATGACTCGAGTAAGCAAGAGCAAAAAAGCCATTGATGTTTACTCCTAACACTCCAACTTTTGAGAAAATAAAGACACCATAAAGAAATAGGGACCTATATTTCTAAGGTAAGCATACATGCATATTAATCACAATGAATTGTTTCAACATTGACAGATCGGTGTTCAGCCACCATCACTTGAGTAGTGCGTTTTCTAACCCTACCTTCTTTCGAGTGCGCCTTTGTGCCCTCACTTCCTTTCAAGTGCGCGTTTGAGCCCTTACTTCTCAGGTAGTGCGTTTTCTAACCCTACCTCCTTTCGAGTGCGCCTTTGAGTCACTATCTCTTAGGTTGTGCATTTTATAACCCTACCTCCTTTCGAATGCGCCTTTGAGCCCTCACTCTTTCCTTTTTCCACTTGGGTAGGTCATCCATTATAATGAGACCAATATTTTTCTAGGTAGGTCACCCATTATAATGAGACCAACATTTTTCTAGGTAGGTCACCCATTACAATGAGATCATTCTCCATGTTTTTTAACCTAGGTAGGTCACCCATTACAATGAGACTATTCTTCCACCTGGGTGGGTCACCCATGACAATGAGACCATTCTTCCACTTGGGTAGGTCACCCATTACCATGAGACCAATATTTTTTCTGGGTAGGTCACCCATTACAATGAGACCATCCTCCATGTTTTTTTTACCTGGGTAGGTCACCCATTACAATGAGACCATTTTTAGGTAGGTTACCCATTACAATGAGACCA
>Ga0325414_1002080_pt1 | contig 19987 bp, 11 predicted proteins | sample PopdelMetagenome_8_FD_206183 | JGI IMG/M metagenome (GOLD analysis project Ga0325414, IMG submission 206183) | Populus deltoides microbial communities from Bellville, Georgia, United States - Leaf-PdKOR-R3 | ecosystem: Host-associated > Plants > Phyllosphere > Phylloplane/Leaf | place: USA... | reverse complement strand
ACAAAGTTTCTAAGGAATCAGATTGTAATATCACCTTTTTTTTTCGAGTTATGCTGGTTCACTTTCCATTTTTCCCCATTTCTCTAGCTGATTGCGGCACAGTTTTTTCTATTTTACTTTCCACTTTTTAAATTGTGTACTTGTAAACAATATCCAAGTCTTGTATTCATCCAACTTTAAGGGTTAGTTGTAGTGGTTAAAGATGTTGTTCTTTGTTGCACTTATATAGTCGCGGTGATCATTCTAGCATGAATAAGTGTTGGTGAAAAAAATAAGAAATTCTTGTATTTTATTAATGAAACTAAAGAAGTAAGAGTTATCATCTAGTATTATGATCACTAGAAAACTTATTGGTTTGGATAACGGGACATATTATCAATAGGAAGAGCGTATTACTCCTAAAACACCTTACCTACAAGTTTATAATCTTAGATATTAAACAAAATAAATTTTTGGTAAAAAGATTTAGAACATATAAAATAAATAATAAAAAAAACACTTTTATTTAAAATAAGGAATACGTTTTATGTATAAGTTTGTAATCCCAGATATTGAAAGAAACAAAAATATTTTTTTGATGTTTTTAAAATATAGATCAAATTATCATTACTTTAATAATCTAGTTATTATATCCAAAAAAGATGCATGCAAAGCCTGGTTATTAAACCCGGCCCGACGGGTTGACTTGAGACCTGGTGTGTGAAGCCTGAGAATAAAGTATACAAAAAAAGGAGGAAGTTTATAATAATTCAAAATTTTTGTTATAATACAAAAAAAGGGGGCTAAAATAAGAAAAAAGAGAGAAATATGGGGCCAAAATGGAATTAAGAAGAGATGGGACTATAAATACCCATTCCTTCTCTCATCTATGACCGAGAGGTAACAAAAAGAAAATGTAAACCCCGGGAAAAATAATAAATAAATAAAAGTAAAGAAATTCATGCATATGATTAAATAAAAACAGAAATTCAAAAATTTTTGAATATAAATTTCTGAGCAAAATAATTCGAGACATTATAATAAACCCGGTACTGTTGAGGGTTGGATTTAATTGAAGAGAATAATACACTTAAAGGAAAAAAGGGGTCTAAATGCAAATAAGAGAAAATATAGAGTATAAATACTCTATCCTCACAAAAAAAAATCTGTAGGAACCATAAGGAGAGAAAATAGGGAGTATTATACCAATTCTCGAGAAATCAAGAGAGAAACACTAAAATTTCAAGAACCCATCCAAGACTAAGAGCTTAAAGATGGGATAAACACTTGAGAGTAAAGGATTACCAAGAAATTGAACAAGAAGAAAAGACAGGAGGGAAATTGAACAAGAAGAAAAGAAAGGAGGGAGTTGAAAATCTTTAACTGGTTGAAGATCAAAATCTTAATTTGTACCGGGCTAGGTATTCTAAACATGATCTTAAAAAAATTCATTTTTAAATTCGATAAAAAATTGATGCCTTGATATTGAATCATAGGTTAGGGTTCTCAGACATAAATTGGGGAAAAAGTACTTATTGTTGAGATTAAGTTAATTCATGTGTGTGGTATGTAGTTTATGAAAGTATTGTGTGAAGGGGAGGGAGAGACGAATCTGGACAGACTTGTCTCCTAACTTTCGATGAGATTTCGGGTAGGAGGATGAGGAGATTAGGATCGGGTTCCCCATAAAAATTATAGATTTGAATGTTAGCTAATCAAGGAAACTGGTCTTGCTCGATTTGAAAATGTAGAACTCCAATTATGGGTTACCAACTGAGACTGAGTCGTGATTGATTATGTAGGGCAGTAGGACTAATTAGTAAATGAACAATTTTGACTATCTTAGAGGCAAAACTGGGTTCTCCTCCCTCAGAGAATTAGTAGCCTCGTGTCTTAACTTTCCAACGAGATCAATCTAAGTTAAAATAGAGTTTTAGAACTTTAGATATAGTTAAAAATCTGATGAGTGTTCAGACAGTAACAGTTGGAAATTGGACAATAACAATTCAAAGTCAAACAGTAACAATTCAAAGTCAGACAGTAACGGTTGGAAAAGTCAAACAGTAACAGTTCGAAGTCAGACAGTAACGGTTGTAAAAGTTAAACAGTAACAGTTCGAAGTCAGACAGTAACGGTTGGAAAAGTCAAACACTAACAGTTGGAAAAGTCAAACAGTAACAGTTCAAAGTCAAACAGTAACAGTTGGAAAAGTCAGACAGTAACGGTTGGAAAAGTTAGACAATAACGGTTGGAAAAGTCAAACAGTAACAGTTCAAAGTCAGATAGTAACGGTTGAAAAAGTCAAACAGTAACAGTTGGAAAAGTCAAACAGTAACAATTCAAAGTCAAACAGTAACAGTTCAAAGTCAGACAGTAACAGTTCAAAGTCAGACAGTAACAATTGAAAATTGGACAGTAACAGTTCAAAGTTAGACAATAACAGTTGGAAATTTGACAGTAACAGTAGACTTTCATGTGAATACTATAAATAAGAATATAAAAGAATTGAGTCATACGAACACCTGTATATTGAGATATTAACTATGAAAATATACATGATATATGTATGTATGTTATTATGAGGAAATGAACATGCATAGAAAGTAACATATGAGTAATGGATGAATATGAATTCTCTATAATATTGGCTTGAAAGAATCATAACAAAAAAAAAACTTCCTTGTGATTCAGGAGGAGCAACCAGGATTGGATCTTCTGTTAGGGGAGGTCACGAGACAGGCGAAGTAGCTGCGTGATTTTCCCTCCTATTTACTCTTATACAATTTAGAATCCTTCTGGTGAATGCAATTATAATAAATATCGTGTTCAATGTAAATAAAACCTAGTGTATTTACAAGATTAGCTTCGGTTAATGGCATCCGTGATAGGATTGCCGAGAAATGATTCACATGATTAGCTTCGGCTAATGGCATCCGTGATAGGATTGCCGGGATATGATTTTGGGATATGATTTACACAATTAGCTCCGGCTAATGGCATCAGTGATAGGATTGCCGGGAAATGAATTACAGGATTAAACCTTACAAGGTCACCCAGTTTATGCAAGTAAATAAGATTATTCAATTAAGAATATACAAATGAGTGTTAATTGGGTTTAAAAGATTTACAAGCAAAATATAAGTTCTTTGTTAGAATTCTCATGGATTTGATAGAAAGTTAATACTTCATTCGTATTCATTACATGAGCATACATATATTCTTTATCAACTTAATGGTATGTTTATTTATGTAACAGGTCCATCAAACATTCAGGAAGATCATTAGTTTAGGACTTTACTTTGTGAAGCTAATGTAAATATTTAACTTAAAAAAAAAGGAATTAACGTGTTTATGTAGTATACTTTTGTGTAAACCTTGATATATTTATAAAGGTTCAGCTTAACATGTAGTATTTTTAGTTATCCTGTAATTAACCATTTTGAAATATTTAAGAACACTTCTTATATTGTAAATACTTTCTTTGCATGTTAGTATTCCTTTTCCTTTAAATTTTATGATGTGATGTGTTGGACCATGTTAATATTGAATTTACTTGTACGATATATATATATATATATATATTGTGTGGATTGTATAAAGTGTGGAATTATGAGGTTTGATATAAGGTCCGGAATTAAGGGACCTTGTGAATATAACACCTACATTAATGGAGTATGATAGGATCTTGGACTTTTCAAATAACAACCATAAGATCTACTTTAGACAGAGATTAAAAAATACAGCTTATGAGGTAGTCAGATTGTTATACTTGGGAAAAATCAGCCAGTATAGGGTAGTTAATGAAAGATTCAAGTGGAAAGTTATCGAAGCCAAGATGAAAAAGAATGTTCAAGGAAGGAAAACTATGAAAGGAACGATACAAGCTAGTAGCCTTTGCCATATTTGGTTTAGTTTTGTTCCCATATGAAATTAGAGTCATCAGTTTAGAAGTTGCAAATGCATTCGTGATGTATGAGCACACTCAAATCAACCTTTATGCTGTAATCTTGGTCAAAACAATGCTATCACTCAACTATTGTAAGATGCATAGGAAAGGAGCCTTAAGATTTGATGCTTCATTATTGCATCTATGGATTTTTAGTCATATTGAAACACCAAGAGATATTTTCAATAATTTTTGATGGTTTGATCTTCAACCACTCAAAATATATTAGATGAGACTTGGAAGAATTTGGACAAGAAAGCGTGGGTAGAGAAATATGTTGCTTTGCTGCAAAGCAACTTCAGGTGGAAAACATCATGGATGAACGACATGGTTTGCATAATGAGTTGTGGTAGCAAGATATGAGTTCCTCTGGTTGGTGTTATTAGATACATTAGTTATGCACTTACACTTGTATCGAGACAGGTGGGTGGAATGTAGTATGTACTGAGAACTTTGGGATTAACAAATTTCACTGGTCTATTCAGACACAGTCATCCCCACATGAGATAGAACTTATTAAACAAGATTGGAAAAAGGCTTTTATTAGTGAAGAAGGATGATGAAATAGGGTGTTGAATCCTCATTTAGTTAAAATTACATGATTTGAAAAAATAAAAAGCTTTCCAAAATGATTGAACTCTTAAAACTTACAAATTCAGAATTAGAATTGAAGCAGCCAAAAAGAAAATGAGCAGATAACAAGAGTTAAGAAAGCAGTTAGAAAAGTGCAGAATTGACCTCTGTCATAGCAAAAGGCAGGAACAACTGGAAAAAAAAAAGATAAGATGAGAAACTTCTTGAATCAACAGCTAAAAGGAAAGGATGTGCAATTGGCAACTTTAGCAAAGGATCATGAGATGGCAATAGATTGGTAGAAAAGAAGGATGTGCAATTGGCAACTTTAGCAAAGGATCTTAAGATGACAATAGATTGGTAGAAAAGAGCTGAAGTTGCCGAAGAGGTAACCAAAAGGATCCAAATTGAGTTAAAAACTCGAACAACCAAATATGATATGCTGGTCAACAAATATGTGCAGACAGAAAAAGAAGGTGTCCAAGTCAAAAAGTCAGTTAAGAGCAAGATGATTTCTGATAAGAAAATGATACTCTTAGTATAAAGAGAATGACAACCTTATAAAGAAATTAGACAACGAAAAAAAGAACCGCCTAGCTGAAATAGATATAGAAGAAAGAAAAAGGATTCAAGCCCAATATATAGAATAGTCAGAAGAAAAAAAAAGCATCAGGAAAGTTGCTGAATTTGACATAAAAGATTATAAGAATAGGCTGAATATACAAAAGAACAACTCATTATGGTATAAACTGAGTGGAAATTCAAAAGGAGTAGTTGATGGATCTAAAAGGTCAATGCTTTAAAATGGAAAAAAAGATGAGCAAATCTTAGCAAGAGTGTCATGAATGTTAAGATTACATCGATAGTTTTGAGGTGTAGATTGACTCCAAGATAACCGACCTTGACATTGAAAAGGAACAGCTACTACAAGCAAATAGGTGTTTCACGCATTTGAACCCTGACCGATAGTTATAGTGCATATTGTTAATCCCCCACCTAACCTAGAACTTTGTGTGTGCTTGAAAAAATTAAGACATGTGTTGCATAAGGCAATATTATATAATGCATGAACAATATATACAAAAATTAAAGCGTATATACAATAATAAAAAGAAATTTAGTTAAAAATAAACACGCAAACCAAACAATAAAAATAACAATCACATAAAAAACAAAGCTCAATCCACAAGAAGTTCCCAGTGGAGTCACAATTCTGTCACACATGTGCGGCGTCGCGATGATCATCCTTTGGGGTCAAGATGGTCGAGAATGGTAAGGGAGGAAAAGATAAGAAACCATATTTGGTCTTAGAGTCTAGATAAGGGGACTGGTTGTGTATAAAGAGGACATATCACCTTTAGTACACCTTATCTAAGGTAAGCTGCATTATTTGTTTGTCGGATATAAACTAGGGTATTGTTGTGCTATCTAGTTGTTGGTCTGTATATGGTTTTAAAAAAATCTTATTCAATAAGGATATCTTTATCTTATCCTTTAAAACCTAGTCATTCTAAAGTCAAAACATACAAATAAAATGATGTCTTTTTATTCAACATCGGGAATATATCTTGCGTATAAGTTCATAATCCTTAATATTACAACAAACAAAATAATTTTTATGGTATTTTTAAAATGTAGACCAAGTTCTCATAGTTTTAATAAACTAGTTACTAGATCAAAAAATGCATGTACAAAACAAAATGACTATTTTTGATGATTTGTTTTATTACACTAAAATATGTAGATATAATCTATTTTTGAGAGACTGCTATATACAAATTAAAATAAAATTTTATTCTTAAAAAAGATATTTTTGTTGTTGTTTTTGTGGAAGGGAATCAGTTCGTTTGATACCAAAAAGCATCTCGCGTGTAAGTCACAATTCAAATATTAAATATATGAGAGTAGAAAAAAATTGGGATCAAAATTAATTTCAAAATTATCTTCCAAACATTAACAAATTATTAAAAACTAACAAAGAAAATATTGGACAAGATGCAAATAAAATATTTTTATCAAGATTATTTGAACAACGACATCAATTCAAAAAAAATATTATTAATTTCACCTACTTCGTGAGAAAAGATATCTCCGTTGATGTTAATGGAGTTCATGGGCAAGGGATTGTCTCTTTTTGTTATAATCCATCGTTGTTACTTCTCTTTCACTTATTGACACGACCAAAAGATTGATGTCTTCTCCCAAGTGTAGGAGTGTCGAAGTAATAAATAACCCGGCAAGACCGGGGTCGAACCACAGGGAGGTTAATTGTATAAATTATAAATAACAGTAACACAATAACAACAACAACTATGACAACAACAACAACAACAACAACAACAACAATAATAAAGATGAAGAAGAAGAAGAAGTTGATGATAACTTTGAGATGGAAGATTAACGTAAGGATTAAACAATGATAACAACAAATGTCAAGGTTAGAGGATCCACTAATGGTATTTCAAACAAGTATAGTATAAACTCTTATTATTCAATTGGAAACCACGCACAAGGAGGTTCCAATCAGATTATAAATTGTTAACATGATTACATTAGTTATCTTATTTGAATAATGCTAATACTTGTAAATATTGTCAGGCATTCATGATTATAACTTATGTTAACAACAAATCAAGTTTCTGTCATAGCACAGGTGTCAGTTATACCATACGGTTGGGCTATGAAAGTGCCAAGTATTTGTTGTACCAAGGGTTATACAACATAAATCTAGATTAACCATTTAACAAGCAAAGTATTAAAAGTGAACAAGATAACAAATATAAAACATGTTAGTATCCAACATTAAGGTCCATGTTGAGTTTATATTATACTTATTCTTACACCATTAGTGTAATCTTTTCACCTTGACATGATAAACTTAGCTAAACATAATGAAAGAGAGAAACATAAATAAACAAGGAAAGGAAATGAAAAGCATAAGCAAGAGATTAATATAAGCAAAACTTAAGCATTACAAAATATAAAGAGAGAGCAAGAGTATGATCTTGATCTGAACACCAAGATGCCTAAATACATGGCAAATTCCTCCTTTTATAGGCCAAAATTCAGAACTATTGATTTGTTGACTAATTGATGAATGGGTGGCCACATCTTGACTTGGTGACAATTCTTATCTTCTTGCCTGCCAAAAACGTCATTGATAACGTCATAATTTGAACAGACTTAAATCATGAAAGTTATAGAAAATTGTCTCATCTTTCCAGTGTAAAACTTTGAGACCATTTGGACTTCTATAACTCGAGATATGGGCTGAACACTAAACAGTATCTGGGCTGCAGGACAGATTCAGACTTCTTCATTATTGCTACAATTTGGACTTTAAAAAGGCCTTGTTAAATCTTAGGCTCCTCATGAAAGTTTTAGGCCTATGTCTTAGCTTTCCATCCATATAAAGTAGACCTAAATCCGAGATCTACAGCTCCAGATATGACTTGATTACCAAACAATGTTCTAGTTTGGACTACACTAACATCTCTTTTCTAAGTTTGGCCATCTCTTTGTCCTTTCAATTTCAGTACTTCAACTCATTGTTGTTACTCATTTTTGGACCCCATGTTTGCTGGAAGATTGACAAAAGCAGATGAAAGAAATATTTTTTCAAAACCCTGTTTGAGTTGTTTTCTGCCCTCTTTATCCTTCCCCTTTGCTGCCAAAATCGTCAGGTTTTCTTAGATTGATCAGAAGTCTTCATAATGCCAAATTCATTCTTTTTTTATCTAGTCTTTAAGGTTGAATAAACCCATCAGAATTTGCATAAAAAAATGGTTCTGTTGTTATCGTAATTTTTTGTTCTAACTTAGGCTCTGATTCTGACTCGGTTTCGTACGATATCTGACCATCCCATGATATGTTAAAAAATTGACATACACCTTTATTAGGTCCTAGGGATCATTGTTCTTAGGGCAAATTCTTAGTCAGATTCGGATGCTCAGCATCGTTAGATCAAGAACCTTTTTGACCAACTAGATTACTGGCAGATTCTGTTCTCTAAAATGATTTTATCTCACCTCAACTCCTTCATTAAATTTGTAGTCCGAGACACGTAGATGAATTTGAGCTTTTGAATTGCTTGATTTCATTATCAGAAACTCAAGATATTCCTGTTTGAAATCTAGCGTGAAAACATAGAATCTTGCCGCGAGAAGGTTTCCAGCCGAGTTTGGTTGCAATTCAGTTATTCAAAATGAATTTATCTCACTTGGAATCCTTCATCAAAGTTGTATTCTGGGACACGTAGATGAATTTAGGCTTTTGAATCACTTGATTTCAATATCAAAAGCTCAAGATATTCCCGTTTGAATATCTAGTGTTGAAAGTAGGGATTCCTGGCTGCGAGAAGGATTTTTGCCCAAGTTCGCGGGACTGATTCGAAGGATTTTTTTTGGACTAACGACTGAATCAAAATGTGCTAAATTGAGGGATTGAATTGAAGGACATTGAAAGCTAGAGAGGGGGGTTGGATCATCATAAATTACAGGATTCTTACCACACCGAATAAGGAAAATAAGACCTTGCAGCTGCACCCTCCAGCTGATTTCTTTCCTTTTTTCTCTGTTGTTTTTCCTTTATCATCATGCTTGATTTTTGGAGTTGCAGCCATGTTTTTCTTACCTCATTTCAAAGGGAGCAACTGGCCTTATGGAAAGATAGAAAGAAGCCACACCATCTTCTAAAAAACTGGAAAGAAATCAGACATCAAAATTAGAATATGACAGTTTTCTTTTTGCGTTTTTTTACTGCAAATCAGTAGGGATTTGCATCCTAGAATTAATGCATTAAATCTTTCCTAAATAGAGATATGTTAGACTATATATAAGCTCCTCTAATGACCTAGGAGAGGGGGAAAAACACAGAAAGAAACAGCAGGAAAAAGAAGAGAAAACCGGAGAGTAAAATGCAAAAAAAACACAGCAAAGAGAGACAAAAAACGCAAGAGAGGCAGAGTAAAAAAAACACAGTAAATAGAGAGAGTTTTTTTCTTGCATTCGGGTGTTATTGTGAGGAAAGAGGAGAGAAAATAGACAAGATGGAGAGGGAGATTTGCTGCTAAACCTTGATAGCAACGTTCGCCTAGTTTTCCATTTCATCTTCTGCCAAAAAAAAAAAAAAAAACGTTGAGACCTACAGGTATAAGTCTTAACTTTCTCCTCCTTTGCTGTCTTTAAATTTGTTGTGTTGACGTTTTGAAAACCAGTTTTATCTTTGCTCTGCACATTTGTTTTCAATTTTAGACTACAATGAACGCTTGCCTTTTGTTGTTCCTAACGTTTTAAAAACCTGTTTCTTCTTTTTTTCTTGTCTTTCTTTCGCTGGTTCATAAGGAACCATGGGTGGGGGGTTGTTGTTTCTTTATCATCAGCTCCCTTTTTTGTTCGTTCTCTTTCCTGCTTCTTGAGAGATTAGCCGGCCATGGTTTTGTTTTTCCTATATACATGAATAGAGCATGCTTTTTTTTCTTTCTTTCTTTCTTTCTTGTTGTCTGTGTGGGGGAGTTAAAGTAGGTTTTAGTTTTGTCAAAGAAAGGGGTTTTGTGGGTATGAACACTGTCACTAAAATGGGGATGAACACTGTCACTAAATTCTGTTTTATTTCTCTCCAGTTATTTTTTTTAGTTGCTTTAAGCTTTCTTGTAAATTTTAGAATATACGTGACGATTGGTTACCTTTTATTGCGATTCTTGTATTTAATTGTGATGCTTGTGGTTTTTTAAAAAAAATATTTTCTTATGTGTTGCATACGACCAATACCCTAACATGTTTTGAACGTTTTTTTTTTTATATATACAAAAAATATTAGAAGTTTCAAAAATGTATTTTCGCATGGATTTGTTAAACACAACAAAAATTATTTTCTTGCATTTCTGGATTTTACAACATGTTTGTAAAACTCTAAAGGGTATTGGCCAATATTCCAAAAAATATAAAAATCTTATTTTGGGGGGAATTCATCTATTATTCACCGCTAATGTTTGGATAAAGAAATCCTTAAAGGACGAATATCCAAAATATTATTGGGAGTAATTTGTTATTATTCACTGTTAATATTTGGATAAAGAAACCCAGAGTAGTAAATATCCAAAATAATTTTCTAGGAATAATAAATCTGCACACATCCTTGAAAGAAGCCTTGATTATAATCGAGGACATTTTAATTTTTTACCCCACGATTTATGAGCTGTGAGAGTATAAAACACTAAGACAAAAAAAAATAGGTTTTTAAAGCACCCTAGATTTCTAAATTTTTGTCCCTCTTCCTTATGATTTACGAGTCGCAAACTCTTGAAATACCAAGGGAAAAATGAGCTTGTAAAGCACATGGAATCTCCTTAGAATCTCTGAAAGACCAGTTAGGTTTCCTAGTGACCATAATACTAGGTGGCGACTCCCTTATTCACAAAAACCAAAAAGACCGCGAAATCAATCGAGGATCGCCGCGATGTCGCACTCCACTCGCGAGGGTGCGACACTCATCAATTAATTCTTTCATTTATGTGATAGGCCTGCATTTAAGATGAACATTTACCATAAATTAAAGGTATCTTATATTATTAGATATGTTATTATAAAACATGCTTTAGTTAAGGAGTTATTGATACTTTAAGTGCAAAATGATGATATAAAATCTTGATAAAAATACACTTTTAAGTACTAATCACTTATGATGGCAGTTGTTGTCATGAGGGTGTATGGTTGTTAGGTTGGTGTTGGTCGTGTGGGCGGTGCTGTGGTTTGATGGCTGTTGGGTTCGTGTAGTTGCAGGTACTGGGTTTCGACCTTGTTGGTGTTTTAGGTAGAGATTGGTTTGGAAATGACGAGTTATTATAGCTAATTTGTTAATGGTGGTTGGATCTTATGGTAGCTCACTACCAGAAAATCGGCAAAAACCAACGAAATTACAGACATAATTTTTTTATCGGTAAATATTACCGACGGACATAATTATGTCTCAAACTCTGTCGGTATATACCAATGGCTGATACAGTTTTTTTTGTAAAGTTGCAACTGTGTGATGACATGGATTTTTTTCAGATGATTTTACTAACGGAATTAATGAGGGATTCAAACCGGGATAGCCGTACAGTGACGTGGCACTTTCACTGGTGAAATCATAGACGGGTATACCGACAAAAATGTTCCATCAGTGATTCCATCGGTAAAAGGCATTATATACCCACTCTACTGACACTCTCTTCCTCTGTTTCTCCTTCTTCTTCCCTTTCTTCTCTCTCATCCCACCTCTCCCCTCCCAAACTGCAGCCAACCACCCATCCCAACTCTCCCCCCTTCTTAACACAAGCACTCAAGTTTTTTATACTTTTGTACGTGGTCACAAGATCCATTCTTGTGGATTTTATTATTTTTTGTAAGTAAATCTATCCTTTTTAGTTTTATCATTTAAATGTGAATATTGTTTTTAGTATATTTATTTTGTTAACGTATGTACTTGTTTGATTGTTATTGTTAAAGAAACTTGTAGTATGAATATATAATTTTGTTGTTGTTATAGTTCGTTTTTGATTTTGTCAAATTATATTTGTTTGTAAATTGTTGAAATTTTGTTTGAATTACACCGAATTAGATGTGTTGTGATGAAATAAATAATAACTTGTTTAACGGGTCTATTTTAATTCTTATCAATTCTATTGCGAAGTTGTGATTTCCGTAAATTTATATATGTATAAATTTGTATGCATGAACGTTGATAGTTGATAATTGATAATGAATATTTAACATAAGTATTTTTTTAGTTTGTTGGATAATGTTGGGGAAAACCAATATTTTTGTTATGTTTTATAGAGGTTCAATGAAGTCATGGATGATAATTCATGGATGCATCGGGACTCACCCCAAGGATTGTGGAGGATGGATTATTGTAACGAGGTTCAGGGTTTTATTAATTTTGTAACATCTATCCTGAGGAATTTTACTGATGGCAGTATCAGGTGTCAATGCAGGAAGTGTAAAAATTTAAAGTTTCTGCATCAAGATGTTGTAACGATGCATCTTCTAACCAAAGGGTTCATGGAGGATTACCTGTGTTATTATGCACACGGAGAACTATTTGTTCCTAATGAGAGCATGGTAGAAAGGGTAGTTGGGTCAACTTCTAGTGCTGGCAACATGCATGAAGTTGGAAATGAGAACAGTAATCCTTACAGGAATATGGTTATGAATGCAATGAGAATGAGTGAAGGTAATGTTAGTGAATGTCCAATCGTAAAAGAAGAAGCTAATGCAGATGCAGCAAGGTTTTTTCATCTGTTGAAAGATTCTGATGAACCATTATGGGATGGCTACACGAACCATAATAAATTATCGGCTGTAACACAGGTGTTCACCATCAAGCCAGATCACGAGTTGAGTGAGGCCAGTTATGACAAGATTATTGAATGGACAAGAATCATTTTACTTGAAGGGAACAGGCTGAAGAGAACTTTTATGCTGCCAAGTCCATGATGAAACCCCTCGGTTTAGGATACTAGAAAATTGACATGTGCTCTAACTTCTATATGTTATACTATCTTGAAAATGGTGAGCTAACTGAGTGCATGACATGTGGGCATTCCCGTTACAAACCCAGAACTGGTAGAGGGAAGATTCTCGTGGCATATAAAAAACTTAGATACTTCCCTATCACACCTAGACTGTAGAGGTTATTCATGTCACCAAAGACTGCTAAGCACATGACATGGCACCAATCACATCATACGGTTGATGGAGTGATGGTGAATCCTTCTGACAATGAAGCCTGGAAATACTTTAACAGTGTGCATCCTCACTTTTCAACTGAATCAAGGAACGTGCGTCCTGGGTTGTGTACAGATAGATTCAACCCATTCGGGTCATTTGCTGCTCCTTATTCTTGTTGGTTGATCATACTAACGATTTATAACTTGCCACCGAGGATGTGTATGAGGCCGGAGTTCATGTTTTTATCTATAGTCATACCAGGTTCGAGCAGTCCGGGGCAGAATATAGATATTTGTCTTCGTCTATTGATTGATAAGTTGACGCAGTTGTGGGGTCCTCTAGAGCTTTGACTTATGACATCTCGAGGAAACAAAATTTTGTTATGAGAGTGGTTTTGATGTAAACTATCAATGATTTCCCAGCTTATATAATAGTTTCTGGTTGGAGCACGCATGGAAAGCTAGCATATCCATACTGTATGGAGAACAACAAGGCATTCACGCTAACAAACGGGGGTAAATCTTCTTTTTTTATTGTCATCGTCATTTCTTGCCACCGAATCACAGGTACATAAAGAACAGAAAGAATTTCTTTGTTGGCAGAGTTGAAAAAGATGTTGCACCCCCTCGCCTTTTCGGTAAAGAATTGCTTAATGTTGTGTCAGAGTATGGTGACATTGTGTTTGGTCTCCAATCAGGTAAGCAGAAGTTTTCTAGTTTTGGTTTGACTCATAACTAGGTGAAGCGAAGTATCTTTTGGGAGTTCCTTATTGAAAGATCAATTTTCTCCGCCATAACCTTGATGTCAAGCACATTGAAAAGAATGTGTTTGAGAATATTGTCAACACCGTCATAGATGTGAAGGGGAAGACAAAGGACAACATCAAGGCTAGATTTGATGTAGTGCTGTTCTGTAACTGTAAAAATATGGAGTTGGTTTATGATGGGTCACGGGTCGCAAAACCAAGAGCAAGCTTCGTGTTAGAGAAAAACGCACAACTACTAGTCTACAAATGGCTTAAGAGTATGTGTTTCCCTGATGGACATGTCTCGAATATATCAAGGCTGGTTAATACGGAGGAATGCAGATTATATGGAATGAAGAGTCATGACTGCCATGTGTTTATGCAAACACTCATCCCATTAGCTTTTCGTAATTTGTTGCCAAAGGGGATATAGGATACACTAACAGAGATCAGTCATTTCTTCAGAGATATATGCTCCAACAAGTTGAATGTTAATCAAATTGAAAGGCTTGAAACGAATATCATCAAGACAATATGCAAACTTAAGATGATATTCCTTCTATCATGTTTTGACTCAACAGAGCATCTACCCGTACATTTACCGTTTGAGGTAAAAGTTGGAGGACCGATCCAGTACAGATGGATGTATCCATTCGAGAGATTAGATATTACAGTTGCTATGTAATTCATAATTAAATGTTTTTTTTATTTTTTTAATTGATAATATTTTATTAATTCTATATATATATGTGTGTGTGTGTGTGCAGGTACTTGTTCAATCTTAAAAAAAAAGGTTAAGAACAAGGCGCATGTTGAGGCGTCAATATGTGAGGCCTATATTGTTGAGAAGATCTCAACATTTATCTTATACTATTTCGAACCTCATTTGAGAAAGAGGATCAACCATGTTCCACGGCATGATGGTAGTGGTGAAGTGCCTTCAAGTGGGAACTTGTCAATATTCTCCAATCCTAGACGACCCACACCTAAAAATGCCGTGAAGGGAAGATATTTGTCTGAAATAGAGTTCAGACAAGCACACAATTATGTCCTATTTAACTGTGATGAGCTGAGACCTTTTATTAAGTAAGTAGATGTTTGACTTAAACTTTGTCAATAGTGTACTATTTATGTTTTGTGATACCATAAACTCATAAATTGGAACAACCTTGCAAGCAACATCGACGATACTTACTGTCCAATAACTCATAATTGACCGAATCCCCGATCTTTCAATTATAAGATGAACAATTTGCCACATAGTTTAGAACACATATAAGTCCTATCACAAACTCATTATCTCTTGCAATGTAATTAACTATACATCAATATTACATAATATTTGTTTATTGATTATTGTTGTATTTAATATATAAGGTTTATCAATTGGGAGGTAGTGCTGCTATTTCACTGTCTTTACTAAGCTTGGGCCTTGAAAGAAAAGTCAAGTGTTATAACGGATATTTTGTCAATGGATATGTCTTTCATACTGAAGAATACGGGCATGGAAGAAAGACATACAACAGTAGTGTTTGTATTAAGGGATCGACTTCTAGTGAGTTTGAAGTTGACTACTACGATAAATTGGAAGAGGTCATCGAACTACAATATCATAGCGAGCATAATAGAGTGTTTTTATTCAAATGTTATTAGTATGACACAACTGACAGAGGAATCATAGTAGATTCTCACTATGATCTCGTTGAAATCAACTTAAAAGCTAGACACCACAACATAAACGACGTCTTTATTTTCACAAAGCAATGCCAACAAGTTTATTACACATACACCCCTTCCTTTAGAAAGGACCGATCAAGAGTTGATTTGTTATCCGTTTTAAAAACAAAACCCAGGGGTTGTGTCGAGGTTGTTTATGATGAGAACAAAGACACAAGTTTGATAGATGAAGTCTTTCAAACTAGTGAGTTGGTTGAACCATACCGAGGTGCTCCTTCAATTGACTTGGAAGAAAATTTAAATTTTCATGTTTTTAACGATAGTCTTGTTGATGTTGACGTAGAGGAGTTGAATGTTGTTTTAAGCTCTACTAGTGGACTAGAGAATGTTGATGAAGAAGATGATAACCACATTGAAGAGTATGATGAAGCTGATGATAACAATTCAATTGAGGACGAAGATCAAAATTCTGACTAAACATGTTGTAAAGCCTTATTTTTATAATTTAATATTTTGGAACATGAAATATTTATTCTTCTTTAATTGCCAGCTCTTGTTATTGTGTTGTGTGTGTTGTAAGTTTGCAATTCAAGATTTTGTGAAGGAGGATAGAGACACATGCGGAGCAATATTGACAGTTTCACCGACTGGTACACCGACGACCTGGTACCTGTAGGTATTTCACCGAGAGTTGAAAAATATTTACAGTCCATGCCACAATCACCGACGAGTACACCGACAGCCTGGTACCTATCAGTAATTCACCAAGAGTTGAAAAACATTTACGGTCCGTGCCACAATCACCGACGGGTATACCGACGGTTGGCGCAATCACCGACGGACTGAAACCCGTCGGTATTTTACAGAGAGTTGAAAAAAATTTATGGTTAGTGCCACACTCACCGACGGATACACTGATGTGCCACACTCACCGATGGATACACTGAAGGTTGGCGTGCACCCCGAAGCGCACGCCTGTCAAAAGCCTAGCCGGTCGGCACTGTTACAGATGGATAGATTAGTCTAGTGGGATTTTTGAAATTTTCGGTGCGAATACCAATTAACTACCGACGGCAATTACCGATGGAATTTAATGCCACCGATAATAATAAATATTTCGTCGGTAATACCATCAGAAAAGGTGCCATATTAATGTCTGGCGGGATTTTTGATTTTTTGGTGCGAATATCAATTAATTACCGACGAAACATTTATTATTGTCGGTGGCATTAGATTCTATCGATAATACCGTCGGAAATATTGCTATATAAAACCCCCCCTCTCCCTATTTGGTTCATTTTTTCTTTCGGCTCTTCATCTCTATTTCTCTTCTCCTCTCCATTTGTATTTAGTTTTTGGAAGAGTTTTTATTGTTTTGGTGGTAGTTTTAAACATATTAAAAGGTATGTATTCTTCTTTCTTTATCTTTGTAATTTTTTTATTTTAATTATGATTATGATTATTTTTTTGGTGTTCTTTGTTTTGTGTATTGTTTGTAGATAAAATCTTAAAATCAACACACTATTAAGGTAAGCATTTTTTATTCCTAAATTTATTTTGAATTGATGTAGTGTTTTTTAGTTTTGAGTATTGTTTGTTTTGTGTTTAGGATGTTTTGTGTAGTGTTCTTTAGTTTTTTTCATTTTATTTATGTTTTAAATGTTAATTCAAATATAGAATTAAATTTAATTAATTTATCTTAATTTTAGGATATTATTGTTTGTATTGCCGTAATTGTTATTGCTGAATTTATGTTTTAAATGTTAATTGAAATATAGAATTAAATTTAATTAGTTTATCTTAATTTTAGGATATTATTGTTTGTATTGCCGTAATTGTTATTGCTGAATTTATGTTAATTAAAATATAGAATTAAATTTAATTAGTTTATCTTAATTTTAGGATATTATTGTTTATATTGCCATAATTGTTATTTCTGAATTTATGTTTTAAATGTTAATTGAAATATAGAATTAAAATTAATTAGTTTATCTTAATTTTAGGATATTATTGTTTGTTATGTTGTTTGTTATTTTGATTAATTTTAATTGTTATTTATGAATTTGTATTGTTGTTAGTTGAAAATATATAGATGTTGAATTTCTATAGATGTTAGGTTGTATAGAGTTGATTTTGCAATATTTGTGTAATTATTAATATTTGTAGGTATGAAAACTGTGGGTAGTTTTTAATATACGGGAGGTGTTGTCGAATTGTTTTAAATGATTGAATTTATATGGATATTAGGTTGTATATATGATGTTGCTGGAGTCAATTGGATTGTGTTTATTGTAAAGATTGCAGGTTTGAAAACTGTGGGTAGTCTCCAGTATAGGGGAGGTGCTGCCAAATTTTTTTAAAATAATCAAAGTTAATTATGTAATAATTCGTATACATTTGTGTACATGCGTCAAATGAAATCTACAGCACGTCGTCAGTAGACGGTTGCAACTAGTTCTTCTAGCAGCGAGGAGGACATCTCCTTAGGTTCTGATCACGGCGATGCATCTACGCCAACTTGTGATGTTGCCTCTTCTAACGCGGTTTCATAGCACAAAGGCAGTGTGCCTTCACAGCGGGGTCAATTCACCCGCAAGTACCAAGTACAATGGAAGGATGACCTCTCGATGTAAGTTTGTTAAGGTTTTGAGTTTGTTTTTATATTTATAACATAATTTATGAACAACCAATTAATTTTTTATTATTTAATTTCAGGTTCACAAACATTGAAGCTGTCATGACAATTACATCGGCGTTTAAATCGTCGATGGAGATTCCATTGTTTAAATGGAGTCAGGTTTCCAGACATCCTGAGTGGAGACCTAATATCGATGCATGGTTTCAGAGATTTCAGGTCGATGTTAACTTTTAATTTCCAACTTATTTTTAATAAATTATTTTTATAATTTTATATCTTGTACTATTTTTATTTTAAATGAATTACTTATATACACAGCGTAAATTTAAGTGGGATAGGGCGAACAACAATGTTGTGAGGAGGGTATGGGAGAATCACGCGGCAACTAGGTAACATCGAAAATAATATTTATTTTTGTTTTATAATTGTATGTTTTTAATTCTAATTTGTTACTATAGAAGTAGGTTGTGTGATTTTTGGTATGACACGCAAAAAAAATCAAAAAGACATGCGAGGGATGACGGTCTTGAAGGATGGAATTAGGTGGTGGTTTGGAGGGAATTCAAACCGCCATTCATCTCGGGAGATATATGGACGACATATATTCAGATTTTAATTATTAAAATATATATTAAATCCATAAATGTCCATTCTTTTCTCTCATTTTTCTCATTTATAAGAGATTTATAACAATAAAGCATATTAATTTTATAGGTTAACAATACACATGTCAAGCACATGAGAATAAAACTAGTTCTTTGAAGGAAAACATAATGGACATACAAAATTTGTACATACTTATCAATGTGAAACCAAATTGGATGTGCATGGCATGTGCCTTTTGTAACAATCGCCTGGCAGAGCTCGTCAATCGTTTATTATTGTAGTAATAATTATTTTTTAAAATATTTTTTATTTATAAATATATTGAAATAATATTTTTTTTAAAATAATATTTTTAATATCAGTACATCAAAATGTCTAAAAATATCTAAAATATTAATTTAAAACAAATAAATAAACCCTTTTAAAATACAAAACCAAAATGGCTATAGCTTGTGATATGCATTTGCATGTGGGTATGCTTGCACATGTTCGTTTGTCCAGGAAGGGGGAAAAAAACATAAGAAGAAAGAGAGATTTTCAATCGTCTTCTTGCGTGAATGTGTTGGAGTTGGACAATATAATTGTGCAGTTGCCTGAACGATGGTGCATGTAACAATCACGCGTCTATGACTCCCTTTGCAAGTTAAATGTGACAAGATTAATAGTTGAGGAATGTATGCTGCCATTAAACCTCTTTGATTGTTTAAAAATAGAAAAATCTGAAGGCGGAATGCTAGGTATTCAAGGACAGTGCAGCACGATAGTACCAACAATGGAGGAAACTCATACTGCCCTGCCAGGTCTTTTCAAAGGATACTGCAAACAATTACAAAGGATAATACTTTCCTATCACAGCAGCTGCTCATGCCATGCGACAGGAAATCGAAAGAGTGTTCTGTTTCTGTTAATTAGTAGTTGAAAACAGTATATTCTTTTCTTTCTAATCAAACTTTCCCGTCTTCACACATGCGGGACTGATCCATTGAATACGAATAGCTGAAGTAAGAATACTCGTAATAAAAAGAAATCCAAATAGACTTAAGCAAATAAGCCCTGGAGCTTAGCCCAATAGCGATCAATATTGCAAGCTCTATCCTCTGTCTCTCGTTCTT
>Ga0325414_1002078_pt1 | contig 19992 bp, 18 predicted proteins | sample PopdelMetagenome_8_FD_206183 | JGI IMG/M metagenome (GOLD analysis project Ga0325414, IMG submission 206183) | Populus deltoides microbial communities from Bellville, Georgia, United States - Leaf-PdKOR-R3 | ecosystem: Host-associated > Plants > Phyllosphere > Phylloplane/Leaf | place: USA... | reverse complement strand
ATATATATATATTTTAAAAATTCCATTTAAAATTTAATCCAACACCCTTACTTACCTTAAACCCTGGTTAAGAAACTAAGTTGCTAGTGGATTCAAGAACACAGGAGGGGCTAATTAATTATCTTCTCAAACCATGAAGGTTAATTAATCATCGTTTTAAACTACAGAAACTAAATTATACCTCGTCGTAATTGGTCTCGTGCAATGCCAGGTTGGTGGGAGAAGCGTGGGCTGGTGACTGGTGAACATACATGAACTGTGCGGAACCTGCTGTGAACGTGCTTTGGAGGTAGGAAATATATCTTCTTTCAGGCTATTTAGAAGGACACGTGCAAGGGTAGTTTTATCTCGTCTTTAAAACATTAAGGGTAAAATTAACACAGTCAAAAAAGTTCAGGATTCAATAAAAATAAAGGCATACATTTGGAGCAAATTTGAGTTGTTATAAGTTTTTCAAGCCTTTTAATTTCTATAATCCTTGATGTTTAATTAAAAATATAGTAAAAGTTATGGTTTAAAATAATTTTTGCTTGAAAATATATGAAAATATTTTTTTTATTTTTTAAAAATTATTTTTGACATCAGCATATCAAAACAATCTAAAAAAATTAAATAAAAAAATTAAAATTTTAAAAAATATAATTTCAACCATGTATATTGTTTTATTTATGTAGGTGATTAAAAAAAAATGGTAAAGAGCATCTTGTATTGGTATAATTTATGTTTTTTTCTCATTTACAGGGAAAAATTGTTTAATTTCAAAATAATTTATGTGTTTTTACTGAATCACATATATAATTGCGTTTTATATTTTAGGTTTGTAAAAAATAAAATAATTTATTTTTCATTTATATAAACTTGTTTTTTTTTTATTTTATATATAAAATCCATCCCACAATATTTTTAACAAAACATATATTTTTAAAATTTATTTTTTAAAAAATTAAAATTAAAAATATTTTTTTAAAATTTATTTTTCTTATAAACCACAATTACAAAAATTAACACAGTGCCAAATATATAGATATATGAATTACTAGTGTTGGATAGTTTTGGACGAAGGATCAATACGGAACTTGGGTTGTGCTGTCGGCGGGTAAAGATATTAATAAGATAACGTTCAGAGGCTGAGCTAATCATGGGTCCTTTTTGGCACCCTGCATTCTGGAAGCCTCCTGTTAGCATGAAGTTTGTTCCAAATTGGAATATCCTCCTGCAACTGATATTTTTTTTAACTTGATATTAGAAAATAATATAAATTATATTTTAAAATTTTATTTAAAAATTTAAATTATTGAATTAAGATAATTATTTGATGAGATATCAGAGCTTTGATAATTAAGTGATTATGAGTTTGAATCTCATCATCTCTATTTATTTGATAAAAAATAAGCATATGGTAAAGTCAGCCCGTGCAATTTTCAAATTCAAAAGACTTTCACTCTTAAAGAGGTGTGTTAGAAAATAATATAAATCATATCTTAAAACCTCACCTAAAAACTTAAGCTATTGGGCTAAAATGATTTTTTGACATGTTTTCGTGATTTCTTTTTTGCCGGTAACTAAATGAATGAGACTTGTAGTGGATCCACTAGAAAATCCTATTTTAATTTATTAAGAAACCGTTTGGGAACGCGGTGCAAACCATGTTTTTAAAAAATTCAATTTTTATTTTTTTGCTAAAATTTAATATGTTTTTGTATGTTTTGGATCGCTTTGATGTGCTGATGTCAAAAATAATTTTTAAAAAATGAAAAAAAAATCATTGACATGCATTTCAGTACAAAAAATTATTTGAAAAGTAGCCGCAACCACACTGCAAACTTCTCCTAAATTTCTATATAAAAAAAATTAATTTCTGCAAATATTTTACATGGAAAAACTAAACAAATGAACCGTGCCTCGAATTAATAAATCATAAAACCTATATTATGGAGATCTTTTTTTTTTTTCAATTCTCCCATAAAAAATGTTTTAATCACATGGTTTAAATTCATTAGGCTATGCTACTTAATGACAACTAAATTGTCACGATGAGAATTTTAAGGTTATAAAATACGCAATTCATGATTACAAAACATTTTTTATATTCATGATGAAAACAATAACGTTTAACTATAAACTCGTTGCAGGTGATGTGCTATGTTCGACTGTCTTCTTTCATTAAATTTAATCAGAGTTTAACAAATTGAAAAATTCCTCTAAATGCTTGGACTCTGGTTCTTGTCTATCAAGTAAAAGTAGGGATATGGCGAAGATGCTGGTCTAGTTTACTTGGGGTCCTTTCTTGTCAAACACTTGATCTTGGCTGTCTCTGGAACTGCAAATTCAATCGTTGATCCTTTGATTGCTTTCTCCCAATCGCACTGACTGCTGATCAGGTATGAATATTAAATTAAATTCGGAATTATGTAAAACGAGCAAGTATTATGTCGTGCTGGGCTAGAAAAATGTTTTCCTGTTAGCTACAAAGGATCTTATATAAAAGATTTCTTGTAAGTTGTCACCAAGTCAAATTTTTTTTTTACTAGAAAGTATTTTTTTATTGACAGGAAAATATTTTCCATTAACCAAATTTTCAAATAATAAATAAACACAAAAAATTTAAAAAGTAATTTTTTAAAAATCACTTTTTAAGAAACAAACACACATCCTAAAAAAACAAACACAACCTAAAATGTACAGAGCAAACTCATTTGCCATCCAAGCTAATCCGCTACATTTACTTTTTGTTTCAATGAACTATATTTGATCTCATGTTCTCACAACCAAAACAAGTTGAAAGAAAATAAAATTTAATGCCTCTGGATAGTAAAAACAACTAAAAACGAAAAGAAAGAAAGAACGAACAGTATGGATTGGGTTTGGACTCAGAGCTTTAACAAAGAGCTATGGACAACTTGCAACTGGGCCTCTTTCAAGCCTTCTTTATCATATACTTTATACATATTGGGGTATCTCGGTAATTTCCAGAGACGAAAAACCCTAGCAGCTCTTGTAGTCTGCCACTATATAACGATTGACATATTTCACTTAGCTTCTTCGATTCTTGTTCTCTGCTTTTTTTATGCGTGTTCTTAAATTTTGTTTTTGTCAAGGTAAGTAGTTGATGCCTTTTGAAAGAAACCTTGAATACAATGAAGATTGTTTTCGGGTTTCATGAACATATATTTTGTTTGCAAGAGAGAGTCTAAGCGGAAATTGAGTCGCTGCGTCTTTGTACTCCACAGGCGCAGTGAATTTTAGCCTGCCAAATCTTCTTGTCTTCTTTCTTGCCGTGATAGTCTGTGTGTTTTTTTATTATGGGGTTACTAATTACTTCTGTTATTCTTTATTTTGCATTGGTGTGAATGACACGGGGATCCTATGATGGCATGAAATCTTTGAGACCTGATTGTATTCATCTGATGACAACTATAAGCATTATTGCTGAGGACCCATTTGTCAATCTTTTTTTTTTTTTATTGTTGTTGTTTCTCATTGATGGGGTTTTCTTGTTGTGTGGTGATTTTGTTTCACTTAATGATGTGGAGATGATGAATATGCACTGGGCTCTGAGCAAGCTGTTTATCAGCTGCTTAATTGATGCATAATTGCTGCCTAGAAAGCTATGTCTGATCCATTTTAACTTCAAATTGTTTGTTTGTTTCTTTTTTGATTTTTGGTGTCCATGGAATGTAATGTAATGTAACAAATCTAAGTTAAATAGATTTTTCCTGCTACTACAACGATTACAGAAAACTTTAAAAGGCAGAGCCTCTTCCGAATGAACTGTTGGATGATTCAAGAGCTTGCAATGGAGAAAAATGCGACCTCAGGAATTGGTCATATAAATTTAAGATAGCAATACGAAAGAGAGACCGAATAAAAAACGAAGGGGAGGAGGAATCAAATTCACGTAACAATTTCACGAGGCAAAAGTAGGAATTAACAATTTCAGGATTTTAAATTTTAAATTTACGTTGTGAAAGACGATATTTCATGCATCCTTTTTTATTTTAGCATTTTTAAAAATATTTTAAAAAACATTTAATTTTTTTATTAATTCAAATTAATATTTTTTATTTTTTTCGAAATAATAATGCAAATAATAATATTTAAAAAATAAAAAAATATTATTTTAATATATTTTCAAATAAAAAACATTTAACCGCTAAACAATGGAACACAAGGGGGAACTCGGGGGGGATGGTAAAAACGATGAACAAGTGAGAGAAGCTGTAATCTAATCATATTGTGCTTTAAACTACAAAAGGATTAGTCAATTTCTTTTCAACATTATACTTGTCGGTATAGGGCTTTACCCCACCCACCCACCCACAGTAAAACATCAGTGCCTTCAAAAATTGAGAACAGTTCATCGGTTGGGATCGTATCATCAACGGACAGGATTAGAAAAGAAAATGACGACAAAATACACAAAGAACCCAGCAAGAAGTATCCCTCCATAGATATAAGTCTGTGAAGAATGCACAGGATATTTGTATTCAATGTCACAGCATCTCATTTTCTCTCTCTCAGAGATCAAAACATATTCAACATACCTGCATCGTGGACCCAAAACTTAATCAACTGAAATAGTCAAATTAAAGCATAATGACAGTTTGGAGGAGAATAAACAAAGACAAATCATCATCGTGCAGGATTTAATAGGTCAAAGTTAACTTACTGATGGGTGAAAAGAGCACTTTGAAGAATTTCGGAACTGTTCAAATGTGCTTCTTGTAACCGGTGATCATATAACAAAGAAGACAGATCTACAAGCTGTTCCTCAAGGCTCTGTTATTTAAACAGGAAATAAAATCAACACAGCAATTTTGCAAGTGTAAATCCCGAGGCGCTATTCTGGTCATGGGTGACTTACGTCTATGTACTTCTCCCACCGTTCAACTAATTCATGTGGAAAAGGTTCTGGCAAGTTCGTTGTCTTTTTGTAGAACTTCTCCAACCACAATTCGGTTGTTGTCTTTTTCTTCTTGCCTTTGACAGGTTCACCAAGAGGGGTTTTTAGATACTCCGCAGCAAAAGTTTGGACATCCTGACAAAGCAGAAAGATTCCACAAGCATCAAATTATGCGAATAATTCTCATTTGAATACTTAGTAATGAAATGGGACCGAAATACCTCTGACATCTCACGAATTCTATGCAGTGCAGAATCCACACGAGCATAAATTGTGTTCCTCTGCCAAGAAAATAGAGTGAAACAGTTTCAGATACATATTAAACGTTACAAATTCAATTTTAACAAAACAAAGATAAAAGCAACACGAAATGTCAGAGGAAAAACAAGCACTTTTAATATTAATAGATCAATCTATCTAGTTCTCCAGTATTAAGTTCTGTAAGTAAAGCCATTCACAAAATCAGAAGTTTTGACAATGAAATGACCTTACCAAGGCTACATCCTGTAGCATTTTACTGACTTTAGAAGTATTAGAGAATGGTCCAAATGGGTGGCAACCAGTCGCCCAGAGCCAATTTACAATTGGCCTTTCATGCACATGAGATGCCTTTTCATAAGGTGCGCTCAACCCGCCCACAGTAGAAGCAAGTCCTGCCAATATGTGGCGCTGTGCGAGTGATGGAAAGGCATGCCTTCTCTCTATCTCCGAAACATAACTGCCCAGCATGGAATCACAAATGAATTGAATTATACAAGGGAAAATATGAAAAAAAAAAAAGAGGAACGAAAAAAAGAAATGAACCTTTCCTTCTTTCTAAGAGATCCTACATAAATACCACAGTGAAATGCTAATTGGGACCACAGTAAACAGTGTCATCCTTATGTTACAAACACATCATGAGAGGATACCACAGGACAAGTTCAGGCACATGTGCAAGGACAAAAGAAAAACCCAAATTCATTATTCAACTCCAAAGATAATCAGCAATAGAGTATATATAGTGTAGCCAGAAATTTTTTTCATTGGGGTCCACTTAATAGCCATCACTTCCAAAACTATTATACTTCAAATAAAGTAATTATTGTAACAAAAATACATATATAAATAAAATCATGCGCAAAAACAGTGTATTTGATTCAGCAGGTTGAAAAAAAACTTACATAGCGTGGAGGAATTGTTTTAGCAAAAACAGGATTTTTTTGGCAGAAAAAATAATCTTTTTGGTTAAATTGTTAGAAAACTATTCATACTAAGGAAAGCCTTGCTTGTGGTTGTTTTTTTATACAAAGACAAACTGCCTTGAAAAAACAGTTTGAGAAACAAAGAAGCTAAATGGTTATTAGGTACCAAAATCCATGTGGTAATAGAAAAGAGAGGTTGTTAAACTTTTGAGGCAAAAGTATTGAGATGATCACATTCATTCAAGTATCTCATTATTTTGAGAGGAGTCAACATGCAATAAGCAATATAACTCCTACTGTCAAGTGACTGTAGAAATTCAAGTCAGAATTTAGCTGGGCAGATGCAAGTCAGAGAAAAAACCGTACATGCAACATGAGAAATTAGCTCGGTAAAGAAAGAGCAACTAACATCAGTTAGATTCATCTTTTAGTTTCTGTTAAATACAGCTACTGTGGCACTAGAAACTTTTAAACTAGCGCTACTCACCTCAGAGGTATCTTTTCATTTAGATGCTGGAGAACAATCACAACATCTTTGCTTGTCCAAACAAGGCTTTCGTCCTCCATCATAAGATTTGGATCCACATCAGCCAGCGATAGCACAAAGCTGCAAAATAATACCATAAAACATTTAAAAAATGTAAAACGAATTCACAGCAGAGCAGGAGAGATTGGAAAGAAACACAGCTACACGAGCAAATTTATTGACTGATGCTACATTGATACTCTGAGCAAGTGAGCATCACTAGTTACAAGACAGGAAATCCCAGAAACTGACCTTATATTTATCAAATTCTTTGATCTAGGAGATGAACTTGAAGTGGAATTATTAAAATATATAGTACATTTGGATGCAATATAGTTTAACCAGTGCCATGAACACCAAGCTTCTGTGTCCGTCAAGACAAAGGAAGAAATGCTTAACGAAGTTTCAAAAGATATTACTATCTAGGTTGAAAAAGTTAAACTACTATAAATAAATTATTAACCACCATACGATGCCAATTGTCTGTACTAACAAATGAAAGGCCAAGACAATGCTCACACAGGAATAACTCTTGTCCCATAAGTCCGTTGCAGATCTCCTTGTTTCTTTTGCAATTGCTTTCTCTTCTTCTTGACACTATTAGAGGTTTGACTGGCCCAAAGAGGTTTATGCTTAAGAATTGAATCACTTGAACCGTTAGATTCGTCCATCCAGTTCTGGGGGATACAGAATTCAATTTCATTTTAGCTGAGTACAGACAACAGGATCTAGAAAGAAAAAAAAATGTGTATATATATATATATATCCTATGTACAGTAAATTCCCAAAAGCCAGCAATAATGTATTAGCATAATGATTGTAAGAAGACCTGTTGACGGAAAAATTTGCTTGAAAGAGCTGGGTCGGCAATCTCAACTAAACCTGCAGCAAGCACATCGCCAGACCGTTCCATCTCCTGCAATAAGCGATGGATACTTAGGATCTTCCAACAAGACATTAGCAAGCACAAGAAACCAAGAACAAGGTAGCAAGCTAAGATAGAATTATAGCTCAAGAGAGATGAGAACTCATCAGATTTTGCAAGATGCACCGGCTGTTCACCGGGCATCATCAAGATAGCAAGAAAATAGAATCAGCTCCTTGAGCAATTAAGATGATTTGGCTGATGCACCACACCAGGGAGTGGGCTTGCCAATGCCTCTTGAAGACCATTAATGAAGATTGGAAAACCAAATGTACCTTACCATTTCACAGCCAACTTTCCAAATGATTAATGAGTAAACTATAAACATGCAGCTATTTTTATCAACAGATAAATGAATTATTTGCCTTGTAATATTAGGTAATTCAATAAGTACAAGATAATACAAGAAACAAAGAATGATGAGCCTGTGCCATCCAGAAATGTTTTGGTATGAACAAGGGAAACCAAGCGTGTCTTTATCTTATCACAGTAGACTACCAAATGGTTAAAGACTAAACTGCAAACACACGGATACTTTTTACCAACAGATAAAATGAATCATCTGCCATGCAATACTAGGTAAGTCAACAAGTACAAGATAATACAATAAACAAAGAAAGACAAACCCACTTCTTTAAGTACAGCTCCATCCAGAAATGTCTTGGTGTGGACATGGAAACGTCCATCCTTTTTAGTTTCTTGCAAGGAATGACCCCGCATTGCTTTTGATACAGCGATAGCCAACTTCTCATGACTATGTAAAGCATACGAACCACCAACAATCACAACTTCTTGTCCATCATGAACCATCTTCTTCACCTGAAATGGAAAGAGAACAGATGGCATAAATTGTCAGTCTTTCTAGTTTTATCAGAGATGCCTACATGATATCAGATAAAACATTAAAAAGTAGTTCTATCATGCAATCTTAAGGTTATAGATGCAAAAGTCACATGGCTAATTAATCAATTGAGATCAGCTCATGCTAGTAAATTGACATAATAGATCTACTTGAAAAAAGGGAATATCTTATAACCAAAAAGGGAATTTATTTCATATTTAACTAACTACACAGTCAATTCATTGAGCGAAGTGTAAAAATTACCCTGTCCAAATACATTTTGTACTTATAAAGCAAATTTTTCGATAATTCAAAAAAAAGCACCGAGCAAAAGGGTTCCCTTCGCCCAACTAATTTGGATTAAGAGAAACTTGTGCAAGTGAGGCCATAGATCCATAAAGTTATACAATGATTTTTAATTGTGATGGAGGGAGTAAGGATGTATTAAGTTACAGACTGGGGGTAACACTCTTTATATAGACAGGAAAAGTTTCTTTTGCAAACTGAACTTGGATGCCCTCCCAGTCCCAGTTCTTTTCTGGTATAGTAACTGATGAGAACAATGATTGGGATACTCAGATCCCTTTTCTGAGATGAAACAAAGTCTGGTCTACAAACTTACAAATAATATCTTGGTTTTCTCAGCGATCTCCACATGAGTATATAAACTCCCTTTAAGCATATTAAACATTCAAACTCCACATTCTTAAGTTTAGATTCTTGGATGGAGAGAAAAACAAGGCAATTGAATGCATAAATCATTTTATCAACTACTTTAGGTTGGAGTTCTTCAGAAAATTCTGTTCTTGCTTTTATTAATTGTTATCCTACAAACAAAGTACAATGAACAGGAAAGTTACTTGGCACTACACCAATTTTAGAATTCAAATCAGCAAAAGTTTCATATAGAGAATAACTCACCTCTGATTCAATTTCTTCAACATTGATGCTGTAATTATGACCGTTCTCAATAACATTATATCTGTTATGATTATGTAGAACAATGATTGGTATGAGCAATCTTGTTGTCAGATCAACAGTCTCAAACCTAAATCCAAAGAGGAAATGCAAGTAATCAGATTCTGCAGAAACCAGGAAAAATATAGCGAGCATCAGATCTGCTACATGGTTGACACTCAAACCATGATTTGTTTAATTGTCCAAATAGTGTCGGTGTTAGGGATAATATAGGAAAATAATGATGTCACATCCCCTGATCAATGAACAAAAGACTTCATACATGTACCTAACATCTGGAGCCACAACATGCTCTACCGTGGTTGATATTAAAGCAGCAAGTTGTCCAACAAAAGTATCACGAGTAGAATGATCACCAGCAGCACCTACACCTCCTGGAAACATCATGTTCCGTATGCGCGGCAGTGTTCTGGAACTGACACTTCCCTCTTCAGTTTCAATCTTTCCATATGTGCAAGGGCCCGCTGACAGGTCGATCACGACAAATCTGAATAGTATGGGCACGATATTAAACTCGGTAAAAGACAGAGAACTGAAGAGAGCATTTTCTGAAATCAGGGCACTGAAATTAATGAGCCAAGTACACAATGCACTATAACATGAACATCTATTTCTAACATCATGAAAACTTGCCACAACATTGCAATTGTCCTCAGATTCACAACCATCAAAGTAATTTACCTACTGCAGTTTATGTCAAGTCCAACTTGATAGAAACTAGAAATCCACAGCTCAAATAAAATATTGTGAGTAGTTGGTAATAAACTTTCACATGATTTTCAATGGAGTTTCATATGCCAGAAATAGGTTTTACGATTTCATAGATTACTATTTCAAGGTAACTGTATTCTGAAGCTGAACCAAGGATCATAGCTTAAAGATTTCATGAAAAAGAAGAAGAAGAAGAAACGTATTTTCTAGTTGCATCACCTCATACATGCTTGGTAGAAGTTCATGTGATATTGAGCAACAAACACACCATAGAAGCAACATTTGCCTATTAAGTACGAATTTTTTATTCAATCTAAGTACTTAACCACAGAATATATTCAGAATGTTATATTTGCATTTTTATACGATCCAAAGTTAAACTCAAGGAAACTTCAGGCACTTTTTTCGACCAATACTTCAGGCACAACCAATACTGCTCCACAAATGATTCTCTCTTACTTCAACACATGATACCAAGTTGACCGCATTAAGTACCTGTCCGAACTCAGCCAAACTTGAGTTGCTCCTCCTCCGTTATACCGATACCGATAAATGTAATCTCCCTCTTGTTTCCTCAAATCTTCATCAGACAACTCCTTAAGTTTTCCATACATCAAATTGTCTAGGTCAATTTCCCTGTTTCTAGGATCCATTCTCACCTGCAAGGGAGGGTCAAACCAAGGCACACATGATCGCAAGAAAGTAAAATCATACACCATTATGCAAAATACCAATATAAAACTGAAACCAATAACAATATAGTCTGGAAAAAACATTATAAGCATTTGACTTCAAACTCAAAATGGTTATCTCATATGCAAATTAGAAAACAAAATGAACTGATTTTCTCAGAAAAGAGAACTGAAATTGAAAACCATACCTTATCAAAATTTACAAGAAAGATTGCATTAGGAGCAGGTCTGTCATTATCTTTGGCAGAGTACTCTGAATTATCCATATCAAATATGTAGGAATATAGTTTGTGAAATACTGGTTCCACGGTCGCTGCTTCTACCTCAAACAATGGCACCTCCCTTCCAAAATCAGTCTAAACAAAAGGAAAGACAGAAAATTCAGAACTTAACTTAGAAACGCACTCCACCTAACAACCCCCCAAAAAAATGAACATATTATATTTACAGCATCACTCACTTCTCTTGCATTCCCAGCAGGAACCATAGTCTCTTTCAATGCCTTCTCAAGCGCAATCAGTTCCGGCTGCCCAGCCTATTGTCAAAGCAACACAAAAGGCACAGCTCATGTCATTCCTATCATTTAACAAAAAAAAAAAACGATAAAACAAAAAACTACTAATACTCAGTAAATTCTCCAATTCTCCCATTGTAATGCATCTCCTGTCTATGGGTCCCTTCATGCGAGACCCAGATGCGACCCACAAACACTGAAATATTTGCTAAAAATGTATCGGGACATTGGTAGCAAAGATGATTTTCCACTAGAACATTACAAATACAACCTTTTGACTTAAAGCTTGCAAAATACAATTACTTAACAATACTAACTTTAGGGAGAGCTTACCGGAAACACGTTAAAAACGACATGATGTTCAATATCAAGAGGCTCGCCAGTCTCCATACATGAAGGCCTGTGAGTTTGGAAGCCGATCTTCAAAAACTCTTCTAATTTATGCGAATCTACACCAAACCTATACCCTCCATCACCATTAAAACCTACGAGCACTACATTCACCTCCAACGGAACCTGAAATGGAACCTACACGATAACACATAAAATCAAGCATCTCATAAACACAAAATAAAGAAATTCAAAGTTATCAGAAATGCAGAAATCCGTAGTTGAGCTTAAAAGGACGTAAAATTTAACCAAAACAAAACAATAGATAATCAAAGCTGGAATTACGGACTATTTGGCAGCTGAAAATAAAAGGACGCAGTTCAGTGGAATTACATTTACTAAATAGTTCAAAACGAGGTCAAAATTATTGCGAGTCTAAATTGTTATTTTAACCTAATTGTAGCCAGATACCTCGGCGCGAGAGTGGAGCATGCGGCTGACGTCGGATCGGACACTGTCACGGACATCTTGAAAAGCGCTATGATGCCACAGAGGGTGGCCGGGGTCACGACGGAAGGCTTGTGGTGCTGAGTCGGAGTGAGGCAAGATGAAACCCAACGTTAAGTTTAATAATAATAATAATAATCCGCTTGAGATGGATTCCATAGCCATGGATTGAAGAAGAGGAATTAGGGATTTGATGGATTGCGAAGAAAGAAATAACTGCTACCGCGGATTCTGATATCTGCTATACGTCAGGTCAAGCTCACTCACACCGGGAAAGACCACCTATACAGCACTACACTGGAAAATGGAATCGAATTTTGTTGATTTTGATAAAAATGCCCTCATGTTTCTTTGTTGATTACGATATGCTCCCCGAGAGACCAAGGCATGGTTGACATGTCGTTCAAGTTAAACAAACCTCCCCCCTCTTTTTTTCCACATTATTATGCTCACCTCTCCAGTCCTATCACCCATCCATTGCACTGAGGCTTGGGGATTCATTAATATCTTGCTTTGAATCGTGACAGGAAAAAAAGAATACCTCTTGCAGTCAAGTCTCTTGAATTATAATTAAGATATGTTTAATATTGTAATATATTTTTAAGCAACAGATGTTTTTAAATATTATTTTAATATATTTTTAAATAAAAAATATGCAAAAAAAAAAAAAACTAACATTTCAACATCAAACAAACACTAAACATATACATGTAATTTGAATGTGATGGTTGTCAGCGTAATATCAATACTAGAATATGGGTTTTGTAGCAACCCTCACACCTTGTATGATGTGAGATGTCTTGAGAACCATCGACGGAGCTGCAGGATGCCCTGTCTACATCCAATCAGCGTATTTGCCTAAACATGGTGGGCGTTGCGCATAACATCCACTGATTTCAGTCTAACGGCTTCACCAAAAATAAAACACAGCAGCCACTCTATTACGCTATTCTGGTTATTGTTACCAGACCCGATCCAGAGTCATCCTGGTCTTCCACTTGAGTTGCTAGTTCGATCCATGTAAACCTGATTTTTTAACTTTTAAAAAGAAAATTTAAAGTTTTTTTTTTTATTGTTTGTTAAAGTACTTTTTTATATAATTATACCAAAATAATATTTTTTATTTTTAAAAAATTATTTTTAATAGTAACGCATCAAAATTAACTAAATACATCAAAAAAACTATTTTAAAACAAAAAAATAAAAAAAATTAAATTTTTTTAAATCGCAAAAATAAATAAAACCTTTGCACTGCATATCACGTCACCTTACATTTGAAAATATAATAAAATATAATAAAAATTATTTTACAAAATGTATTTTTTTCCTTGAAAATACATCAAATAAAATATATTAAAGCTAAGACAAAATTAATTTTTTTAAGAAATATAATTAAAACACCATACCAAACACCACCACCGAATTCCAGTATTTTAACATCTCATACTGCAGACTGCAGCTCGACAACTTCCTTGCATCTGCATATGCTGTTCCGTTAGAAGACATAATCAGGGTATACATGGACTTAGCCGCTATTATTTTTAATTTTTTTCTGGCAAACAACATTTTACAAATTCATAATCTCTCAAATAAGAGAGGTCTTGGCATCAGCATCCAGGCACGGCAACCGCTTTGTCAATGTGCAGCTGTACAGCCATACATATTGATATATGTCTTGATCTGCTGATATGTTCTTGGGAGTTGTCCACAATAAGGCAGCAGAAATATGGCTTATCAGTGCTCCAAAGCACTTCGGATGGAAACTGGTGGGGTTTGCACTGCGCCTTTGGATATGAGATCGTGGTTTAAGAATAAAACAATTACAGTTATATCGTCATGAAAGTGCCTCCGAACCTTCTTGTCAATCTTCTGCAGATCTGAATATCTCGTTTCTCTTTTTCTTGCTGCTTCTTGTAGGGCAGCCTTGACAAGCCTTTTGGCACTTCCCTGCATTATAACAAGCATCCGTTATGAAACAACTATATAATTTTTGATAATGGTGCATGATATACATTTCCGTGCACAAATCCATATCCCAGCAATCCACAAGTCCTATGGAAGATAGAATTGGCACGTCATGTACTTTTGTTGTCAATAATAGCCATCTAAATTGCCAAAATATGCATAAAGAATTCATGACAATTCACGAGTGCGGAGAGGAAGTCAATCTAAAAGGTCAGTTTCGAGATGCTATGATGATGCAAATCAATAATATTCAATCTCATGGAATGATTCCTTGGCATACATCCCAGCTTATTGATCCACAAGCTAACAAATTTATCAAACACATTTAACTCCAAGGCTGCTCTATGTCTAATTATACATGAAAATGAATTGACCATGGATTACATTGGATATCAATGCATAATCCACGCACAGAACTAGAGAAATTAGATAGTGGATGAATAATCCAAATAAGATACAAAGTAACTCATCGATGAAACTACCTGCAGTTCTCTTCTGTGTCAAAACTTTAAAAAAGATCATATTAACAATTCATGAATTATCTGTGACAAACATATATATATATATAGTGCTATAATGCTTCCATTAGTTTTCATTCCAAACTCTTCCAAGAGATTTTGCTTTACCATATATATCCTAGAGAAAAGGTCATTTGAGTTCTTTATGAAATAACTAAGCATGCAAGTTTTAGTAATAAGGCTAACACCAAGCAGCATATGAGTACCAAAATAAGGTTAAAACTTTATGGTCATTTGCTACCTAATCAAATAGAAGCACAAAAGCATGAAAGTAACTCAATGCAGAAAGCCTGACTACCAAATAATTAAGTACAAACACTTACTGCTCGTGGATTACTGTGGACAATATCCACAACTTTTTCATTACTCAATTGTTCCCAAAGACCATCAGATGCAAATACAAGGAATGAATCATTCGGATGGAGAGGATGTGAAAGGATAGTTGGATTGGCACTCAAGATTGGCATGTCCATTGGTTCAGGAAGTCTGAACTTTGCATCAATCGGTTCCCTGTTGAATCGTGCATGTTTCATATATACATCTCCTATGGATCTAGAAACCTGCATCCAATACAATCATTGAGTCCATGATAATATTATTAGTAAAGGAACATGCAATGAATATTAAGAAGCTAGATGCTGATAATCCAATGCAACCCACAATGTAAACCAAGGAATTTCCATAACATTTGACTTCAAAGTAACCTTCATCAATGCAAAGGCTGGATGAAGAATATTTAAATTCTCTTTCATAATAAACATACTTATTTCCTACAGTGTATCAACAATATAAAAAACAAAGCATCTAGCTCGATATGCGGTGCATTTTATCTGTTAGCACAAAAAGGAATGCCTGGGACACTGAAATTTTTAGTTACCTGGAACAAGGAAAAATATCATCCATCAAATATTTTGCTTCTATAAATGAAGCCATGCTCTGACCAATGACTATAAAAATGATCTCAATTATACTCAAAGACATATATGCAAGACATGGATTTGTCAGAGCATGTAAATCTTGCTGGGGTTTGGTATTGGTTTATATGTTGTTCTTTCTGATCTCCTGTTTGTGGTTCTTGCACCTTGTAGACACAATTCTATAACTCCAACAAATTGTTTTAAAAATAATTTTATATATCCTAAACAGGAAAGCAACAGGTAAATTGGTATAGCATTAACAACCACAACAAAGTTGATGACTTCCTGAAAGCAGTCAGGACTGGTCTTACCAAATGATAAATAATGCTATTTTGTATTTAGTTCTCAACCCAAGAACCACAAAAATTCCATCCAACCTAGTAGTTCCATAATTTATCACCCCGAAAGTGTTTTTTTTTTAAAAAAAAAAAACTTCAAGAATAGAAAAGCACCTAAGACGTGTTTTAATTTGAAATAGTCTGAAAGTTAAATTGGGATTTGAAATAACCTGAATAATCCCCTTCACTTTCCAAACTCCACGCTTAAGGACAGCAATCTGGGAATCATTTGGATGTAAGTCCTCGAGTTCGTGCCTGATGGCCTCAAGGTTTGCATTATGTTCAGTTGATAATTGTATTGCAGCAATGCCTCCTGTGTTGCCGACTTTCTTGCCCAGCACAACACGGGAATCACCCAGGTTTGCCACAAAGAGGGTCTGTTGACATATAACTCCAACTAGACAGCATGACCCAACTGTTGCCATTTGGGGACGAGTGCTCCATAACTCGGACACGAAATTGGTAAACCCTTCCTCTGTTAAGCAGAAAGCTCTTTGGATGGTCTCACTTGTCACAACACCCTGCGTCTCTGCTGAAATTGGTGCATAACCACAAAGCCTAAGATTGCCAACATAAGGCACAATCCTTTTCCAAAGTTAAATGAAATAAAACCAAAAAAAGATCAAAATAATTGAGAAACAAAAATAATAAAAAATAGAAGATATATGCCCTGCTTTTTCACTGGAATTCAAAGTCTCAAATCCATTATCCTCGAGCAAATCTATTTTCTAACTAGAGCTAATGCATTTGGCCAGCACACATTTTAGAAGCAATGACTTAGATTTCAATCTAAATTTAAAGGCCAACATTGTGTTGTTTTTTGGGTATAATAGCAAGGAACTAGGCAGGTGGCTCTACTAAAAACTAATCATAAAGCTTACATTTAATCACCCTGTTCCAAGTTTAAACTGTTATTTAAAGTACAAAGCATTGCAAACTCATAAAAGCCAATCAAAAGCTTACACAAAAAGCAAAATCCGATTGAATATCACTACAAACAGTATCCATGAAATTGACAAGACAGAGATAACCACAAACGTGAACAGCTCCAAAAAACTGCATCACTTTCAGTAATTAAAAGCAAGAAAGCTACCGATAGGTACCAATACCTTCCAATCAATGATATTCGCATGCAAAATTCCATCTTTAAATACCGATAATTGTTTTTTTATTAATTTATAGTCCTAAAAAAAGAAAGCTGCTTTCTATGATCCAATTAAACTATACAAAATAGTTTTTCATCTAGACTCGCAAAAAAAGGAGCAGAACCTGTCAAAGTCTCCAAAAAAAAAAAAGCAAACTGATTGAAAATCCCACAAGAAGAACCCAGCAAAGTTTTCTTTTAAGGCAAGATTTTAATAGATATAAAAGGGCTGATAAAAAAAATGTTTTTAAAAAGAACAGACCTTGAAAGTGCCTGAACAAGTGATCACAGACAAAACGTGCAGCTTCAGGTCCACCATGACCATCATAAACACCGACAAAAGTTCCAAAAGGTCCAGACTCAATCTGGCTTTGGTCTTCAAGTACTTGATTAGCTTGAACAACAGCCATTGAAAATTCACCAGACCCATATCTTCCAATATCTCTATACCAAAGCAACCCATCTTTCCCTTCTTTGCTGATACCAACAAAAGACTGAAACTTTGTACCACTGTTACTACTGCTACCTTGCCCAAATGGCCTAAAACATAAAGAAAGCAGATTCATCAATGCCTGAAGCATCCCACATCTCTCAATCAAACTAACCCCCAAACCAAACCAATCTCTCCCACTCACTTAATCTTTGTTGATGTTTTGCAGTATGTGTTTTTAATATAGTATAACGATCTAAATTTATTGGAGCTGATAGTGATAAAAGAAGGGTGTGCTCGGTTGTAGAGGAACAGAGGAAAGGTCATTACTTTGTTGAGGAAGAGGGGAGAAATGGTGTGGGGGATGCTTTTGCTGGGTGTTGTTATCTATGTCTTTTGTTTGTATGTATATATGCATGCAAGTAATGCATGTATGTCAAAAGAAAGTGTCTTGGGGATGGATCATGTCTAAAAAGGGTTAATTTTCACTTTGGCTTGGGACATTTTTGCTTCTTTGCCCAGTTTGGTTTTTTTTTTCCTGATTTTTTAACTGTGAACTGTTTATGTGAATGGTGTATGTACCTCATACCTGGCTGAAAAAAAAAATAGTTTCGATACACAAAAGTTGGTGAAGACTCTTAACATTAAAAAGTAAAATATGCATAAAGTAAGGTTTAGATACAATGGAGTATAGATTTAAAAAAAAAAAAACCCAACGAATTATAAACATGAATGCGAAAATAAAAATGTCAAAATCTTTATGACTCTTGAGGCGAATAGAATAGACAAGCGAAGGAAAAGACGGTTGCAAAGATTACCAGGCATCCGCCTCCCCTGGTCTCATCAACATAAGTGTTTGGGACTCGATATTTTTATTTTATTTTTGTAGTCAGCAATTTCTCTTCTAGAAACTGCGGTATCTTCAACCATGTTGATTTTCTAACCTTAGTTCTAGTTCGAGGGGAAAAGCTTTTTCGTGTGGTTAAAGCTACTTCGAAAATGTAGCAAATCCTTTTTGACGATTGTTCGATTAGCGACCAATCAACAAAAAATGACAGAGTGGGTTGATAATTATAAGTTGCCGCTTCTCTCTCGGTTGTTGACAATAATTTAGCTGTGCAAGACATTTCGTTAGTTGACAGTTTTATGATCACATTTGAAGATGGAGACGCCCACCCCATTGCCAAAAGAGAGCTGAAAGCCACAGCTCCACTGACATTGCTGCAATGTTGTTTTTTGTTGTTATTATTGGTCTTGCTGAAACACCTGGGCCTATATGCTGCCAGGGAAACACGACAAAGAAAGTGTTCTGTACTCCTCAAAAATCGTAGTCACTGTGTGGTTTCTTGTGGTTAAGATGTAAATAATGTCACAGTACACATCAAGCTAGTTTCCCAATTTATGAAATTTCGAACATGAACCGCTTCTTAGTTGTTGAGGATTTATTCAGGGATAGAAGACATCATTCTTTTTCTGCGAACAATCCGAGGACACATTGACATAAGTTAAGCAGAGAAGTCTCTTTGCTGCTAATCCTACAGTGCAACGTGGTACCCAGGGCGGCAGCGGCCTGCTTCGCATCTAAGAAATAATTTGATTTGATATAACTTGCTCGGCAGCTGAACTTGATCATGTCAGATACCTCATGCGCTTGTGGTAGCTTCGAGTTCTATCAAAGCTCAACTTGCTCGTCTTCATTCCATTCATAACAGCAAGAACTGCTGACATAAATTGACCCGGAAAATAGTCCATTCTTGATTGGGGGGCAACACAAATTTGTGTTTCCGTTGTATAATTCCGTAGGGCCGATTGAGCACGGGGAATTGGCATAAGATTTTCCTTCTCCGATTGTCATTATGTGGCACATGAGGGGACATCGCACACAATTTTATGTTCCTGCTTCGAGACGTAACTGAAATGATGTTTTTTTTAAATTTTAAAATTTTTTTAGGTAAAAAATATTTTTTTATATTTTTAAATTATTTTGGTATTCTAATTTTAAAAATAATTTTAAAAAATAAAAAAATTATTTTAATATATTTTTAAATAAAAAATACCTTAAAGTGTAATGCTTACTACAATCTTAAACAAGTCAAGACATGATATCATCATGGAGATGCATTAATGTCTCACATGAAACAAATCACAGACATGTGATCGCGCGGGCATGTATATGAAGGGATGATGTGATTTTGAGTGATTAAATTTATTTGATTTTATTGATTTGACTCTCTGGTTTTTAATTTTGTTCCAGTAAATGTCTGAGTTTTTTTATAAAAAAAATTCTGGACATAAAGAGATTTTTTCTGATCATGAAAAAAATTAAAGTTTGAAAAGCAAAATAAGTTTCCTACATCTAAGCCATCACTATTTGTTTATAAATATATATAACTATTGTTATTGTTATTTAATTTTCATCTAGATTTATATAAAATTTTCTCGTTAATAACTGCAGTTTTAAATATTATTTTAGTTGTCAGAGTCCACGTCATCATTAACAGACATATCAGCATTTAATAAAACACACTCACTTAAAAACTTTATTATGAAAAACTAAAAACCCAATAAT
>Ga0325414_1002073_pt1 | contig 20005 bp, 16 predicted proteins | sample PopdelMetagenome_8_FD_206183 | JGI IMG/M metagenome (GOLD analysis project Ga0325414, IMG submission 206183) | Populus deltoides microbial communities from Bellville, Georgia, United States - Leaf-PdKOR-R3 | ecosystem: Host-associated > Plants > Phyllosphere > Phylloplane/Leaf | place: USA... | reverse complement strand
TTTAGAAAACAGTCTCCCAGATATATATATATATATATATATATATATATATATATATATATATATATATATATATAACAAATTCAAGGATGAATTTCCAGGATGACCAAGGGTGGCCTGGCTTACCTAAGGTTTTAAACAAAATTCAAAATCCCTCTTGTACTTGCAAAATTTTTAAGGCAATTTTATGAAATAGCCATAAAACTTAAAAATTATTTTGGCTCTCCTAATTTATCAAGTCTAGATTCGCTCTTAAACAAATCCCTGACAAACTGGTATATAAATTTGCACTATTTAACTATAAAATAAGAGAAAATAATCTTTGTTATCCTATGATTTGGACCAAATTACATTTGTCTACCAAGTTTTAAAAAATCACACTTTTTAACCTTAGTCAACACAAATCTTCATTAAAAAAAAATACAAAGATTAAAATGCTCTCTCTCTCTCTCTCTCTCTATATATATATACATATACATATATATATATATATATATATATATATATATATATATTATAACTCAAAAACACAGATAACTTGACTCTTTCTCTCTCACTTTCTCTTTTTTTAATTGAAAACAGTAAACTAAAAACCTTTTCTCCCAGATCAAAGAACAAAAATGTAAGGAAGTAATGATTATTCACAATAAGTTTTGGGTCACGTGGTGAGATCTTGTGGGTTGTCGAAGCTAGGACAACTTCCTTATGCAAACTAATGCATAACGAATATGTTAAAGCATTTTTTTCAGTTAGAGGTTAGAAATTGATGATTATGCGTTTTGTATGATGTTAAAGTGTGATTATTCAATTGTTTACATTAAAAAAAAAACCCAATTTTCTTGTTTTTCAACTTCAATCTTGAAAAAAGCTATAAAGCCTTTAAGTTGATTTGTTTTTCTTTGGTCGATGACATTCAACATAAAATATCTAATTTGACTAGTAGATACTCTTTTATTGTTGTTTAAGTGAACCCTCATAAGAACTTCTAATTTGATTTTGTACTATTCCTGAAAAATCCAAGTTAATAATCTTTCTAAAAACTTGGATTACTATTCAATAAACACTTGGTGTGAAGTATGTTAAACCATTATTGAATATAATTAGTAATGTTTTTGTACAAATCTTAAAAATACCCTATTTATCTTAACAGATTACTATTGTAAGAATTCAAATTTGGATTTTTTTTACTTAAATACATGCTAAATTAATGCATTTAACCTTCTATTGATTGTGATTTACTACTCTATTATGGAAGAACTGATTGAAAATTCTTGATATAATTGCTCATCATGACAGTTTAACATTTGTTCAAAGAAATTGTTGTTTAGATAAAATATTATATATTGATATCTTGTTTATTTGCAAGCAAGTGTGACTTGCATGGATTCAAAATAAAAGATAATAGAGGGAATGTAATTGTGCATAATGCCTTAGGCATTAAGGTTATTATTATATATGATGAATATGAAGAAGAAGAAATTAATTTATATGTTGATGAAGATATTAAAGTTGATCCTCTAGAATGGAAAATGCCTTGGTGTTATTAAGACAAGCCTAATAATGGTAGACCAACTCATACAAAATATTTTGCTTCTTATGATAATAATGATGAAGTTGGAAAAAGTAATAAGATTGTGTTTTTACTTGAAATAAATGATTTGGATCATGAAGATGCTAATGGTTTAATTAATGAAGTTGGAGGTTCTGATGTTGGTATAGGTGTTGTTAAAGTCATGATGTTGGTGTTGGTGCAAGTGTTGGTTATGGTGGTGGTGTTGGACTAGGTGTTGATCATGTTACAGTGAAGGTGTTGGTTATGATATTGGTGTGGGTGGTTATGTGAATACATGAAGAAGATAGTGAGGAAGAAGATAAGGACTATATAACTTTTGAAGATGATGAATTTGAGTTTGCTAATGAAGTCGAGGATGATTGGATTGACAGCTTGGCATGTGATGGTTTCAATGTGAAAAATGTACATGGTGCATCAGATTCAAAAGATAAATGGAATGTTAGTAGTGCTGATGATAATGTTGCAGTTTTTGAAAAATCTGATAATGATAATAGTTATGAGTTTGTTGTTGATGATATTTTATATAAATTAAATATTTATTTTTTATAATATTTTTAATATGTGTAACTTTGCATAATATTTTTTTTCTTTTATTTTCTTCAATAAATTTTATATGTGTATCAATCTGTATTACAAATTGATTTTCATAAACAAATTCATTAAATATAACTAGATAAATTATTCATGTTGCGATATTAAATATCTTGATCTACATTAGTCTATTTATTTTTTCAACTATGTTTTTATTTATCATTACTTACTTTTTTTCCATTTATTTACAAAAGGTTTGTAATTTATTTAAATGAATGCGTCCATATGTTTTTCAATTTATATTTATTGTTTTTTTATGTAAGAAAACACGCTGAAAAATTCTATATGTTCAAGTTTTTTTTTTTATCATGTATTGGTGTTTTCAATTTGATCCTTATTCTTATGATTTTTTTTCCCTTAACTCTTTTATAAAAAAAATTATTATTTTTAATTTTACCCTTGAATCCAAATTGATAGTGTATTAGTTTTTATTTATTTATTTTGGTCCTCATTGATCGATTATATATATATATATATATATATATATATATATATATATAATGTTTTCCTGTTTGTTATTGTTGCATCTTTTTTTTCCCTATATGATTCAAATAAAGCCAGCTTATTTAGTTGATCGAAACTATAACCCGAGTTTTTGAATTTCTCTTTTTTTTCAAAAAAAGACATGCTAGCAATGCCTAAATATTTTACTGAAAAAATAATGCAGACTCGGAACATTAGCACCAACCTAGTAAAAGCTAATTGGGGAAATATTTTTACTATAGCCTGTGAGAGAAATTATTGTTTGCCTCTCCACCAAAAAAAAACTTTAAACAAGCAATTAGAAGTATTTTAATATTTTTACAATGCTCATTAGTTATTATCAAATTGATTGATGACAAATAAATGTTTTTTCATTTCAATTGCAGAAGGAAACGACTATAATACCATTGGAATAAAAAAAAAAACTAGATTCAAATGACACTTTTGTGTTTTTACAATGATTTTTATGTAATTATCATGTCTAATGAGGGACAATTTAGTATTTCATTGGGTGTTGAAAATATATAAAATAAAAAATAAAAAGCACAGTGAAACAATCAAATATCATTAGAAGCCAAAAAATTAAAATTGGCCACAAGGGGCTTTTTGTTTTTCGTAAAGGTTTTCTTGGTTGTTATGTGGTAAGTTGAGGGGAAATTAGAACTTTTAACAAAAATAAAAATAAAAATAAAAATGCAAAGTTGTTGGGAATGCGTAGCATGCACTATGTGTGAGGTGCCTAAGCTTTTTGAAAATAAAAATAAAAATGAAAAGTTGTTGGGCATGCCTAGCATGCACCATGTGTGAGGTGCCTAAGCATGTTGAACAACAGGTGCGGCGCCTCCAGCATCCAAAAATTTCTTTCTATTGTGTTGTTGGAAGCAACATCATGTCCTCTTCCATGTGGAGTGACGAGTGTTGGTGCTGGTGGTTCATTGATGGGGATTTTCTTCTTCTTCTTCTTGTTCTTTTCTCTCTCCTCCCCTAAACATTATAATTTGGATCTCTTTGTTGGTGGTATTTCAACTTCATTCATTATTCTTTTGATTTTTATGTTTTGTTTTTTGGTCTTTTTATATATAAATTTTATTAGTTTTCACTTTCAACTTTCAATCTCAATTTATCAAATATTATATTTTTTAATTTTATTCTTATTCTTTTGATTTTGTTTTCTTAGCCCTTTTATTAAAGTTTTATTGTTTTTTAATATCATCATTCAATCCAAATTGAAGGTATTATATTTTTCAATTTGGTCCTCATTGTTTCGATTTCTAATTTCTTTCTTGGCTCTTTTGTAAAAATTATTATTTTTTCAATTTCACCATTCAATTAAAATATTATTTTTATTTTTTATATCAATTTTGATTTTTATTCTTTTGATTTTTTTGGGTCCTTTTACTAAATTGATTTGTCTTTTCAATATCATCATTTAATCAAATATAAAATTCATTTTGTATTTTAATTTTGATCCTCATTCTTTTAATTAATATTTTTTAATTCTTTTCTATAATTAAATATTTTTTTTCAATTTCATCCTTCAATATTTGCTTGATTGAGAATTGGTCTTCCTGGTTTTTTTGAGATTGGGTGTTTCAAGTCTAATGACCCGGATTACGAGTTTAAAAACTTAACACATGTTTTTTTTTTAAAAAAAAGGGCTTTACAATTATTTTTTTTTCAAGTTATTCCAATTTCATGATCTAGACCACGGGTTTGGCAAGATATCTCAGATTGGTCGACATTGATTACCAGGGTTACAAGTTTAAGCTAACTCAGGTTAACCAAGATCATTTTTTTATGTCCTTTTTTTACCCCATTTTTTTCTTTTGTATTTAATAAGTTGTGAATTAAGATACATTGTTTATTTTATTTTGAAAAAATATTTCTTCCCCTTGTTATCCTAATCACTTTTCTTTTTAAATTTTAATCATTTACTATCTTTTTTTTTTCATCTAATTGAAATATAGCCATGGGCTATAACTTGAGGCATACATTTTTCTTTATTTTTTAAAACACACTTGCGGCATCTGAATAGTATTTTTTGAGCAAACAAAAATAGTCTGGCCTCAAGGCGAAGCGTGGGCACCGAGGCTGGTATAAAATAATCTAAAAAATTAAAATATTTTATAATGCATGCATGCATAGTTACACACTTAGATATAACCCGTGTTATGTCATGGGTTAGGTCAATTTGTTTTTAACATAAAAAAATATTTAAGCATTGCTAACGTGTTTTTCAACAATAAAAAAATCATAATAATTAACTTAAAATTCAATGTGTATGTTTAATAAAATAGATTGAGGATTATACACACTAATTAATGATAAAAAAGATCCTAACACTAACTAAAGAGCAAGTCATGAAGTTGAGAAACATGCATAGATGACACTAATTTTTAATTATATGCATTGGAAAGCCCTTTTATTTATTTTTTTAAATGGCACCAACATTTTTATAAAAACATTAACAATTTAAATTTCATTGGAACATAATAACTTTCTAATAAAGTTTTTTCTTTATTAATATCTTTATTTAAAAAAACAAATATAACATTTTTTCTATGTCACTTTTAATGAAAACTAAAGGAAATAAAAAAAATACATAAAAAATAGGACAATTTCAAATAAAAACAAAAAGACATCGCTAACTAAAACCCCTTTATCTCATTAACATGCTTTCTCATTAACATGTTCCTTATTTTTCATAAAAAAACATTTTCATCAAGACATTTGTTTTTTAAAAAGCATCCTATTATTATTCTAAAAGCAAGATTTTTTTTTAAATAACAATCTAATAATTTTAATACGAGTGTATTAAAAAACACAACAACAACAACAATAATACAACATTCATGTCTTGTCATAGGGAACTCTTTTCAAGTATCACTAAACTCATCTTAGACCCGAATAATTACCTAGTTTGAGTTTCAAATTAAACCAATGAAGGCTAATTTGATGTGACATGTTCAACTTCAGCGAGTCTAAAAGTAACCTAGAAGATTGATAAAAAGATGGATTTACTTAAAAGAAATTTCAAGATGACACCATTTTCTTAAATATCAAGGTGATGACATATCATATCGATATGGGTTAGTTAACCTATCAACCCCGCCACCCAAGTTATAGACCTAATCGAGTTTAAAAGGTATTTTTTTCTAAAATTATTTTTTATTTAATTATATAATAATAAAAATTGGTCACCGCATTAAAGAAAATGACTAAAAGAAAAAAAATTTGATTATGATAGGCTACATAAAAAGAAAGATTGCTCGAGAATGAAGTAAAAATTAAATGAAATCAAATAATATAACATATAAAAATCATTCTTAGTTAATGTAAGGATTTAAAATAAATTATACATATTATATTTAAAATTATTTAATTTTTAAGAAAATGACTATGAATTGGTGAAACAAAAATAAGCTAACAGTGTGGGCCTATTGGCCTAACGTGCTTAGGCCTTTAAAAATAAGCCTGGCCGTATGGGCCTTTATTTTTTTTTCTTTCAAATTGGTCTTCCACTCATTTTTTTTAAAAGAACTAAAAGATGTGTTGTCTATGTGCCCATAATCTAGCTACCATAAAGGTGACAAGAATTTGAGCTATGTATTTTTTATCCCAACCTTATTTTTTTAACCTATTTTGATCTAGAAGAACTTGAAAAACACTCTCATAACTTCACAAAACTAGTTTTCCAACTCAAAAAAACTCTTAACTGGTTAAAACAACACAAATCAAACAAAAAAAATCATGCAACCCTAATATACTTTTTCAAGTGATATGGCAACCCAAAAACTTTTTGATAGCACTCGTTTTGTCAAGCCTAATCTTGGCCATGTTGGTGAACTAAATTGGAACAACCAACCTCTTTTCCTTTTCTTAGTCATTTTCCAGTGAGTCTTTTTGTTCTTCTTCAAATTCAGAAAGTAAAATGTAAATAAAATAAAGCTTTATACTAAACCTTATAATTTTTAAACTCAAGGGACCAAAATAGAAGTTTGACAAAATTTTAAGCCTAAGAGGTGTTGACACCATTTTTTTTTTTAAAGAAGAAGGGCTTATATCTTACCAAGGTTTTAGCTTTGGTCCTTACTCATTGCTAATTTCTCTCAAACAAGAAAACTAAATAAATTCTTACAAAATTGAGAATCATCTTATGTTAGGACCTTTTTTTAAAACTAAGATGACCTGAGAAAAACCAATATGAAATAAATAACTAAGCCAAATTGTCAAGTAAAACAATCTTGAAGGATGAAATCAAAAAAAAAAAAAATTAATGGTCAGACTAGAAAAAAATAAATAAAGGACTAAAAAAGAAAAATATTTTATTTTTAAATAAAAGGCTAACATTTCACCCTACTTTCAATTTTGGTCCTCTAATATTTAATTTTCATAAAATTTTCATAAACAACTATATTGAAACCCTTTTTACAAAATTAAGAACCAACTCAAAGCAGGGATTTGTTTTAGACTAAAAACCTAAAAGAAATCGATACGAAACAAACCATCAAACCCAATCACCAATCATTACAACGTGGAATGATAAAATTAAAAAAAAATAATTCAATAGCTAAAGAAAAAAAATTCAGGGACCAAGAAAAATAAAAACATTGTGCAAATCCATGACGTTTTCACTCAGAAGCCATTGTAAAACACAAATATTCCTCAAATTATCACCATATCAAGATGATAAATCTTTTGTTTAGTAGTCTAGGTTGTCACCTTGTTAAGACAACCAACCTTTACTATATCCCTTAGATCGCCCTATCAATCAAGATGACTAAAGTTTTCTCACCATTTTGAGTATATGGTACAAGTCATGTTGCATTAAGATGAAAAAATCTTTTTCATATTTGGATGTTTATAACAACATCAATATAATACCAAATTTATCACATAGTTAATTACCCTATCAAGATAATTAACATGCAATTACCATGTCAAAATTATCCTTTCTAAAACCAAGGTAATCACCTTATCAAGATAATCCACATATGATCCCATTTCAAGATGGTCATTCCATAGTAGTCAAGGTGATCACCTTGCAAAGATAATCACCATGTCAAGACAACCATTCCTAGTAGTAACAAATGATCATATTAGCTCAACTGATCAAACCTTGGGTTTTCTCCCCAATAGTCACGAGTTCGAGTTCCCTTAGGGCTATTGCAGACTTACATGGTCGTTAACTTCAGGGTCCGTGAGATTAGTCGAGGTATGCACAAACTGGCCTGGACATCCATGTTAATAAAAAAAATGATCATATTGTTAAGATGGTCCATGACACGACCAAAGAGTTGATGTCTTCTCCCAAGTGTAGGAGTATCGAAGTAATAAATAACTCGGTAAGATCGGGGTCGAACCACAGGGAGGTTAACTATATAACTATAAATAAAGAAATAGATAATAACAGAAAAGGAGTTGAAGAGAGTTTTGAGATGTGATATTAATATAAGGATTAAACAAGGATAAAATAATTATCAAGGTTAGAGGATCCACTAATGGTATTTTAAACAAGTATAGTATAAACTCTTTTTATTACTCAACTAGAAACCACACACAAAGGAGGTTCCAATCGGATTATAAATTGTTAACATGATTACATTAGTTATTTTATTCGAATAATGCTAATTCTTATAAATGTTGTCAGTCATTCATGATTATAACTTATGTTAACAATAAATCAAGTTCCTTTCATAGCACAGGTGTCGGTTATACCATACGGTTAGGCTATGAAAGTGCCAAGTATTTGTTGTACCAAGGGTTATACAACATAAATCTAGATTAACCATTTAACAAGCAAAGTATTAAAAGTGAACAAGATAACAAGTACAAAACATGTTAGTATCAAACATTAAAGTCCATGTTGAGTTTATACTATGCTTATTCTTACACCATTAGTGTAACCTTTTCACCTTGACATAATAAACTTAGCTAAACATAATGAAAGAGAGAAACATAAATAAATAAGATAAGAACATAAATAAGATATAAGTTAACTAAGTAAAGAAAAGGAAATGAAAAGCATAAACAAGAGATTAATATAAACAAAACTTAAGCATATCAAAAATATAAAGAAAGAGAGCAAGAACATGATCTTAATTTGAAAACCAAGATCCCTAAATGCATGGCAAATGCCTCTTTTTATAGGCTAAAATTCAGAACTATTGATTTGATGACTAATTGTTGAGTGGGTGGCCACATCTTGACTTGGTGACAATCCTTATCTTCTTGTCTGAACAAAACATCATTACTAACATCAGAATTTGAACAGATAGTCTTCATAAAAGTTCTAGAAAATTGTCTCAGCTTTCCAACAAAACAAGAATCGGCGTATTTAGACTTCTAGAACTCGAGATATGGGTTGAACACTGAACAGTATTTGAGCTGCATGATAGATTCTGACTTCTCCATTGTTGCTATAATTTGAACTTGAAAACGACTTTTTTGAATCTTGGACTCTTCATGAAAGTTTTAGGCCTATGTCTTAGCTTTCCATCCATATAGACTAGACCTAAATCCAAGTTCTATAGCTCCAGGTATGATCCAATAACCGAATAGTGTTCCAGTTTGGATTGAACCAACATCTCTTTTCTAAGCTTGCCCCTCTATTTGTCCTCTCAATTTAAGTAGTTAAACTCATCAATCAATCATTTGATTTATGTGATAGGCCTGCATTTAAGATGAACATTTACCATAAATTAAAGATATCTTATAGTATCAGACTTGTTATCATTAAACATACTTTAGTTAAGGAGTTATTGATACTTCAAGTGCAAAATGATGATATAAAACCTTGATAAAAATGCACTTTTAAGTACTAATCAATCCACTACGAGGGTACAATAGGATAATGTGGTCTTTCAAGTTATAAAAGCAATCTCATTAACTATGATTCAATGTTTAGTTTTCATATTATTTAAAAAAAAACACTAAGTAGAGACTCTACTTTTCATGATTGATTAAATATTGGGTGGGACAATGAGCTTTTGATATAAATAAAAATGGATACAAAAATTAAAAGACTTTCATTAAAGCAGAGAGAAAGAAACATTGTGACTCCTTGGAAAAACTTTGGAAAATAATGTAATGCTGATTTTGCTTCTTTATCTAAAACATTTTATATTGGCTTTCAAGGATATTTAAGTCTTTTTTACATAGTGACGCTGATTTTTAAATTGACCGGGGACAATAAGTATTTTTTCATCTTGATTTCACATTGAAACGACCAAAATACCATTAGAATAACAAAATTTAAAACTAGCATTAAAGGATATTGTTGTATTTTCATAATGGTTTTTTCGTTATTATAATTTAAGATGAGAGACATTTGGTATTTAAACAAATATAAAAAATAATAAGCAATTAAAATACATAGTAAAACAAAAAAAAATACTCTTAAAATAAAAAACTTTGAGCCTAAGGTCAAGGGGTGTTTTTGGCTTTTTACAAATGTTTTTTTTTAATAATTAGAAAATCAACTTAAGCACTTTGATATTTAGCTAAATTAAAAAAAAGAAAGGACATGCTTGTCCTAAAGTCCAAAAATTCCCTTCCACCGTGAAGGTTGAATTGTCATTGCGTTCTTTTCCTGCTGGTGCAGAGCGTGTCACCGTTGGTGGTTTGACTTATTACTAGTTGACCCTTTTTTTCTCTCTTCTCCCCTAAAAATTATAGCTTGGCTCTTTTAGTTATTGATATTAAAACTTTAGTCCTTATTTTTTTTTATTTCTCATTTTTTTTCTGGACTCTTTTGTAGAAGATTATTTGTTTTTAATTTTATCCTTCAATCCCAATTTATCAAATATTATATTCTCCAATTTGGTCCTTATTTTTTGGATTTCTAATTTTTTACCTTGGTCCTTTTGTAAAAGTTTTATTGGCTTTTAATTTTATCATTCAATCTAAATTGATGGTATTATATTTTTTAATTTGGTCATCATTGTTTTGATTTCTAATTTTTTCTTTGCTCTTTTGTAAAAATTATTATTGTTTTCAATTTCACCTTTCAATCAAAACATTGTTTTTATTTTTATGTCAATCTTGACACTTATTCTTTTGATTTTTTTTGTCCTTTTACTAAATTAATTTTTCTTTTCAATTTCATCATTCAATCAAATTTAAAATGTATATTTTATTTTAATTTTGATTCTCATTATTTTAATTACTATTTTTTAATTTTTTTGTATAATTAAAATTATTTTTTTCAATTTTATCCTTCAATATTTGCATGGAAGAGAATTGGTCTTCATGATTTTTCTAAATTGGATGTTTCAAATCTAATAACCCGGGTTATAGGTTTGAAAAGTTAATACGAGTTTTTTTTAAATACTTTATAATTATCTTTATTTTTTTATCAAGTTATTTGAATCTCATTATCTAAGTTACAGATTTAGCATGATATCTCGAATTAACTCAACCCTAATTATCATGATTGTAAATTTATAATGGCTGGTTTTTTAATCATTTTTTATTTTATTTCAATATCTAAATATTATTATTATATATAATTAATTAATTAATCATTTGCACCAAGACTACTATACACACGCAAATCGTTGTGAAATAAATGGGTCTAAGGAACGTTGGATTTGAATGTGTGAAAATCAAGCTCACTATGAGTGAGAAGCTCCACCCGGGGCTCGACAACAACTCCTAAACCAAGCAGCAGCCTTATTATTATTATTATTATTATTATTATTAAGTTTATACACAAAGCAAGGAAATTAAAACACAAAAATAAATAAAAAGGACAAAGCTGGCTCCAAATTCTAAACTGCTTGACTGAGTCAAGCAAGCCTTCTGTTTGTATCTACCAACATGGAGAACCTGAGTCTCTCTCACTCGCTCCGAGCCACTCAGTCGAGTTGTTTTAAAAAACTTCTTCATTCAGTCATTAGGTTTCCACCAGCCGAGCCACACACGCAGGCGCAGACACGCACTCTCTCTCCTTCCTTTTATGACTTAATAAAATTTTCCTCTCTCAACAAAAAATAAAAAAATCTATCAGTCTCTTCTTGCTCGGCTTAGATCCGGCTTAGTTAGATCCACAGCCTTTCTTTCTTTCTTGATCTCCCTCCCTCCATTTTTCTCTCTCTAGACTCTCTCTCTCTCTTCCGCTCCGTAACACCTGTCTCTTTCTAAGTTTTTCTTCTTCATTCACCATAAAAAACCCTCCAAATCCCAGTGATTAATGGTAAGTAACGTACTCTAACTACCTCTCCCTACACTTATACCAAACAACACTGCTTTCTCTCTTGATTTCGAATTTTTTTTATTAATATATAATTTATGGGTTCTTTTCTTTTCTGTTTCAGATTTTTCTTGTTAGAATTGGAGAATTATTTGAGAGGAAGAGATGGATTTTGGGGTAAGAAAGAAGGATCAAGTTAAGCTGTAAAACTTTCTTCTTCTTCTTCTTCTTCTTCTTCTTCTTTTGGTGAAAATCTCTCTTTTTGTTGTGTTTTGGGTTTCAGACACTATTTTCTGGCTCTTTTTTTTTTGGCTTTCTGTGTTGATAAATAGTGTATGGTAAGTAGTAAGCAGGCTGTTGTGTTCGTCTAATTAGTGTGTGTATTGGGTTGTTTCAGACAGGAAGTGTGAGTGGGAGAGCTGCTGCAAACCAAATGGAGTGGACTGTAAATAATGCGTTCAAAACTTACAAAGGTAAACTCCATTTTCACATTTTAAGTTTTGGTCCTTCAGATGGGATTGGATTCATTCTTTTTCTCGCATCCTGTTGCATTTTACTCGTAAAGCTCAAGGTTTTGTTTTGTGGGGTTCATTTTTTGTTTGTACTTCCAATGATGGATTTCTTGATTACTAAGTTTTAATCCAATAATCGTGCTGTGATGTGAAAACTGGGAATGGAACTGATTGGATATTGCTTGTGTATGTAACTCTAATTGTACTGAGCTGTTGCTTGTGGAGTAGATATGGATCATCCCAAATCAATGATGGATGTGGCACTCATCCAAAATGTCGATCCAGTAGATATTGGACTGGGATCTTCAGAAAAGGGAACTACTGTGGTTCCAACAAAAAGAAAGAAGACAATGACTTCAGTCTATCTTAAATTTTTTGAGACTGCTCCTGACGGAAAGAGTCGGCGGTGCAAGTTTTGTGGACAAAGCTATTCTATTGCAACTGCCACGGGTAGGACTCCTATGCTAGTTCCATTTCCCCTTCTTTTCTCTTCAATTACTCACATGTTGTAACTTGTAAGTGTCTAAAATGAAATTGAGATCCAACACTGAAACTACTGACCTGAGCTTTGTGCTGCGTTATGAGTCTGTTGTCCCGAAATCATGTGGCTATGTACTAAATTGAAGTCTCCAAATTGCTCTTTGTTTTACCTTCTTGTGTTCTATTTTCAGATGAATTTGAGCATGATATCATGACAAGAATTTCTGTGTGCATGTAATGGTCTTAATTTATTTGATGAAGGCAATTTGGGGAGGCACCTGAGTAATCGCCATCCAGGATATGATAAGTCCGGAGATTCAGTCACTAGTTCAGCACCACAGCCCATCACTGTGGTCAAGAAAGCTCAACAACAGGGGAAACAACAGATGGATTATGATCATCTAAATTGGTTGCTCGTTAAGTGGCTCATCTTAGCTTCTCTTCCTCCTTCAACCTTGGAAGAAAAGTGGTTGGCAAACTCATTTAAATTTCTAAACCCATCAATACAACTCTGGCCAGGTGAGCGGTACAAAGTGAAAATCCGTGAAGTTTTCAGGAGCATGCAGGAAGATGTGATGGCTACTTTGGAAAAGGTTTCGTCCAAGGTTTCAATTATTCTGGATTTCTGGAACTCCTATGAGCAAATATTCTATATGAGCGTCACATGTCAGTGGATAGATGAAAACTGGTCCTTCCAACAAGTCCTTCTTGACATATGTCAAATACCTTACCCTTGTGGTGGTTCTGAGATTTATCATTCCCTGGAAAAGGTTCTCAAGATGTACAACATAGAGAGTAGAGTCCTCTCATGCACTCACGATAACAGTCAGAATGCTATTCATGCGTGCCATACTCTGAAGGAGGAGATAGATGGTCAGAAACTGGGGATGTTCTGCTATATTCCTTGTGCTGCTCGCACTTTGAACTTGATTATAGAAGATGGATTAAGAACCACAAAACCAGTAATATCTAAGGTCAGGGAGTTTGTGCTAGAGCTAAATTCATCAGCCAAGATGTCAGAGGATTTTATTCAACTAACAGCAGCTTATCAGGAAGGCAGTTGGAAATTTCCACTTGAAACTTCAGCACGCTGGAGTGGTAATTACCAGATGCTTGATATTGTGTGCAAGGTAATTGCTCTTTCATCTGAGATCTCTAACATCTTAATATGAGATAAAGTGAGAATATATGAACTAGGGTTTTATTTATGATTGCAGGCTGGAAAGTCTATGGATGGCGTTATGAGAAAGTACGAGGACACAATTGTTGGGAGGACGGTGCTGAGCCCTGCAGAAAAGAATGTAGTTAGTATCGTGCATAAATATTTGGAACCCTTCTACAAAACCACAAACAACATTTGCACAAATAAGTTACTCACCATCGGGCTGGTTCTCTTCTTCATGGATCACATCTCTGAGATGATTACCCTATGCAAAGATTCCCGTCACAGCTCAGATTGGCTAAAAAATGCTGCTGAAGACATGGCAACAAAGTCTAGGAGTTACACCACACAGGTTGGCAACATATTCATCTTCATGACAGCAATTCTGGATCCCCGAATCAAATGTGAGCTCATCCCTGAGAGCCTCAGCTCAGGAAACTATCTGGAGGAAGCCAGAACTCTATTCATAAGAAATTACTCTAGCAGCCATTTTTCATCCATGACAAGTGGGTATGGTGCTCAAGAGATTGAAGATGGGGGGGGTGTTTCCTTTGCAGAGGAAATTGCTAGGAAGAAGCGAAGAGTGAGCTTGAGCAATGCAACCGACGAGCTTACTCAGTACCTGTCAGAGCCTCCCGCTCCAATACCAACAGATGTCCTGGAGTGGTGGAAGGTCAACAGCACGCGCTATCCACGTCTTTCAGTGATGGCCCGGGATTTCTTGGCTGTGCAGCCGACCTCAGTGGCGCCTGAAGATCTGTTTTGCAGTAAAGGTGATGAAATTGACAAGCAACGATTTTGTATGCCACATGATAGCACACAGGCGATTCTTTGTATCAGGTCATGGATGCAAGGAGGGATCAAGTTGAAGTGCAAGTCAGATGAGATAGACTACGAGAGATTGATGGAAATGGCAGGCGCTACAACAGCAGAAAACACTGCTGGCCTGGACAAGAAACAAAGATGATAAAAGACACGTCAATGAATGAGAATACAGGATGTAATTTTGGTGTAATTTAGTTGATGGAAGCATAGTGCACACGCTGCCTGTAGTTTAGGTTATCTCCTGCATAGTCCATTTGTAATTTAGTTGCCTCTTAACTCAAGAGACGAACTGGACGCCCAGGATTTTTTTATAACCTCTGTTGTATCTATCAATGCCATGCATGTGCGGCTCAGAATCCCCAAGAATGCTAACCAGAGACGAACAAATTATGGCATCTTTGTTTAGCTGTAATGGATCGATCAAATCTCAAGGTCCATTACTATGTTTGGTTTTGTGATTTTTAAAATTGTAATATGATGAATGGTAATGATTGTAATGACTAATTGGATTACATTGCATCATGAATGGTTATAATTGTACTGACTAATGATTTGCCATGCCCGGAATCTTCAATTCCGAAGGCCCTTTGGTCCTCTGACTACACTTACAGAAAAGCACTTTGCTTGCTTTTAAGCTTAAAAGGTCTGTTTTGTTGGGCCGTAATTTCTAAGACTATGCACATTACTCTCAAGCTCTTTCTCACCAATATGGAAAGCAAACCACCTCCAAGTCCAGAGCTCAGGTGGGGCAAAAGTTGCACCGTTCTCTTTTCTGATTTGCTAACAACAAATTTAAACAAAACTTATGTTTGGCAACGTATAGAGTCATATCATTTTGATGTGAAGAATATGATTTGAAGAGGCTCCCAACCAGGTATAATAAAATTCATAGTCCTGTTATTCCATGCAAGGGATCCACTATAAAGGATCCTTCACCGAAGCGAAGCTTTTCCTGTATTACTGTATCCACAGGTGCTCCCTCCCATACTCGCGCACAATGACAGGCACACTTGTGGGTGGGATCTGCAGATAGCAATATGAATATACACAACCATCAGGAAGGAATCCCAAGCACCGTAAACAGTGGGTTAATACAAAAGGCAGCATCCATCACAACAGAGCAGCATGCACTACAATCGAATTTAAAAAAAAAAAAAAACAGCCAGGCAGGTGCAGAAATACCAGAGAACAGAGAAAATATAGATTAAATTATTCAACCAGCTACATTAAACTTGAACATCATTTTGCCCGTGGAAAATAAGAAGCAATGGTTGAATCACCACACAGAACAATAAAGTTTAAACATGTACATCTTGCATCACCAGAAATTAATTCCTTCTCCATGTTCTTGACTAGTTCACATGCTGGATATGGTAATTAGTGAGTTACCTATAGCAAAATTATCAAGTTCCAAATAGCGTAATTATATTTGCATTGCACTGTAGTAGTTAGTACTTGACTACATGGGTGTTTAGGATTGCGGCTGGACCGTGCTTTTGAAATTTTTTTATTTTTTCTAGCTTTAAATTAGTTTTTTTTTTTTGTATTTTTTGAGGTGCTGATGTCAAAAATGAGTTTTAAAAAATAAAAATAAAAGACATTATTTTGATGCATTTATAAGTGAAAAACACTTTGAAAAACAACCTCGACCACAATCCTAAACACGCACTGCATTTAACTACTACTACTACACTGTAGTAGTTAGTCTCAATATTGTGTATTGTTTTACTACAACTATGTAGTTAAGTGTATTACATTATTGAAATGGAGTTGACATACAAGGAGCTGAGTGTATTATTTGCAAGTTATGTTAGTATGTGTAACATTATGCTACATATACACTCAAGACAGGAGGAAGAATGCATGCAACTCTACAAAATGCAAGCCAAAGTATGCGAACTGAGGAGATGGAAATTCACTAACACCAAACATTTCAAGGACATCCATTTAGGTGGGATAATACTAGCATTAACTAATCATTTGTAAAGATTCATTAAACAACACTGCAACACAGAGAATCCTGCAAAACAATCAAGTATTTTGTGACACCATGACTTACCATCCCATAATCAGTGATGATCATTGAGACATATTCCGAAGGAGTGGCATCATACCTGTCACAGTACAAGATCAAGATAGGATTTAGAAAATGTTTTTTTTCTGGTTTTCTTAGGTTGCAAGGCATCTGGAAGCTTACATCAAATTTAGAAGCTGCAGATTGTCCTTATTGGTCAGATCATCCAGGAAATTAATATCCATTCTTCCAGGAACCTTTGAAATAGCATCTGGATCACCTGCAGGCAACATGAAAAATGCTCCTTTATTTTCCTCTCGTATCAAAGAACATACATGTAATCAAGGGCTAAAGCAATATGAACTGATCTTGCAAGGAAACAAACAAACCTAATTCATTTGAACAGATTGAATCAAGCAGTACTCTTTCATGAAATTTATAGGCTTCACAGCATATTAAGACTGGAACATGGAATGCATGAGCAACCATGGCAACACATGCAGTCCCAACCCGCGAATACACAGTTCCATTAGATAATACTGAGGAAGAGCCCAAGAAAACTCGAGTAACTTCATGCATGATATAAGAAACAGCATTTATGTGAGTATATGTACACCTCAGTCCCTTTCCGACCAGTCTACGGAGTAGGGCTTGGCCCTCAAGTTTCGGATGAGAGTCCACTATAACAACATGGAACCGTTTCCCAAGCTCATGGGCATATAACAGAATCATCTCAACGACACATGATGATCCATATGTGAGAAGAACATCCCCATCCGTGATCTTGGTAACAGCATGCCTAATTATCACATTGTCAGCAAGTACTATCTTCTCATTTATGAAACGATCAATATCTGCACAAAGGGAGGCTTTTGCTTCTGATTCAGAAACAGTTAAAGGCAACTTCGCAATCCGACTCTTGAGAAACCTAATTGCGTTTCCCATGCTCATAGAAAATGGTCGGCATTCTATAAAAAAGGAAACAAAACTACTGATTTTTGCAGTTAAGTCTCTAGTAAGAGATTTCTCAGGTGGTGTGGAATAGTCTTTAATGACTTCCTGAAATGCCTGAAGCATTGCAATACATCGAGCATTACCTCCAGAGATATCCCCAGCCAAATACTGTAGGCCAACCTGACAAAAGTTCATAGCTACATCAATAAACAAGCAGGTACACCAATGCCATAAATCAGTGTGCAACCAAAGTATAAGTGTTTGCATATGTGTGTGTGTGTGTGTGTGTCTGCTTTTGCATGCTTGGGGTCTTCCCTTGAACAGTAAAATCTAGACAATCCATCCACCCTCCTGATAAATTTAGTTTTCCAAAAATATTGATATCACCAATGTAATTTCACAGCTGCTTACCATAAGTTCAGTTTACAAGAGGAAACTAAATTTGTGTACCAAAGTTGCAAGGGCATACGAACACATATCAGTCTATAGGTGCATGTTCAACATGTTGCAAGCGCATTCATGATTTTCATTAACAATTTAATTGAGAAATCTGGATAAAAATTGATTTAACATGGATAATGATTTATGTGGCAATGGTTTGAACAAATTCCTGCATAAATGTATGAAGTCATTATCCAAAAGAAGTAGCACCTTGTAAACAGCTGGATGCATAGGATCAAGTTGGAAAAATTTCGACTCAAGGTCAGGAAGCTGAGTTCCATGTTCATACTGTGGTAAGTGTCGAAACAACTCAACCCTATTCCTAGCTTCACTTTGATTGACCACTGCACGCTTTTTAGCCTTTTCCACACGACTTCTGTCATCAAATTGCATTCGTGGTGCAGGGATATCTTTCCTCCTCTCTTTTTCCATAGAACGTTCACCTCCTTTCCTATCAGAAGCTGCAATTGAAGATGCAGGTGGGGGAGCATCTTTCTTCTGTGCTGGCTGCTGCTTCACAGGTTTACTAGTAGATACTCCCTCAGACACAGTCATAGCTAACAAAAAAGACGAATTATGAGCAGTGACACACCAAATTGATGGCATAAATTCTACTCTTCATTAAGCATGTTAAAATGATCGCATTTTTTTTAGTTTCTGTATTATTCAAAACTTTCAAACATTTTTTTTGGGATTAAAACAGATATATATATATATATATATATATATATATAAACAAAAACCTTTAGCAGCAGCTTTTGCAGCACGTTGAGCTTCCTGTAAGGCACGCCGTTCAGCTTTTGTTGTTTTCTCTTTCGATGGTTTTGTACTCGGAGAAGAAGAAAGCCCTTTATTTATCTGAGGTTCCACAACAGCAGAAGCTCCACTTTTCTCCTCTGCAACAATATTTTTTTATTTATTATTAAAAATCCAAACTATAACAATAATAATAATCATAACGGCAGGTGGCAAAGGTAGTTGCAATTTACCTTTGGGTTGAGCGACAACAGGTTTTTTAACTTGATGAAATCCCATAGTCTCTGATGACTTCACAGACGTCAAGTCAAACCCGCCGCTAAAACTCGAAGCGAATTTCGCCGAATTACTCCTCCGAAACCAACCAGCAGACGACTCCTCCGAGAACTCTCCATCTCCAATCACTCGACTAGACGGGGAAGCCAGCGGAGGCGACGAGCCGAGGAGCGACTCCGATGGATTGTAGCTCCCGACTACCGCCACGTGGTGGCTGCGGATAGGGCGGCGGAAGGCGGGGGGTTCAGGGACGGGGAGAGGTGAGGTTGCGCGGTGAACGAGGTTATCGGAAAGGTGACGTGGCGGAGGAATCATTACGGGTGATAAGGAGTTGCTTGCGGGAGAGTTGGAGAGAGGTGGTGAGCTCGAATCGCGAGGGAAGGACTGAGTCCGACTCGGCTGAGCAGGCGGCGCATTGGGAGTGAAGAATCCAACTTGCCGTACCCTGGGGACAGTGGTGGTGGCTCTACGCGCGTCCATTGTGCGTGGATTAGAATTGGCGAAGCTATCTTAATGGTGAAACATTGGAGATTTTAGAGTTTCGTTGGTTTGATTGATTAATTTTAGTAAAACTAAGTTTTAGGGTTTTTGCAGAAAAGAGAATTTTGCTAAAAGGGAACAGAAGAAGAAACTGCCGGCTCCCTTTTGGAAAAATATAAATTAGTATTCCAATTATATAAATAATATCAACTAAGTATCTATAAATCAAAATAGTGTTGAATTAACTCTTAGTGGTGTAATTTAA
>Ga0325414_1002070_pt1 | contig 20019 bp, 7 predicted proteins | sample PopdelMetagenome_8_FD_206183 | JGI IMG/M metagenome (GOLD analysis project Ga0325414, IMG submission 206183) | Populus deltoides microbial communities from Bellville, Georgia, United States - Leaf-PdKOR-R3 | ecosystem: Host-associated > Plants > Phyllosphere > Phylloplane/Leaf | place: USA... | reverse complement strand
ATGATAAAAAAAAATCAATTTCAAAAAAAAATTGAAGAAAAAAACCAAGTCAACCCGGGTTAACACATCAAGTGCGATATGAGATTGTGAAAAATTAAATTTAAAACAAAAGGACCTAGAAAAAAAATCAAAGTTAAAACAATGAAAAAAAACTCAAGCCAACACGTGTTAACTTGACTCAATTCTAAATGATAAAATTGAAAAAATAATATCAATTTTTTTTAAAAAAACTTGAGTTAACTCGGGTTAACTTGACTAATCCGTGACTCGAGATATGAGGTAGGAATAATCCAAAAAAAAAAAGAAAGTAGAACAAATCATGAATTTCAATCCTAATAACTCAATGTCAAATGATGAAACTAATAAAAAAAATTAATTTTTCAAAAAGACTTAAAAAAATACCGAACTAAAACTGTGTTAATCTTCAAAACCGGTGGCCTGGGTCATAAAACCAAAATTACCCCGTAAAATACAAACATGAAAAAATAACAAAGTGAAATTCCCAATTATAAAAAAATTAAAAATCAAAACAATGGAGATCAAATCTTGTACGTATAAAAATAAGTGACAAAAAATAATTAGGGATTAAATTGAAATTAAAAAATGAAGAAAATGTAAAAAAAAATTAAGAAAATAAGGCCTAAAATATGATACAAAATTAAATGAAATAAAAAGTTGACGGAAACAAATTGACAAAAAAATCTAGCAAAAGATAAAAAATTACAATAAAAAAATGATAACCAAATTGGATACAAAAATTAAATGAAATACCCTGGTGATGGATGAGATAGAAAAAAATAATAAACTTTAAAAAGCATTAAAATTAAAACAAATAAAAATCAAAAAAATGAAGATCAAATTTGAAATAAATACAAATTGAAGGATACAACTAAATTTTTTAAGGCTTATCACGAATACCACGGCCTAGGAGAGAGAAAAGAGGGGAGGAGAAAAAAATCATCACCGCCAAACCATCACAAATAAGAAAAACATATGGTTGCTTAAATTGTAAACTAAGTACATGAGAAATAAAAGTGAAGAAATTCATGCATATGGTTAAATAAAAACAGGAATTCAGAAATTTTTGAATATAACTTTCCGGGCGAAATAATTCAAGACATTATAAATAAACCCGGTAATGTTGAGGGTTGGATTTAATTGAAGAGAATAATACACTTAAAGGAAGTGGGGCCTAAATGCAAATAAGTGAAATTATAGAGTATAAATACTCTATAATTTCTCCTCACCAAAAATCTGCAAGAACCATAAGGAAAGAAAATAGGGAGTTTTGTATCCATTCTTGCAAAATCAAGAGAGAAACACTAAAATTTCAAGAACCCATCCAAGATTAAGAGTTTATAGATGGAATAAACACTTGTGAGCAAAGGATTAACAAGAAAAATTGAATAAGAAGAGAAGAAGGAGGGCCGGTTGTCATTCGAAAAGAAAAGAGGGAGTTGAAAATCTTCAACTGGTTGAAGATCAAAATCCTAATTCGTACCGGGTAAGGAGTTCTAAACATGATCTTAAAATTCTTTTCCAATTCGATAATGAATTGATGTCTTGATATTGAATTATAGGTTAGGGTTTTTAGACATGAATTAGGAAAAAAGTATTTGTTGTTAAAATTAAGTTAATCCATGTGTGGTATGTGATGGGGGGTGCAACCCAAATAATTTACCTAGAAATATAGTTTGTGAAAGTATTGTGTAAAGGGAAGGGGGTGACGAATCTAGACAGACTTGTCTCCTAACTTTCAGTGAGATTTCAGGTAGTAGGATGAGAGAATTAGGATCGGGTTCCTTCATAGACATTTTAGTTTTGGATGTTAGCTAACCAAGGAAACTGGTCTTGCTTAATTTGAAGCTGTAGAACTCCAGTTATGGGTCACCAACCAATACTGAGTCATGACTGATTCTGTAGGGTAGTAAAACTGATTAGTTGATGTGCAATTTTGACTATCTTAGAGGCAAAACTGGGTTCTCCTTCCTTCAGAGAACTTGTAGCCTCTTGTCTTAGCTTTCCAACGAGATTAATTTCACTTGAAATAGAGTTCTATAACTCTGGATATAGTTAAAAATTTAAGGAGTGTTCAGACAGTAACAGTTGAACAGTAACAGTTCAATATCTAGACAGTAACAGTTAGACTTTCACGTGAATACTCTATGTAAGAATATAAAAGAATTGAGTCATGTGAATGCTTGCACATTGAGGTACTAACTCTGAAAATATACATGATATATGTATGTATGTTATTATAAGGAAATGAATATTCATAGAAAGTAACATATGAGTAATGAATGAATATGGATTCTGTATAATAATCGGCTTGAAGGAATCATAACCAAAAACTTCCTTGTAATTCAGGAGGAGCAACCAGGATTGGATCTTCTGTTAGGAGAGGTCACGAGACAGACGGGGCAGGTACGTGATTTTCCCTCCTATTTGCACTTATACAATTTAAAGTTCTTTTAGTGAATGCAATTACAATAAATATCATGTTCAATGTAAATAAAGTCTAGCGTATTTACAAGATTAGCTTCGACTAATGGCATCCGTGATAGGATTGCCGGGAATGAATTACAAGATTAGCTACGGCTAATGGCATCTGTAATAGGACTGCCGAGAAATTAGTTACAAGATTAGCTTTGGCTAATTGCATCCGTGATAGGATTACCGGGAAATGAATTACAAGGGTAGCTTGGGCTAATGATGTCTGCATTGGAACGCTCGGGAATAATTGATAAGACTCAATTTAAAAAGGGTATCCGTGTTTAAATGACCTGGAGAAATTGATAAATATAATTGCCTAAGAATGTCCAGGTTGGACATTACAAAGTCACTCGGTTCATGCAAGTAAATAAGAGTATTCAAATTAAAGATATGCAAATGAGTGTTAATTGAGTTTAGATGATTTACAAGAAAAATATAAGTTGTATGCTAAAATTCTTATGGATCCGATAGAAAATTTATACTTCATTCGTATATATTACATGAGCATATATATATATATATATATATATATATATATATATATATATATTTCTTTTATCAACATAATAGTATGTTTATTTATGTAACAGGTCCATCAAATATACAGGGAGACCATTAATTTAAGACTCTACTTTGTCAAGCTTATGTAAATATTTAACTTAAACACAATGGAATTAACGCGTTTATGCAATATGCTTTTGTGTAAACCTTGATGTATTTATAAAAATCCAGCTTAGCTTGTAGTACTTTAGTTATCTTGTAATTAACCCTTTTAAAATGTTTAAGAACACTTATTATGTTTTAAATGTTTTCTTTGCATGTTTGTATTTCTTTTTCTTTTAAATTTTATGATATGATATGTTGGCTATGTTCATATTGAACTTACTCATAATATATATATATATATATATATATATATATATATATATTGTGTGGATTGTATGAGGTGTTGAATAATGATGATTGAAATAAGGTCCGGAATTATGGGACCTTGTGATGATGGGTTGATTGAATAAATTAATAGTAGTCGATAACTTGGGATGTTCTAAATACAAACGAAACTCTGCTGAATTTCTGGTAGATTTCAAAAAAAAAATTACCCTCAAATTAAGAGCATATGTTGGGATCTTTTATCGTTGATCAAGTCGTAAAGTCGGGTCTGTTACACCACTCGTGCCACCCTATAAGCCTTACTACCATTGGACATGTCGTATGAAACAATGATTGACTGTTTTTGGTCATCAAATGACTCTCCATATGTCTTCGAAATGTAATTAGGGACGATCACGCGCTGACGTTTGTTATGCACGCGTCGACATCTTTTATTTATTGGATAATATTTTAAAATATTAATTTACTTAACAGCCCCTAAAAGCATCTAAATATCACAAAAAAAAATATCATTTGTCAAGGATGAAAATATCATTCCAAACCAACCTTAGAATTTTTTAATTCAAGGTGAAACCTTTCATTTCATTGTATAAAAAATACGAAAGACTAAGAAATCCATCTTTGAAAGTTCAAAATTTCACAACTTTAAATGGTATTTATGTCATTTTATTATGCAAAGAGAATGAAAAAGACAAAAAAAAACTAATTGTAAAAAAAGCATATATTTTTTGCTTTCAAGGACAAGAGAGTGATTTTATTATATATATATATATAAACCAACTAAATTATTCTCAATCAATTTAAATTTGATAATTAATTCCATAGAAAAAACAACTTTATCCTTGTATGATAAGCAATTGTTTTGCGGAGAAAAGGGAAAAAATATAATTCATTGTGCTAATCAAGAATTAATTGTCTCACATGCCACAATACATACCCAATCTCTTTTGATTTTTTTTTTATAATTTTTTAATTTAAGTTAATTTTTTTTAGGTATCCATACAAAACTTCTTGATATTTAGTTTTACATAAAATATTTTATTGAATTTTTATTTTAACTTTTTTTTTTTGTGATAGTGTTTCATGAAATATTTTATAGAAAACTAGTTAACATAAAATATTTTATAATCAATCTTTTAACTTAGTTTATTTATTATAAAATATTTTTAATTAATGAAGTTTTATAAAATATTTTACATGTAGTAATTGAGGGTAATTCTATTAATTTTTACTATATATATATATATATATATATATAATTAATAGTAAAAATAATCCGATATTTTCTATGTGTGTATTAGAGAGCCATTTACCATACATGACCACTAAGACCAGTTAGAATTCCTAATAACCAAAAAATAGATGACAACTTTCATTTTTTTTCCACCGATAAGAGACAAGAATTCATTGTCTTCCCATATTTGTCAGATGCCAGATAAGACATAAACCTGAGAGGATTGTGGACGATCGCCGCGACGCCGCACATGCGACAATACACACACCAGTAAAAATAAACCGATATTTTCTATGTGTGTATTAATTAGAGAGCCATTTATCACACAATGAACATTAATCTCAGTTTAGCTAGTGGCATTACTAACACCATGAAACGTGGGATGTATGCAGATTCCCACGGACTTAATTTCCTTGGCCAAAAGTTGTCAAGAAGAGGAAAAGGAGATGAAATGAAATAAAAAAGAGATGGATACCCATGGAAGCTTTAGAAAATCGTTGCGCCTTTTGGAATAACAAGAGGCTGAGGTGCAGAGGCAGATTAAGCTTACACCCTTTACAAAAAGATGATTTTGACCCTTTCTTCTTATACCCATTTCCTATTTTCCATTTCCTTCCCATGAAACTCGAAAAAAAAAGATGTTTTTTTTGGGTTCCACTCACCTTTTCAATGTGGAGGGTTATGAGTTGTGAGTGGGTATAAAGCCCTCCCATTTTACACAGTTTGGAATCATGTGGCTTGAAAAGGCCACAATTCTTGTATGGTCCCATCAACACATGTTTTCCTTTTATTTTCTTTTTTTCCCTTTTGTCCTTTTTTTCTTCAAGATTCCCAATTGCATTTATTTTCTATAGTTTAATATCTAAGGGTATGTTTAGCATTATAATTGCTTTTATGATTAGTGTTTGGGTAGTTACTTTTAAAAAAATTATAAATTATAGTTTTTTTTAAACTAATGTTTCGAGAGAGAATTTGAGGTTAAATTATAATGTGTATTGATTAATCAAACAATTTTAAACATATAATTGGGTTAAAGTAATGACCGCATTATATTACATCATATAAACAAAAATAAAAAAAGATAATGGAGCAAAACAATAAAATCTTTATATATTATTAGGTTTATTTACATATTAAATTATTAATTATTTCATTAAATAATCGATAGCTTACAAAAATTTAATGATTTATAAGATTTTTACATATTAATGTGTAATTTGATAATTTCTTGTAAATTGGTTACGTGTTCAATTATACTTGATGATCCATATTAATTAAGAGTCGCATAAAACATATTATACCACCATCAAATCAAATCAAAGGGCATTGCAAGTTTCATAGATGGTGATTAATTGTACTATTGAAACGCAGGTCTTATTTGGTGTAGCGGTTGAACCATTATTTTGTTATTTTTTTGTTGTAAATTAATTTTTTAGTTTTTTTATATTGTTTTGATGTGTTGATGTTAAAAATATATTTTTTTTAATATATATATTATTGTAATATATTTTTAAATGAAAAATATTTTTAAAAATAACCTTGAAAATACAAAGGAACAATTTAAGGAAAAAAAAAAAGCACACCTTTAGATATTCCCATCGCCATTGTAATATATATACCATGTAGCTATCATGCTGAGAAAAAAGAAATACAGCTGCAAATCACAAACATGGACCCCACCATCCACCCTCTAAAGCCTACTGTATCATGATTGATGATGCAGGTGCAGCACACACTAGTACGAAGCTTCCTCAAATGTACGGCCCGCCAAATATAGTTACTTAACGACTCGACAAATCATCCAGAGCCTTTGAAAAAAAAAGAAAAAAAAAAAACTCCTTTCTTTTTCTCTCCTTATTCTCTCTTATGTAAGTATCAAAATTGTCTATGAAAAGACAATAAATCACAATCCATCACGTAACAAAAGTGCCAAATAACATAATAATACAATTTTTAACATACTGAATAATTATTTAAAAGCACAGGTGGTGATTGCGATGGTAATAATGATTTGTAGATGAATTTTGGTATTGACCGAGAATCCTTTACCTCTATCGACTAGCGACGGCAGCCATAGCCGGGACAGAAATCGGCACCATATTGACCGCCTCTGATGGTACAATGGGGGATACATGATTTTCTTCACAAAGGAATTGGTTCACAATCATGGTGCTTGGTCCTGCCACAATCTGGTCCCAGAGATTGTCAGCCTCGTTTCCACTTGCTAGGAAAACTGGCGTGGCATCGATTCGGTGCATTTTCCAATTCCATATGCTATGAAGTCGACGGATTTTTTGTAATTGTCGACAAGCTAGCATACAAGTATTTTCTTTGATTTTTTCAATGGCCTCATCAAAAAGCTTTCTACGTGTTTTAGCATCCACAATCGTCTCGTTTCGTAGAAATTGATCTAATTCAGGAACCCCAATTGCCCGCTTGATTCCTTGTGAATAATCATCAAATTTAGTTGGATCAAACACATCTCTCACCTCATCAATCAAGCCTGCTCTTACCATTCGATCAACCCGATCTGATACGAATGAGTGGAGGAGAGGCAGTGACACATCCACCCAAAGAAAGCAACATTCATACCTTAATCGAAACTCAGGATCATCATTTGCTAAAGCCTCCACGTACGAATTGGATCCGCCGGCAATGATCGGCAGCCGATCACGTGTGACGATTGATTCGACAACAAGTGATGCGTGGTGCCTGAAGTCATCGGAAGTGAAATCTGCATTAGGGTCTGCTATGCCAAGTAAATGATGGGGCACGCCTCGACATTCCTCTTCCGTCACCTTGTTTGTGACTATATCTAGGCCCTTGTAAACTTGCATTTTGTCACAATTGACAACCTCGGCTGGGAAGTGGGTTGCTAGGTCAATAGCCAGCCTTGATTTGCCAGTGCCAGTCGGTCCAAGAACGAACACAACCTTATCTTTTCGACGAAAGAAAGGTTTCATGTTGAGCCCCCCCTGGAAATTCACACGAGGCTGTACTTGTTTGTAGGCAGACAAAGAAAGCCTCATGGTCATTGTTGAATGTGCTGGGACGTTGTCGTTGACCAAATTAAGAAAAAGATCAACTATCTCTCTCCCTCTCTCCCCCTTTCTCTCACTATATATATATATATATTACCTGTCAAGATTGTGTTAAAATTAATTAGAAAATTCTAGTAAGCACAAGATATAGTGATTAAACACAATATTTATCCAGCATAATTACCCCACAAATGTTTATTTTCATGGACCACCATACCTTTATGGATCGAATACGCGACGGTTCGAGGAGGAGAATGGCCAGTACTGCCTCTCTTTTTGCAGAGAAGAGGAGGGGTGCGAGAGATGTGAAGCAAAAAGTTGGGAAGAGATTGTTAGTAATGAGTATGAAGGGCAAGACTGGGCAGGGGAGGAAGGAGAAATGGGTTGTTCTGTAACTATGTGTGTGTCTGTGCAAAGGTGTTAGTAGGCAGGCTGTGCTGCGCACCACAGAAGCTCTATTCAAGTGTTTATCTACTGTATATATTTACACTTTGAAAATGAAGTATGATAGGAGCCACTCTGAAAAAAAATTATGGACTTTTGAAAGAGTGATTACGGCAGGAGGTGCCAATCGAAATCTTCTTGGATCAGTTAATAAGCCTGCTTAAGCGTGGGTTATGCGCGGGTATTTATACTGTCATGACTTTGAAGAATGATAAAGACACAAACGGTTTCACAATATTTTCATTTTTTTTTAGTTTATATTGAGACACGTGTCTCGAAAACCTTTGAGGCATCATCCCGCAATGTGCCATAGAAAAGAGATCAACTCATAATTCATTACATGAACTTCGATCAATTATTTTTTATATAAATAATTTCATTTCATTTTTTCTTTCAATAAAAAATCCTTGATTTGGGTATAACTAAGTTTCATTGATTTTTTTTTTCAAATTAAACTCTAATTTAAATTAAAATTTAAATCAAAAACTTTCAAATCAACCCGCTAAATAAAAACCCTGATATAAATTAACATTATATAATGCTGGATAATTTTTTCTCTCCTCCATTGAATGAATCCCTTGACGAATGAGTGTTTACTTAAAATATTGAGAAGCTCGAGAATTAAAATAAAATAATAACAAGAGTCCAATGAGGTCAATTTCAAAGGTAGGTCAAACTCACCAAAGGGGGGTCATGGGTCATGCTGACCTGAACTTTGGCTTAAAATTAAAAACACAAAATTGTCGCAGGACACCAGTTGAGTAAAAAGAAATTATTTCTAAATTCTTGGGTTAGTTATATAGCAAGACGACCCTCTCTAGCTAGCTCCCTGCTACTCGAGTCATCAATATATATGCAAATATTTCACTAAAAACATAACGGAATTCTTTATATATTGTAGTTTTTTGGGTGTATAGTCAACTCAAAGTAGAGGGGTGGCTCATAATTAATGAGAGGATTCCTCTTAATCTCCCTTTGTTTGTTTAAATAGCATTTGTTTATTTAATCTAGGTTTAAGTTATGGCCCGATCTTAATAAAGAAACATAGCACCTGCATATGGAAACAATATGGGTGGAGAAGTTGTTTTCAACAAATTAAAAGCAGTGGGCAAAAGAATTCCCCTTTTAATGGTTTCGATACCTCAAAATATATTTGTATATTTGTTGACATGACAAGCTAACAATACGTTTTCGTCGGTATAATTTATCTTCCAAAAGCCATTATATATATATATGTTGAAGATAATTTTAAATCCTCATGCCCTTTAATGCCGGTGGGAAAAGGAGATGAAAATTTATGCGTTGTAGGAGGTATTTAGGTTTTTTTTTTCAAGAACAATGACAAGTTCTATAGGTTGTATGATCAAGTCTATAGTTACAAGCACAAACATCAGCTAATGGGTTCCATTGCATTCTGCACTATTCCTGTGAGGCCATCCAATTGTAGTGATAAGTTATATAAACGCAAAAATTAATCATTTCTATTACCTTTTTTTTTTTTTCCTAATGTGCCTTCAATATTTGTGGCTCACATTTGTTAATTTGGCATAGAGTTGTACTTTATAGGCAACTTACACTCAGGATCAAGCTAACCAAGAAGAGAGTTGATTTGATAGGTTTAAAACTTGAATGAAACATTGTTTATTAAAAAAAAATCTCTAAAATTATATCATTTCAAAAAAAAATTTAAATAATATTATTTTAAATTATTTTACTCAACTCGTGACTCAACTTTGAGTCAGTTAATGAAAAGAGTTGAGTTTCATAACAGCATAATATACTGATATTCTGAGAAGAGTTGGATAGATGAAACTTATAGTTGTCTTCTTTATTTTTCTGTACACTATTGTTAAATTAAATTAAAAGAAACCTAAATGAGTTGTTCATTTCACTGTACATTGCAAGAAAAAATATTGTGGATTTCAATCACATTTTTCTTTTCTTTTTTGTCCTTTGAGAATTTTCTATTTCGGTAACTAATTTTATTTTTTTTGCAATTTCATATGTACAAAATGTGTTGGCTTGGTTTTAGGTCTGATAATTTGTTTCAATTAGCTTATTATATAGTTCTTGCTGTGTTAAAAAAAACCTTCCAACATTACATTGATGCTTGCTTTTGCAAAATAATATACAATTTTATTGCTAAAAAACTTTAAAATTCAAGGACCGAATCTGACTATGAAACAAAAGTGCAATATGTTTTTTAATTGTTCTTGAGGCACATTTTTTAAAAATTTGGTCCCAAATGTTTTCTCGTTTCATATTTTTTATCCCTATTTTTTTTAAGTTTTGATTTAAAAACTTTATTTTATTTAGGTTTCAGTCTATATGATTGAGAGATGAGAGATAAAGTCACTGGAAAAAAAAGAAAAATAAAAAGTGATTAGTTGAACACATCTCGATGACAAAAAAAATAATTTTTTATGGCAATGGGTTCTATTTGACGCAAGGGGTTCTATTGAAGAATTTTTTTATTCCTATTTTGTCAAAAAAGGTAGATTAGGTCTCAGGTTTTTCTTTAATCATGGTGAAATTTTAGATTTTTAAGGGATTAAAGGTTATTTTAAGGTTAGATATAAATTAGTTAGGGATTGTAAGGAATTTTTTAGGTGTTTATAGGTGAAATTAAATTTTTTTAGTCCAAAAAAATGTTACTCAATTTATGGTGACTTTCCAACCATCTAAGGTGGATGGAGTACAACCAATGGATAACACATCATCAAACAATTGCCAATGACATATTGTTCACTCATTTTAAAAAAAGAGAAAATAGGAAGGCCTAGTAGGCCCATGTGCCTGAATTTTTTTAAGTGGGTTTGGCATAAAAGGCTAGGTATGTTGTCTTTTTTTTGGCTTTTATGCTTTTTTTATATATTTCTCAATAATTTTATTAAAATAAATAACTAAAATATATATTGAGATTTTATTTTATTTAATATCGTTCAATTTTCACTTTATCTTTGAGTAAGATTATAATATTTGTTTTATAATATTAGCAAGTGCTTTTTTTATATCATCATTCATGATTTTATTTTTTTTAATTTTAGTTTTGTGGCTTTTATATGCATGTTTTTACTATCATATAATTGAATAAAGATATTGTAAAAAAAATAAAGTTGTTAAACCCAACAAGGTTCATTACCTACGTTCCTAGTTTGGCAAGTAAACATAGGTTAACTTGGGTCTGTACAACACATTGTTGCTCAATATTTTTTAAAAATAAAACAATGGCATCTGGAAATCCAGATTGATTTAAAACATCATAATCTTAATATTTTAAAAAATAAAATGATGGTGTTTTATTTTTTTTAAAGTCAAATTAGGTTTTGAAAGGATTGATTGGGTTGCTTTTGGGCCTGGTCTAGACAAGTAGTCGGGTTGAGGACCTCCAAGTTGATTGGCCCAGCTAAGATGGCTTTAATAACAATATCAAATAGTTCTCCAAAGCAACGTCTGAACGATGTATTATTCTTATGTTTTTTGATATATTCATATTAAAAATATCATAATATTATTTTTCTTCTAAAAACTTATTTTTATGATTATAATAATATGTTGTCTAAAAAATAATAATTCTGGTAAAAAAAACTAAACAAATTAGACTTGTTAATAAGATAAACGAGTTTTAATTAGACATGTACTTTTTTTATCCTTATTTTAAATCATCTAGAAACATTTTGTGTTTGTATAGATTGATTTTGTTTTTTTATTAAATAAATGACATAGAACAAAAAAAATATAATTTTTGTAGAGATAAAAAGATATTAGTAAGAAAGGAGGAATTATACTTGTTGCACAGGTATAACGTCTCTATGATCACCTTTTTAGATCAAGATTTGGGGTGCAGAAAGAACAATGAATATTTGTCCTTTCATGATCTAAAAATGATTGTAGTCGCGCACCTAGTATTTTGATCATTAGAAATCATAATTGATCTTTAGAATCTGAATAAGAAGACTTGTTATGTATATGAAGGACATTATCACTCATGATACATCTTATTTAAGATAAACTGCATTCTTTATTTATTTGATTATTACTAAAGTATTGTTGTGTTTTTTTAACTATTAATTTGTCTATTGACTAAATCCGGTCCACTCCAGTAGAGTGGATCATGGCTTCATGAGTTAAGCCTAGCCCTTTTAGAGCCAAAACTTATTTTTGCATTTGTTTCTTTTAACATCAAGAATATGTTTTACATAAAAGTTCATAATTCTTGGTATTAAAATAAACAAATTAATAAGTTTTTTACACTTTGGTCATTGATTTTGAATTTCTTTGATTAAGTCCTTAAGTAACCTTTGTACTTTAAGTTTATTTTGATTAGACATCTGATTGCACCAATTTAGCTTTTAAAAAAGTTCAATTGTGTCCCTGATCTTTTAATTTTTGAAAATTGATTAGAATTAGACCTCCGAACTTAATCTTTCTTCAATTGAGTCCTTAATTAAGTCAATTAATCCCATTAGAAATTTAGTTAAGCTCATAAACTTAATTGATTCTTTCAATTTTGATTAAATTGATGTTCAAACTTAATTTGACTTTAATTAAGTCCTTCTTCATCTTATCTCGTTAATACTATTCAAATCTAACTATCCTTCTAGCATGTTGACCTATTGAAACTAAAAAACTAACATATTTGTGTCCTAATAATATTTTTTTGATTTTTAACTTATGATTTTTAGATTTATTTGAATATTTCAAAAAAAATATTTTTTTTTACTAGTAAATTATTTTATTTCAATAAAATTTAAAACTCTTTTTTTATATATAATTTGTTTTTGTATAAATAAATAAATACATTTTGAAGGTTTTCTAAACAAAAGATCACATATCTTAATAAGCAACCATCTCTTAGGTTTCCAACTTGGTTTTTAGCTAGCGTTAATAATTTATTTTTTAATATTTATAGGCTCATATAATTCTCATTAAATTTTATTAAATATATATATTAAATTTTGAATTCACAATTAAGAAATGTTTTACCACTAGAAAATGCATTAATAATATTTATATATTTTTATTTAACATTAAAAAAAGCTATTGATTTGAATTGCAAGAAAGCGCGGGTCACCTTACTAGTGATAAATTAGACTATTGTTATACTTTACATTGCCCAATACCATCCTTCCTCTGTGAAAGGATACTCGTTCGGGAACAATATGCTTTTAACTAATGCTATTTTACTGGTTTTCCATGAAGAGCAACATAAAAATCATAGGCGACCTAAAATAAATAAATAAAGATGTGTAGATAAAGTTTAAAATTAGGGGCGGTGGGTAGGAATCTTGGAATCTAAAGTAAAATTGAATGCTAAACATTTGAGAATTCTTGCAAGTATTCCTTTCTTTACATTTACTTTTCCCAACTTTCCCAATTTATTTCTAAAGTAAAAAGGCAGAGGAAAAAGATTTAAATATATTAAGTTATATCTTCGTTAAAAATAAATGATTTTAAAGGATCAAAATAAAATTTTTTTTTATGAAAAGGACCAAATTGGTTAAGTTTAGGGAGAGAGCTAACTTTCTATCCATGTATGGTCTAACTTGCTAAGAAAAAAAATTTATTTTTATTGAAAAAAGAATAGTTATTTTTTAGGGTTGGGTGCATGTATCATTACAAAGTTATTAAAATTGTCATCACCTGTAACCCTGCCTAATATTTGGATTAATAGTTGGGTGGATTGATTTGGTAAATTTATTTCAATTTAAAAATAAAAAATAAAAAATAAAAAATAAAAAAATTATTATTTTTACTTTTAAAAAATCAAATTAAATTTTGATCGAGATAATTAAATCACTAAATAACTTGTCAAGTCAACTGGTTTAAACCACATTTATTAGAGGTTGATTTTTTATGAAATTTAATCAAAATTAAAAATTTTGAAGTTTTCTATTAAATGAGGCATGCAACAAAAACACTACAAAAAAGTTCCGGGAATTATAAAAGAAACTTTAAGCTTATATTGATTGTAGATTGAAAACAGAAATTGAACTCTACAAGATGTAATCTACCGTTGTTTCTTGGTAGTAGAGTGGTCGGGTATTAACTGACTGGATGAGTTTTGAATAAACATGTTTGAAGTGATAAGATTTTATAATTAAGGTATATAATGTACATAAACGCAAACCATGTAAGAATTACCTCTTGCCGACATGCAGAGTCAGTAAAAGTACTCGTTTTATTTAACATTATCGTTATTAATTGACGGGAAAAGACGTTATTTGACCTTCCTCCCTCCTTTTCGTGCATTAATCGTGAGATAAAATTATAAAACCACAGTCAACGTGATTCTGGCACTTCATCGCCCGTCTCATAGCTATAATGAAGAACACATAGATAATCTATTTTTTTTTTCCCTCTCCTTCTTTATGATCATGGTGTGCCATTATTTTCTTTTCTTTTTTCATTCGATCATGGTGTGCCATTTTCTGCCTTTTATCTACGTTGATCGATGGTGGGAAATGGAATGATAGTACTTGGTATTAATTATTTGAGAGTGGGTAATCACATATAGATATCAAAGTCTTGTCCTGTCAAGCAAAACCCAAGTTCTTATAGGATCAAAATCAAACTTTCCACTACTGAAAATCTTTTGGCTTTCAAATCAAACGAGACATGATATCGATCGGTCCATGTAATCATTAGTCAGCGAGTATTTAACATTATCTAGGGCTCCCCAACTTGGCAAATGAACTATATATAATGTTCAACATTGTACAAGATGCTATATTTACATGTCAAAAGCTTTGGTTTCTTCAGCCCCATTGATGTAAATGAAGTCATGATCGTACCAACGGAGCATTCTTTCTTCTGACTTGGATGGCTTAAGCGTGCGTTAGGACCCAAAAAGTCACTTCGAATATCAAATATGAAAGGAAGCATAGCACTTGGATACAATGATAGATTTATAAACGACACCCACAATCATATTTTCCTCGCCAATGTCATTTGATTTATCCTTAGCTTATCATCATCATTCACACCATAACCATTATTTCTAAATACATCATTGGACGCGTGAACTATAGATTTCTAGTTGTTAGTATTAATATGCATTTCAAAATGTTTTAATAGCATGTTTGAATCATCACACAGTATTTGATTATTGTTCAGAGATAACAACAATAGAGATAGATGAAATATATTTTTTTATGCCTCTTATATGAACGAGTAGAAATTCACTCCAAAATTATATTTGAAACGGATTTATTTTTATTTCTTTGATCGAACATGTAACTGTTATTTTTCTAAAATACTAACGAAAAGCTACCGAGGATATCACAATGTTAAAAAATATTTAAGAAAATATCAATTTGATCCCAATCATGCTTCTATAGAAACAAATGTATGATATTAGTAATCACGGGCACAACAATTTGTTTGAAAATCTATGCATTAAATTACATTCCCATCATGTCAATGCATGTGTATAGCACAAATAATTAGCCATCCATGGACAAATTTCACCACACAAAAAAAGAAAAGAAAGTATAGCCTTTCACATCAACCACATAGCATATGCCATATCAGTTTTCTCTTGTATTCTTTCTCGTGGTTTTTATCTTTCGAGGAATCGCTTTCCTTTCGACATTGACAGAAGAAACTAGGAAGCAATTAATCATGAGCAAGTCAATAATGGGGTTAATTATGATCTACTTTTATTTATAGAATCCAAATAACTAGATTATAATAATCTTGGCTAAGGGACTTCGTGCGAAACCTTTATATGCACCGAGACTCTAAAGAGGCCTATTCGTAACTCAATTGTTTGATATCTATCTCTTAATTTATTCAAAGGTCGTTTCTTCTTTTGAGCCCACCTTCTTTTGATTCCTTTTGACCCCACTTGTTGTTCAATGCATTCATCAAAAAATTCCAATTTGTGCTGACTACTATGTTATATACGTGTATACTAGAAGCTCACTGAAAACAAAGAAATTTGGCTCTGGTTCTTGTTCTTCTCTACTGATTCAGCACTGCCTAATTTGTCAAATTTATTGATTGAATTTGAATTGATTTGAATACCAAGTCAAAACGAAATTGTTTTTTTATTCAAACCCAAATTTGATGTTCGGAAGAAGCTTTGAAGTGGATAATTCTCAACGTTTTTGTGTTCTTGCATGGTTATGTCCTATTCATTGCTGTTTTTAAGAGTTTTAATCATATGGCAATAAGCATACGCAAGGCCCTCACAAGTGGAAGAAAACAACTTCTTGTTTTCTCGAGCGCCCACCAATGCTAAAGCCAAACATTGGAACTTTGAAATTCAAGCCTTTTCTTCTGGCTAATTTGTCTGTATTGTCTCAATCAAGCAAATGGAGATAAGGTAGAAACAAGTTTAATGCAAATCCTGCTTGTCCCGTCCATAACTTAGGACAAATTTACTCAAAGTCCAATTTTCAGGCTTAAAAGCGGGTCCTTGTTTTCTGAAAGGGAGGATTTTTCAAAATTTCCTTTCATCAAATTTGAAGAAGTGACTCTTACACGTGGTTATCATACCTGCTCTGGCATAGCGGGTTGATTCACCACCTAGGTGAACCGAGGTTCTCGCCGGGTCTATAAAAGATTTTATACCATCCCCATAAACATTAAGACCTGAAATTATACCACTATTTCTCCTAGCAAAGTGAGAATTTAAATCAAAGGCATTGGAGGAAAATATTCCCGGACACAAAAAGGGCATTGGGTTCAAGTTAAAGGAGGGACAAAAAACTAAAAAACAAGTGTTGCTTCGCGCGCACTGGGTAACTGGAGATTTTCATCTTCTTATCCAACCCAATCCCGTGCGTGAGAACCTACCATTCTTTTCATGTTAGTTGCTAATTTATATTAAAATTCATTGTATAAACATTAAGAAAAAGTTTTTTTTTTAATGTGTGATTGAAAGCCCATTAGCATATATATATATATATATATATATATATATATAAAAAATGTATGTTCATAATAACAAAAAAAATATTTTTTTAATGTGGGATAAGAAATATTTTTGATTTAAATACTTCAACTTAAAAGGAGAAGATAATATCTTTTTAATGTAAAAAAAAAATCTTTTGAAAAAACCTTTTTAATTTTATTATTTACAATATATATAGCCTACATCACTATGGATTGTTTCTTAATTTTTTTATATAATATATTAAAACCTGAAATAAAATTTAATTTTTTTAAATTAATCCAAGTAACCCGAACCCAACTTCTTATCCAAATCAACTCCAACAAGGAGTCTAATAACTATGCTACACCCACAAAATAATGCACTCAATGTCAATGAACATTAATATAACTAACACTGTTTACTAATCCTTACTATTGCTTATTAATTATCATTATATAGTGATTTTCCCTTAAAAGTTTTGGTAGGGTTCAGCGTTATGGTCGAGCTTTGAACATACCACTAACATTTTTACAAATTGTAAGACTAGAACTTCAAAATTTATATATGATCCTTTCACAATCAAATAAATTTTGTGCATAAACCATATAGGATTGTGTACAAGGCATAATCCTAAGAAGAAAAATTATCTAGTGGCTATTACAAGTACGTTGTTGAAAGGTAGCCTTAAATCCAAGAGTTAAGTGACTAACTGGCATAGTTTTAAAACCCGGCCCAGTGGGTTAACCCGGAACCCGGTTGACTTGGGACTAGAACCGGGCCGGGTTTAAGAAAAAAACTAGCCAGGAATTTGGCCCAGCAAAACCCGGTCGACTTGGAGGGTGGACCCGAGTAAATCTAGATAAGACTCGGCTGTTTATACACACACACACACACAAGTAAAACGTCACTGTTTTAGCCTTTTACTGTGAACTTATTTGCAACATGAAGACAGAAATCATAAACTCTTCAATCTGTAAAGCCATATCAGTTGCAGAAAAAAGCAAAGGAATTTAAAATCTAAAAACTGTTTTTGCCTTTGCTTCCTTCTCAAATCTTAAAATCTTCTTGGCATGCAATGGGTAGAGAGATGCATGTCGGGTGGTGGTGGTAGACGATGTGGGTTGGTGGATGGATGCGTTAGAGAAGTAAGGAGAGTTTGTTGAGTGGTTGTTTAGAGGGGAGTCAAATCTTGTGGTGATAATGACAATCTGGTTTTGATTTGTATGGGTGTGGATTAAAGGCTTTCATGGTGAGAATCGGCGCACGTTAGCAAAGCAAGGATTTTGAGGGCGAAGAGTGGGGAAGATTTAAAAGAAAATGAAATTATAGGTTTCTTGTGATTACTAAGCAGGGATCTTCGGGACAGAGGATAAGTGAAAAAGAAAAATGATGGTTTTTTAGTGGTGTGGTTTTATGGATTGCAGAGAAGGTAGGTGCAAGGAAAAAAGCTATCATTAATGGGCAGCTTTTGGAGTTTTATCGGAGAGATAATAGCCATAGATTTAAAGTCAGCGGAATTCTTCTTCTTTTTTTTTGTTGACCCGGGTCAACCCATCTGACCTGTGACCCGATCATTATACCGGATTGACTATCAGGACAGGTTTAAAAACTATGCTGACCGGTGTATAAATAGTGACCACTAGGTTTTTTTTTTTTTGCATGTGCGATGTGACAAGGCTTCAAAATTCCATTTTTATTTAATTATTGAGTAGAAGGTTTTTTTTTTAGTCTAAACTCTATTTTCTTATTTCTTGTATTTTTTAACATGATTATGTTTTTTTTAGTAGAAGTAAGCTTTTAAATAAAAACTCATCATCATTTAAAAAACCAAATTACAAAAAAAAAAAACGTCATATCTTAATAATTTTTACATAATTGTATACAAAATAAAAGAATAATCAATTTAAAAACTTATATAAAAAATTTATAATAAAAAAACAACATAATTGTGTTGTGCTTCACAGGATAGAACAACAAATGAAAATAGAATTGTGTTTAGTACTGGTGTACACAATAGGGTTACTATTTCTGTGTCATGTTTATTTGATAGTGGAAAAGATAAAATAAAATATTAAAAAATCTATTTTACCCTTAACATGTATTATTGTCAAACTTTCATATAAAAAAATAATTAGAAATTATTTTTTAAAAAATTTAGTTTATATTGAGTGTCAATTTAGAGTCTGGACCGACTCAAGTTTAAAAGAATTAAAGAAAGAATTGACATGACCTAACCCATTCAAAAACCTTGGTTGATCAAAGGTAAAATCCAGTAAAAATTCGTTGACATTTTAGGAAGAGCTTTTTTTAGTCAAAACGATGTTATGACTTGGGTTTTGCCCCAAGTTAGATTTTAAAACTATAACAAAAGTATCTCAAGGGGGGATGCTATTTAGAAGAGTCAAAATGGTAATATGACTTTTTGAATAGAGCAAATATGATTTTTTTTCTTACATTCACTCTAATTGTAAAAAAATCATTTAGAATAGCCAATTGTATTTTAATATATTTAATACACAATAATTTTAACAACTCAATTGACTTTTGCGGGTCTAAAAATAACTTGGATGATTCTCAATCAACCTAATATTAAAGGATAAAATTGAAAAAAATCCATTAAAAAAAGAACAAAAAATAACACGGATCAACTTAGATAAACTCGTCAAACTCTTGATACAGGTTATAATACCAAAATAATCTTATAAAAAGCAAACAAAAGAAAAACATAGATTAAAAAAATAAAATAAAAAACTAGTGAAAAAAAACATTATTGCAATAAATAATGTTTTGATATTTTTGCAAGATATGTAGGAATAATATTTTTATAAGAGAAATAGTAAAATGACATTTTGTTTAGCACTCCCCTTTCAGCATGTAAAATAAGCATTAAAAATCCATAATAATAATAATAATAATAATAATAATAATAATTAGTGGCCTTAGAGATTCTAATTATTTTTATAATTACATATTTTAATTGGATAATTTAAAATTAAAAGTTTGTTTATAGAGATATTTTAATGATATAAACTAAT
>Ga0325414_1002068_pt1 | contig 20025 bp, 6 predicted proteins | sample PopdelMetagenome_8_FD_206183 | JGI IMG/M metagenome (GOLD analysis project Ga0325414, IMG submission 206183) | Populus deltoides microbial communities from Bellville, Georgia, United States - Leaf-PdKOR-R3 | ecosystem: Host-associated > Plants > Phyllosphere > Phylloplane/Leaf | place: USA... | reverse complement strand
AAGATAAAGTCTATTACCAATGATATGTTTTTTAAAAGCCATGTATTCAGCAATTCAAAATCATTTCAAATCAATCTTGAAATGAGTCATATTCACTTTGAAAGTCCTTGATTTCCAGCTGAGCATAGATCAAAGCAAGCAGCGGAGTTTCAGGAAACCTGAACTTATTTTATATACTAGTCATCAACGTAACTAATCATCCCATAATTATTAATATTATAGTATAACTACAACTCTAAATGTATATTAATTTAGAAAAAAATAAATACTGAAAAAATAATTACAAACTCAGAAGTATTTAGACTTATTGCATCGTAAGTAATATTTTATTATATTATGAATTTGAAATTTATTGCAAGCAAGTCCCACATATGATGACTTGTGACTTCTGATACAAGTGGGAGCATATAAAGCACAATTATAAAATAATATCATATAAATTTGATATACCGAACCAAAAGCAGGCAAGGAATTAAAGTCATTTATTTCAAATTGCGGATTGTAACGTAGCAAATGCAGGAAATTACGGAACCAAAAGACAAAAAATGTTGAAAGCCTCGAATCACATAACTAGTTGACTGGATTCTGGAAAATCTAGAACCGTCCGACCAATTATTCATATAAAAACAAAGGAAATCTTCTTCTGTTTGTCTTCTTCTTCACTACTTTCTTGCTTGGTAGCCCTCTTTAGAATCATTAACCTAGAGGAAACGATCATGAAATTAGAATGGGAGGAGCAAATTAGATAATACAAATTTACTCATAAAATCATCATGAAATTAAAATGGGAGGAGCAAATTAAATAATACAAATTTACTCATAAAATCATATAATTTTATAAGTTAGCTCGTGATTTTAACAACGATGAAGTACAATAAGCTATGAGTAATTTAGCTTTGAAAAAAATAGTTGAGGATGATTGAGTTGTCTCTTGTCTGTGTCTTTGCAGATTATATATATCTGCTACCATCACCGATACCATTCCTGCTGCTCATACTTGTGTTAGTGGCCTTTCCACTTTGTTGTATAAATTTTAATATCATTAATTACAGGCAAAGCAATATGCTGGCTAATATTGAGTCATCCACAAACTGTGCAGGTCTTAGAAAATATCCTGAAAATTTATTCCTTAGGATCCTTAAACTTTTAAGAGGATGACCAGCCATGATGATGCATAATCGTCAACAAAGACATCTAACTTCCATGTCATTTTGGGAACCACTTTCTTACAAGTTGAAACGAAAATTAATTAGCTCGATCGATCGATGAACTGTAAGAATCTCAATGTCTTACCCATTCGAGAAAATGATAAATTTGTGATGACACAAGGCACATGCTTCTAAATTACTTCTAATATGTCTGCCAAATCCTGGAAATTCTTGTTTTCAGCATTAAGTAGGTCTGTCCATGAATTCTTGTTTCACAGCTGTGTTATGTTGAAAAAAAAAATTGTATATTATAAAACAAGGTTATCAATGCTGTCTTAGTTGGCGTTTTGGTTTTTTAATTGAAAGATAAATTTCGTTTGCGAAATATTTCATTTCATTATGAGATTCCATGCTTTCAAAATATATTTAATGCAACATATATGATTTCAATTCAAATTGAAAGATAAATTAATTTTAAATTATGCAATACAAATATAATATCATACATCTAAATATAATTTTAAAATTTAAAATATTTCTAAATAGTTAAGATTAAAAAAAAACTTTAATTGAAAGTAATTTAACACAAACAAAATTCCAAAATAATGAAAAAAATAAAAGGTTTTAATACAAAAAAAAATCAAACATTATCTCCATTATTAACATAGAAATAAAATTTTTTTTATCTTGTAGTGGTATATATATATATATAAAAAGTTATCAAATAAACATATGATCATTTCCATTAATCTCATCCTTTCCATCAAAATGAATCACTTCTTTACTTAAATTTAAAGTAGAAAAAAAATATCTTAATAGTAAATCATTTTTATATAACACAAATTCACTCATTTAATAAATCAATAAGGGGGAAAAAAAAAAACTCACACCAACTCAATCAGATTTTAAGCAAATATACAAACAATTTTTTAAAGAAATCAATTCGTTAAACTTGTAAATAGTCCACAAATTTAAATTATTTCTCAAGAATTTTAAACTCCAAAAATACTTCATTATAAAGAAAGGTGACTGATCATTCAATGGTAACACGACACACAGGTATAATGATCCTACCCCGGCCCTTAGCCTTATCGCTCTTGGTTGTAAACACAGCTACTTTCTTGGTTTTGGAAATCTTGGGGCGTTCGGTCCACGCTCTTGAAAAGGAAGGACCCTCTAAGCTAATATATCCAAAGCTTAAAGTTAAAACCCCTGTTTAATGAACGCAAATACCTTTTTAAGAGACCAAAACAAAGTGAAGTCCTCTTATACTGACCTGTCTGCACCAATCCAACGTGGTTGTAACCTGAAGCCACGTTGAAACTGTTTAGATTTCACACTCAGGACGAGCCATTCTTCCCCCCTTTATAAGAAATTCCGAATGATCCGAGATCTTAAGCCAGAATTGTGACCATAAAATAATCATGCCACTAATGATGAATTGTTGGAAGCATTTTTACACAAATCGTTCTCTTAATCTACGACTGTGTTTTAGCAAGAAGCTGTAGAATTCGAAGAAGTATAATGTTAGTGTCGCACCCGACATCGCGGCGGCCTTAAAAATTAAACTCTTTGAAAAGAACGGATTTCTAGCATCCTATTCTTTGATAGTGAATAGTCTTGTTTAAGGAGTCGCCACCTAGTATTATGGTTACTAGGAACCCTGACTGGTCAGCAGAGATTCTATGGTACGGTACTGGTTACGCAAAAAGAAAGATATTATCACCCCTTAAACGTCCTGCCTGAGGCAGGCTGCATTGCTGGTTTTGTCATAAATTGCTAACATTTTGTTGGTTTATGCTATGATGGTTTGCGTGTAATATTCCTGACTCTAGAGCCAGTGAATATTTAACTACAGATATTTCCAACTCTAGCGTTGATAAATAGTACGTAGCTATAAAATAAATTTAAATCCGTATTTTTATTTCTGACTCTAGCGTCAGTGAATAACCAAATTAAATAAATTTATTTTTTACGCATACACATTTTTTATGTAACTAAGTAAAAGTAAAATACAATAAAATAAAATAAATTTACATCAGTATCTTTATTCCTGAATCTGGCGTCAGTGAATAAATCAATAAATTTACTTTATTTTATTTTTGCATGCATATTTTTTATTTTTATGTAATTTAAATAAAATACAATGAAATAAATTTGAATCAATATTTTTATTCTAACTCTGGCGTCAATGAATAAAAACAATAAATTCATATTTATTTTTTTATTTAAACATACACACATCTTTGTTTTTTTTTGTTTTTTTACTTTTTAATTTTTTATTTTTTTGGCCCATATGGGCTGGGCTTAGCCCGACCTGGCCACTGACCCAAGCCAGTGGCCTGGCTAGGCAAAGCAACACGCGTGCTCTAACGCACACGTGTTGCTACACTGTGCAAGTGAATTAAAATTCACTTGCACAGTGTAAATGCCAACTGAAATAATGCGAGAAGAAGAATGTCCTCACCTGGTCTGCTGGAGTCGATGGAGACGATGGCGAAGCTCTGGTTAGCCGACACTACCTCCTCTCCTCTGCTCCTTCTTTTGCTTTCCTTTGCTTTCTCTCTTGGTTCTGGAAACGCCGAAGGCAGTAGCAACGGTCTCGGTGACTTTCCTCTGCTTGTGTTTTTTTCTTTGTCTGTGTGTCTCCTGGGTTTCCCAGTCCAGTGCGCTTTCCCCTGTTCGTTCTCCCTGTTTCGTTACCTTCCTCTCAGTTTTTGTCTCCGGTTCTCGGCCCCTGTTCCCTCTTGTTTTGGTTCCTGCTCTGCTCCCTGTTTTTTCTTGTTTCAGTCCCCTGTGTTATCCACCTTCCCCTCGTTCTTTGTTTCCATTGTTCTCCCTTTCTCCTGCCGGTTTCTCCCTTGTATATTTGCCTTTTTTCTGTGTTTTATGCCCTGCTGTTTTCCTCTGGTTTTCGGTCCCCTGCTCTCTGGGTTTTTCCTTTGGTTTTTTTTTTTCGTCCAGCCCTGTTATTCCCCTGTTTTCTGGGTTTTTCTATGGGTTCTGCTCCAGTTCTCTCCTCTGGTTTTCGGTCCCCCAAAATCCCCCACTGGTTTTGTTTTTCTCCTCTCCCCCTTTTTGCCTCTGCTCTGCTCTGCCTTTTATAGAGCCCGAGCATGCAGAAAACCCGTTCCCCTGTTCATCAATCCATGAGCGGGATCATGGGCAAGAGATCGTGGTGTCGTGGCCTTGAATTGCCGGATTTGTTTCCTGTTGAATCGGTCTGGTCCGTGCGAAACGGAAGGGATGGTGAACAGTGGGATCAAAACGGCGTCATCTTGCATGAAAAAAATGACAGATTATGAATCGGTCCCTTAATCAATAAATTTTTAATTTTACCATTGGATTAATTTCAATTAAATCAAAGTTTAATTAACTCCACAAACTTATTAATTCTTTTAATTTCATTAATTAAATTAATCCAAATTTTAACTAAATTTTTAAACTTATTAATTCTTCAATTTCTGATTAATTTACTCTCAAATTTGATAATTTCATCCATGAATTTTGAATTTGTGTTGTTTTAACCTCATTCTTAAATATATTTTTTATCCATTTATTTTGTATTATTTGTTCAAAAATTGGGTTATGACAGTTAGAATGACATAATCACAGGATGAGACTAGATTAAAGCTTGGAGCTCTGGAGCTGAAGTTCAGTACTGGGAACTTGATTTTCTAATTGTGAAATCATCTTCAGAGTCCTGCAGGGCTTCTGGACAAAGGATGCGAGGTTAACAGGTCAAGTTTAAGGCAACACACATTTAGTCTATAGGTTTTCCTATGGTGTTAACAGGCCATGGCTTTGGCAGCAGAAACTTCAGTCTCCAGATTTTACTAGTTATTGACTTCCAGCTCACATGCCTGAAACTTGCGCTATCAGGATAAAAGGATGGATTAAATTGATTGAGTTATGTACGCCCACACCATCAAATCTTAACATCTTATTCAGATTTCTTCTCATTAATGGAGTCGAACCATCCGTGACATTGTCGGTTTCGGAGCTCAAAATCAGAATGATTGCCAATGCCAGACTAATATGACATTAAAAGAGAGCGAACAGTACAACAATGCGAAACTCAGGCATTGAAACCTGCACAATTCTGAATAGGCTAGACTAGTTTTTGCATATGGATATCATAGCAACTCGCCAAAATGCACTAGAGTAAACTACTTGAATCCCTTTACAGGAAATTTCCAGAAAGCTCTCTTCAACCTTGGAATTCTCTTTATTGTTCTCAACAAACGTCAAATTCTTAGCCCCACCATGGTATCAAACTGGATGGATAGGACTTTCCTCCTTAATTGAGCTGACACTATTAGGTGGATGATTTGCAGGCATTTGGCTTGACTTTGCCTTCGTATGCACTGCAGATATAGGTGGTGAAATCTCCGTAGTCCTGCATTAGTAGTAGGGTTATCAGTTGCACACTAGAGAGACAGAGAGAGGCCAAGGATTAGGGACTAACCTTTCCGAGTGATTTATTATTCACGACTACCCAAGGCATAAACACATGAGGCGGATCAAGATGTGCAGTTTCATAACCATATAAAGCTTGAAGCTGCATATCAATTTGCCTTAAATATTAAGGCATAATCAACAGGAAAGAACAAGAAAGACATCATAGTGCTACAGAAGAGATATCAGAATTGGGAAATAACGAAGTTAAAAAAAGTATTTGATGTTACCTTTGCTCCAGTTCCATTGTTATAACACTCCAAAATAGGTTCTTCAGACAATCCAAGCGAGTTGAAACAAGACTGCCAATCCGAATGCGTTCCATCGATAACAAGGAACTCCATGCAGTGAATCAGTGCATAATATTTGTCCTGCATTAGAGAATAGATGAATAATCTATTTTCAAATAATTTATTTTAAAAACATTTGAAAATAATTTTGCTTCGAGTTATTATGAACATATGCGTAGGGTGATTATAGCTATGGAAGAATAGAAAGGAGGTCCTACCACATCATTCCAGACATTGATGGCGCAGGCTTGAATTTTATGCAGAAAACATTCATCACGACCATTCTGCTAATTTGGTAAATTTAGATTTGCATAAGAGAAATAAAGCTATTACTAGAAAAGAAAAGAAAAGAAAAGAAACGCGAAAATTTTTATGGTGGTTGCACATCTTTATCATTCTGGTATCCAGCATTAACTGGGCTAACATTTTCTGTTGCCATCCTTCAATGGAAATGACTGTGAAGGCGTAATGCTGATTTTTTATGGTTATAATTTATTCTCTTCTTTCCATCTTGCAAACTCAACAAGGTCAAATACTTAACCATGAAAAAAGAGAAAATGGACCCTCGTTCTTAATGAATGGTGAGTCCACAGTAAATCCTTCACTTTTCTGGTATTCCATTGTCCTGTTTGGAAACGTAGGATCTTACAGATTTTGGCTCTATGAGTTAAAACAATTTTGCTTAGCTTTCCATATAAACAATTCTTAAGCTGCTTCAATCCATTGAGCCTTAAAAGTCTCAAGTTTTGGCAATGCAAACTATCATTCCAAATCCAAAGCAGATGGTGATCTCCGTGTAGTTGGAAAAAAAGAAAAAAGAAAAAAATTTGGCCCTACCAAAACGCCATTTAATTATAAAGTACGGCAGGCAGATGAGTAGATGACAATTTAAATTTAATAGCAAATGAAGATGGAGAAGATGGATATGACCTGACAAATGATGGTGTTGTCTGTTTCGTTGACATGAGCATTACCCCAAGGTACCATCCTGAGATTGGTGATGGTGATGAGATCATCGTCGAAGACACCTGTGAGATTTTGGATAATGAAGGTTGCACAAGATGGGCTTAATGCTTCATAGTAAACAGAGAGGTTAACCATTTGAGAATCGATAGAGGATGATATCTTGATATCTTCGAAATCTGAGTGAGAAGCAGCATGAGATGGAGGTAGAAGGAAGACCAAGAAGGAAGCAACGATGAATAAGAAGACTAATTTTGTAGAAGCCATTTTTTTTTTTTTTTGTTAGCATAGTACGTGGATGTTTCGATCTCCACAGAGTATCAAGTTATAAAGGTTGTAATTTTGATAATCATTAACGGACAACAATACCCTTAATTAATTTCATATCTATATGTTTAAAATATTTTCATTTTCTTTATACAACGAGTAGGATTATTTTTTTTATTTAAAAAATAGTTTTCTTTTATGGTATTTTTTTTTCCTATTTATTTTAGAAAATCAAATATCACACTTGATAATTTTATTTTATCTATTTATTTTAGAAATTATTCAGTTTAAAAATTTTATTTTTTCTTCTTCAATTTAGGCCATTACTAGTATAAATGGAGTTGTTGATGCAACTAAGTTTGTAAACATTAAATATTATTAGCATTCAGATGAGATATGTCATAATTAAATGAGAATCTGACACATATATATTTTATGGATGACCCAATATATATTATTATGGATTAGTAGGATAGGTCAAAAAAGTGATAACATGTAGTTTTCCAATTGAGAACCGTTTCATCGATCATTGGACCATTGGATTTCTCAAAATTAGGCCCAAGAGTTGCCTTTTGGATCAATTTTGTTATTTTTCCTAGGTTTTTTTGGATTTTTTATTTCAAATTCTACGTTAATTTTCTTTGTGCTTTCGATGTGATTCTACAGATTCTATAGGTAGTTTTTCAATTGAAAACCATATCATCGGTCATTGGACCATTGGATTTCTCAAAATTAGGCCCAGGAGTTATTTTTTGGATCAATTTTATTATTTTTCCTAGGTTTTTTTGGATTTTTTATTTTGAATTCTGCGTTAATTTTCTTTGTGCTTTCAAATGTTTATTTATTTTCTAGTAGAGATAGGGTTTTCTAACCTAATTACAAGTTATGTAAACCTCATAAAAAGACAAATTTCATAGCTTTATTTTTTGAAAATAAAATTGTGAATTTAAAGTTTACATCTACAACCCTTTTCGCTTATCAACTTTTTGTGTTTTCTATGTTATTGCTATCCTTATAGCTTCCCCTTGCATTAGTTTTTTATGTTATATTTCAACAAACTACTTGAAGAGAAATATTCAATAATAAAATTCTGAATTAAGATTTTTAGTGTTGACCCTATTTGATAAAATTTTGTGTTACTTGTGTTTGCTGTTTTTCTTGTATTGTTTTCGTCTGCGTCAATTTGTATCAGAAACCAATGATTCCTAGTGGTTTTTTTATGTGATTTCAAGTTACAATGATTGGGGATCATAAAAGACTAGTTCATGATGGAAGATAATTTCTGAATGAGGAGGTTCTACTTGAAGAAGGATATGTTGGATGTTTTTATGGATAATATGAACTCGAGGACAAGTTCTTTCCAACCTAGAAAAATCAATGCAGGATTAATTTTACAAAATGAAATATTGTCATTATAATTTTGTTTTTTTTATTTAGTTTAGGAATCCTTATATTAACTTTATAACTATTTCTTAGGTTTTTTTTCCTTCTCTTTAGGGATTGGAGTTTAGACCTAGGACTAGTATTGTTACAAGGGACATCTAGGCAAGTCGATTAGGATTGATGGGGATAAAATTGAAAAAAAAAATTTCATCTAGTTCTATGGTGACCAGGAACCCTAACTAGTCTTTCAAAAGTCATAGTTAAAAGGCTAGTTATATCAAAGAAAATATGAAGTTTATCTTAAAACATCATATTTAAATTGTTTTGATTTTGCTTTTCATAATAAAAGATATCTATTATGCATGCATGCTAAGAGTTTGAGTAAGCTAAAATATGTGTGTTTGCTTATTAAAGGCAAGAAACTATTTGGATCTAAGGTAGTGATTCGGGATCTTGGCCCGATAACGAGGATAACGAGGCCTAATCCTCACTTATCAAAATATAGAAATTGGATCTTGAAGAATGGTGATGATTAAGTGGGATTTAGACCATATTTTTTAGTTATGTTAGAAATGGGCCTTTGTGTCCCCACTCGCTCTAAATGGAAATATATAAGATAACATCAATCTAGCCCAAATTCACTTGTCATGTTAAAAAGGGCCAACAAGAACATGAAAATATATTTATACACGTCAATCATGGATATAAACTCGTTTACTCTGCATGTGACATCCAAGGAAAAACCTAATTAAGATTTACAATTTCTAAGTTGATTTTGAATAATAAGAAAAACAAAAATCATTGAAAAGGCAAGAATAACTACACTGATATAAATGTTTACAATTAGAATCAACTTGTTTACCTTAATGCAACATTCAAGGAAAACATCGTTAGGATTTACAGTTCCTAGATCAGTTTTGAGTTATAAGAGAAACAAAATAATATATATAGCTTCTTGGCCCCCACTACACCACATATCAGTTTATTTTTTTGGTCAAAAACTTGATACATAATGGCTTAAACACATTTAAAACACTTGAATGGTGACATATTAGATGGCATTTTGTTTTTAAAAAATATTGAGATGACGACACGTTGAATCAACCCGGGCCAACAATGGTTAACCTATGAAACCTGCGATCTAGGGTGTAAGATCATGATAAAACCATAAGACCCACACCAAAACAAGTTTAAAAGCCCAATTATAATGAACCAAATATCAAAGGCTGGAACAGGAAAACAATTTTAAATAAAGACTAACAAAAAGTCATCCAAGTAAACTTATATCAGTGGTCGGCACAACACCGTGAGCCAAGCCAAATTTTTTCGGACATAAGAAGAACAAAGTTAAGGCGATGCAAGAATTTCTATAAAAGTAAAAGAAATTTGAGACTTAAGTCATTGAGTCGACTGAGTTTAATAAGTTCAGTTAATTTAATAACATTAAAAACTAAGTAAACCCAGGTGAATCTCCTAGACTTGGGTTAATCTTTCAAAATCATAACTAGTGAAATTTCAAACTCGGGCTCAATCAAGAAGCTCAATTTCCAACCAAGAAAATAAACTAAAAAAAAGGTCAGCTCATGTTAACCTATTAAGCCCATGACCTGAGTCATTTGACCAGAAGCATGAAATTTAGAAAACCTCAAAGCTTAATTTTCAACTAATTAAATGTTGAATGATGAAATTGAAAAAAAAAAACATCAATCATATTAAAGGATAAAAAGATAGCAATTATAAACCAAAAAAGAGCTCGAGCCCACCGAGGTCAACCACCAAACCCACATTTTAGGTTATGAGAACATGTAACATGATAGAAAAAGAAATAAAGAAAATCATGAAACTCAATTTTTCAAAAAAATCATTATTAGCTTATAAAACCTGTGACCCGAACCATTTAACTGAAATCATCAAATATAAAAAATTATGAAATTCAATTCTTAACAAACCAAATATTTAAAGATGAAATAAAAAACAATTTAACCACACAAAAGAATAAAAAATAAGAAAGAGTAATTATGTAAACTCCTGGCTTAAAAATAAGTAAATTAGTGTTAAATAAATTAATTTTTAATTGAAAAATAATAAATTAGGAGGAGAAATTTTTGTGATGGATTAACATCCTTAGTAAATTAACCTAAATTTTGGATGAGATGAAATAATAAATCGGTACACAAAATGTCAACTTAGTGACGAATTATGTAAATTCCCTAATTGGATAAAATTAGTTTTTAAAGGATAATTTTTATAAATTGAGGTGGAAATGATGATGATGATGATGATGATGATTTTTATAAATTGGGGTGGAAATGTTGTAATTAGCTTATAACTAGTATATTGGCCCGCTCTCCGCAGCAGGTCAATATCAATTTTTTTAAAAAATGTAAAAAAATATTAAGAGTATGAAGAATATTTTAATAGTGTTATTAAACCTAATCAAGTGTGTTAAGTTTTAAACCTCCATTCAACTATTTGCCAAATTCAAGTGCTTTGGGTCTGGAATCAATGTTAGACCCAAGCGCTTTAGGTCTGATAACTATGCTTAAACAACAAAAAAATGAGCTTGAGAGCGTTAATTTTAACTTATTTTATTTTTCTCTTGTTCATTAAAACTAGTTAATTGGTCCTTAAAATTTCAAAATATAGATTTAAGTTCGCTTTTGCATTGTTATTTTTGAATATTTTTTAATTTTATTTTTGACCCAAGCGTCTGGGCCTGACAATCATGCCAGGCCCATGCGTCTATTTTTAAATGCCTGAACCAAGCGACTTGAGTCTAATAACTATGCTTGAACAACAAAAATTAAGCTTGAGAGCGTTAATTATAACTTATTCCCTTCTTCTCTAGCTTAATAAAACTAGTTAATTGACCTTTAAAATTTCAAATTATAGATTTAGGTTCGCTTTTGCATTGTTATTTTTTAATATTTTTAAATTTTATTTTGACCCAAGCGTTTGGGCCTGACAACCATGCCAGACCCATACGCTTATTTTTGAATGTTAGACCCAAGTGCCTTAGTTTTGACATTCATGCTAAATCCAAACATGGTTGTCAGACCCAAGTAGCTTGGACCTAACATGGTTACCAGACCCGAGGCATTTTTGCTAGCATGATTGCCAGGCCCAAGATGCTTGGGCCTAACGTGGTTGCTAGACCTAAGCGTTTGGACCTGGCGTGGTTACCTGACTCATGACGCTTGGGCCTGGAATGATTACTAGACCCAATGTTGCGATGTCATGGTCACACAAATTAATTACCCTAACTTAAATAAACAAGATAGTATAGAGCAAGTAAGGGGTCAATCCCACGAGAAAGATTTAGTTCAGATTTTTATGCTATATGATATGCAACTAGGGTTTTTTGAAGTTATGTATGTTATGCTATAGTAAACAGAATGAAACAATCAATGTTAAATCAAAGAAAACCGAAATTTATCAAAATAACAAACCTTAGTCACAAGTAAACATTCACCTACAGAAATCAGAACTGATCATGAAAACAAAACATCAATTTATACTCTGAATATTTATCTTTTGTTATGTTGATTAGTTAACAGATCCGCTGTATAACTAATCATAACCATCAAACAACCACAGTGTCCACACTAGTAATTTAATTCAATGGCAACCTTAAGAACTAGATAAATTGATTAATCTAGATAACATAACTGTTTTCAGTTCATGTTAGATTTGTTCAAATGTTCTCCCTAAGATTAATAATGTAAATCCGCCATAATGTTAAAAGTTTATCCGATACACGACGTCGGGCGACGGCTCCCGCTTTTTTGTTTGTTTAACAAAAAGGGTTTTTTCTCGATTGGGGGAAATAAAGATTTTATTGGAGTCGCCATCTAGTAATTTGAGAGAACTAGAAATCCCAAATTAGACACGGGTCCCAGAGATTTGGATACGGGGTTAGTTATGATTAAGGGAAGGTAGACACCACCCTTAAAACATCCTTTCAAAAGAAAGGTTACCCTTACTTGTGTGTTTTTTATTTGATTCAAATGCAATTATATTTTAGGCTTATTTGTAAATTTTTAAAAATAATTAGCGTCGGTCCCTAAAAATAGGAGACACGTTAAAAATGACACCAGTCCCTAAAAATTAGGAGACTCGTCTAAAATATTGACATTTGCCCCTAAAAAGGAGAGTCACGTCTGAGTTACCAAAAGAAATAATGGATATAATCCATTATATTTTGGGTTTATTGGTAATTTGTTTTTTTTAATGGTTAACGTCGGTCCCTAAAAATAGGAGACACGTTAAAAATGACAGCAGTCCCTAAAAATTAGGAGACTCGTCTAAAATATTGACGTTTTTCCCTAAAAAGGAGAATTACATCTGGGTTACCAAAAGAAATAATGGACATAATCCATATTTGGTATTTACATTTTTGATATCGGTCCTTTTAAAAAAAGAGACGTGTCGATTTTGGTTTTTGTATTTTTTACAACATGCAAGAAAATTTACAAGCATTTATATATAAAAAAAATATCAAAAATACCAGTAGAAACCCTGAAAAATTACTTGAGTGCCACTGTATAGGTAAAATACTGAAATACCCTCGAATTTCTCTGAAAATTACGAAAATGCCACTGGCGGCGCGTGTGGCACTTGCGCGGCTACTGTTGGCGGCGGGGAGATTTCCCGGCAAGATTTCTGGCCAACCGATGGTCGATCCTGGTAGATCTGATGTCTAGGATTCTTATGGTGGTGGTCTTGACGGTCGTTGATGGCTGATGAGCAAGAATCGACGACTTGAAGCTTCGGTGGCAGCCGACGATCGCGGCCCTTTTCCGGCTATATGGGGCAGCGAAAAACGCTGAAACCGGCCGGGGTTTTGCTTTATATGAGGATAGAGACCTTTCTGTGGTGGTTTGGAAGCTTGAAATGGCCGGATATGGGAGATCGGAGGAGAGAGAGGGAGTCGCCGGCGAGAGGAGAGAGATGCTCTGGGTTATGCTACGGTGAGAACGTTAGCACGGTACACCGGTGCCGCTGAGGCCTGTGATCCGTTGGATCTCTGATGGAAAGATCGTGTGGCTGTGATTGGCCCGATATGCAGGTTGATCGGACGGTCCGGATGAACAGAGGTGGGATCGGGTGTGACGCGGTACACCGAAATATCGGTACACCGGGTGACGCGGCGCAACGGGATCAAAACTTAGATTATTTCAAGGGCTGAGATGTGTTTGGGTTTTAATCTGGTGTGGTAAGCCCTATTGTATCTTATTAAATCAACGGTTCAGATCTAAACACTATTAGATCTAACGGTTAGGATATTTTTGATATTTTTCAGATTGTTTTTAATCAAAATCAATATCTTACTTGCATGAAGAAATAGTAAAAAAACATGAATAGTGATATAGGATCGTCTCTCTCCTCTTTCTTTCTCTCTTTTTTTTCTTTTCTCCTCCTCCCCCTCTCTCTCGCGTACTGTCACTGGCTATTTATAGCCAATGAGAGGGGACAACAAGCATCTGCTTTAAATAAAAAAATGTATCCATCCAACTGCTCGCCTACAATAAATATAACTGCCCCGCCTAATATGAAAATTCTGTATTATTAATTTTGTTTTATTATATATAATAATATATATTTATACAGGTAAAATTAAAACTTAAATCAGTATTAGAAAAAGCCTGATTCAACCGCTAAAAATCAATTTTTATTACCGAAAATTATGTTGAAACATATAAAAAAAACTTTCAATGGATATAAACCCGGTGGACCGGGTTTTGACCAAAAGATAACAGGTTCGACCCACAACGGCATGAAACTCATTTTTTATCCTGGTCGACATGGTTTGACCCGGTGAACTCGGTTTTGGTCAAAAATGACGGTTTTGACCCGAAACGGCCCGAAACTCATTTTTTACCCTGGTCGACATGGTTTGAACCGTATTGACTCGGTGAACTCGGTTTCGGTAAAAAATGACGGTTTTGACCCGAAACGGCCCGAAACTCATTTTTACCCTGGTCGACATGGTTTGACCCGTATTGACCTGGTGGACTCGGTTTTGACGGAAAGATGCGGTTGACTCGAGAAAAATATATTTTTGAATTTTCCTTTTTCTTAATTTTTTTGGATTTTTATAAATAATAATAGAAATAAAATAACATTTGAGAAAATCTTGGTGGATCCAAAATTGGGTTACAACAAGTTTATATACCACAACTTCGGTTTTGATAGCAAACTTAGCAAGAGATTGTTCACACTAATAACTTAGAGTCCGCTCTATCAATTAAAATAAAAAATCATAGGAAATAAACATTGAAGAACAAACATATTCATTCATCATATAAACTGAAAAAAAAAAGGTAAATTAAATCTCACAGTTCTTGAAATCCAAAGGTTTCTGTGTCCTTACAACCAAGAAAAAAGAGTTTAGCCTTGCATGTCTGTTAAGCAACTAATCAAAAAGAAAGAAGAATGCATGAATTCGGGTTTGTGAAGGAAAGAGGTGTGTTTTCTCTCTTGGCTGGTTGTCTCCTCTTCCTTTCTCTCTTTCTTTTTATATCTTAGGAAACCATAATCCATTTTCTACAAAATAGTCATTTTCTAAGTAGACAGTTTACATTTAAATAACTATTTTCCAAAAAAAAAAATAAATAGTTTTGCATAAAATCTTCAAGCTTTGACTTTTGACTTAATGGAGCTAAATTACCGAAATAAAGACTTGAATGTCGGTTTGGATGCTTTGGGACGTAATTTGAACTTGTTTCTTCACAAAACATGTTTGCTAGCAGAATTAATATGTCATCTTAGAAAAAGCATATCTCTCATATGAGCTCGTTTTCTGCTGAAATTTGGTAGGCTGATAGGTCTTCGAGTTTGCATCAAATGGACTTATGTAGCTTAAGATATTCAAGTTGAAATGGTTGAAGGTCAACATTGGCAGAATATGAGATTTAACTTTGAAGGCTGCGATTTCCATGCTATTTTTTTATATATATTTTTCTTGTCATATATGTATAAAAATATATGAATGTTAGCTTTTTAATGCCATTGGAATTACTTTGTTTTAACCTCTAAAGCTCAAGCTCTACATAAAACATCGATCAAAGGATAAATCTGTCAATTATCTCCAATTTAATTCTTTTTGAATCTTACACAAAACATAAAACAAAAATATCATGGCATTATATATATATATATATATATATATATATATATATAATATAGGCAAAATAATAGGTAAATGTTGGTAAAACTATAAAATAACATGGTTGCATCACCCAAGTATCTTGGGTTTGGCGCTTAGGATTTGTGTAGTTTTTGTGAGCTAAGAAAAGGTAATGGTTTTGTTGGGGACCAAATTATTCATGCAAATGTGTTGAATGGTCTTAGGACATCTAACTAATAATTTCTTGTGAACTTCTGATGTATTGTTAAGAAAAAAAACTACACCGACATGCTTGGGTATGACAACCATGCCAGACCTAAGCATTTGGGTCTAGCAACCATGCTAGATCCATGTGCCTTTTAAAAACAATATATTTAAGAATTCACTTATAATTGTTTTAAAAACATATTTATTTTGTATTTTTATCTTTATCTTTTTAACCAAATATATTTTTATCTTATCTATATTTCTTTCTTTTGTTTTAGGACATTAACCACACGCATCCCTAAAATTCACTCAATTTTTTTTATTAATCTCTAATTTTAGTAAAAAAATCATTTATATAATTGCACAAATTAAGATAGTTAAAAGGACAATAAGTTTTTTACATATTCAATATTTTCTTTTCCTACAACATAATGTATCAATTCAAAAGTTCAAAAGTTTTCTCTTAGGATCCTATATCTCAAATTTTCATATATACTAATAGTTATAATATAGATTAAACTCTCCTTGCAACAAACTTTGACAATTAGATCATGCACCAACATTTCAAATTTTAAAAAACATGAACCCTTTAAAAAAATGTCCAACACTTGGATGGAAACATAAAATTAATATTTTTCATCTATAATGCATAAATTTTTATTTTTATTTTTGAAGACTTGAAATAAATCACTTAGAACTCAACATTTTTTTTTCATTCTTTCCTCTTCAAATATAACAAATTTATAAAAGAAGTTGCACAAATAAAAAAGAGTTTGTAGTTAAGTTCTACTGCATATGAATGAAAAATCATGCTTGAATGAGACAATGTTTATTTTTACAGTCCAGTCATTCTTTTGAAAAAATATAAATTTTTTGACCTAGGCACACAGGTCTGACATGGTTGTCAGGCCTAGCTAGACCCAAGCGTCTTGGGTACGACAAACATGAATGATTTGATAAACAACAAATAAAGAGAACAATTATAAACTTTAGTTGTCAAGAGAGAGAGAAAAAAAAACATAAATAATCGATTATCGACAGCAATCCAATCATTATTTGTCTACACGCGCCACATCATGTGGAAAAGGGTATGATTGTGCATCCAGTGAGACGACAGATGATCAAATTTGGCCACTGGAAATCATCACACGTGCCTCTTTGATGGCGCAGACACCACCCATTCATTGTGGAAGAAAACGAAAAGCTAAAGAAACATCTCGCGAAAAGATGAGAAATTAAAAGTAAAACTACTATTACAATTCATAGTAAAAAATCTCTTGATCTATAATTATTTTCCCATACCATTTAGCTTTTGTTACAATTATTTTAGCATGTGAATATAAAATGAGCGTCTTGGGTATATGAGATTTTAGCATCATTTGTTTTTACGATGTAAAAGTGTTTTTTTAATTAAATTTTTTATATTTTTAAATTGTTTTGATATGATAATATAAAAAAAAATTAAAAATAATATTTTTAAATATTTTTAAATAAAAAATATTTTAAAAAACAAATGATAAAAACACCAACATGATTGCTAGCAGAATTAATATGTCATCTTAGAAAAAGCATATCTCTCATATGAGCTCGTTTTCTGCTGAAATTTGGTAGGCTGATAGGTCTTCGAGTTTGCATCAAATGGACTTATGTAGCTTAAGATATTCAAGTTGAAATGGTTGAAGGTCAACATTGGCAGAATATGAGATTTAACTTTGAAGGCTGCGATTTCCATGCTATTTTTTTATATATATTTTTCTTGTCATATATGTATAAAAATATATGAATGTTAGCTTTTTAATGCCATTGGAATTACTTTGTTTTAACCTCTAAAGCTCAAGCTCTACATAAAACATCGATCAAAGGATAAATCTGTCAATTATCTCCAATTTAATTCTTTTTGAATCTTACACAAAACATAAAACAAAAATATCATGGCATTATATATATATATATATATATATATATATATATATAATATAGGCAAAATAATAGGTAAATGTTGGTAAAACTATAAAATAACATGGTTGCATCACCCAAGTATCTTGGGTTTGGCGCTTAGGATTTGTGTAGTTTTTGTGAGCTAAGAAAAGGTAATGGTTTTGTTGGGGACCAAATTATTCATGCAAATGTGTTGAATGGTCTTAGGACATCTAACTAATAATTTCTTGTGAACTTCTGATGTATTGTTAAGAAAAAAAACTACACCGACATGCTTGGGTATGACAACCATGCCAGACCTAAGCATTTGGGTCTAGCAACCATGCTAGATCCATGTGCCTTTTAAAAACAATATATTTAAGAATTCACTTATAATTGTTTTAAAAACATATTTATTTTGTATTTTTATCTTTATCTTTTTAACCAAATATATTTTTATCTTATCTATATTTCTTTCTTTTGTTTTAGGACATTAACCACACGCATCCCTAAAATTCACTCAATTTTTTTTATTAATCTCTAATTTTAGTAAAAAAATCATTTATATAATTGCACAAATTAAGATAGTTAAAAGGACAATAAGTTTTTTACATATTCAATATTTTCTTTTCCTACAACATAATGTATCAATTCAAAAGTTCAAAAGTTTTCTCTTAGGATCCTATATCTCAAATTTTCATATATACTAATAGTTATAATATAGATTAAACTCTCCTTGCAACAAACTTTGACAATTAGATCATGCACCAACATTTCAAATTTTAAAAAACATGAACCCTTTAAAAAAATGTCCAACACTTGGATGGAAACATAAAATTAATATTTTTCATCTATAATGCATAAATTTTTATTTTTATTTTTGAAGACTTGAAATAAATCACTTAGAACTCAACATTTTTTTTTCATTCTTTCCTCTTCAAATATAACAAATTTATAAAAGAAGTTGCACAAATAAAAAAGAGTTTGTAGTTAAGTTCTACTGCATATGAATGAAAAATCATGCTTGAATGAGACAATGTTTATTTTTACAGTCCAGTCATTCTTTTGAAAAAATATAAATTTTTTGACCTAGGCACACAGGTCTGACATGGTTGTCAGGCCTAGCTAGACCCAAGCGTCTTGGGTACGACAAACATGAATGATTTGATAAACAACAAATAAAGAGAACAATTATAAACTTTAGTTGTCAAGAGAGAGAGAAAAAAAAACATAAATAATCGATTATCGACAGCAATCCAATCATTATTTGTCTACACGCGCCACATCATGTGGAAAAGGGTATGATTGTGCATCCAGTGAGACGACAGATGATCAAATTTGGCCACTGGAAATCATCACACGTGCCTCTTTGATGGCGCAGACACCACCCATTCATTGTGGAAGAAAACGAAAAGCTAAAGAAACATCTCGCGAAAAGATGAGAAATTAAAAGTAAAACTACTATTACAATTCATAGTAAAAAATCTCTTGATCTATAATTATTTTCCCATACCATTTAGCTTTTGTTACAATTATTTTAGCATGTGAATATAAAATGAGCGTCTTGGGTATATGAGATTTTAGCATCATTTGTTTTTACGATGTAAAAGTGTTTTTTTAATTAAATTTTTTATATTTTTAAATTGTTTTGATATGATAATATAAAAAAAAATTAAAAATAATATTTTTAAATATTTTTAAATAAAAAATATTTTAAAAAACAAATGATAAAAACACCAACATGATTTAATTCATTCTTATCTAAAGTTACGGGCTTCATTTCTTTTTCCTCGTTTTCGGTGCGGAAGAATTCATGTAAAGATATTCCTAGTCCACTGCAAGGGATAAGGAATTGCTGTTATAAAAAGTCTAAGAACCCTGTGATGCTGCTTTAAGGTAAAACGAAGCATGCTCTTAATGCTACATCTGCAATGACCTAAACACAACAGCAAATAGTATTTCTCATTCTGTTCTGGCTAGACTGATCTCTACAGACCAACACAAGAAAACTCAATCTGAATACTATATATCAGCTGGAAAGTTTACCATACACCCACTAGAGCACATTGATCAACAATATCATATCAGTAAGTCAAGATTCCACCTTAATTCATTGAGACCATCGAGCACGGTTGATCTTGGGACTTCAATTTATTGCCGGTGCTGATGATGTCAGGTTGCTGGTTTGGTCTACATAGCAAACTGAATTAATGTGATTTTCCTTCTGCGATGAATTGCTCTCTAGAGGAAGTGATTTGCAGGC